>Ga0209317_1000406_pt1 | contig 53292 bp, 52 predicted proteins | sample RifGroB2_FD_183994 | JGI IMG/M metagenome (GOLD analysis project Ga0209317, IMG submission 183994) | Soil microbial communities from Rifle, Colorado, USA - Groundwater B2 (SPAdes) (version 2) | ecosystem: Environmental > Terrestrial > Soil > Unclassified | place: Rifle, Colorado | collected... | reverse complement strand
TTGCCGTCCCTGTGAATAAGAGTAAGCAGTATTTGCGCCTTGCCTCTTTCGAAGACGCACTGCGCGGTATACTGAACGAATGTCTGCTGTTTCCCGTCGGGAGAGCGCGAAGTCTTAAATTCCTGGGACACAATATTGTATATTTTCATCATGCCGAGTTTTTCCGACGCGTCCTTGAACAGGTTTTTAGTCTGTTCTGCGGCCTGCTGCCCCGGCATTGCCGAAAAGAACTCAGGACTCGCCTCAGCCAGCAATTTATCCGCATCCCATCTGCTGAATACCTGCGTAAATGTATTATCGGCATAATGCCTCGCTTCCTGAGCCGATACGCTTCCAAGGGTAGACCTATAAACCATTACTAAGGCACCGGCAGCAATAGTTATAGCCACTATAAGCGCGATTACAAATGACATGTTCTCCCTTACGCCTTTAGCCGAAAGATCGGCGCCTTCCGTTTCCGCAGCGGAAACAAGACTCCGGTAAATATGCGCGAAAGCGACCATAGTCAATGGAACAGTTATAAGCAGCCCTATTAATAACAATAACGCGCCGACAAAATTGACGGCAAAGATAACCAGTAGAAATAAGAACAATTTCAATTTTGCGCCTTTGGTAATGAGATAGCTTATGCGTAAGGCATTGAGGGGGCCAAAACCCTTATCGACAACCGCATAAGGGAAAAACATAAAGGTAAGGCTTAAGAATAAAACCAGAACCAATCCCGCAATCGCCGGTACAACCTTCAACATTCCTGGAATCGCCCCGCTCAAAAAACCGAGAGAGATAAGGCCGACGCCGCCGAACATAAACACTGCAAAAAAGAGAGAAGCGAACAGATATTTTAATATCAATCTATAATGTGAAAACAGCTCGATAAATTCCGGCGTTTCATTGTCGCAAAAACGCAATGAAATTTTTGTGAATCCTATGTAAATTATGGACGGCACGATGGAAAAAACAATCCCGATGGTTAAAGATAAAATAACAAGCGGTATACTAAACGCACCGGCCTGCTGTAGAGGGAAAACCTTCTCGATAAGTACGGGTATAAGACTCATTACGAGAAGGATTAGAAAGGCTGCTATCTGCAGCTTTATGAAAAACCACAGGTTGTCTTTTACTGTCCGCAGGCCGAAGGACAGCGCCTCTTTTATTGAAAAAGAAGGACGTCCGCTCATCTTTTTACCGTCTCAAATACGATATTATTTTTCATTTCTTCTTCTCTTTTTCCTTCTCTTTTGCCGCCTTTTCGAGTTCCTTCCTTTCCTTTTCGGGTATGAGGGAATATGTCACAGCGTTGAAACCAACGTTCAATACCGACCCTGCCCCTCTTTGCTGCTTCTGCTCCACCATCCTTATATTTATATTCGATATATTAACGATCCTGTTTAGTTTTGTTACATTGCTGAAGAACTGTCCGAACCTGTGATAGTTGCCGCGCATTTGAACGTCGACGTTGATTTCGTATATCTCCCTGCTCGGATGAACAACCTTCTCTTTAGGCTTCCACAAAAGTATTTGGAGCCCTGATTTTATGCCGAGTTCGGACACCTGCTTTAAAAGTCCTGAGACCTCTTTTTCCTCCGGAAGCTGCACCTGAACTTCCATGAGTTTAGCCGTCAGTTTTTCGTTCTCGGCCATCAATGCCGGAAGCCTCCCGGCGCTCTGTTGGGCGGCCTGAATTTCTTTATTCTGCTTTTCGACTTCGGCGGACAACTTGCCCTTCTCCTCGATAGCAGGCATTATAAGAAAATATACGAAGACGAAAATTATGACTAAAGGGGGCAGCACAAGAAGCAGCTTTTTTTTAGCCGGCGGAAGATTCTGCACGTCCATGCCTATAGTCAAAGCCATATTTTCCTAAACCCTCACCTTGAAACTCAGTTTAAATTTATATACCTGAACCTTTTCGATCTCCGCCTGTGCCGACTCATCAAGATATACATCGGAGAAATTCTCGGATCTCTTCAGATTTTCGACATAAGAAACTATATCCGCATTCGAGAAGGCATAACCCTCAAGAACCACACCACTGTCCTTATAGGTCATCATTACAAGCCACAGGCCTTCCGGCATCACGGTACTGACATTATCCAGTATTTTCACCGGAACGGATTGGTTTTTTTTCAAACCTTCTATAATGACGCTGCGCTGTGCTATCTCTTTGTTAAGTTTTTCGAGCCTGCTTGCTTCGTTTGTCTGTTTTGCAAGTTCCGCCAGTTTCGCTTTATTCGACTCGTTCTGTTTCTCTAACCGGGAAACCTGATTTTTAAAAAAGAAGGCACCGCCGCCGGACACAAGAAGAGCCGCCAGCACTGCCATTCCGACGGTGACAAGAAAATTGGAAGGGCCTTTTATTTTTATCTTTTTTTTCTGTTTCTTCTTTTCCTCGCTGAGCAGGTTTATCCGTATCATTGCTTGTCTCCGCTGCTCCTCAATGCAAGCCCGACGGCTACGGCAGCAGCCGGAGCTATCTCTTTAATGTAAGCTGAATCCAGTTTGCCGGATATCTTTATATTCTTAAACGGATCCGCGACCTCAACCTCCATGCCGAGGCGATCCGCCATAGTCTCGGGGAAGCCTTTTATAAGCGCCGCCCCTCCGCTCAGGATAACCTTGCTTATATCCCCTTCTCCCACGCTGCTGCGGAAATACTCAAACGACCTGTACAGTTCCGAATATATCTCTTCCGATGCCGAGCTTAATGCAAGCTGGACATCGGACGGCTCAACACCTTCGACGGAACGCCCCATCTTCGCCCTTTCGGCGTCTTCCCTCGAAATATTCAGCGCGCGCTCGAGCGACTCCGTATGGACATTGCTTCCGATAGCGCTGTCCCTCGTAAATACAGCCTGTCCGTTCTGCAGTATGTTTATATTCGTAGTGCTCGCCCCGACATTAATAAGCGCTATCGTTCCTTCCGGCAGCCCGTAATTGACCTCATACATATTGCTTAAGGCGAACGAATCTACATCCACGACAACGGGATAGAGCCCGGCTTCTTCTATGACCTCGCAATAATCGTTGACAACCGTCTTTTTGACCGCAACGAGGACTACGTCCATCTGTCCTTCCCCTTCAGGCTTAGTGCCCAGTATCTGAAAATCGAGGTTGACGTCGCTTATATCGAACGGCACATACTGTTCCGCTTCGTATTTAATGGAATTTGCAAGCTCTTCTTCAGCCATAAGCGGGATTGTTATCTTTTTGATTATGACGGACGAGTGGCCGGAAATGCCTATAACGGCGTCTCCGCCTTTTATGCCGGCCTTTTTCATCAGTTCCCTTAAGGCGTCGGCTAAGTTTTCCTTTTCGAGTTCGAGAACAACTCCGTCGCTAATGATGCCGGAAGGTATGGCTACACTATCATAAAGGGCAAGCTCATAGCCCCCCTTTGTATCGTTAAGCTGTACCGCCCTGATGTAAGCGGAGCCTATGTCGAGGCCTATCGGATTCTTCTTTTTAAAAAGCATAGTCTATCATTACAAAAAACGTCTTAATTGTCAACCCCTTATAGCGGAATATCCAATTTTACATTTAATTCCCTCAATTGTTTCTGCTCTACAGTGGAAGGAGCGCCGCTCATGAGGCATACGGCCTTCTGCGTTTTAGGGAATGCTATAACATCCCTTATCGAATGCGCTCCGACCATGAGCATAACAAGCCTGTCGAGGCCGAGGGCAATGCCGCCGTGCGGCGGAGCGCCGTATTCGAGGGCATCGAGGAGGAAACCGAACTTCACCCTCGCGTCTTCATCCGTAATCCCGAGGATTTTAAACATCTTATGCTGGTCGATAACATTATGTATTCGTATGCTCCCGCCGCCGATTTCAGACCCGTTCAGAACAATATCGTATGCCTTGGCCTTTGCGGACGCAAGGCTCTCGAAAGCCGCAGCGTTAGACTTAATATCATCGAGTTCAACCGGCGGGATACCGTCCATCGGCGCCGTGAATGGATGATGCATCGCCTGAAACCTGCCCTCCTCGTCGTCCCATTCAAAAAGAGGAAAATCCGTTATCCAAACAAACCGGAATCCCGGTTGTATAAGATTGAGCCTTTTGCCGAGTTCAAGTCTCATTCGGCTCAATACATCGTGTACAACCTTCTCTTTATCCGCGACAAACAACATAATATCGCCGTCTGAGGCTTCAAGCCTTTCCGCCATCCGCCTCAATACGTCTTCAGGAAAAAACTTGGCGATTGGAGATTCAAAACCGTTTTTTACTTTTATCCACGCAAGCCCCTTTGCGCCGAATGACTGAGCTTCTTCGGTAAGCATGTCTACCTCTTTTCTCGAAAGGCCTGCCATTCCCTTGCCGTTAATAGCCTTTACCCTGCCGCCCGATTGAACGGCATCCAAGAAAACCTTGAAAGATCCTTTTGCCGCAAGGTCTGCCATGTCCTTCAGTTCAAGTCCGAATCTCAAATCCGGCTTGTCGTTGCCGAAACGCTCCATGGATTCTTTATAGCTCAGCCTTTCAAAAGGAGTTGTAATATCAATTTCCATGACATTCCTGAAAAGCCTTTTGATCATCTCTTCAACTACAGATATGACATCATTTCTGTCGACAAAAGACATCTCCATATCGACCTGAGTAAATTCGGGCTGCCGATCCGCCCTCAGATCTTCGTCCCTGAAACACTTCACTATCTGGAAATATTTCTCAAGCCCGGCTGCCATGAGTATCTGCTTGAAAAGCTGCGGCGACTGCGGAAGGGCATAGAAATGACCGGGATTGAGACGGCTCGGTACAAGATAATCCCGCGCTCCTTCAGGCGTAGATTTTGTGAGCATGGGGGTTTCTATCTCTAAAAAACCCTTTTCATCGAGGTAATCCCGCATAACCTTCGAAACTTTATGACGCACAATCAAATTGCGCTGGAGTTCCGGTCTTCTCAGATCGAGATACCTGTGTTTCAACCGTAAATATTCGGATGCTTCCGCCGCCTCTTCCATCGGGAACGGCAAGGGAGCCGACTCGTTCAAGACATCGAGTTTCTTAACATAAAGCTCGACCATACCCGTAGGAAAATTAGGGTTCTCGGTGCCGGCGGGTCTTTTCCTTACTTCTCCGGACACTGATATTACAAATTCGCTCCTGAGGTCGTGCGCGAGTTCGTGCGTCTCTTTTGAAACATCCGGACTGAACACTATTTGACATATGCCGCTCCTGTCCCTCAAATCGATGAATATAAGACCTCCGTGGTCTCTTCGTCTGAATACCCATCCGGCAAGGCTCATATTGGAGCCTATATCAGATTCCGTTATATCGCCGCACCCTTTATCGCGAATCATAAAACCTCCATAAACTTTTTATATTGCAAATGATGGCGGGTGTGCCGAAAAGACTTTAGGAGCGATACCTCAGAGCCGAACCCTCCCGCCATTAAAAGGCAATTTAAGTATAGCCTTTGCATTAAACAATTATAACAGGCATCTAATAATCTTATCGCATTCCGAAAGGCTTTGAGACATATCCGCCGTCATTACATTCGCAATTCAATTAATTTGTTTTCCTATTAAATTTTTAATTTCTTCTATTGTCAGCCGCCTCATCTCTCCCTGCTTTAAATCGCCCAATTTCAATCCGCTGATACTTATTCTCCTGAGCTTAATAACGGAGTGTCCGACCTTTTCGAGCATCCTCCTGATCTGCCTTTTCCTGCCCTCGTATATGGTTATCTCGACCCATGTGTTGTTACCGGTCTGCCGGACCCTTTTGACTTTAGCAGGAGCGGTCAAACCGTCTTCGAGCCTCACTCCTCTACGCAGACTCTCCATTACCGCTTCATCGATAATACCTTGCGCCTTGACCAGATATATTTTCGGTATTTTTTTCGAAGGATGCAGCAACGAATAGGCAAGATCACCGTCATTGGTCATAAGCAGCAATCCCTCGGAATCGTAATCAAGCCTTCCGACAGGGAAGACCCTGTATTTTATCCCTTTAAGAAAATCCTTAACTGTCGGCCTTCCCTCGGGATCGGAAAGGGACGTAACAACACCGGCAGGCTTATTGAACATCAGATATACTTTAGGTTCAGACCTTGTGATAAGCTTTCCGTCAACCTTTATATGATCTTTTGAGGGATCCGCCTTAGCGCCGAGGACTGCCGTCTTCCCGTTTACGGTCACCCTTCCTTCGATTATGAACTCCTCCGCCTTTCGCCTCGAAGCTATCCCGGCCATGGCGAGGATTTTTTGAATTCTCTGCTCCATAGTTATAATTTGATTTCCACATACGCCCTTTCGCGCAGTCCTTTTATCCAACTCCTATATTCCTTTATAAATTTATCGTCCATGAGCTTCTGCCTTACCGCCTCTTTCAGTTCCTGAGGATTTTTGAACTCTTTCCTTTCATTCAGTCTAAGTATATGAATGCCGTTGCCGCTCCAAAAGGGCTCGCTCACGTCTCCGTCCTTCATCTTTGAGAGGACATCGAGAAATTCCTTCGACATATCCGATTTCTTTATGAAACCGAGAGATCCGCCGCTTTGCGCGCTCGCGTCTTCGGAGTACTGCCGTGCCGTATCGGAAAAATTTCCGCCTGCTTTTATCTTTTTATAAATATCCATGGCCTTAGCTTCGACCTGCTGTCTGTTATCCGCCTTTCTGAAGAATACATGGCTTATATTAAACCCGTCGCTCTCCTTCCGGATTTCCTTGTTCTCCGAGAGATACTGATCGAGTTCGTTATCTGTTATAAGGATTTTACTTTTTACCTCATGCTCTACTATGCGGCTTATGGCTATCTGATCCGCAAGTTTCTTTTTATATTCGGCAATGGTAAACCCTTCCTTGCCGATGGCGTTTTTGAACATTTCCTCTGTCATGGAATATTTTTTCTTTATGCCCTCCATAGCCTTTGTTACCTCTTCATCGCCGACCGAAATACCGGCCATCGATGCCTCCTGAAGCTGCAGCCGCATGTCAATCATGGTCTCCAGAAAAGCAGCCTCGTTTTCCTTGAAAAACCTCCGCCTGTCGTCGTCTTTCATCGCCTTTATCTCATCCGTGGCCTCGAATTCCATAGCCTTGTAAAGATCGCTCCAGGTTATCACCTCTTTATTTACTATAGCCATAACCTTATCGAGCAGTATTGCGCCGTTTGCCGTTGCTCCGAACACAAACATTACAACACACGCAAAGCACACTATTACCTTTTTCATATTCAACCTCCGCTTAAACTCCGCTGACAGCTATTTTAGCATATTCTCGGCAGTTGTTCTCCGGCAAGCATGTCTACGATCCGCGTCCCTCCTACGGATGTCCTGAGCAAGACCGTTGCTTTCGCCTCATCGGTCACTTCACCGATAATGGCAGAGTTTTTCCCTAACGGATGTTTCCTCATTTCTTCCATGAGGGTGCCCTCCGCGTCAGGAGACACAACGGCGATAAGAATCCCTTCGTTGGCTATATAAAGCGGATCCAGACCGAGCAGTTCGCATGCTCCGATCACGCCCGACGATACGGGCAACCGGCCCTCGTTAATAACGATACAAAATCCGGAATCGTTCGCGATCTCCTTGAGAGTGGTAGCCACGCCGCCTCTTGTGGGATCTCTCATAATGCGGATTGCCGAATTCGGCGCGCCAGCGAACATTCGCTCTACAAGGCCGTTTAACGCAGCGGTGTCGCTTATTACGGGAGGATCGAAAGAGAGACCGTTCCTTTCCGACATGACGGCTATGCCGTGATCTCCCATTAAGCCGCTGATTATTACCTTATCGCCTGCCTTTATATGACGCGGGCCGAGGTCAATGCCGTCCGGAACAATTCCTACGCCGCTCGTATTTATAAATATACCGTCTCCCTTCCCCTTATCTACCACTTTCGTATCGCCTGCAACAATCCTCACCCCGGCATTTTTTGCAGCATCGGCCATCGAAGAAATAATCCTTTTCATGTCGCTCATCCGGAACCCCTCTTCGATAATAAATCCGGCAGTAAGATAAAGAGGCCGGGCGCCGACCATCGAAAGGTCGTTTACGGTGCCGTTGACCGCGAGTTTGCCTATATTGCCTCCCGGAAAAAAAAGAGGAGAAACAACATAAGAATCCGTCGTAAACGCCAACTTCGAATGACCTTTCAAATCGATTACCGCAGAGTCGCTTAATTCTTTCAGATCGAATTGGGGGACGAAATGCTCCCTGATTAATTGATGCATCAGTCTGCCGCCGCTGCCGTGCCCGAGGAGTATCTTTTCCATTCTATCTTTCTACGAGGGGATGAACCTCTATAATCTCAGAGGATGTGCTTTCTCTCTTGGGTCCGACGGCGGTTATGTAATACGACCTCTTCGAAGAAAGGGGTTCGTTGTCCGTAAAGGCGGGTAAAATCGACTCCCCTATTAATTTAAATTCCGTCTCCGATGCCTTTTTCCTGTAAATTCTGTACCCCTTTGTCCATATCTCTTGATTTTCATCCCATATAAGATAAACCTTTTGGCTGGAGGGAACATATTTTAGTTTGTTCGGCTTTGATGGGACAAAGGACCCGGGATTAATCTCAAGTTCTTCCGACGGATAGCCTTCATCCTTGAGGTCGGTATCGAGAAGCGCCCTAACCGTATAATATACCGATTTTTCAGTTTCTATTTTATTTTTAAAGGCCGGCTCTTTTAACGGCACGCTATTCAACGGCGATGCGCCGTATTTGCCTTTTTCATAACTTTTATAAATGTTGTATCTAATCCCTACGGCCTCTTGCCCGGCGACTGTTGCCTGCCATGCAATTTCTATGGAATCATTTGTCGTTTTATACGAGAGCTTAACTGGCGGCTTAGGAAGTTCCTTTGGAAACGCCTTCATGACCGGAGAATCGTAGCTTATAACATCCCTGAGGCTATATGTCCTCATTTTATAAAGATATGTATTCCCTGCCTTAAAGTCCTTGTCTATAAACTGAGCAGCGTCGCTTTTTAGAAATATAATATTTTTAAAATCTTGCCCTGCGCCTATCGCCTTTTCTATATAGAAGCCCTTGATCTTCTCTCGTTCCGACGAAGCATACGACCATGAGATTATAAGCTCATCCTCGCGGTGTACTGCCTTTATATCTTTTACCGCCTGCGGTTTTTCAAAAGACTTAAGCGTAGGATCGCCCTTTTTCCCGCAGGAAATTGCAAACAAAACGCTCAATGCAATAAACAATACAAAGAATTTGTTGCCGGTTTTCATTTCAACCCCTTCCTGAATCTTTTTATCTGTTCTTTCACCGTTGAAGGCGATGTGCCTCCGTAAGATTTTTTTGCGTTCACGGATTCGGCGGTGCCGATGAATTTATAAATGTCGTTCCCTATCACATTCGAAAAAGATTTATATTCCGGCGTGCTTAAATCGGAGAGCTTTTTATTTTTATCTATGCAATACCTCACTATTTTGCCTGTGATTTCGTGGGCTGTCCTGAACGGAACTCCTTTTCTCACAAGATATTCGGCAATATCCGTCGCGGTAGAGAATGCCGCGTCGGCAGTATCTTTCATACGTTTTGTATTGAATTTTATTTTCGGAAACATCTGGACAAGCGCATTCAATGTTAATTTGACCGTATCTGCGGTATCAAAGACAGGCTCTTTGTCCTCCTGCATGTCCCTGTTGTATGCGAGCGGAAGTCCCTTCATTGTTGTTAAAAGGCTTATAAGACTGCCGTATACCCTTCCTGTCTTTCCACGCATAAGCTCGGCGACATCGGGATTTTTCTTCTGCGGCATTATGCTCGATCCCGTTGTGAATGCGTCCGGGAGTTCGATGAATGAAAACTCCTCGGAAGACCAGAGGATCAATTCTTCCGCGAGCCTCGATATGTGCATCATGAATATTGAAGCGCACGACAGGAACTCAAGGGCGAAATCCCTGTCAGACACCGAATCCATGCTGTTTTCGGAAACGGCATCGAATTTAAGCAATTCGGCGACATATTTCCTGTCCGTCGGAAATGTCGTTCCTGCAAGAGCGCATGAGCCGAGCGGCAGGATATTTATCCGCTTTAACGCATCGACAAACCGCATCCTGTCTCTTTCAAACATCTGCGCGTACGCCATTAAATGCTGTGATAAAAGAACCGGCTGCGCCCTCTGAAGATGCGTATATCCGGGCATTATTACGCCCAAATCCTTTTCTGCGATTTCCGCGAACGCTGTCTCAAGGTTTTTCAGAAGCGAGGTAATTTCTTTTATCTCGTCCCTCAGATAAAGCCTGATATCCAGAGCAACCTGATCGTTCCTCGACCGAGCGGTATGGAGCCTGCCGCCGACCTCGCCGATCTTTTCTATAAGGGCGGACTCTATGTTCATGTGAATGTCTTCAAGCTCTTGTCTGAATTTAAACCTGCCGCCTGCGATCTCCGTATAAATTTCCTTTAGCCCTTTGATTATTTTATCCGCGTCTTTCTTTGGAATAATGGACTGTTTTGCGAGCATCTTTGCATGTGCGATGCTTCCTTCGATGTCATATTTCCATAGCCTATTATCAAAGGAAATGGATTCGGTATATTGCTCGACAATATCCGCCGTCTTCTCCTTAAACCTGCCCGACCAAAGCTTTTTCATATTAATGCTCTTCCGCCTTCTGCGCCTGTCTCTCGGCTATTATCTTCTGCGATATGTGCGCCGGCACTTCCTCGTAGTGAGAAGATTCCATCGAATAAAGTCCCCTTCCCGAGGTAATGCTCTGGAGTTGATTCGCGTATGTAAGCATTTCAGCCATCGGGACAAGGCAAAGTATCTTTTGATTCCCTCCGGCCTGAGGCTCAACGCCCTGCACCTTTCCCCTTCTTGAATTGATATCTCCTATAACCGAGCCGAGGGTGTCATCCGGAACTACTATCTCTACCTTCATTATAGGCTCAAGGAGTACAGGCTTTGCGTCCTGAAACGCCTTTTTCAATGCCATAGAGCCCGCTATTTTAAACGCCATTTCGGAGGAATCCACGGAATGATATGAGCCGTCATATAATCTGACCTTCATATCGACAACCGGATAGCCGGCGATAATTCCCTCTTTCATTGTCTCGGCTATTCCCTTTTCAACCGCGGGCCTGTATTGCTGCGGGATAACGCCTCCGACGATCTTGTCCATAAACTCGTATCCCCCACCTCTCGGCAATGGAGCTATCTCTATCCAGCAGTCTCCGAACTGCCCCCTGCCTCCGGACTGCTTTTTGTATCTGCCCTGCGCCTTAGCGGATGCCCTTATAGCTTCCCTGTAAGGTATCTTCGGCGTCTTCATTACCACTTCAACCCCGAATTTACGCTTCAACTTCTCAAGAGCGACCTCAAGATGAACCTGCCCCATGCCGGAGAGTATCATCTCCTTCGATTCCTCGTCCCTTGTGAAATGAACGGTCGGGTCTTCCTCTAAAATCCTGTGGAGTCCCGTGCTGACCTTTTCTTCATCGCCCTTGCTCTTCGGCGCTATAGCGTAAGATATTATAGGATCCGCGAACTTAACCTTTTCCAAAATGAGCGGATGGTGGTCTTCGCATAACGTGTCTCCGACATTTGTATCCTTCAGTTTCACGACGGCGGCGATCTCTCCGGCCCCTACCGATGGGACAGGTATATGTTTTTTGCCTATAAGATAAAAAACCTGTCCTATCCTTTCCTTCGTGCCTGTATTGGCATTCAATACCGTCGAATCCGCCTTTAAAACGCCCGAATAAACCCTGAATATCGAGAGTTTTCCCGCGTAAGGATCCGCAATAGTCTTAAATACATAAGCGGTGAGGGGATCTGTTTCGACAGGTTTCCTTTCGACCTCTTTATTCTCTTTCGGGTTCTTTCCAGTTATTGGAGAAATCCTGCTCATCTCTACTGGAGACGGCAGGCAGAGAAGCATTATGTCCATTAACTGCCCTATCCCCGCGCTTACGGTCGCGGCCCCGCATGATACCGGAATAAACCTTCTGGTGAGAGAACCTTCTTTTACCCCCTTCATTATTTCATCCGGCGTTATTTCTCCGCCTTCGAGATATTTTTCAAGGAGCGAATCGTCGGACTCCGCTATTTTTTCGACGAGTTTTCTTTTATATTCATCGGCGGTATCTTTTATATCCGCCGGAATTTCCGCTTCTACCGTCTTGCCTCCGTCATTTAAATACGCCTTCATGGATATAAGATCTACAATGCCTTTAAAATCCGGCCCTTCTCCAACAGGTATTTGCAGGGGGACGGCCTCGGATTCGAATGATTTTTCGAGTTCTCCCAGCGCCCTGTAAAAGTTGGCTGTTTCCTTATCCATTTTATTTATAAAGACTATCCTCGGCACCTCGAATTCGCACGCGTATTTCCAGACCTTTTCCGTCTCCGCCTTAACGCCGGAGATGGCGCTCACTATTACTATAGCTCCGTCGGCAACCCTCAGGCATCCTCTCGTGTCTTCTATAAAATTTATAAAGCCGGGCGTGTCTATAAGGTTTATCCGGTGGCCTTTCCAATCGCAAAAGGCAACGGCCGACGAAAGGCTGATCTTCCTCGAAATCTCTTCAGGTTCGTAATCCATAACAGTATTGCCGTCTTCAGTATTCCCCATCCTGTCGATAGCCCCGGCGTTAAAAAGCACAGCCTCTGCCAAAGAAGTCTTGCCCGCCCCGCTGTGCGCGATTACAGCAATATTTCTGACCTTTTCGACATCAACCCGTCCCATATTTACCCCCTGTTATTTTATTATTTCTTCTATTACAGGCATGTATTCGGTTTTACCTTCATAACGCTTCATCCAAAATTTCATAAATAAAAAACTGAGCGCGAAAAGTCCGAACCCGCCGATAGCCGAGACGAGATCCGGATCCATAGACGGCAGGGATCTGCTCAGATATTCCTTGCCGATTACGGCCCCTACTATAAGCATTATCGAGGGTATGCCGTAAACAAAAACAGTGCCCTTAAGATAGGTGTAAGGCTTAAACGCGATTCTTACCGTATCCCCGGCTTTAGCTCCAGCGTCGTTTACAGCCTCTATTTCGGCTTCATTCCCGGATAGCTTGCATACCGAGCCTCCGGGGCATGAGTCGCATCCGCTCTTGCGCTGAACGGATACGATAGCCTTAGGGCCGATGATTTCCTTTACGATTCCGGTCTCTTCCATGTCATCCCGCTATTTCCTTTCAAAAAGGACTTTCCCCTTTTCAATCCTCTGCTTCAGTAGAGGGCTTACCTCTTCTATGGGCTTTAAATCTATATCGAACGGGCTTTCCATAATAAGCCTTCCGAGCGCGGCAAAGTATAATTCAGCAGGCAGCCCCTCAACCGCCATATCAATGTCCGAGCCTTCTCTGAACCCATCCTTGTCAAGAATAGAGCCGAACAAAACAACCTTTTTAGCATGAAAATCGCTTATTAAAATCTCTCCTAATCGTTGGGATACTTTTAATGCCTGCCGGCGCAACTTTTCCCGCGCAATCTTATCATGGGAAGCCCTTTCATCCCAATATTTCTTGTATTTCTTAACTTTTCTGTCTTCTAAAGCGCCCATAATTTCTACCTAATATATCATAAATTAAGACCGGCAGTCCTGATTTTTTTATCTCCATATGCGCTTAATGGGAATCAAGCCTGAAAATCGTCTTGTTCTGAATGTATTATAGCCTAAAATTTGCAGGGAAACTGACCCAGCTCCCGTTGCCGAGTTTTTTACTTTTTTCTTCTCAAATACTGTCTAATATGCTAATATTTTGGACATAAAGGGAGAAAATGCCGAGATGGGATATTAAATGTTATGCCTTGGTTAATGAGTGACAATGGATAGACCCAACCAATATTTTGAGCGTTTCAAACGTTGGATAGCTGATTTTTTGATTTGCAAGGTATGGACTGATAAATATCCAACAGAAAAAAGTGACTATAGACTTTCTGTTTTTGAAAAACTTGTAATGTCCCTGCTCATATTGATTAGGTATCTGTCTCTAGGTCAAATTAAACGGCTGATTAAAAATAAGGAAAAACGCACTCAATGTTCTGAAATATATGTGCTACTTCGACTTGGAATATTGACCGCCCTTGTTTCTTTTCCATCGAACTCGTTTATTTATGCGGTGTTCGTCATCTATTTACTGGTCGAAGTGTTTAACTATCCTTTATATTTAATATTTGTCGAGACTTATGGTGAGGAATGGAGATTAAGATCACCAAATAGGTCCCTTATGCTACTCTTTATATAATCGGATTTGCGGCATTATACCTATATACGGGTGCTATTGGAGACGCATGCAAAGTGCCAATTAGAAAGCCACTCGATGCGGTATATTTCTCCTCTGTAACGATAACGACACTTGGATATGGGGATTTCACGCCTATAAAGGAAACAGGAAAGATTTTGGTATCAGTAGAGACGATAACAGGCTTGATATTCATAGTTCTTGTTGTTGCTATCTTTTTAACTTGGCATCAGGCGACACACAAAAGAACGATAGAATAAAAGGCGTAACATTTCACTCGTGCGGATGGTAAATAGCCACCGCACAGTTCAGGCGCACTATCTACCCCTTTTCCTTTAACAGCTTATACTCTATGCTGTCCACAAGCGCCTGCCATGAAGCTTCGATGAGGTTCTCGGAAACGCCGACAGTGCTCCATTTATTCTTTTCATCCCCGGATTCCAAAAGCACCCGAACCTTTGCCGATGTGCCTATGCCGGCTGTAAGAACACGCACCTTGTAATCGAGGAGGTTTACGCCTTTAATCTTCGCGTAAATCGCCGGATACCAGTGTTTAAGGGCGCCCCTCAATGCCTTATCCATCGCATGAACAGGGCCGACTCCCGTCGCGGAAACGGTTTCGGGATGTCCCTTTATATTCACCATCAGGATCGCGACGCTTATCGGCTCTTTCTTTGTCTCTTCCTTATCTACAAGCACCTTATACCATATAGATTCGCTGTCAAAATGCCGTTTTTTGTGAAGTCCTAACTTCCTCCGCAAAAGCAGTTCAAAAGACGCATCTGCAGCCTCGAACTCATAGCCTTGATGTTCGAGGTCTTTTATCTCGTCCAGCGCCGCCTTTACTTCCGGAGAATCTGTTTTAAGAGTAATGTTAAATTCAGCGGCCTTCCTCAGTATATTGCTCCTGCCCGCGAGGTCGGATATAAGGACTCTCTGCGAATTTCCGACAAGTTCCGGTTTTATATGCTCGTATGTCTCCGGCCTCTTCTGCACCGCGCTTACATGTATGCCTCCCTTATGCGCGAAGGCGCTGTCGCCTACAAAAGGCTGGCGCTTAAAGTGCCTGATGTTTGCCAGTTCGTTCACGGATCTGGAAACATCCCTCAACTTTTTAAGATTTTTATCGGTCAGGCATTTATACCCGAGCTTTAGCTGGAGATTTGGAATTATGGAGCAAAGATTCGCGTTGCCGCATCTTTCACCGAGTCCGTTGATAGTTCCCTGCACCTGAACCGCTCCGAGCTCAACCGCGATGATGGAATTGGCAACCGCGCATTCGGAATCGTTATGGGCGTGAATGCCGAGAGGCGTTTTAATCTTCTTTATTACATTCTTCATTATCCTTTCGATCTCGTGCGGCAGAGTTCCGCCGTTCGTATCGCAGGGGATTATGCGATCAGCGCCCGCATCTTGAGCGGTAAGGAGACACTTTATTGCGAATTCAGGATTATCCTTATACCCGTTAAAAAAATGCTCCGCGTCGAAGAATACCTTTTCCGCGTGTTTTTTAAGATACAAGACCGAGTTGTAAATAATATCGAGATTCGCGTCGAGGGAAATCTTCAATGCCTCTTTCACATGGAAGTCCCACGTCTTGCCGAAAATGGTAATAACTTTAGCCTTCGATTCTATTAAAGACTTTATATTCTGATCTTCTTGTACTTTATGCCTCGGCCTGTGCGTGCTGCCGAACGCGACGACCATAGCATTAGAGAGACGGAGTTTCTTTACCTTTTTAAAATACTCCGCGTCTTTTGGATTTGAACCGGGCCACCCGCCCTCGACATAATGGATGCCGCACTCGTCCAGTTTCTCCGTTACCCGCAGCTTGTCCTCTACGGAAAAAGAAACGTCCTCCGCCTGCGAGCCGTCCCGCAAAGTCGTGTCATATATCTCGATCTTACGCATTAGCGTATCTCCTATAGGAAGAGCATTGTATTGAAGCGGTTACGCCGCCTTTGCAAGTTCGAACGCATCATGCAGCACCCTTACCGCAAGCTCCGCATACTTCGCATCTATCAAACATGACACCTTTATCTCCGACGTGCTTATGGCAAGAATATTTATCCCGTGCTTTGCCAATGTCTCGAACATATGCGCGGCCACGCCCGAATGAGTCCTCATGCCGACGCCTACAACGGATATCTTAGCGATGTCCTCCCTGAGGTCAACGCCCTTGGCCTCCAACTCCTTTGCTATATCTTCCGTCAGTTTAAGGGTCTTTTTGCCGTCCGTCTTCGGAACGGTGAACGATATATCAGTAGCCCTTCCGTCGCCGCTTATATTCTGAACGATCATGTCTACAACTATATTAGCGCCTGCAATGCCCTTAAAAAGTTTTGCGGCAATGCCCGGCTTGTCCGGCACTCCCATGACCGTAACTTTTGCCTGATTGACATCGTGAGCGATGCCCGACACTACGACCTTTTCCATTTCCTCATCCTCCTTTGTAACAAGGGTTCCGGGATTCTCGTTAAAACTCGACCTCACAACCACCGGCACATTATATTTCATTGCGAATTCTACGGACCTCGTCTGTAAAACCTTAGAGCCGAGGCTCGCGAGTTCAAGCATCTCTTCGTATGATATTTTGTCGAGCTTTTTAGCCTCGGGGACTATCCTCGGATCGGCCGTATACACGCCGTCTACGTCGGTATATATCTCGCAAAGGTCGGCATTCAACGCATATGCTATTGCAACCGCGGATAAGTCCGAGCCTCCCCTTCCGAGTGTAGTAACATCTTCGCTCTCGGTTATTCCCTGAAAACCGGCGACCACGATCACATAGCCTTCGTTCAAGGCCTTATTTGCCTTTTCCGCAGTTATCTTTTCTATCTTCGCCTTGGTATGAACCGCATCGGTAACTATGCCCATCTGCCTTCCTGTGAGCGCCATTGCCTTATGTCCGAGGTCTTCTATTGCCATTGCCGTCAATGCGCTGGTCACCCTCTCGCCGGAAGACAGGAGCAGGTCCATCTCCCTTTCACTCGGATTGGCCGCTACCTGATGCGCAGCGCCGATCAATTTATCCGTTTCTCCAGCCATTGCTGAAACCACCACAACTACCTTATTGTCATGTTTTGCGGTCCTCGATACCCGCTCCGCGACGGCCTTTATCCTCTCAGCATTCGCAACCGATGTGCCGCCGTATTTCTGAACAATAAGCATTAAACCGCGGCCTCCCTGATAAAATAATCCATCAGTTTGTGTCCTTCATTAATAACCACTATATCGTTTCTCTCCGTAATAGATTCGTCGTAAGTTGCCCCTTTATTATTTTTTTCGCTGCGGCTGTCGTATATCACAAAGGGCACGGGCTCGTCCGTATGCGTCCTTACCTTAATGGGCGTAGCATGGTCGGGCATAAGAAGAACGCGGTAATCCTTGAAACGTTCTTTCAGCCCCTTCATTACCGGGCCGACCACGAGCGAATCGAAATCTTCGATCGCCTTTATCTTACTCTCATAATTCCCGGAATGTCCTGCCTCATCCGGAGACTCCACGTGGATATAGACGAAATCCGCATTTTCAAGAGCGTTCAACGCATACTCCGCCTTGCCGCTGTAATTGGTATCGAGCCATCCGGTTACGCCCGGCACTTTCAATATCTCAAAGCCGGCATTTATGCCGAGCCCCTTTGTAAGGTCAACTGCCGATATGAGAGCGCCTTTCAATCCGTACTTTTCCTGATACGCCGGTATACGGGGTTTTTTACCCTGTCCCCACAGCCATATGCTGTTTGCCGATTTTTTACCGTTCTTAAGCCTCTCCTTGTTTACCGGATGCCCTTCGAGGATGTCTACGGACTTCCTCATCAATTCCCGCAAGACGCCGTCCCTTTCTCCGACAGGCAGATAGTCGGCGATATCTTTATCGAGTATATCATGAGGGGGAGCGCATTCCACTTCGACGCTGCCGTTTTTCCAGACCATCAGATGCCGGTAGCTTACGCCCGGATAAAAGACTATCTCGTCGTTCTCCAATCCGGCTTTAACCGATTTAATCAGTTCTATCGCTTCTTCGGTCGTTATATGCCCGCTGCTGTAATCATCCATTATTGCATGGGTCTTATTCTTGTCGAATTTGAGCGTTACGAGATTGCACCTGTATGCAACATCGGTTTCATCGAGCTTTACGCCTATGCTCGCGGCCTCAAGAGGAGCCCTTCCGGTATAATACCGGGCGGGGTCATACCCTAAAATGCTGAGATTAGCCACATCGGAGCCGGGGTGAAATCCTTCGGGGATGGTCCGCACACTGCCGATAATTCCATTTCGGGCAAGCTCATCCATATTCGGAGCGGATGCCTTCTGTAGAGGAGTAAGACCCCCAAGCTCGTCCAGCGGCCTGTCAGCCATGCCGTCGCCTATTATGACTATATATTTCATAGAATCTTTTCTATTACCTTTCTTACCTCGTCGAATTCCGCCTTTACCTTGATCGTCTCAGCGGCAATCTTAAATACCGTGTCCGGATCTTTTAAGCCGTTGCCCGTTAATGTGCATACGACCGTTTCCCCCTTTTCGAGATATCCTTCGTTATATAATTTTATAACACCCGCAAGAGAAGCTGCCGACGCGGGCTCGCAGAAAATCCCTTCCTCGGACGCGACGAGCCTGTATGCCGTCAATATTTCCTCATCCGTAACCGCATCTATGCGGCCGCCCGATTCGTCGCGCGCGGCAACCGCGGTCTTCCAGCTTGCGGGGTTTCCTATCCTTATAGCGGTGGCTATCGTTTCCGGCTTTTCCACGGGACGGCCTAAAACTATAGGCGCCGCGCCCGCTGCCTGAAAACCGAGCATCTTAGGCAATCTCTGAATAGCCCCGGCGTCATAATATTCTTTATAGCCCTTCCAGTACGCCGTGATATTCCCCGCGTTGCCGACAGGCAAGGCGTGATATTTCGGCGCGAAACCGAGTTGGTCGCAGATCTCGAACGCCGCCGACTTCTGCCCTTCTATCCTGAATGGGTTTATGGAATTAACGAGGGTAATCGGATATTTTTCCGCGACTTCCTTGACTATTTTCAGCGAATCGTCGAAATTGCCTTCTACCTGCACCACATGCGCCCCGTGAACCAGCGCCTGCGCGAGTTTGCCGAGAGCTATCTTGCCCTCGGGTATTACGACGATAGCCGTTATTCCGGCCCTCGCCGCGTAGGCTGCCGCCGATGCCGACGTATTGCCGGTAGACGCGCAAATGACCGCCTTCGATCCCGCTTCCGCAGCTTTTGACAACGCAAGGGTCATCCCCCTGTCTTTAAAAGAGCCTGTAGGATTGACGCCGTCGAACTTCAGGTAAATATCGATATCGAAGTTAAGCCTTTTAGGCAGATTAACAGCCTTGACAAGCGGGGTGTTCCCTTCCAAAAGGGTAACAACAGGCGTGCTGCCGGTAACAGGGAAAAATTCTCTATACTCCTCTATTATCCCTTTCCACAAAGTCCTCGAACTATTACACTCTCCAATCTCCATAAAATCTCCGTTTATTCGATTATATCTCCTTCTATCAACTCAACCTCTACTCCCTGCTCTCTGATGGATTTTATCCCGCTCTCTATATTCTCTTCAGTCCCGTCGAGTTCGAGAACCATCTCCCCTACCGTATCCGTTACCCGCGCCCTCCTGATGTTGGGCATAACATCGTATTTCTTAGCCATAGTAAATATAATCGGCTCTTTAATAAGTTGCTGGGGAAAAGTCAACTTCACCCGCCTTTTCATAAATCCCTCCTCTGCTGGTGTTCGCCGCCGGCTATCGCCGGAACGATAGAAACTTCATCTCCGTCCTTCACAGGGGTTTGCTCTGCCTGTAAAAACCTTATATCCTCTTCATTCACGTAAATATTTACAAACCTCCTGACCTTACCGCCTTCCGATATCCTCTCCGCAATCCCCGGATACTTGGCCTCAAGGTCGTTGATAAGTTCTATAACCGTACCTTGCTTTCCTTCAACCTCTTCCTTCCCTTGCGTCAATCTCTGAAGGGGCGTAGGGATCCTAACTTTTACAGCCATACTATCACCTCCCGATCTTTTTTAATATCTCTTCAAACGCGTCCATATTAGGCTTTATGTGATGCATCTCGGCAGTGCGGCCTGCAAGGGCCTCTTGCGTCTTAAGCCCGTTTCCGGTAATGCAGACCACGGTGGTTTCATTCCTTCCGATCTTTCCCTGCTCGATAAGTTTTTTAGCGGTTGCTACAGTTACGCCGCCGGCCGTCTCCGCGAAAATGCCTTCCGTCTTCGCGAGAAGCTTCATCCCTTCGATAATCTCATCGTCCGAGACATCCTCTCCGTATCCCCCGGTCTCCTTTACGACCTGCGCCGCGTAAAAGCCGTCCGCGGGATTGCCGATGGCAAGGGATTTGGCGAGTGTGTTAGGTCTCACCGGCCTTATAATATCGCTGCCCTGTTTTATGGCGACGGATATTGGAGAACATCCCGTAGCCTGCGCGGCAAAGACCTTTGTCTCAAGCTCTTTCAATATCCCGATTTCTTTGAATTCCTTAAATGACTTCCAGACCTTTGTCAAAAGCGAACCGCTCGCGCATGGAACAACTACATTATCCGGCGCCTTCCATCCGAGCTGCTCTATGATCTCAAAGCCATGTGTTTTAGAGCCTTCCGCGTAGAACGGCCTGATATTTATGTTCACAAAGGCCCATTTATATTTGTTCGCTATCTCACTGCAGAGCCTGTTTACCTCATCGTAGTTTCCGTCAACCGCGACCAGATTAGGCTCGTACACGAGAGAAGCCGTGATCTTGCTCTGCTCGAGCGTGGCAGGTATAAATACAAACCTCTTGAATCCGGCCTTTGCGCCGTGAGCCGATACCGAATGTGCAAGGTTGCCGGTAGACGCGCACGCAACCGTATCGAACCCGAATTCCTTTGCCTTTGTAAGCGCTACCGCCACGACCCTGTCTTTAAACGAAAGAGTAGGATGGGCGACGGTATCGTCCTTCACGTACAGTTCCCTGACTCCCAGCACCTTTGCGAGATTATCGGCCTTTATAAGAGGCGTAAACCCCGAATTCAAGCCGACCTGAGGCTCTCCGTCTATCGGAAGGAGTTCTTTATATCTCCAGAGACTTTTCGGCCTCTTTTCGATACTCTTCCTCGTCAATACTTTTTTTATCTTTTTGTAGTCGTAAACAACCTCTAAAGGACCGAAACAGAACTCGCAGACATATATGGGATCAACGGGATATTCCCTGCCGCACTCTCTGCATTTAAGACCGCTGACATAGCCCATGGACACCTCCTCCGATAACAAATATTATAAACTTAAATTCCTGTCTAACTCTTTTAGATAAAAAAGTATTTTACTCTAAATGGGCAAGAAAATTAAATAGCGGGGTTCTGTCTCTGCGAAAAGCTATTTTACGGTGAGCATAATCTCCTCTATGCTTCCTTCCTTTATAACAAACCCCTTGGCAACCGGCTCGTTTTCGATAAGGCTCACGATAATGTAAACGCACTCCTCATAAAACGCGAGGCTTACGTCTTTTGCGGACGGGTATGCTCCTGAAGATGGATGTGAATGGAATATCGCGAGCATTGAGAGGTTGTCCTCCCTCATGTCCTTCATTACCTGAAACTGCTCTTTTGAGTCCATGAAGTAGCTTACGGGAGATTTTTCGATATTGATAAGCTTATAAATCTTTGAGACCTCATTTGCATTGCCCGCAAGTATTCCGCAAGCCTCATTGGGATAACCAGCCCTGCAATGGGCGAGCATCTCTTCAAAGATTTGTTTAGGGATTATTATTTGATTATATCCTACAATATCCCGCGTCATAATCCTGCAATTCCGTTATGGTCGGATTCGGGCCGCATACGGCGCAGTCCTTATTTTTCGGCACTTTGACCCGCCTGAAATTCACCTTTAACGCGTCGTAGATCAGTAGAGTATTTTTCAGGACGTCGCCTTTGCCGAGTATGACCTTTAAAACCTCGGTAGCCTGAAGCGCGCCGACGACTCCGGTTATAGCGCCTAATACCCCCGCCTCCTGACACGAAGGCACAAGGCCTGCAGGCGGCATTTCCTCAAAAAGACAGCGATAGCAGTGTCCGTCGCCCGGAAGGATTGTAGTAACCTGACCTTCGAATCTTAATATCGCGCCGCTCACAAGCGGCTTTTTGAGCATTACGCACGCGTCATTGACAAGATACCTCGTCGGAAAGTTATCGCTGCCGTCAACAACGATATCGTAGTCCTTTATCAAATCTAAGATATTGTCCTTGGAAATCCTGTCCTTTATGCCTACAACCGTCACATCGGGATTCAATGACTCGAAGGTCTCCTTTGCGGAATCAACCTTATAGACGCCAAGCCTTTTCGTATTGTGAGCTATCTGCCTCTGGAGATTGCTCAGTTCTACCGTGTCGTTGTCTATCATGCCGATAGTGCCCACGCCAGCGGCGGCAAGGTAATATCCGACAGGACATCCGAGGCCTCCGGCTCCTACAATAAACACCTTTGCGTTGAGTATCTTTTTCTGCCCTTTTCCGCCGACCTCAGGCAGTATTATATGACGGCTGTATCTCTGTAATTGATCGTCGGTAAATTCCATTGTCCGCCTCCGTTATTCCTTTTCTTTCCTGACCGTTATCGTCCAGTCGGTGTCGTTTATCTTTTCGACCTTCAATACCTTATGCCCGTGGTCTTCCATCGATTTGGGAATGCTCCTCGATGCCTCTTCGTAATCGAGCAGTATTTCGAGCGTCTCTCCGACCTCAATATCTTCGATGGCGAGTTTCGATTTAACGAATGTATACGGGCATATAAGCCCTTTGATGTTTATTTTTTTATCTATTTTTATTTCTTCCATTTTATTCTTCCTTTCCTTCAACCCTTATGAACAATGTCTTATCGGATACGACAGGCAGATTGTCTATCTCTTTTACGGCGCTGAGCACATCCCTTTCCTTGGCGGTATGAGCCAACACTACAAGCGGAACCGAGCCGCCGAGCCGCCTGCCCTTCTGTATCACCGACGCTATGCTTATATTGTAATTGCCGAGTATGCCCGAAATCTTTGAAAGCACTCCCGGCTGATCCATCGCGGAAAACCTGAAGTAATACATGCTCTCGATATCTTCCATCTTCCTGATCTTGTAGTCCGCCGACACATACCCTATGCCTTTTGCCTTTTGCCCGTTGTCACAACGGGCAATATCCACTATATCGGCTACCACGGCGCTTCCGGTAGGCATGTCTCCGGCGCCCCTGCCGTAATAAAGGGTCGAGCCTACCGCGTCTCCCTCCACATAAACCGCATTGAACACACCGTCAACCTTAGAGATAAGATATTCGTTCGGGATCATCGTAGGATGCACCCTCATCTCTATCTCTCCGTTTGAGAGCTTTGTTATCGCAAGCAGCTTTATCTTATATCCGAGTTCGGATGCGAATTCTATATCCTGAGCCGTTATCTTTGTAATTCCCTCTTTATAAACCTCGTTGTACGAGAGCGGAATTCCGTAAGAGAGTGATGAAAGGATAGTAAGCTTATGCGCTGTGTCTATGCCTTCGATATCGAACGTGGGATCGGCCTCGGCGTAGCCGAGCCTCTGAGCCTCTTTCAATGCATCCGAGAACTCGACCTTCTCGTCCGTCATCTTTGTGAGGATGTAATTGGAGGTGCCGTTTATAATTCCGTAAACCGCTACTATATTATTGGCGACAAGCCCTTCCCTCAAGACCTTTATTATCGGAATGCCGCCCGCAACGGACGCCTCAAACCCGACTTCGACTCCGTTCTTCTCAGCCTCGGCGAATATCTCATTCCCTTCGGTGGCGATCAAGGCCTTATTTGCCGTAACGACATGCTTTTTATTCTTAACTGCATTAAGCATAAAGTCTTTTGCCGGATGTATGCCCCCCATCAGCTCGACTACAACATCTATATCCGGATCATTAATGACCGCGCCGGCATCGGTCGTCAGGACTCCTTCCGGAACCTTAATGCCCCTGTCCCTCTTTATATCGAGATCCGCAATCCTTTTAAGGATAAAATCGATCCCTGTCCGCTTTTTAATAAGCTCTCTGTTTTCAATCAGTATCTTAGCCGTGCCTGTGCCTACCGTCCCGAATCCTATTATTCCGACATGGATTTTATCTTTCATTTCTTTATCCTCTATTCAATACCTTTCTTATGCCCGCGACCGCCTGTTTTATCCTCTGCTCGTTCTCCACAAGGGCGAACCTCACATAGTTGTCTCCGCCTTCGCCGAATCCGATGCCCGGAGATACCGCTACCTTGGCCTCCGTGATGAGGAATTTACAGAATTCGAGCGAACCCATTTTCTTAAAAGGTTCCGGGATCTCAGCCCATACGAACATCGTCGCCTTCGGAGGCTCTATCTTCCATCCCGTGCTGTTCAGCCCTTTTACGAGCACGTTCCTGCGGCACTCGTATATCTTCCTGAAATCCTCTACGCAGTCCTGCGGCCCTCTCAACGCCACAATACTCGCTATCTGAATCGGCTGGAACATGCCGTAATCGAGATAACTCTTTATCTTTATAAGAGCGCCCACCACGTCTTTATTCCCGCTGCAAAAACCTACTCTCCAGCCGGCCATCGAATAACTCTTTGTAAGCGAGAAAAATTCAACGCCCACATCCTTTGCGCCCGGAACCTGAAGGAAACTCGGCGCCTTATAATCGTCGAAAGTAAGATCGGCATATGCGAGGTCGTGAATAACGATAATATTATTTTCCTTCGCAAAATCCACGACCTTTTTAAAGAAATCGAGCCCGTCGACAACCTGAGTCGTAGGGTTGTGCGGAAAATTGATGATCAGCATCTTCGGCCTCGGCCATGTTTTTTTGAACGCCTTTTCCATCTCCATAAAAAAATCGATACCGGGGCCTATGGGAATGCTCGTAACCTCGCCGCCCGCGATTATGACGCTGTAAGGATGTATCGGATACGCCGGGGTCGGCGTCATCACGACGTCTCCGGGCTGGATTGTGGCGAGCGCAAGATGCGAAAGCCCTTCCTTCGACCCTATTGTGACGACAGTCTCGGATTCCGGGTCTATGTCAACGTCGTATCTCCTTTTATACCATTCGCTAATTGCCATCCTGAGCTGGGTTATACCCTTGGAGGCCGAATACCTGTGGTTTTTCGGATTGTTCGCAGCCTCGCATAACTTATCTATGACATGCTTCGGAGCGGGCATATCCGGATTGCCCATGCCGAGGTCGATAATATCCTCGCCTCTTCTCCTGTAATCCGTCTTCAGGGCATTGACGATGGCAAACACATAAGGCGGCAGCCTCTTGATCCTGTTAAACTCAAACATCTTTCCTCCCATACGCTTCCTCCGCATTCATGGAGCTTCTTACCAGCGGCCCGGAGGCGACGAACTCGAAACCCAGTTCGAGGGCTTTCAGTCTAAGCTCCTCGAAAATCTCCGGCCTTATGTATTCTACAACAGGCAGATTCTTTTTTGTAGGCCTAAGATACTGCCCTACGGTTAAAAAATCACAGCCCGCACCGATCAAGTCTTTGAACAATGCCGTGACCTCATCTATCGTCTCTCCGAGGCCGAGCATCAGTCCGGATTTGGTCTTAATATTCGGAGCCATAGCCTTTGCGTTCTTTAAGACATTGAGCGAACATTCGTAATCCGCCTGAGGCCGCACCGTATCATAAAGCCTTTTCACCGTTTCGACGTTATGGTTAAATACATCCGGCGCCGCATCGAGTACGATCTTCAAGGCATTCGCGTCTCCTTTAAAATCAGGCGTGAGCACCTCGATCTTCGCGTCAGGCAGCTTTCTTCTTACCGCCCTTATGGTTTCCGCGAACTGCGACGCTCCTCCGTCCGGCAGGTCGTCCCTCGTAACCGAGGTAATGACCGCGTATCTCAATCCCAATTCAAGCGCGGCATCGGCAACCCTTTCAGGCTCATTAATATCCGGTTGAGCCGGAGCATCCGATCTCACGGAGCAGAAGCCGCAGTCGCGTGTGCAGCTATTGCCCAGTATCATGAACACGGCGGTCGGTTTAGAAAAACAGAAACCCTTATTCGGACACCTCGCCTCTTCGCAGACCGTTGAAAGACGGTGATTCCTAAGAAGGGTCTTTGTGCCGTGCATCCCTGAAGCCTTTACTTTAATCCACTCCGGCAAACGCATAATCTATTAAGATACAAAATATAAAAAACAAAATGCAAAATAACTCAAGAGGCATATTGGAAGTGAGGTACTTGGAAGTATTGAAAGGGGCCCTTGGCGGGCCCCAAAGTTGGTTAGATTTTTTCTACGTTGGTAGCCTTAGGTCCGCGGTCGCCTTCAACAACGTCGAACTGAACCCTCTGACCCTCGGCTAATGTCTTAAAGCCATTACCTCCGATTGAAGAGTAATGGACAAAGACATCCGGTCCGTTATCCTGCTGGATAAAGCCAAACCCCTTAGATTCGTTGAACCATTTTACCTTCCCTTCAAATCCCATACTGCTGCAACCTCCTTATTTTACCTGCAAAACAGGCTTGCTTAATCCCAAGACAAAGCATAGGGATGAAATTTTATACCATGCGATAAAACCAAAAGTCAAAGGAAATTCATCTCCGAAAATCAACGCTGACCGGCGCCGGCTTGAACGAAATTACTATCGCCGTTTTTTCGCCTCATCCCACAACGCGTCCATCTCTTCAAGCGTCATATCATCGAGGATTTTACCGGCATCCCTCGCCTTCATCTCTATATAACGAAAGCGCGATATGAACTTGCTGATCGTCTTTCTCAGGGCGTCGTCGGGATTTACGCCGACAAAACGCGAGATGTTCACGAGGACAAAGAATATATCTCCGAGTTCGTCCTCTATCTCTTTTTGCTCTTTACCTTTAAGCGCGCTTCTGAATTCATGCAGTTCCTCTTCGAGCTTTTCCACTACGTCTTCGACACGCTGCCAATCGAATCCGACCTTTGCGGCGCGAGCCTGAAGCTTGTGCGCCCTTAGAAGAGACGGAAGTTCCTTTGGAATACCTTCGAGAATCGATTCTTTTATCTTACCCTCTTCCTTTTTTCTCTCATCCCACTGCTTTAAGACTTCTTCGGATGTTTCAAATCTCTGTTTATCTGAGTCTTCGGCGAATACATGCGGATGCCTCGATATCATCTTATCGCTGATATTTTTAATGACATCGTCCATATCAAACTCGCCGGTTTCCTTTGCCATCTGACAGTGGAAAACTATCTGAAACAATAAATCGCCGAGTTCTTCTTTTATTTTTTCAGGATCGCCCTCATCGAGGGCCTCAAGGACTTCGTAGGTTTCTTCTACGAGAAACGGTTTAAGCGATTCCCTTGTCTGCTCCTTATCCCAAGGGCATCCGTTCTCCGCGCGGAGAGCGGACATAATATCGAGGAGTTTTTGAAAATTGTCCATTTACTTCGTCAGTATTTCCAGTATTTCCCTGTATCTTGCCGCTGTTTTTGCCATAATCTCTTCAGGGAGAACAGGCCCAGGATAGGTCTGGTTCCAATCGAGCGTAAGAAGATAATCGCGCACTATCTGCTTGTCGAAGCTGTCCTGTCCCTTACCGGGCTGATAATCTTTTATCGACCAAAACCTCGATGAGTCAGGGGTGAGAAGCTCGTCAATAAGAATAAGTTTATTATTATACATTCCGAATTCCATTTTCGTGTCGGCAATAATTATTCCCTTTTTCTCCGCTATTTCCCTCGCCTTTTTATAAACAGCAAGCGCCGATCCCTTCAATTTTTCGGCGATCTCATCTCCGACGATTTTTTTCATTTCATCAAAACTTATATTAATGTCATGCCCCTCTTCCGCTTTTGTGCTCGGGGTGAATATAGGCTCATCGAGTCTCGATGATTCGACAAGTCCTTCGGGAAGCTTGATCCCGCATACGGTTCCTCTCTCTTTATATTCCTTCCATCCGGAGCCTGAAAGATAACCTCTCACAATGCATTCGACAGGCATGGGCCTTGCCTTTTTTACGAGCATGCTCCGGCCTTCAAGCGCATCTTTATATTTATGCAGTAATGAAGGATAGTCTTTAACCTCTGTTGCAATAATATGGTTTTCGATAATATCCTTCATCTGATTGAACCAGTAAAGCGATATTTGAGTCAGAATTCTTCCTTTGTCGGGAATCCCGTCGGGCAAAACAACATCGAATGCGGAGACCCTGTCGGTAGCGACAATCAGGAGATAATCATCCAATTCATAGACATCCCTGACCTTGCCGCGCCTGACAAGTTTTACTTCGCTAAAGTTCGTTTCCATTATGACGCCGGCCATTTTTTCCTCCTGAAAAACTTCTCTATCTCGACAGCAAAGAATACCACAGACGACAGGGCGAGTGTAAACATCAGTTCATTGAAGCTCAAAGGCTCCGTCTTAAATATAGGGTTCATAAAAGGCACATATATAGTAGCCATCTGGAGTGCAAAGGTTAATAAGAAAGCTCCTAAAAGCGGCTTGTTTGAAAAAAGCCCCTGACTGAAAAGGGATTCGCTGTCAGAGCGTATTGCAAGGACATGCCCCATCTGGCTGAGGCATAGCACTGTGAAGACCATCGTCTGCCAATGGGCATTGCCTGTTTTGATAGACCATGCTTGGGTGAAAATAGACGTAAACCCCATCAGAAGCCCTACCCAGATTATATGAATGCCGAGACTCTGAGCAAAAATGCTCTCCTGCGGATGTCTTGGCGGTTTGTTCATAATGCCCTTTTCAGAAGGCTCGGCTGCGAGCGCAAGTCCGGGGAGACCGTCTGTAACAAGGTTTATCCATAGTATATGGATGGGAAGCAGCGGCACGGGCAAGCCGAAAAATGGCGCGAGAAAGATCGTCCATATCTCGCCTGAGTTGCTTGTCATGGTGTATTTTATGAACTTGCGTATGTTGTCAAAAATGCGCCTGCCTTCTTTTACGGCTCTTACGATGGTTGCGAAGTTATCGTCAAGCAGTATCATCTTGGACGCCTCTTTTGAGACATCCGTGCCTGTAATGCCCATTGCTATGCCTATGTCGGCCCTTTTTAAAGCAGGGGCATCATTAACCCCGTCCCCGGTCATAGCTACGAACTGTCCCTTATCCTGAAGCGCCCTGACTATTTTTAACTTCTGCTCCGGCGCAACGCGTGCATATACTCCGATACTGTCAACCCGCTTTTCAAAATCCTCCAGAGGAAGCTCCTGAAGCTCCCTGCCCGTCATAACGCCGTCGCCGTCTTCAATAATGCCGAGTCTCCGGGCAATCGCAGCGGCAGTGGCTGGATGGTCTCCGGTTATCATTACCGGTTTTATGCCGGCTGTTTTACACAATCTTATAGCTTCCTTAGCTTCTTCACGCGGAGGGTCCATGAGGCCGGCCAGCCCCAAAACTGTAAGCCCTGTCTCAACATTTTCAGGAGACATATCGGCAGGCGGAGAATCCCATGTCCTCATCGCAATGCAAAGAACCCTGAGGCCGTCGGCTGCCATCCTCTCGCTGATCTTCAAAACTTCAGCCCTATTTAATTCTTTCAATCCGTCGGATGTCAGGATATGCTCCGACTTCTCGATCAGGAATTCTACCGCCCCCTTTGTAAATGAAACGATTCCATCTGCAGATTTATGAAATGTGGTCATGCGCTTTCTTTCGGAATCGAAAGGTATCTCTGCAACGCGCGGCATTGTCTGCTCAATAGCGGCTTTATCAAAACCATTGTCTTTTGCAATGTTATAAAGAGCTATTTCCGTAGGGTCGCCGATTATATTATTTTCGGCATCAGTTTTTGCGTCATTGCTTAATGCAAGAGCAGTAAAAAACGTGTCGGAGGCTTTAATGCTTTGACTATTTAACTCTTTGACCCTTTTTATATCTCCATCTGCCCATATCTCTTCCACAGTCATTTTATTTAATGTGAGCGTTCCGGTCTTGTCCGAGCAGATATAAGTTACCGAGCCGAGGGTCTCAACCGCCGGAAGTTTGCGGATAAGAGCGTTCTGTTTGATAAGCTTGCGCGCTCCGAGCGCAAGAGATATTGTAACTACAGCGGGGAGCGCCTCGGGTATTGCAGCTACCGCGAGAGATATGGCTGTCAGCAGCATCAATAAAGGTTCTTCGCCCCGCATTACCCCGAGACCGAAAACAATAGCGCATATTACAAGAACTGCTATGGCAAGGCGTTGCCCGAATACGGCAAGCCTCTTCTGGAGAGGGGTTTTCACTTCGTCCTCATCCTGTATCATAGCCGCAATCCTGCCGAGTTCCGTATCCATTCCTGTTGCTACTACAAGCCCCTGTCCCCTCCCGTATGATACGGTAGTGCCTTTATAAGCCATATTCTTCCTGTCCCCGAGCGGCAGGTTTTCTTCATCAATAGATCGGGTATGTTTCTCAACTGAAAGAGATTCTCCTGTCAGGGCCGCTTCTTCGGTCTTAAGCATGGCTGATTCAATGATACGCAGGTCGGCAGGGACTATATTGCCTGCCTCAAGAACGACAATATCTCCCGGAACTATATTGGAAGCCGGGACAGTAGAAGGCATCGCATCTCTCATCACTACGGCAGATGGAGCCGCCATTTTTTTAAGGGCTTCCATAGCCTTTTCAGCCCTGTACTCCTGAACAAAACCGATAACTGCATTCAGAACAACAATGATAATAATGGCGATGGTATCGGACGCCTCTCCGACAATGCCCGATATTACGGCGGCGGCTATAAGAACAAGTATCATGAAGTCCTTGAACTGGTCAAGCAGCATCATGAACATTGTCTTTTTCTTCTTCTCCTTAAGCTCGTTAGGGCCGTACTGTTCAAGTCTTCTGCTCGCCTCTTCCGAAGAAAGACCCGACAACGAACTCTTAAGGGCAGTAACAGCCTCGTCAATATTTTTCCTATGCCGGCCGCCGCTAATATTCATTATTTTCTGAACACTCCGAAAAGCTTATCAAGCCCGCCTTTTTCAAGTTTTGCAACCGCCTCAAGCTCTCCGGCATCAAGCCAAATGCCTTCGCATTCCGAGCATTTGTCAACCTTAATCTCCTTGTAGTCAATCTCAATAAGCTCCATTCCGCATTTAGGGCAGCGCATGAGATGCATGTCTTTAAGTTTTTTCTTTTCCTCCTCGGCAAGTTTCAGGTGTTTTTCATGCTCAAGCTTCTTCTTCCTCTCATACTCCATTCTTGCAACATACTCTTCTTCTCTTTCACTTGGTCTCATAACTTTTACCTCCTTTTGTTTTCTGCAGTTTATTTTTTATGTATATCTCCCACACCAATAAATGGCACTGCTCCACCGCCAGTAACCTGGGGGAGTATCCCATTCCATTTATCTATAGCCTTGAGATTGGCCTCTATCTTTCTAAGCTCTATAAGGTCCGGTGAAATATTTGCCCTTTGCAGCCTCAAGGACTCTGCCTCTGCCTTGGCTGCTGTAATCTTCTGCTCTGCTTCAATCTTTATCCTATCAAGGTCTCTCTTTGCCTTTAGCGCGAGCTGTTCTGCTGTCTGCTTTGACTCAATGGCTTCCATAAATATCTTGGAGAAGCTGAAACCCACGATAGAAAATGCATCGACTGCTATGTTGTGTACCATGAGCCTTTCAGCAAGGTTTGCCCTCATTGCCTCGCTTACCGCCGGCCTCTTTGTGATAAGCTCTTCTGCAGTATACTTGGCTGTCACAGCCTTTACCACCTCCTGCACTGCAGGGTCTATGATTCGCTCTTTAAATTGTATGCCGATAGACTGATAGACAATATTTGCCTTATCCTTAACTATATGATAGTTAAGCGCAACTTCTGAACTTACTTCCTGAAGATCAGACGATGAAGCGGCGGCATTTGTCAAAGATTTCTGAACCTTGACATCCATTATGGCAACCCGCTGCACTACAGGTATCCTGAAATGCAGCCCTTCTCCAAGCACATCCTTCTGAACAGCGCCAAAATTGAGGACAATCCCTCTTTGACCTGCACCAACCTGAACCCATGGACTTAAAAACAGAAAAAAGACCAGAATTGCTCCAATAATCAGCGCCAGCCTCGCGGGTCCTTTTTTCATTGCAGACTGCATTGCCTCCTTAGCTCTGTAAACATCTCTTTCATCCATTTAAGCTTCCTCCTTTCAATTCTTGAAACTTAGTTTTTACTTTTTCCAATAAACTCCTCGCCCGGATAAATTCAACGGCAAGGATTCCCACTAAACAATCTCCTCAAACATATCCTTCTTTGGATTATAGGAGCATATCCTGCCGGTTTCAATATTGTAATACCAGCCGTGCAAATAAATTTTCCCCTCCCTTAATGCCCTTGCCACAAAAGGATAGGTCTGGATATTCTGCAATTGGGCAAGGATATTTTCTTCCTCGGCAATCCTCTGACGGGATTCGCCATAGTCATTTGGACAATATTTTTCTATCATTTTTTTCACAGGCAGCGCCAGCCTCAACCAATCCCTGAGATGCGGCATGTTGTCAAATTCTTTTTCGTCCTTGAAAATGGCCTGCATTGCTCCGCAATTAGAATGACCGCACACAATAATATCTTTCACCTTCAAACTCAGCACTGCAAACTCTATAGCTGCTGCAACACTGTTTTTATCTTTTATGGCATCATAAGGAGGAATAATATTCCCCACATTTCTTACAATGAAAAGTTCCCCCGGTTTGCTCTGCGTAACAAGATTAGGATCTACCCGCGAATCGGAACATGTTATAAAGAGGACCTCAGGAGTCTGTCCTTTAGAAATACGCTTGAAGAAATCTTCTTCTTTCTTAAAATACAAATCTTTAAACTTATGAATTCCCCTATAAAGTTTCTCCACTGCTCCTCCAAATAAAAAAAACCTTTACCACGAGTATATCTGTAAATCTTCCCGTGGTAAAGGTCTTGCTTGCCAGTTGAACTAATCATTAGTATTGGCCGGCGGTACCGGGCATTATTGCCGTGTTGACGATAGCCGCTGATTCAGCTACTCCCCTTTACTGTTAAAATAGACTAACCGAAATCTAAGATTATGTCAATATCGGTAACTAATCGATTCTTCCTACCGGCTCCGGACCTTCGGCTTCGACTTTCTCAAGGATGAAAAGAAGCTGTCCTTCCTGCACCGTATCATTAAGCTTGACGCACACCTCAGAAATTTGTCCGTCAAATGGAGCGATAATCGCATTCTCCATCTTCATCGCCTCAAGGTTTGCTATCTCTTCACCCTTATGAACAATGTCACCGACTTTGAGAGCGCCCCTTTCAGGATTGCCGATTCTCCAGATGTTTCCGTTGATCGGCGCTCCTATTTCATTAGCCCCCTTAGCCGTCTTTATCTCTGTCTTTTTAGCCCTCGGCGTCTCAACTTTATAAACACGGGTCTTGTTATTAACCCTCATTACCACATGGATTACGCCCTCGTGCTCGGCGCCTACGGACACAAGCTCTATGCTGTAGGGCTTTCCCAATAGTTCGAAATCCACCCTGTCGCCCGGATTTTTCAAACCCTCTCTCCAAACACCTGTCGGAAGCACAAGCGGAGCCTCCCCGAATTTTTCCCTGAATTCTATAAATTCAAGCGCGTCCTTCGGATGCATGAGATACAGTATGAATTCTTCCTCTGTCGCGGCCCTGCCGAGCGTATCCGAAAGCTCTTTTCGTATTTTTTCAAGATCGTCGGCGGCTATGGAATCAAGAGGGGAAAGCTCTTTTCTCTCCTGTATCTTATCCTGCCATTCATCTCCGAAAGCGCTTTTATATACCCATTCTGCGGGCCAGCCCACAGGAAGTTTCCCGTAATTCCCTAAAAGAAGGTTTTTAAAATCTCCCGGCGCATTCCGGAAAAGCGTAAGCAGTTCTTCCTGCTCGTCTTTCCGCATCGCTTCAAAAACCTGAGCCTTTTCCTCTACGAATTCGGACATAAGCCCCGTTATGTGCTTGACGCCTGCGTCTCCGCGCTCTTTCGCGTATCTGTTGATTATGCCGCTGCATGTAACCCATGTGATCTGAGAGCCGGGAGTAACGTCGAAATATTTCACGATCCTGTTGTAAAGGGACATCATTTTCAGTACGGCGGGCATGAGATGAAGGAATTCCGCTTTCTGCGCCTGTTCAAAGGAACTCGGAAACGCGCCTCCCGGCATTTTATGAAGCGTTACAGTGTGGTCGAGACCCTTAAAAGGAGACTCGGCCCATTCATAGTTGCCTATCCATTCGCGTACTTTTTGAACCGCGCCTTCAGCCTCGGCTCTGTTTAAATGGACAGTGATGCCCGATTCCGCAAAGATAGCGTGAACGCTTAATATCGGAGAATGTCCGTAAAATCTGACAAGCGAATCCTCTTCAACATCGAATATTTTCGCGCCGGCCTTCGCGGCTGACAGAAAGGCCGGTATTGCAAGCCCGTCCGTTATATGCCTATGATAATTAATGACAAGTTCCGGATATTTCTGTTTTATCGCGTCTATAAGATTGCCGGTCCTGTTGACATCTCCCACGCCTGCCATATCCTTTATGCAGAGAACTATCTCGTCTATGCCCCCGCAAAGATCGACAATATCCCCGACAACTCCCAGATAATATTCGTTAGTCGCCCAATCGGCTACGGTAAATGATATTGTCGGCTCGAAAAGCCTGCCCCTTTTCATCACGACCTCGGCGACAGATCTCATATTCCTTACATCGTTCAGGAATGAGAAGCATCTCCATATATCTATATCAACTTTTGATACGGCATGCTCTATGACATTTTTAGGATACGGCCTGTATCCCCAAAGATTGGTTTCCCTGATGAGCGTCTGGAGCAGAACATTCGGCATACTCTCGCGCAGCATTCTGCACTCCTCAAAAGGGTCTTCTCTCCTGTTCATTATTCCCACATGCCAGCGCGCCCCGCCGTGAGACTCGGCGCTGAAAAGTCCCATATTGTTATAGTAAGGCGCAAGCGTCTTCAGATCATATATGCGATGGCGGTTTTTGAAATCGGACTGTCCCGCGTCCCTCATGCCGACGGATGTGAAACATACTCCCTTCAAAGAACGGACAGCGCCGACTATCTCTTTCGGCGACATCCCCGGTTTTACAAAAATATTGTTTTCCATGCCTATTGCCTTTTGCCTATTGCCTGAATTTTCTACATCCACTTCTGAGAACCGAGCGCCGATATTTCTGCAACATAACGCGCGACTTTCAATGCCTCGTCCTCGCTCGTCTTTTCTTTAAACATCGATATAAGCTCATCCATGTGCTCTTCTATAAAGCGCGTAGAAAATTCTCCTTTAATAAACGCCGGATGCCTGATAATGCTCAGCAAAAGCGGAGCAAGGGTCTTCACGCCTTCGACCCTTAGATTCCTGCTCAAGGCGCGGTCCATTGTTCTTACCGCATCTTCCCTGTCGGCTCCCGCCGTCATCAGAAGCATGAACAGCGAGTCGTAATAAGGAGGAATGTCCGCGCCCTCATAAACGCCCGACGCTATTCTCACGCCGGGACCGTGCGGTATCTCAAGCCTCGTTATGGCGCCGAACGACGGGCTGAAGGTCTTCGGATCTTCTGCATTAATCCGCACCTCCAGCGCCCACCTGTTTGGACGTATATCCGACTGCTTGAACGGCAATTTCTTGCCCATAACCACGTCCAACATTATGCCTACTATATCCAGTCCCGTAATAAGCTCCGTTATGCCGTGTTCGACCTGAAGCCTCGTGTTGACCTCAAGGAAATAGAACTTCCTCGTAGAAGAATCGAATATAAACTCCACAGTGCCGGCAGTCGTATAGCCTATTTCCCTCATAAGGCGCACCGCCGTGAAGCATATTTCCTGCCTGAGGTCTTCATCAAGAGTCGGAGAAGGCGCCTCTTCTATTATCTTCTGATTGCGTCTCTGAAGCGTGCACTCCCTCTCAAACAGATGTATCACATTTCCGTGTTCGTCTCCGACTATCTGGACTTCTATATGCCTGCCTCTCTCTATATACTTTTCAACCAGCACTGTTTCGTCTCCGAATGCCTTCTTCGCCTCCGAACGCGCCTGTGCGAATGCCTGAGCCATCCGGTCTTCGCTTTCGACCTTGACCATCCCCTTGCCGCCGCCGCCCGCGGCAGCCTTTATCATTATCGGGAACGCCACTTTCTCCGTCTCCATCCACTTCTTTATCCGATTAATATCCGGAACATTGCTGATACCGGGGATCGTGGGTACATTCGCTTTCTGAGCAAGCTCCTTGGCCGCTATCTTATCTCCCATAAGCCTTATCACCTTCGGAGAAGGGCCTATCCATATCAATCCCGCGTCGATAACCCTTTGAGCGAACTTTTCGTTCTCCGCCAGGAATCCCCATCCCGGATGTATCGCGTCGGCCTTGCTCATAAGCGCGGCGTCGATCATTTTATCCATATTTAGATAAGACTCCACCGGCGGCGCTTCGCCGATATGCACAGCCGTGTCGGCCATAAACACGTGATGCGCGAGCCTGTCCGGCGCGCTGTAAACTGCGGTCGTAGGGATTTTCCTGTCCCGGCAGGTATGCATTATCCTGACGGCAGGGACACCCCTGTTCGCGATCAACACCTTATTTATATTTCTCTTATTCATCTTAATTATTTATCCCTTAACACATTTTATACAGGCAAGCGATGCGCCGAAAAGCATTTTGCAGCGATACCTTAGCGCCAAACCCTCCCGCCATTTAAAGGCCCTTTCAGTATAACCTCTGCATTAAAAATAATATAACAGGCAATTTGATAAATTCATCGCATTGCAAAAGGCTTGAAGGCGTATTGGTTGCCTGTATCATTACCGGCAAATCGCTCGACTTAGGCTATACTGCATATCTAAGTAGTTTACAGCAATCTTTACATTCATAGCCGCGGCTTATTAGAATATAACTAAAACTCATATTCTAAAGATGATAGAAAAATTTAAAATATTCTGCGCCGTGGTTGATACCAAAAGCTTTTCGAAGGCTTCAAAGATCGTCCACATTACCCAGCCCGCCGTATCGCTTCAGATCCAGGCGATCGAAGAGTTATTCGAGACAAAGCTGTTCGACAGGACCGGAAATTCCCTGAGGCTTACCCCTGCGGGAGACATCCTTTACAAACACGCGAGGGAAATACTTAAAACCTATGCCTCTCTCGAAAAAGGCATAGGAAAAATTACCGGAACGATAAAGGGAGGCGTCGCCATAGGAGCGAGCACAACATTAGGAAACCACGTGCTGCCGGATATAATAATAGACTTCAAAAAGAAACATCCGAAAATAAAAATCAATCTGCATATCGGCAACACCCGGAGAATCGAGGACCTGTTGACATCCGGGTTTATCAATTTCGGATTTGTTGCCGGAGAACCTTCAAAAAGCAACCTGAAGGTCGAAATAATTATGTCCGATGAGCTTATCTTTATTATCCCGCCGTTTCATCCGTGGGCTAAAAAAAGCGTTATATCGGTTTTCGAGGCAATGAAGGAGCCTTTTATTTTAAGGGAGGAAGGTTCCGGCACCAGGCAAAAGACAGAGGAATATTTTGAATCTCACGGCATCGGCATCGACAAACTGCATCCCGTCTTGATATTGGGAAGCAACGAGGCTATAAAAGAAGCCGTTAAAGCCGGTATCGGCATATCGGTCATATCGAGGCTGGCCGTTCAGAGAGAGCTTGACGAAGGAAAACTGAAGGCCGTAACTCCGAAAGAAGGGAAAATCCTGAGGAATCTCTCTTTAATATTTCCGCAAAAAGCCCATTTCTCGCACGCTGTCGAAGAGTTCATATTCTTCACAAAAAAGCACATTCTTAAAAATGCATTATAACGAAAACTTTTCAGGCCTGCCTGCCCTTCAATTCCTTTGACTTCTCTATCAGCGACTTTTTTGTCTTTTCCCTGAAAGCCTCAAGTTTTCCGGCTATTTCAGAATGTTTAATCGAAAGAATTGAGCATGCTAAATATGCCGCGTTCTTTGCGCCGTCTATGGCTACGGTTGCAACAGGAATTCCCGGAGGCATTTGAACGGTCGCATAAAGAGCGTCAACGCCTTTTAAAGCCCCTGATTTCAGAGGTACTCCGATAACCGGCAAAGTCGTATGCGAGGCGACAACTCCTGCCAGATGAGCCGCCATGCCTGCGCCGGCTATTATGACCTCAATTCCCCGTTCTCTTGCATTTTTTGCGTATTCCGCCGTCTTTTCCGGAAGCCTGTGGGCTGAACTTATATCAAGTTCATAAGCCACACCCATTTCTTTCAAGACCTCTCCCGCCTTTTCCATAACTTCAAGGTCGCTGTCGCTTCCTATAAGAATAAGAACCAACGGTTTTGCCATTTTTATCCGCCCATCCTCATGGATTCGAGTCTTGCAACCCTTTCCTCCATGGGCGGGTGTGTGCTGAAGAGTTTCAAAAGTCCTCCGCCGGAAAGGGGGTTTACAATAAACATATGCGACGTCGCAGGATTTGCGTGCATAGGTATCTGCTTAGAAGCCATGTGGAGTTTTTTAAGCGCATCAGCAAGATGCATAGGGTTGCCCGCAATCCTCGCGCCGCCTGCATCAGCGCCGTATTCCCTCGATCTCGATATCGCCATCTGCACAAGCATTGCGGCAATGGGGCCGACGATCATCATAACAATAGCCGCGATAGGACTTCCTCCGCCTTCTTCATCGTCATTACTCCTACCGCCGAATATCATCGCCCACTGCGCCATCTGAGCGAGGTAGCTTATCGCGCCCGCGATTGTCGCAGCAACAGTGCTTACGAGTATATCCCTGTGCTTTATATGGGCAAGCTCATGGGCTATAACTCCTTCGAGTTCTTCCCTCGACAATATCTTCATAATGCCGGTCGTTACCGCGACAGTGCCGTGATTCGGATTCCTGCCGGTCGCGAATGCATTCGGCTGCTCTTGTTCCATTATGCAGACCTTCGGCATAGGAAGCTCGGCCTTATGGGCAAGCCTTCTGACCATACCGTAAAGTTCGGGCGCTTCGCTCTCCGTTACCGGTTTTGCGCCGTACATCTTAAGCACGATCTTATCGCTGAACCAGTATGTAATAAAATTCATGCCGAACGCCATTATAAGGGCGAATGTCATACCCGACTTGCCGCCCAGAATACCTCCGATCGCCACGAGCATCAGGGTTAAAGTTACCATCAATACCATTGTCTTAAATCCGTTCATCTTTTTACCTCCAATTGAAAAGACCTCTACCGCACCGAATACTTATCAATAAACAGTTTACCAATAAATACTCGCTGCGGTAAAGGTCTTGCTTGTTAGATTATCGGAAAGAGGGGATTTGTGTCAAGGCAACGAATTATGCGGATTTTGACATGTGCCGAAAAATAGCGGATAATTTCAGCAAGGCGCGTTAAGCGCAAGGAGGTAACGGCTATGAAAGAAGTAGCGGAGATGGCGGTAAAGCTGATGGCTGCGGAGGTTGCGGCTATCCCACATGCGCGGAGTTTTCAAAAAACAGGCAGATTAAAGAGAAAGAGATGGGATACACCGGGCCGCATTGTGTAATGAGAATGATGGATATAGGTGTTGCGCTTTCATCCGCCGCAAAGACAGCGAGCCTTTTAAACGTGGACAACAGGGTACAGCAGCGTGTCGGAGCAGCGGCAAGGGCATTGGGATTCATCAATGCTGAGGTCGTAATGGGAATACCCGTCAGCATCACCGGGAAGAGCATCTATTTTGACAGGCAGGCTGCTCCAAAGCATTGAGGTTTGAAATGAACTTATTGTCTCCCTTTAATGCACTCTGCACCGTGGGCTTCTTCGCAAGGCTTTCATACGCCCTCGCGAGAAGCCCCGTGCTTCCCCTGTTTGCCCTCTATTTAGGAGCGGGGCCCGAGGCGATAGGCTTTGCGGTAGGCATATCCACAGTTACGGGAATATTCTTTAAGCTTCCGGCAGGCGCGCTCTCTGATGTAATAGGAAGAAAAAAAACAATGCTCATCGGTCTTGTCGTTTTTGCGGCAATGCCCTTTACTTATCTCTTGATAACCGACTACACGCTCCTCATTATAATAAGGTTCATACACGGCCTCGCGACTGCAGTATACGGCCCTGTCTCCATGGCGGTAGTTGCGGACTTCGCCGGCAAGAACAAGGGGGCGATGCTCTCATGGTTCTCCTCGGTCACCATCATCGGAAATCTCATAGGCGCTCCTGTGGGCGGGTTTATCCTCTACACCATGTCGGCAGGCGGGCCGTCTCTCTCGGAATTTCAAATCGTCTACATTACAAGCGGCATTGCGGGAACGGCGTCCCTGCTGATGGCCCTTAAACTTTTAACGCACGGAGAAAGGGTCGAAAAAGGGAAAAGCCTCAAGGAGTCGTATAAAAAATTTCTTTCCGGGATAAGAGAGGTAATCAGCGATAAACGGGTATTGATAACTTCCAATATGGAAGGATTACAGAACATGACGGTCGGGGCGCTGGAAGCGTTCCTTCCCATTTATGCGGTAAAGGTTGCGGGGCTGAACGAATTTCAGGCAGGCCTGCTGTGGGGTATTCAGGTATTTGTAACCATCCTCTCAAAACCCGTTATGGGAAGGACTTCGGACAAATACGGCAGAAAGCCGCTCATCACCGCCGGAATGATCTTATGCGCCGTATCATTCGCCTCAATTCCGCTGCTGAAGGATTTCTACCTGCTTATGCTTGCGGCGATTGTATTCGGTTTCGGAGAGGCATTCGTAACATCTTCATCCGCCGCTTTAGTTGCCGACATATGTAAAGAAAAACACTTCGGCACGGCTATGGGGACATTCGGGACCATCTTCGACATCGGCCACGCCTCAGGGCCTATCCTTGCAGGATTTCTGATCGCAAGATTCGACTATCTCTACTCGTTCTTGATGATGGCTGCAATCCTGCTTTTATCCATCCCCGTCTTCATTGCGAATGTAAAAGAACCCCGCAGCATAAATACTACGACAATATAAACTTCAATCCAGCAATCGCAAGAACCAGACCCAGCAGTTTTCTGAGCGCCGGAGTCGGGAGGCGGCGGCTGCCGAGTTCGGAGCCTATTAAGCCTCCAATAACGACTGCAATACCGAGCAATACTATGGATTCCGGCAGCGTCTTTACTTTAGCCCAATGCCCCAGCAATCCGGAGATGGAATTGACGAGTATAAACGGCGCCGCGATCCCCGATATGGTGCGAAAATCCGCCGATCTGAGAAACACGAGGATCGGGCTCAGGAAGATGCCTCCCCCGACTCCCGTGAGTCCCGAAAGAATGCCTATACCCGAGCCGATCAATAAACTTACCGTAATGCCGGGCTGCTTATAATCTTCATTCGCCGCCTTAGAAACGGTCTTGAAAAACTGATAAGCGGCAAAAATCAGTACGAATCCGACGACCGTCCTGTAAATCCCGCCCGGCAGCCTGAGCCATCCTCCTATAAACGCGAGAGGTATGGATGTCAGGGCAAAGGGCCAGAACAATCGCCATGAGAAATGGCTCGCCCTGTAGTATTTTATTGCCGCTATGAAAGATACGATTATATTAAGCGATAGGGCCGTAGGCTTCATCGCCTCCGGCGCGAAACCGAACAACGCCATCATTGCGAGATAAGCCGAACCGCCGCCGTGCCCCACAGATGAATAGAGAAGCGCAGCAGCGAAAAATAGAAGGGATATTATAAGAAGCGTTTCAATGCCGAATTCCATTATTGTAATCCAAAGACTATCTTAGCATATACAGAAGCATTAAATTAATAACATACGCCGACGCTATTCCTATGGAGTCCCACGCGAGGAACAGTTTCTTTTTCTCCGCGCGGTAGGTCAGGCCTATAATCGCGATCGCCGTCATGACAATAGCGGATATGGCTGAGATTATATGGCTCTGATTCGCGAATGAAAGGAGAGGGCCTTTTGTAAAAAAAATGTCGTCGAGGGCGAGTATAAAGATATTGAATATATTGCTTCCGAAAAGATTGCCGATCGCGAGGTCTACTGCGTCCATTCTTATTGCCGCGAATGAAACCACAACCTCAGGCAGAGAGGTGGAAACGGCTATAAAAATATTCCCCACAAATGTCTGTCCTAAACCTGTTGTCTCCGCAATGCCTTCGCCTATCTTAGGAAGAAATACGGCGGCCGCTATAACTAAAACCGCATTGACAACATAATGAACAACGGCGGTCTTTGTCGGTACGTCCTTATATTTTAATTCTACGGCCGCTTCTTTTATAAACGCGGAAATCCGCCTCTTCTCGTAAGAGTAGACGAGCCTCATGGCAATAAAATAGATGATTACAAAAACCAATGTATAGGGCCCTATCCAGCCGAGCGGAAAAATGCGGTCTCCAAAAAAGAGGCTCATTCCTGCAATGCCTAAAAGCAGTATCCCGAATCCCGCTGAAAGCACATGGCCGTGATGCGCCTTCGCGGATATGGGCGACTGCCGGTAAACGGCATCGAGAAAGGCGAGAATGGCCATATTAAAAACACAGCTTCCCATCACGTCTCCGACTGCGATATCAGGGACATTCGCATAGGTAACGGAGCTTATGCCCGTAACAAGCTCCGGCAGTGATGTTACCGAAGCCATGAGAACAACGCCTATCCATGTCCTGCCGAGCCCTGTCTTTTCCGCGATGATATCGCCGTATTTGGAAAGCCTCATGCCGGAATAGACTATTGCCGCAGTGCAGATTATAAAAGCAACCCAGAGAAACATTACCTGTGATACCTCGCCGTTAAAATTTTGTCCGATTCAAAATATTCCATAGCCTTATTGATATCCGTCTTATTCCCTATCAAAAGCATGATATCTCCCGCCTTCAGAACAAAATCAGGCGAAGGGTTTTGATGAACCTCCTCGCCCCGCTGCACGGCGATGATCGTAACGCCTGCCTCGGTCCTTAGATGCAATTCCTTAATGGAATGCCCCCTCGCATGAGAGCCTTCTTTAATAAGATACGTCTCCGTTTCTATATCCTTTAAGAATTCATGCCTCTCCGCGAGGCGTTTATGCTGCAAATCAACGCTCCTCAACGCCCCGTAACTGTCCTTTCTGATATTTTCGATATAATCCGCAATTATGTTCCTCGGCACATTGTATTTATGCAGCACCCTCGAAAACATTTCTATCGATGTCTCGAACTCCTCCGGTATTATCTCATTGGCGCCCAACTCCCTCAGTTCATCCACCTCCGAGAGGTATCTCGTCCTGACAACGATATAAATATCCGGATTTTCTTTTCGCGCTATCGCCGTGATCCTCCTCGTGGAAGCGGGGTCGGATATGGCGATAACAAGGAGCTTAGCCCTTTCGATGCCGAGCTTATGAAGTATTTCCTTTGACGTCCCGTCGCCGTAATATATCGGCTCCCCTTTTTTCTTCATATCCCTCACGGTGTCGCTGTTCATTTCGAGCGTTACATATGGAATCTCCGTTTTCCTGAGCACACGCGCAAGGTTTCTCCCGTTGAGGCCGAATCCCACGATGATCACATGCCCCTGCCTTTTTCTCGGAAATCCTTCGGCCTCCGAAATCCTCTTAACCCTCGCGACTTTTTTAAGCATATGCCGCGATGTAATCCACGCGGATATTGACGGCGCTGCCTTTAAAACGAACGGCGTCGCAATCATCGTTATAACGGACGACGAAAGGAATATCTGATAGAAATCTTCCGTAATGAGTCCTGATGCCTTACCGGCTACAGCGAGTACAAATGAAAACTCTCCGATCTGCGCGAGACCGAGCCCGGCGTGAAGGGCCGTCCTCAAAGGGCTTCCTATTGCCGTCGCAGCCGACAGCCCTGTTACTACTTTAAGCGCGAATATGCATGTTACCGCGACCGCTATAATCGTGAAGTTTCCGGACATATAGCTTGCATTCATGAGCATTCCTACGGAGACAAAGAACATGCCTATGAAGCTGTCCTTAAACGGCAATATGTCCGATGTGGCCTGATGCGCGTATTCGGACTCCGAGATTATAAGGCCCGCTAAGAACGCCCCCAGCGCGAGGGAAAGCCCGAATTTTGAAGTCAGTAGGGCAATGCCGAGACATAGAAGAATAATCGCGGTTATGAAGAGTTCCCGGCTTCTTGTCCGCACGATCTGATGAAGAAGCCCCGGAACTATCCATTTAGCGCTTAAAAGCACAGCCGCGATTATTGCGGCTGCTTTAGCCATTTTTATGAATACATCCGTTATGCTTATCCCGTCTCCGGACAGCGCCGGGATGAGCAGCATGAGCGGGACAACGCACAGATCCTGAAAAATAAGTATCCCCACCATCATTCGGCCGTGAGGAGAATCGGTCTCGCCGCTGTCCGCGAGCATCTTTAAAACAATCGCGGTGCTGCTTAACGCGACAAGGAATCCCACAAATATGGATGTGCCGGCCTGACCCGTTGCAACATAAGCCGCGGCGGCGGACAATCCGATAGTAAGCGCAACCTGAATACCGCCCCCGCCTAAAACCGTCTTCTTCATCCTGACGAGTCTTGCCATAGAGAACTCTATGCCGATGGTGAAAAGCAGAAGCACTACGCCTATTTCCGCCAACACTTCAACGGAATGAGTATCTTTTACCAGACCGATACCGTATGGACCTATAATAATTCCGGCAACAAGAAATCCTACTATGGACGGTATATTCAGCCTGTGCAGCAGAAACACCACCAATGCGGAAACCCCGAAAATAACGACCAGAGATTTTAAGAATTCAAGTTCCATTATTCCCTTATTACCTGCCCCGTACTTATAAACGCTACGCTTTGATTCAAACGGATTCCTACCATCACCGCTTCAATTATAGGGACGTTTATGGCCTTGTCCGATTCCCATTTGACTATAAAATTAGCGCCTATCCCTCCGCTTGTGTCGCTTTCTTTCAGAAAGAATGAAATAGATGCCATAGGTCCTATCTTTATGGGTTTATCTATCATTTTCTTCACCAATCTTCCGTCATCGTCGTAATATTCCACTGCCTTAACCGTGATCGCATTCTTAAAATCGGTATTGCGAATCATTAAGGTAATGGCAAGATTGTATTCTACCGCATTGTCGCCTCTGAATATATGCGAGTATGCAGGGACATATACCGTTTGTCCTTTTTGAATTTTTACCTGTGAAAAGACATTATTCGCCGTGCTGAATAAAATAATCACAAACATGGCACTTATTAACACATAACGTTTCATGCGATCCTCCTATAAATGTTCTATCTCGTCTTTTTCTTCTTTTTCCGTCAGTTTTTTCTCAAGATACGCCTTGGCAATATCTCTCCCTCCGAGGCCGAATGCTATTGCGAGCGCGAGGACTATACCGCCGAATACTATGGCGAAAGCGATAATTATCGTCCCTCTGCCGATGCCTAATTGCTCCAACGCCATCGTGCCGGCGAGGATAAATACCGTAAATTTAACGAACCTGCTTATAAGGCCTGACAATTTTATGCCCGCGTTTACGGATGCTATAAGGGCGGTCCTGCCGAAAAAATTGCCGAGCAGATAACCGAACAGCAGTATGAGAGCGGCGGCAAAGACATTCGGAAGGTAAAGGAGAAGGTTTTCAAAAAGGCGTTCCACCGCCGGGATCTGGAGCTCTCTCATCGATATGACGGCGAAAACTGCAATAGTGATCCATGCGATTACCTTCGAGAGAAAAACCGACACCGAATCCTTTATCCCGCCTTTTCTCATCAGATCGATAATACCCGACCTCTCCGAAACGGCATCGAGTTTCACCGCTCTTGCGAGTTTCAAGAACACTGCCTTAAGGAACACCCCGATCACGATACCGGCAATCAAAATAAAACCGGATGTGATTAAGGTCGGCAGAAACTGGATGACCTTATCGAAGAACCTTTCAAAAGGCTCTATCGTTAATCTCTGCAGTAAGTTACCCATGATTACCCCCTTTCGAAATCCTTATTTCTCATCGATCCCAACCGTCCATCAGAAAGTCCTTTTTGTTCTCGAAGGTTATACACAGTTTTTCTATCCTGTCTTCCACTTCTTCGGCGCTGCTTTCCCATGTCTCTATTACGAAAGAGGCTACGCGGCCTATATAAAGCGGCGTAAGCGATTTTAACAGGTGTTCCTTGTTTATCATCTTTTTATGAGCTGCGATCGCAAAGCCGTAAATAATCTCGGCCCATATGTCATCCGGCATATGGAATTTCTTTTTAGGCTGCTTCCCCGCCTTGTAGAGAAATTTCATGACATCTTCAGGAAGGAATTCCCTCCATATATCTTTCAATTCGTTCACTCCGAGCCTGAACTTGTCTATCATCCTGTCGAGATTCACGGACACCGGCTCAAGGCCTACGGCGTATTGAAAACCGCACGTGAGTGTAGGCTCCGAACCTTTTACGGCCTTCCACTTGCCTGAATACGTATCCATGAGGTCGAAAGTCGCGCCGACAACCTGATGGAGCATTGCGCTTAGATCCGCGCCCGGATCTTTCGGGTCGTGTATCTTCGCGCCCAAGAATGACTGGCAAACCCTGAAATCGTTGGCAATCGCTGTGGTGGTCATCCATATGTCTATCCCGTAACGCGCCACATCGGTATTCCATACATCCTTAGTCAGATAAAACTTTGCGAGATTGCCGGAAAACCCGAAATCGCCGCCTATCGGCTGCCTTACGCGCCTGCCGTATAATGCCCTCGTCAAAGGATAGACTATGCTGTTCGTTATGGTCCCGTCGTATTTGTGCCTGTGATAAAGCGGCGCGATATAATCGAAACCGCCGTCGAGCACCGGCTTAACAAGAAGCTCTACCCATTCAGGCGTTATGCTTCTCAGATCGGAATCAACCACCGCGCATGCCTTAACGTTAAGGGCGTCCGCTATCTCGAATATTGTCCTGAACGCGCTGCCCTTACCCGGAATGCCGTGATACGGCGTCGTTATCTTAAAAGCGGGGACTATGCGGTGATGCAGGAGTATAGACAGGGAATCCTCGATGGTCGCGTCCTGAACTACACTCATGGTGCCGTCCGTGGAGCCGCCGTCGGAATTTACGAGCACGCATTTTTTATCCGGAAAATATTTGGCAAACCCCGCATGCACCGCCTTTACTACATGAGCTATGGTGCGGGCATTGTTGTAGCTCGGAATGCCGACAAGGATATCGGCTTCCTTTATTTCGTCGATCCTTTCCTGAATTTCTTTTCTTAGAACTGTACCATTCATTCGCTTATGTTTCCTTACTTCATCTACTCCTTATGTTTTTTCGTCAGCCTGCCGCCCTTAGGTATTATGGCTATGCCCGACCGGTCTATATAACACCGGAATCTGTCTTTATCCGGCTCGAAGCCTATGCGTTCCCCTTCATTAATTATATTCTGCTTGTCCACTATAGTCCTTCTTATGCTGCTGCCTTTTTTAACTACCGCGTGCTCCATTATTATGCTGTCTTCTATGCTCACGTTGTCCTCAATTACAACTCCGCTCCTTATGACCGAATTTCTTATCTTCGCCTTGCGTATAATTGTCCCTTCCGCGATCATGCTGTTCCTTATGTCGCCTCTGAGTATCCTTACGGCGGGACCCTCGTAACCCGACGGGTGAATAGGCCATAGCCTGTTGTCGACCTCAAACAACGGGGAATCTCCAAGCATATCCATGTGGGCGTCAAAATAAGCGGATATGGTTCCGACATCGCGCCAGTATCCCTTTTCCTCATAAGGCATTGTTCCGGGAATTATATTTGTCGCAAAGTCGTATGCGAATACCCTGCCGGTATCTACAAGGCCCGGTATTACATGCGCTCCGAAATCGTGCTGCTTCTTTCTCTGCGCCTTTGCAAGGGAATCCAGCAGCACGTCTTTGTTGAATATGTAATTCCCCATAGAGACGTAGGCGCGGCTCGGATCGTCCGGCATATGCGCGGGCCTTTTCGGTTTCTCCTGAAATCCGCTTATCCGTCTTTGGCCGTCAGTCTGGATAATGCCGAATGCCGATGCCTGCTCAAGAGGAACGGGCCTTGCCGCTACCGTTACAAATGCATCGTTCTTGAGATGAAAATCGATCATCTGACGTATATCCATTCTGTATATATGATCGGCCCCGAACACGATAACCAATTCGGGATTATGCTGCTGTATGAGATTTATGTTCTGAAAGACCGCATCGGCAGTGCCCTGAAACCACTCGGGACCCATCCGCATCTGAGGCGGCACGACCGTCACAAAGTGATCTTTAATTACCGGCGACAAGACCCAGTTCTGCCTTGCATGCTCGATGAGGGACTGCGATTTGTACTGAACGAGCAGATAAATGGAATATATATGCGAATTGATAAAATTGCTCAAAGCAAAATCTACTATCCTGTATCTGCCGCCGAACGGCACCGCAGGCTTTGAGCGGAATGCCGTTAAAGGGAAAAGCCTCTCGCCCTTTCCTCCGGCAAGGACAAACGCAAGAACCTTCGAACGCGCCATTCATACCTCCAATTGCAAAATTTATTCTTATCTAATTCTATCCTTTATCGGCCCACAGTTCAATTTTTGCGCCGATATTCAGCCCCTCGTATAACATCGCAAGGAAGTCCTTTACCTCCCCTTGATTTTGAATATAATAATCCGCATTGGCGCTGCCGCCTATGGAAACTGACAGCCCTTTATTTTTTAAAACATCGTATGCGTCTTCATCCGTAGTGTCGTCGCCTATATAAACGGGAAATTTGCTCTTTCCCATATTCTCTATCATCCACGAGACCGCATCCCCCTTGTTCCATATATTGACGGGTCTTATCTCGAATACCTTTTTGCCTATAATAAATCTAAAATTCTCCTCATGCTCTTGCGCGATCTTCTCGAATATGCCGAAGACGTCTCCGACCTGACGCACATTAACGTTTCTGAAGTGCAGGCTTGCGGTAATCCCTTTATCTTCCATCAATACTCCCTTTATATAAGATGTCTCTTTTTTCAGCTTTTCCAAAACCCCCTCCAATAAACGCCTGTTTTCCGTTGATCCCTGACTTATAATCTCCTTTTTGCCGTCCCATATCTCCGCGCCGTGATTGCCGGCGTAGACTATGTCGTCGATACCGACCCTCTCTTTTACGTCTTTAAGCGCCCTTCCGCTTATAACGGCAACCGGTATATATTCCTTTAATTTAATCAGCAGGGAGCACATTTCATCGGAAATAACGGCTTTATCGGGCGTTTCTACGATAGGCGTCAATGTGCCGTCATAATCGAGAAACATGAAAATGTCCTTATGAAATGCGGTTTTCTTTATCTCATGCATATTGTCGAAAAGGTAACAGCACTTCTCGCTCTTAACCGCCGATACCGCCGCTATTTCGTTAAGTATATCGAGTATCCACTTATGTATATTTTTCTCGCTTACCTGCCTTCTCAGCGCGGCCATCCTGCTGATCTTCTCCTTTTCCGGCATCCTTAAAGCCGTCCTGATGCACTCGGAAAACTGCTCGACATCGTAAGGGTTCACTAAAATTGAGCCCTCGAGTTCCTCGGACGCGCCCGCGAATTCGCTCAATATAAGCACTCCTTTCTCGTCGGCCTTTGACGCCACGTATTCCTTTGCTACGAGGTTCATGCCGTCGTATACGGAGCTTATTATTGCGAAATCCGCCATCTTATAATACGCGGCAAGCTCTTTATGCTCGATCTTGGTATCGATATAAATAATCGGCTTCCAGCTTCCAATGGAGTATCTTTCGTTGATCCTCGCGACAAGGTCTTCCACGCTCTTTTTATAACTTATATAAGGCTCCTTCATCCTTGTCGGAACGGCTATCTGTATAAACACGAGTTTCCGTCTGAATCTTTCGTACCTCTCAAAGAAAAGGTTAATCGCCTGAAGCCTTTTTATAAGCGCCTTCGTATACTCAAGCCTGTCAACGCCTATGCCTATATATTCGTCCGTAATGCCTAAATGTTCTTTTATTTTTTTAATCGCGGCATCGGTATTTTTGGAGGCCGCGATCGAATCGAACCTGTCGTAATCTACGCTTATCGGAAACGCCTTCAAACGCGTAGTGCGTCCGTTGTAAACGACAACGGCGCGGCTGTAGTCAACCTCCGCATCGAGGCATTCCCTTACGCAATCCATAAAATTCTTCACGAAAAGGGGGGTCTGAAATCCTATAATATCGTTGCCGAGAAGTCCCTCGATAATTTCCCTTGCCTGCGGGCATATCCTGAAAACGCTCCAATCCGGCCACGGGATATGCCAGAAATGGGCTATGGTCAATTCGGGCATTTCATTTCTCAGCATTTCCGGCACAAGACATAAATGGTAATCGTGAATCCATACTATAGAATTTTCTCCGGCCTCTTCGATTACCGCATCGGCAAAATACCGGTTTATCTTTTTATAATCCTCCCAGAATTTCTTTCTGAAATAAACCCTGTCGAGCGTAATGTGGCAGAGCGGCCACAGCACCTGATTCGAATAGCCGTGATAGTAATTTTCAACTTCGGACGCAACGAGCCAGACCCTTTTCAACATATAAGACGGATTTTCCGGAGGCACCTGCACGCAATTTTTACCGTCCACCACATCCCTGTCCCCGCTTCCGCTTCCCCATGCAACCCATGTCCCGCCCGTGACCTTCAGGACATCGTCCATCGCGGATGTGAGGCCGCCTGCCGGTTTTTCGGCCCTGATGCTCAAACCGGCTTTTTTATGGGTGTAAGGCTCCCTGTTTGAAACCACTATCAGATTTTTATCTGAAAAATTTCCATCTATAACTGTTTTTAACATTTCGGTCATCACAACTCCAGAACGCTTCTGCCTTTGTTCTCCATCGCATACCACACGGAAAGATAATCCCTTACCTGCCGCGTTATCAGGAAGTTCGTCCTCACATATTCCCTGCCCTGCTCTCCCATCCTATGCGCCATCTCCGGATTATTAAGGAACTGCCTTATCCTGAATGCGGCGCCTTCCTCTGAATGGACAAGGAATCCCGTAACACCGTGTATTATTTGAAGAGGTATTCCGCCGGTTGCGCCGCCTATTACGGGTTTTCCCTTCCACATCGCCTCGGATACGGTTAATCCGAATCCCTCTTTCAGGGATTTCTGCAGCACAACCGTCGCCGCTCTCTGGAGGGCATTGATGTCCTTGTCGCTGAAAGGCGGCAGAAGAAGAATGCGTATGTCGGCGTCGTCGGACGCGTAATCCTGAACCTCTTTAAGCACTATGTCTCCTTCGGGGTCATCGCTCGCTGGACTTCCTGCAAGGACAAGTACGCAGTCATTGTATTTTTTAACCATCCTGTATGCCTTTATCACTCCGATGGGGTCTTTAAATCTGTCAAACCTTGAGACCTGAAGTATCACAGGTCTGTCATTAGGTATTTGGAATTTATTCAGCGTCTCGATTATTTCCTCGTTTGCTAATTCCCTGTTTTTCTCGCTGATGGGATCTATGGACGGAGGTATGATGAATTCGTCCGTTCCCATTGCCCTCGCGAATTTTGCCACGGAAAAAACAGCGGCATCGTATTTTCCGCAATAACGCAGCAGATAATCCCATACCTCTTTTAGAGGATGCGATACGTCTATATGGCATCTCCATATCCACTTGCCCGATTTCCTGAATTCTATAAGCGGCGAAGGCTGAGGGTCGTGTATCAAAACGGCATCAGCATCTAAATTAAGCCTCCCGGCATTTGCCCTGTTGACTTCATAATGATGCCGCCACATGTCGTCGGTAATATTTTCAAAATTGCCCTGAAGGGAGTTGTGGATTTTTTTGGTTACATCGAAGAACTTTTCGTCTCCCTCTATTACCTCCCATCTCGCGTCGATGCCGAGGTCTTTAAGTATGGGGATCATCCTCTGCAAAATCTCAGCAACGCCTCCCCCTGCGCGGGTCGAATTAATATGGAGAAACGATCTGTTATTGAGTTTTTCACCCAATTTATGAAGAAGTATCAGATCCCCTTTAGGAGCTATGCCCGAATATTGCGTAATCATTGCCCTATGCTCTCCATGCCCGTCCTCACATCCTCCTCGACCGCCTCTATTATGTGTTCCCTTATTTTTTCTATGCTGTGCATGAACGGGTCTATCGCCCTTATTTTCCCGGCGGGTTCCTTTCTGCCGAGCGAATCCTCGAACCATTCCGAAAAGTCATCGACCCCGAGCCTGACCCTCGCCTCGTAAAAATGATAGTAAACGGCCGCGGCATCCATATACTTGACGGCTATTAAAAACTCCGCGGGATTCTTGGCCCTTATCCCCGCGGAAAACGTAAGGGTTATTGTTTCATTGAAATAAAACTCGCCGCCCTGTATCGCCTCTCTCGGTTCCGGAAAATTTTCGAGATAGCCGTCTATCACATTAAGGAGTTCCTGTCTCAGGCCGTCTATATTTTTAAAGGCATAAGGGTCTATGTTGGAAAGGTGTTCCGCAAGCGCCCTTTCTTCGAGGCTCTCTCCGGCCCAGTGGGCAAAGTCGTTGGTATACTCGAGGATATGCCCTTTCAAGAAATACTGATATGTGTGATGAAATATGGACTCATCGCTGACAATAGAGATTATATCCCTCAGTTCACGCAGGTTTTTAGCCTTTTTACCGGTGGATTTAAGGAGGCTCACGCACTGCTTGAATTCAAAAGGCTTTATTTCCGCCATTCCTTTCCCCCTTCTCCTCTTTCAGATCATAGAGCGTCTTCGCAGTTCATTTTTTATTTAAGAACCATTCATCTATGACGACGGCCCTTTGATCATCTCTATCGGCTGTTCCCTGCCGCAATGCTTGCAAACTATTGCATCTTCTTTAATGATCTCTGCACAATAAGGACACTTTTTGGTATACCCTTTAGATACTAAAGGTGGAAGCACTGCAATAACAACAATAAGCAAAGGGAAAAGGGCGCATAGTATAAACCACCATATCGGGCTGCGCCCTTTTCTTATAGCTATAATGCTCCCCGCAATACCTGCAATAATAAGAAACAAAACATATCTAAACAATGCCTACCCCGATTATCCGGTTATTTCTTTTTTACATCACCTACGCCAATGAACGGCACTGCTCCACCGCCTGTAACCTGCGGGAGAATTCCGTTCCATTTATCTATTGCCCTGAGATTGGCCTCTATCTTTCTAAGCTCTATAAGGTCCGGTGAAATATTTGCCCTTTGCAGCCTCAAGGACTCTGCCTCTGCCTTGGCTGCTGTAATCTTCTGCTCTGCTTCAATCTTTATCC
>Ga0209317_1000404_pt1 | contig 53508 bp, 39 predicted proteins | sample RifGroB2_FD_183994 | JGI IMG/M metagenome (GOLD analysis project Ga0209317, IMG submission 183994) | Soil microbial communities from Rifle, Colorado, USA - Groundwater B2 (SPAdes) (version 2) | ecosystem: Environmental > Terrestrial > Soil > Unclassified | place: Rifle, Colorado | collected... | reverse complement strand
TAACCAGGAGGTAGGGTGGGCCGTGCCCACCACACCCGCATCCTGATGGTGGGCACGGCCCACCCTACATGAGCCACGGAACCACCGCTTAACTTAATGGCAGTGGGGCGGGGGGGAGGGTGCTTTGCGCCTCTTTCGCGGCTGGATGCTTTTTACCAACATATACGCCAAAATCCGTTCATGGGAACGGATACGGGGGACCCATCGTTCGGGGCGAATTCCGGTCGCGACCGGATAGAGGACTTTCAGCCTCGAGCCCGTCAGCTAACCTCGTCGGCAACTGGAAGGGATGACGGTGAAGCAGCTATCCATGAGGATGCCGGTTCCCTGTCAGGCCCTCCGCAAACAGATTGCAGGAGGAGTATTGTGAAGCAGGCAGCAACGGAAACCTATTGGAGCGGCATCGTCAAGGCAATGGGGCTTGTGTTCGGAGACATCGGCACCAGCCCCATCTATACCCTTACCGTCATCTTCGCGCTGACCAAACCCACCATCGACAACGTCTTCGGCATTCTCTCCCTGGTCTTTTGGACCATGACCATCCTGGTCTCCGCCGAATATGCCTGGCTTGCCATGAGCCTCAGCCGTAAGGGGGAGGGAGGCACCATTGTCCTGAGAGAGATCCTGGCGCGGCTGCTCAAACCGGGGAGACAGCTGGCCTTCGTCGCCTTTTTGTCCTACGTGGGTGCCTGCCTGTTGCTGGGCGACGGGGTGATCACCCCGGCCATCTCGATCCTTTCGGCGGTGGAGGGGATCGTACTGATACCGGGACTCGAAGGGACCGGGCAGCATGCCTTGATCTTGATCGCTGCCATGATCGCGGTGGGACTGTTTCTCGCCCAATCAAAAGGGACTGACAAAGTCGCCGGCGCTTTCGGCCCGATCATGGTGGTCTGGTTTTTAGCCCTGGCACTTTCAGGTATCGTCTCCATCAGCTCCATGCCTTCCATCATCAAGGCGATCAGTCCGCACTATGCCTTGAATTTCATGCTGCACCACGGCCTGGCCGGCTTTTTCGTGCTCTCGGAAGTAATCCTCTGCGCAACGGGGGGGGAAGCTCTCTACGCCGACATGGGGCATCTGGGGCGTAAACCGATCCTGCGCGCCTGGTATTTTGCCTTTACCGCGCTGGTGATCAACTATTTCGGTCAGGGAGTATTCCTTCTCAGTCATCCGGAAGCCAAAAACTACCTGTTCGGTATGGTTCAGTACCAGGCCTCCCCGCTCTACATCCCGTTTCTGATACTCACCATTCTGGCGACCATCATAGCATCACAGGCCATGATCAGCGGGGTGTTCTCCGTAGTCTACCAGGGAATAACGACCCGTATCATGCCGCTGTTACGTGTCGATTACACTTCGAGGCATCTGAAATCGCAGATTTACATCGGTTCGGTGAACTGGGTCCTGATGATGGCCGTGCTTTTCATCATGCTGGTTTTCCAGAAGTCCGAAAATCTGGCCGCAGCCTATGGTCTGGCAGTGACCGGCACCATGACCATCACCGGGATCATGATGATCATGATCTTCGCCCGTACCACTAAGAAATGGAAGGTGCCATTCGCGGTCGGCATCACAGCGGTCGACCTGCTGTTTTTCGTCTCCTGTATCAACAAGATCCCCCACGGTGGCTACTGGTCCATCGTTTTGGCCTCGGTCCCGTTCATCACCATCCTGATTTGGGTCTACGGGCAGCGGGCCCTCTACCGGGCGCTGAAACCGCTTGATTTTGAGACCTTTGATGTAGCCTACCGGCAGATCTACGCCAAGGGAAAGAATATCCCCGGTACTGCCCTCTTCTTCGTCAAGGAATGGAGCGTGGTGCCGCCATATGTCATCCATTGCATCATCCGCAGCAACATCATCTACGAGCGCAACATATTGATCTCCATCCTGCGTACCGATGAGCCGTACGGGTTGGAGACCGTTCTGAAATGCGACCTCTCCGTGGGGCTTGATTCGGTTGAAATCAAGGTCGGCTACCTGGAGATCCTCGATATCGAGAGCATCCTGAAGGAAAAGGGAATCCATGAGAAGGTGATATTCTACGGTACGGAGGATATTGCCACCGACAACCCGGTCTGGAAGCTCTTTGCCACCATCAAGCGTCAGACCCCCAACTTCGTTCAGTTTCACCGTCTCCCCGCCGCCAAGTTGCAGGGGGTCGTGACGCGAGTGGAGATGTGATTTCCGACTCTTCGGATCCCTTCCCCGCAACCAGAACATGGCAAGGCACTTAACCGCCGGCAGCATCAGGGGGCGATCGCCCCAGTCGGTGAACTATGGCGGCAGCAGCGCCGCTGTTAAGGCGGTGCCGGCGCCCGGCTGCCATTTTGCTAACTGGGCCGGCGACAAGGGACCCTTCGGCACCGAGGCTCCTCATTGCTTCTAAAAAACGAAGATACTCCACCCCGAGCATGCTCCTGCCGCGGATACATAGCCCCCTTTCAGGCCACAGAAAAACAGAATGATCCGTAGACAAAAAAATGTAGTGCTTTGGAAGATATGCATTAGAAGTCACCGTGTTACCATGACTTGGCAAGTGACATTTGTAATTATTTCCCAGAAATTATGTGATATAACACTTGCAAAGATGCCCATCCGTAAACCGGAATAATCTCCCATATCGGCTGGAGTACTTAAATTAGAAACGTATTGAAGAGGTGGAAAATGACAACGAACAAATCGTCTGCCAAACCCAGCGAAAAAAAACACGACGTGGTCCAGGTAAAAAATCCGAAAACGGACCGATATGTCAAAATAGACCGAACTGCTGGGCAAATAGTATCTCAAAAGAAGAGCTCTGGGCCATATAAGGGAGTGCCCGTTGCAAGGAAAAGCGGCAAATGATCATCTATAGTCCATTGGACGGAGATGCGTTGATGAGCTCGATACCGAGCAATCCCCGCCACTGCTTTCTAATGACCCGGCTCGGGAAGCCTGTTCCTGATGAAGTGGTGAGAATACGCGATTCGGTCATAGAACTATGTAATCGGGTTGAGTACGAAGTGATCGATGCAAGTACCCGGGTCACGGGCCGCGATTTCCTACTGAAGATATGGAGATTAATTGCATCTGCACCACTTTCAGTCGGGATTTGCCATGAAGGAATACCCATGAAAACTCAGGCGAATATATACTACGAGCTCGGTATAGCTCAAGCACTTGGGAAAGAGACAATTATAGTTAAATCAACAAGGGCAGAGATTCCGAGCGATTTCGTCCGAACCGAATATATAGAATTCAATGAGGAGTTCGGAGGCAACTTTTCTAAATATCTTAGTACTTTGAGTGAACAGGCAGAGCATTATGAATTAGTTGCTGATCAATTAGACAGGAATCCGATTTTAGCAATTGATTACCTCAAACGGGCATTCCTGATTACCGGCGATGAGCGCCTACGGCAAAAGGCTCACCAGATTTTGGGAGAGGCCGGGGTGGAAGCACGCGCAAAGAATAGTGTCGAGCAACTTGCCGTGAGTTTCTGAACTCCGGTGGCTGAATTCCGAGCTGCGGGAAACCACCCTGAAAGGTCTAACCCCGCTCCAGTGACGCGTGTCCGTTCTGCCAGACGGGCTCCTGCCTCATATCTGCTTGTCGAATGTCTGCTCGTTGTCACGGATTAAAATAATCTTTGACATTAAGCCCGGTGTATCCTAATCTCCTGCCATCCAGTTCCATGATCTTGAGCTTGCTGCAATCTGGAGAAGATCGACCCTGACAGTGGTAACGGTACAGGGGTAATCAAAGCTTAAGATGACGACATAGGGCTTGCAGCGGTTTTTGGTCCAGGCAATGGTTAAACCGTTTGCCTTACCGGGATCGATTTGCCCGGCTCGCCTTTGTTGGTGACACCAAGGGATCGGCATGACCAGATTGCCTCCAGACAAGGGCGGGATCCCCCTCGATTCGACGGCCAGCCGGCAGTGGCAGCGCTACCTGATTGCCATACTCGCCGTTGCGGCTGCTGCTGCCGTGCGCAGCCATTTCCTCGGTTTTCTCGGCCCCCGTCTGCCCTTCGTGACCTTCCTCCCGGCCGTGCTGGGGGTCGTCCTTTGTTGCGGCATTCCGGCCGGTCTGCTGGCTGCGTCCCTCTCCGCACTGGCGGTATCCTACTGGTACGACCCGTTCGCCGAGATCTTCATAATCCGGGACGCTGCTGACCGGGTGTTGATGGTCGTCTCCGTCTCGCTTAGTTTGGTGATCTGCTGCATCGCCACTTTGCTGCGTCTGGCCCGGAGGAGGAGCGCCGAAGCGGAGGCGGAGCGCGGGCTGGCCCGGCAGCGCACTCTGGACGAGGCGAAGTTGCGGGAAAGTGAAGAGCTCTACCGCTCCCTGTTCGAAAACACCATGAACGCCGTTTTACTGACCGTTCCGGATGGCACCGTTGCCGCTGCCAATCCCGCCGCCTGCGCCATGTTCGGCAGGAGCGAGGCAGAGCTCTGCAGCATCGGCCTGGCCGAACTGGTCGACCAGACCGAGCCGCGCTTACCCGCGGCCCTGGAGCAGCGCGCCGGTTCGGGGCACCTCGTCTGCGAGCATAACTGCGTGCGCAAGGACGGCACCAAGTTCCTAGCCGAGATCAACTCGGTGATCCTGAAGGACTCCAAGCGCTGCTTCGTGATCCTGCGCGACATCACACAGCGCAAGCAGGCCGAGGAGTCGTTGCGGCACAGTGCGGCGGAGTTGAGGCAGGCGCAGGAGATTGCCAAGCTCGGCAGCTGGACCTACGACATGTCGGGCCTCTCCTGGTCGGCCCAAACCTACTCCATCTTCGGACTCTCCCCGGAGAGCTTCGACCCCAATGCCCAGTCCTTCATCGACCTGATTCATCCCGACGACCGGCCGACAATGCAGGCATGGATGGCTGCCTGCGATGCCGATGCAGAGCCGGACGACCTGGAATTTCGCATCATCCGGCCCGACGCTACGGTCCGCTACGTCAGTGCCCGCGGCAGACTGATATGCTCCGATTACGACAGGCAACCCTATCTCTCGGGGACGCTTCAGGACATCACAGAGAGCAAGAAAGCCGAAGAGGAGAAGGCAAAGCTCGAAGCGCAGCTCCAGCAGGCCCGGAAGATGGAGTCGGTGGGGCGGCTGGCAGGGGGCGTGGCGCACGATTACAACAACATGCTGAGCGTCATCATCGGGCACGCCAACCTGGCCCTGATGGAGTTGGACCCGGCTGATCCGCTCGAAATCCACCTGGAGGAAATCCTCAAGGCGGCGGAACGCTCCGCCGACCTGACCCGGCAGTTACTGGCGTTCGCCCGCAAGCAGCCGGTCGCGCCCAGGGTGCTGAACCTCAACGAGACGGTGGCCGGCATGCTCAAGATGCTGCAGCGGGTGATCGGCGAGGACGTCCATCTGAGTTGGCAGCCGGCGGCGACTCTTTGGCCGGTCAGGGTCGATCCCTCCCAGATCGACCAGATCCTGGCCAACCTCTGCGTCAATGCACGCGACTCCATGGCCGGCATCGGCAGGATCACCATCAAGACGGGAAACAGCGTCATCGACCAGGAGTGCTGCTCCCGGAATGCGGGTTTTCTCGCCGGTGACTACGTGCGGCTTGTGGTAGCCGACGACGGCTGCGGCATGGATCAGCAGACCGTGGCCCTGATCTTCGAACCGTTTTTCACCACCAAAGGGGTCGGAGAGGGGACCGGCCTGGGCCTTGCCACGGTGTATGGCGCCACCAGGCAGAACAACGGCTTCATCGATGTCGGCAGCGAGCCGGGCGTGGGGACCACCTTCACCATCTACCTGCCGCGCCATGCGGGCGAGAGCCGGCAGCCGCGGCGTGCAGCCGCGGCGGAGCCGGACCGGACCGGCCGGGAGACCATCTTGCTGGTGGAAGACGAGACGGCGCTGCTGGAGCTGACCGCGCTGGCTCTCACCAGGCATGGGTACCGCGTCCTGGCGGCAAATTCCCCCGGGGCGGCCATCGAACTGGCCGGCAGGCACCCCGGCGAGATTTCCCTGCTGGTGACCGACGTGGTCATGCCCGGGATGAACGGCCGGGATCTGGCCACCGAGCTCCTTTCCCGCGATCCGCATCTCAGCTGCCTCTTCATGTCGGGATATACCTCCGACGTGATAGCAGTCCATGGCGTGCTTGACGAGGGGGTCCATTTCATTCAGAAACCGTTCCCGATCGGGGAGCTGTCGGCCAAGGTGCGCACGGTGCTTGACGACAGGCAGGGGTGAGCGGGGGAGGGTCTGTTTGTGCAGCATGCGGAAAACTTCATCAGGAGTGTTGCTATGAGTTGTGGCATCAAAGTGATGGTTGCCCTCATTTCGCTCTGGGTCTTGTCGGGCGCTCCCGCGCCGCTGCTGGCGGCGGGAAAGCCGGTCTTCATAGGTCTCGACGCCGAGTTCGGCTATGCCAGCAGCACCTCAGCCGAAGCGATTCGCCAAGGGATCGAGATCGCCATGGACGAGATCAATCGGGCCGGGGGCGTACTGGGGGGGCGGCCGCTGGCACTGGAAACCAGGGCGAACCACTCGGTCCCGGCGCGCAGCATCGAGAACATCAAGGAGCTGGCCCAAAAGCCCGATCTGGTAGCCGTTTTCTGCGGCAGGTTCAGCCCGACGGTGCTGGAGGCGCTTCCTACCCTCCACAACGAGAAGATGATCCTGCTGGACCCCTGGAGCGCCGCGGACGCCATCGTGGAAAACCGTTACCGCCCCAATTACGCCTTCCGCCTGTCGCTTAAGGACAGCTGGGCCATGGACGTCATGCTGCGCCACGCCCAAAAACAGGGAGCCAGCAGGGTGGGGATGCTGCTGCTCAATACCAGCTGGGGGCGCAGCAGCCTGAAGGGTGCGGAAAAATACGCGGCCGCGCACCCGGGCTTCCGGATATCCGGGACCAACTGGTTCAACTGGAACGACAAGTCTTTCATAGAGAAATACCAGTCGCTGCGCCAGGGGGGCGCCCGGGCCGTCATCCTGGTCGCCAACGCCAACGAGGCGGAGATCCTGATCAAGGAGGTGGCGGCTCTTCCTGCGGCCCAGCGGCTGCCGATAGTGAGCCACTGGGGGGTTACCGGCGGCACCCTGGCGGAGCTGGCCGGACCCGCTCTGGGAAAGGTCGACTTTTCCGTGGTGCAGACCTACAGCTTCATCGGCGACCAAAGCGCCAAGGCGCGCCGGGTGGTGGCGGCCCACAACCGGCTCTTCAAGACCAAGGGAGCCCGGCAGATCAAGTCACCGGTCGGCGTCGCGCATGCCTATGACCTTACCCACATCCTTGCCCTGGCCATCAACAAGGCGGGCTCCACCGACCGCAAAGCCATACGGAGCGCCCTGGAGCAGCTGGGGGGATACCGCGGCCTCATCAAGGAGTATCGTCCCCCCTTCACCCCGCAGCGCCATGAAGCGCTCTCCCCCGACAGCGTCTTCATGGCTGGTTTTGCCGAGGACGGGGCCATCGTCAGGAAGGGCGCAAGAAGTGCTTCCCGCAAGGATTGATGTATGGCACTGAAGAGATACTTTAATTTGCTGCGTGGCCAGCTGCGGGAGTGGCTGGCGTCGAGCATTTCTAACCGGATCAGCTTCGCGGCCCTGTCGCTTACCACCATGGTGGCGCTGGTGATCGGGCTCAGCTCCTATGGCGTGGTCACCCTGCTGGTCAGCCGCAGCGTCAAGGCGGAACTCGCAAGCCAGGTCGGCCTGACCCGGCAGAAGCTGCAGACGGAGCTGAACGCTCTTGCCAGCGACCTGGCCAACCTGGCCGGTAACTCCTTCATCGCCAACGGACTGGTGGACTCCCTGGGGAGAGACACCTATCTGCTCCCCTTCCTGCACGAACATCGCGGCTCCGTCTCCCTGAAGACGGTCATCGTGCTCTGCGACTATAGAGGGCGCCCCATCGCATCCAACGGCTCCCAGATCGCCGGGCTCCAGGCGGTGATCCCCCGGATCCAGGCGGTGCTGGCCACCGGCCGCCCTGCCAGCCAGATAGTCGGGGAGGGAGGGGGGACCTTTCTGGTGCTGCTGCATCCGGTGATCTTCCCCCCCACCGGGCAGCCGGAGGGGGTGCTGGTGCAATCGGTCGACCTGCTGGAACTTTTCAGGGGTGGAACCGGCCATCTGGGTGACGAGTATATCGCCGATCTCACGGCCGGCGGTCTCCAGGTCGCCCATCACGGAGGCAAGGGCGCCGAGAGCGGCGCCATCCGTGCCAGTCATAGCCTTGCGCTGCATGCCCCGCTCAATTCCCTGAAGCTCGCCTTGGAAGTGGGGTTGTCGCGCCATGCCGCCGAGACTCCGTTGAAATGGGTGGCGCTTCTTTACCTGTTGTTCGGTCTGCTCATCCTGGTGCCGGTGCTCCGGTTTGCCCAGGCAACGGCCAGGCGCCTGACCCAGCCCCTCAGCTCCCTGAGCCGCACCGCGAGCAGCATTGCCGACAGCGGCTCGCTCGAGGTCTGGGCGGAGGTGGCGGGGCGCGATGAAGTGGGGACCCTGGCGGCTGCCTTCAACGAGATGTTGCGCAAGCTCCGCGCCTCGCAGGAAGAGCTGGAGTCGCAAGTGGCAAAGAGGACCCGGGAACTAAGAGAGGCGCACGATCTGCTGGAGAGCCATGTCGAGCGGCGCACGGCGCAGCTCACCGAAGCAAACCTGCGGCTGGCGCGGGAGATGGAGAGCAACCTGCAGCTGGAACAGCAGCTGCGGCAGGCGCAAAAGATGGAGGCGATCGGAACGCTCGCCGGCGGCATTGCACATGACTTCAACAACATCCTCACCGTGATCGGATCCTATACCGTGATGACCGCACTGCAGATGTCCGATGAGGATCCCCTGAAGAAGAACCTGGACCAGATCATGACCGCAACGGAGAAGGCGGCCAACCTCACGCGCAGCCTGCTCGCATTCAGCCGCAAGCAGGTCATGAACCCCCAGGATTGCGAACTGAACGCCATCATCGAGCACGTGGAGAGGTTCCTTCTGAGGGTGATCGGCGAGGATGTCGAGCTCAGCACCACCTTCCGGGCCGCCCTCCTCCCGGTCCATGTGGACCGCGGACAGATCGAACAGGTCCTGATGAATCTGGCGGCCAACGCCCGGGATGCCATGCCCAAGGGCGGGGTGCTGAGCATCGAGACCGCCCTGCAGCTGGTGGAGCGGGAATCGGTCGGGGCCGGCGGCCTTGGCCTGGCGCCGGGCCTTTACGCCGTGGTGACCGTCGCCGACAGCGGCATCGGTATGGACCGGGAGACCATGGCTAAGATATTCGAGCCGTTTTACACCACCAAGGAGGTCGGCAAGGGAACCGGCCTGGGGCTCTCCATGGTGTACGGCATCATCAAGCAGAACAAAGGCCACATCACCGTCTACAGCGAGCCGGGATGCGGGACCAGCTTCAAGATCTGGCTGCCGGCGCTGGCCCGAGCGGCGCATCCCCAACCCACGCGCGACGCGTCGGAGCAACCGCAGCAAAAGGGGACCGAAACCGTGCTGGTGGCCGAAGACGACGCGGAAATACGTACCGTGGTGGAACTGATTCTGGCCGAGGCGGGGTATCGGGTGATCCTGGCCGTCGACGGTCAGGACGCGGTGGAGAAGTTCACCGGTGAGCGCCACGAGATCCGGCTCGTGCTCCTGGACATGATCATGCCCAGGAAGAGCGGCAAGGAGGCGTATGGCGAGATCAGGCGGCTCGATCCCGGCATGAAGTTCCTCTTTTCCAGCGGCTACGTGGCCGACTACATCCACAATCGCGGCGATCTCGACGAGGGGGTCGAACTGATCTTCAAGCCGGTGCATCCCACCGAGCTGTTGAGAAAGGTGAGGGAGATGCTCGACAGGTAGAAGGGACCCCTGCCGCCTCAATTGCCGCTGTCGAGCCCCTCCTCCGACAGGTTTATGGCGGGGTAGACGGCGAGAAGGGGAGTTCCTTTCAGGTGGCCGCGCCGCTTCTCTTCGGGGAACTTCTCGATGGCGCAGCGGAACATGGTTCGAGGCATCTGCCGGTGATGGGCCTGGAGAAAGGCTTCCTCCCTTTGCCGGTCGCGCTTTCCCACTTCCCTCAGCATCCGGCCGACCGTCTTGTGAATCAGATCTTCCCGGTCGGCCAGCAGGGTCCCGGCTATCCTGAGGGTGGCATCGAAGCTCCCCCGCTTGATGTAATGAACGGTGGCGAGAACACCCTCTTTTTCATCAGTTGGCGCTCTCCCGCGCCATTCATTGCTTGTGTCCGGCGGCAAAATTCATTATAAGATACGGTCGTATGTAATGAACTTTCATCAAAGGAGGTTTTTCATGATGTTGTCCAAGCTGTACCGCCGGGTAGCCCTGCTGCTGGTAGCGGGTCTGCTGGGGAGCGCGCTGCCTGCCGCCGCAGAGACCATCACCCTTTCCTACGCCAACTTTCCGCCTGCCGCCACCTTCCCCTGCGTGCAGATGGAGCGCTGGGCCAAGGAGCTGGAGAAGCGCACCGCCGGCAAGGTAAAGGTGAGCACCTTCCCGGGGGGGACACTTTTGAACGCCAAGAACATGGCGGAGGGGGTCGCCTCCGGGGTAGCCGACATCGGCAACTTCGCCATGAGCTACCAGCCCGGCCGTTTCCCGGTCTCCGAGGCGATCGACCTCCCCTACGGCTTCACCAGCTCCAGGACCGCGAGCCTGGTGCTCTACGACCTGATCCAGAAGTACAAGCCGAAGGAGTTCGAGAAGGTCAAGATCATCACCGTCTTCACCTGCCCCCCCACCAACTTCATGACCAGCAAGCCGGTGAGGAGCCTGGCGGACCTCAAGGGGATGGAGCTCAGGGTGGCCGGCACCGGCACCGAGATCGCCAAGCGGCTCGGCGCGGTTCCCATCGCCATGCCGCAGTCCGAGACGCCGGAGGCGATCCAGAAGGGGATCGTCAAGGGGATGATCTCTTCGCTGGAGATACTCCAGGACATGAAGTTCGCCAGCTACACCCCCTACGCCACCATCGCCAACCTCCCGGTGGTCTCCTTTGCCGTGGTGATGAACAAGGCCAAGTGGGACAAGCTTCCGGCCGACGTCAAAAAGGCGATCGACGATCTGTCCCGTGAACAGGCGGCCTGGACCGGCGAGTACGCGGACCGCCACGTGCAGGATTCGCTGGCCTGGTCCAGGAAGAACTACAACCACCAGCTGTTCACGCTGCCGGCAGCCGACCAGAAGAGGGTGGCTGAACTGCTCCAGCCGATGGTGGACGACTACGTGAAGAAGGTGAGCGCCCAGGGGATTGCCGGCAAGCAGATCGTGGCGGACGTGCTGGCTCTCAAGAAGAAGTACGAGGCGCCGGCGGCCAAACCGGCAAAAAAGAAGAAATAAGGGGTTAGAGCTACATGGATCGTCTGATGGGGATATTCTCCAAGTCTTTCATGGTGGTGGGGGGAGCCGCACTGCTTTTGCTGGTGCTGCTCGCCACCGCCAACGTGGGGCTGCGCTTTTTTCATGCACCGTACTCGGGGACCTACGAGCTGGTGTCGTTTCTGGGCGCCCTGGTCACCGCCGGGGCGCTGGCCCACACCCAGCGGCGCAAGGACCACATCGTGGTGGACATCCTCTCCGAGAAGTTTCCCCCCGGGGTGAAGCGTTTTCTCGACGCGGTGAACTATGCGGCGACCTCCCTGTTGTTCGGCGTGATCGCCTGGCAGGTATGGGTCTGGGGGGAAAAGATCAAGATCGGCGGCGAGCTCTCCGAGACGCTGAAAATCAGCTACTACCCCTTCGTTTACGCGGTAGCCGCAGGCTTCGGGCTCCTGGCCCTGGTGCTTCTGGTTGACCTTCTGAAGACGATGGTCCGTTCCGAGGTGCCCCGATGAGCGGTCCCATGCTGGGCATCACGGGGATTCTCGTCATGTTCTTCATCCTGTTCGTGCTGCGCATCCCCGCCGCCTTCACCATGCTGCTGGTCGGCTTTCTCGGGATAGCGAAGGCGACCTCCCTCGATGCGGCCTTCGCCATGACCGGTTCCGAGCTTTGGAACATCTTTTCCAGCTACGGCCTGACCGTGATCCCCCTGTTCATACTGGTGGGGGAGATCGTGCACTATGCCGGGTACAACAACAGCCTCTACCATGCGTCCTACCGCTGGTTCGGCCATCACCGGGGCGGGCTGGCGATGACCACCATCCTGGCCAGCGCCGCCTTCTCCGCCATCAGCGGCTCCAACACCGCCACCGCCGCCACCATGAGTGCGGTCGCCATTCCGGCCATGAAGGAGTACAACTACCATCCGCTCCTGAACGCCGGTTCCGTGGCGGCCGGCGCCACCCTGGGGGTGCTGATTCCGCCGAGCATCGTCCTGGTGGTGTACGGCCTCTACACCGGGCAGTCGATCGGGAAGCTCTTTTTCGGCAACGTGATCCCCAGCGTCATCCTGACCACCCTGATACTGCTCACCGTGGTATGGATCTGCCGGCGCCATCCGGAGTGGGGCCCCTCCGGTCCCAAGAGCAACTGGAACGAGCGTTTCGCGGCACTCCCCGAGGCGCTGGACATCCTGCTTCTGTTCGGCATCATCATGTACGCGCTCTTCACCGGCGTGGTCACCGCCACCGAAGCCGCAGCGGTGAGCTGCTTTCTCGCCCTGGTCATCTGCACCGCGCGCAGGAAGCTGACCTGGAAGAAGCTGGGGGGCGCCCTGGTGGACACCCTGCGGATATCGTGCATGGTTTTCATGATCGTGGCGGGGGCGGTGATTTTCGCCAAGTTCCTCACCATCACCAGGCTTCCCTACGAGACCGCCGAATGGATCAGCGCGCTGGATCTGCCGCGCTGGATGGTGCTCTGGGTGATCCTGCTCTGCTACATCCTGGGCGGCTGCATCATGGACGCCCTGGCGTTCCTGCTGGTGTCGCTCCCCATCTTCTATCCGCTGGTGATCCAGTTGGGTTACGACCCGATCTGGTTCGGGCAGGTGATCACCATCGTCACCACCATGGGATCGATCATGCCCCCGATCGGCATCTGCTGCTACGTGGTTTCCGGCATGTCCGGGATACCGTTGGGGACCGTATTTCGAAGTGCGCTCTACTACATCCCCTCCTACGTCATCTCCATAGTCGTACTGATGGCTTCCCCCTACTGGACCGTACTGGTGCTCTCCAACCTGGTGAAATGATAGCCGCCCTGAAATAAAAAAACCCGGCCGGCGAGAAAGCGCCGGCTCGGGTTAAAATCTTCCTGGCCACAAAAAGGCACAAAAGTCACAAAAAAAGGCTAAACCTAAAGCATTCTTAGCCACAAAAAGGCACAAAAATCACAAAAAAAGGCATTCAGGCTTTTTATTTTAAAGGCGTTCTCGCTTTTAGTTAAAGCCGTGTTTTGTCTATTTGTAATTACAAAGTCGTTCAGACCTTGATTTTTTTTGTGTCTTTTGCGCCTTTTTGTGGCTAAGAGTTTTTAGCTTCTGGTTTAAGTCTTTTTTTGTACCGTCTTTTGTCTATTTTGTAATTACAAAGTCGTTCAGACCTTGATTTTTTTTGTGTCTTTTGCGCCTTTTTGTGGCTAAGAGTTTTTAGCTTCTGGTTTAAGTCTTTTTTGTGCCGTCTTCATTCGAAGGTGCGCTGGTCGAATATCCTCTTGGTCTTGCGCTCGGAGCGCGGCAGGGTGCCGGGCTCCAGCAACTCGACGCTGCACGACACCAGCATGGTATGCTTGATGCCCGCAGCGATCTGCTTCACGACCTTTTCGTCGGGTAGCGCCTCGCCGTTTCGCGCCCGCTCGATACGCACCAGCATGTAATCGCGCCCGTCGGGGCGATGATCGAAAAGGACCTGGTACTCGCTGCCGATGCCCGGCACACGATGCAGCACCTCGTCCATCTGGCCCGGATAGATGTTGACCCCCCGGAAGATGACCACATCGTCGGAGCGTCCCAGGATCCGGTCGTGACGCGGCAGGGAACAGCCGCAGGGGCACTCCCCCGCGATGAGCCGGGTCAGGTCGCGGGAGCGGTAGCGGATCAGCGGCGCCCCCTCCTTGCGCAGCGTGGTGAAGACCATCTCCCCGATTTCGCCGGGTGCCACCGGTTCCAGGGTGAGCGGATCGAGCACCTCGAGAAGGTAATAGTCGGCCCAGTAGTGGATGCCGCTGTTCTCCCGGCAGGAAAGGCCGGTGCCGGGACCGTAGAGCTCGGTAAGGCCGGTTATGTCGTAGATCTCCTCGACCCCCAGGCCCTCGCGCATGCTGTCGAGCATGGCCCGGCTGGAGCGCTCCGCTCCCAGGATGATCTTCTTGAGGTTCAACCTGCCTTTCAGGCCGCGGCGCTGCACCTCCTCCGCCAAAAGCAGCCCCATCGACGCCGTGCAGCAAAAGACGGTGGACTGCATGTCGATCATGAAATCGGTCTGCATCTCAAGGTTTCCGGGACCCACCGGTATCGCCATGGCGCCGAAATGCTCGCACGCCTGCTGAAAGCCGATTCCGGCGGTCCAAAGGCCGTATCCCACCGCAATCTGCACCCGGTCCTCGCGCGTCAGGCCGGCCAGCTCGTAGCAGCGGGCGAACATGTCCTGCCAGTCCTCGACATCCTTTCGGGTATAACAGAGGACCTTGCGCTTGCCGGTCGTGCCGGAGGAGGCATGGACCCGTACCAGGTCGCTGAAATCGGCCGCGCGCAGGGCAAAGGGATAACCCGCCGCCAGGTGGTCCGCCGTGGTGAAGGGGAGGCGGCGCAGGTCGTCCAGGGTGGCGATGTCGTCGGGCCCGAGCCCCGCGGCCGAGAGCCGTTCGCGGTAGAAGGGGGATTGTTCGAAGGCGTGTCGCACCGTCCACTGCAGGCCGCTCAGCTGGTAGGCAGGGAGATCCTCTATGGCGGCCACTTTGGGGGGAAAGCGCTTCAACATGTGGTATCGGCTCCTTGGAAAAAACTTTCGCCACAAAAAGGCGCAAAAGACACAAAAAGAATCTAAAAACGTAAAACACGAAATCTAAACTTTTGCCACAAAAAGGCACAAAAGACACAAAAAGAATCTAAAACATGAACCCGAAAGAGTCTGAGGGACACCTTTAACCGTCAAACTCTTTTAACTTATGTCAGGCTCGGTTCAATATGTACTTCTTTACCTGCAATTTAGGTGCTCCAAAGTTTATCAGCACGCCGTGCTCAATCCGTGACGACCTGAGATAGCCGAGGATCTGAGCGACATGTTCATCGGCAAGAGTTCTCGTTGCTTTCAGTTCGACGATCAGCCGGTTTTCGACGAAGAGGTCGGCGGCGTAATCGCCGAGGAGTGTCCCGTCTTCGTCAAAGACATTGAGAGGATGCTGCTGTTTTACATCAAGCCCTCGTTTCCTAAGGCGATGTGCCAGACCGTTTTCATAAACCTTTTCCAGATGTCCGTGGCGTAGGTAGCAATGAAGGTCAAAACTGGTTTCGCGGACGATATCGCAGAGGCAATTTATTTCCATAACTGAAACTCCTTTGGCCACAACAATAATAGTTGTTGGTTAGCAGATACAGTACGTCTTAAAGATTGCCCAGGCCGGTATAAGGTTTTCCTTTCGCGTATTTGGTGTCTTTTTGCGGCAAAGAAGATTTCAGTTTAAGGTTTAACCAAAGATCGGTTACAAGGTTTTTTTTGTGTATTTTGTGCTTTTTTGTGGCAAAGAAGATTTCAGCTTAAGGTTTAAACCAAAGATCGGTTACAAGGTTTTTTTTGTGTATTTTGTGCTTTTTTGTGGCTAAGAAGCTTGTCTCCCGGCGCTAAGTGCCGCCAGCGCCCCTGCCAGCAGCGCAGCTTTTTTGTGCAGCTTTTTCCGCATAACGCCTTCCAGCTCATCCGGCGTGCAGAAGAGGCGCCCCGCGGCCAAGGCGCGCCCCAGCACGATCAGGTTCACCGCCTGGGGATTGCCAAGCTGCAAGGAGATGCGGTCCGCGTCGACGGTCGCCGCACCTGGAGCCTCGGGCAGCGACAGTGCAGCACCTGAATTGGCGGCAATCCAACCCTCCGGCTTCAGAAACGAGCGATGCAGCTGCACGTTTCCCGGCTTGAGGGCGATCAGGCCGTCGGCCTGCCCCGGACGCACCAGGGGGCTGCTGAAATCCCCGATCTTCAGGTGGGATATCACGATGCCGCCGCGCTGCGCCATGCCGTGAGTCTCCGAAGTGAGCACCGGCAGCCCCTTGGCAATGGCGGTCTCCGCCAGAAGGCGGGTGATGAAGAGGATCCCCTGGCCACCCACCCCGGATATGATCAACTGTTGGCAGATCATGGTTTTTCCCCCTGCTGCCGGATCGCCTGCCTGGGGCAGACATCCAGGCAGACGCCGCAGCCGCTGCAGATCATGATATCCACCGAAACCTTGCCGCTCTGCTCGTCGTAGACCAGGGCCGGGCATTCGAACTGGCTGGTGCAGAGCCGGCATCCGGTGCAGGTGGCATCGACCATGGCCTGGGGCCGCTTGGCCTGCCGCACGCTTTTGTCCACCAGGCAGGGGCTCTTTGCGATCACGACTGCCAGACCCTGTTCCCGGGAAAAGATCAGCGCCTCCCTGACCAGGGCGGTGAAGCCCGGCAGATCGAGCGGATCGGCGCTGCGGCAAAATTCAACCCCGCAACCCTTGACGACCGAGGCGATCTCCACCGCCTTCCCCGAGGGGGTCCCCTGCGAAGGGGTCGGCTGGTTGCCGGTCATGGCGGTCGTGGTGTTGTCCAGGATCACCAGGACAAAGCGGGCTCCCTGCACAACGGCGTCGATCAGGGGAGGGATGCCGGCATGGAAAAAGGTGGAGTCCCCGATGGTGGCCACGATGTCGCGCGGCTCGCCGGCCACCCGGTAGGCCTGGTAGAACCCGGCCGCCTGGCCGATGCAGGCTCCCATGCAGAGCACGGTGTCGACGGCACCGAGGTTGATCCCCAGGGTATAGCAGCCGATGTCGCTTGGGTAGATCCCCTTGGGCGCCGCCTTCTTGATGGCGTAGAAGCTGGAGCGGTGCGGGCAGCCGGGGCAGAGGGTGGGACGCTTTCCGGGCGCGGTGGAGAGTTCGGGCAACTGCGGCAACGGCAGGCCGGCGAACTGGGCCAGGAGCCGCTCGATGGTCTCGGGGAGCAGTTCGCCCGCCTCGGGAACGTAACCGGAAAGCTTCCCCTGCACCCTTTCGTGGTCGCGAAGCTGCATTTCGACGACGCCTGTGGTTTCCTCCAGCACCAGCACCTCGTCGTAGGCTCCCCGCAGCTCCTCGATGAAGGCTCTGTGCAGCGGATAGGGCTGCAGCACCTGGTAGAAGGCGAAGCAATCCCGCAAACCGGAGGCGCTGATCACCTCGCGCGCATGGGCTGCCGAGACGCCGCAGGCGACTACCGCGCGGCGGCTGCCGAGAGGTGCGGGGTTCAGGCAGCGGGGCGCGGTCGGGGCGTAGGCCGCCATGCGGGAGAGCTTCTCATTGAGCTTCAGGTGCAGCTCGTAGCGGAACTTGGGGGTGGCCGCCCAGCGCCGGGTATCCTTCCTGAAGTCGGCCCTGCGCTGCAGATCCCGCACCGGGCCGGGAACGATGTCCTGGCAGGCGTGACAGACCCGTGTGGTGGGACGCAGCATCACCGGCACCTCGAACTCCTCGGACATCTCGAAGGCCACGCCGGCCAGATCCCGGGCCTCGGCAGGCGACGAGGGATCCAGAACCGGGATCTTCGCCTGCATCGCCATCAGGCGGGAGTCCTGCTCGGTCTGAGAGGAATGGGGACCGGGGTCGTCGGCGCTGATGACCACGAATCCGCCCACGGTGCCGAGATAGGCGGCGCTCATCAGCGGATCGGAGGCGACGTTCAGCCCCACCTGCTTCATGGCGGTGGCGGCGCGCAGACCGGCCTGGCTGGCGGCATAGGCGATCTCGAAGGCGACCTTTTCGTTGACCGCCCACTCCACGTGCATCTTGGCGCCCTCGGCGTTGCGCCAGGCGTCGATCGAGGAAAGGATCTCCGAGGCCGGCGTTCCGGGGTAGGAAGCCGCCACCACGCAGCCGTTCTCCACCAGGCCGCGGGCCATGGCTTCATTTCCCTGCATCAGTATCGGTTCTTTTTCAGACAATGAGCTCTCCTTTGCGGCTGCCGCGTGCAAAGCGGCTATTCTGATAAGTCGGCGCTGCTTTGTCAACACAAAACAGGACGTCAAGCGGTTGGAATCAGACTGAAGTCGCCGCGCGGAGGGGATGCCGAATGACAGGTGCGATGGGCGATCTGCCGGGGGGGGAATGCCCGGGGATATCCCTGCATGGCACCGATGCCGCTTGCCGCGCTCCGTTCGGAGACCAAGCAGTCATCCGGAGTCGGCACTGCTAACTCTCCTCCCCCTGGAGGGGGGAGGCCGGGAGGGGGGGAGAGGGCGGCATCGCTGAAGAACTGGCCGAGTTCCACCTCCCCCTCCGGGGGCACTGCCATTAAGTTAAGCGGTGATTCCGTGAATCATGTAGGGTGGGCCGTGCCCACCATCAGGATGCGGTTGTGGTGGGCACGGCCCACCCTACCTCTCATTTCCTTAACTTAATGGCAGAGCCCTCCGGGGGAGGGGACCATATGGCGTCGGATCGGAGTATTGCGGTAACTTTCTCAGACGCGACTTTTCTGGAGAAATATTAAAAATGATGATATAAGTAAAAAATCATGATAAGTTTCCAAGCGTCAGAAGGTGTAACGCCTGATCCATGAGGCAAACCGACTCGTATCAAGGGTGATCCTGATGCTGGTTGCCTTAACAGCCTGAACGGTTGCTGCAGAGATGTCGCCCTCAGCCGATACCCCCCCGCATATATCTCGATTGGTTAATCATTCAAGAGTTGTCTCAGACAGTGAGCGTAGACCGACCTGAATAATCCACAGATAACCCGTCTTATCCCATAACGGCCCTATCGCACCCGCCCTCCGCCGGGGAATGACCGAAACCCCAACCCTGCAGCCTTCTCCTGGCAGCAGGTGCCAAGACATGGCTGGAAGGGATCACAGCATGAGCAATGCGGAGCCGGCGGAGCACGAGTTGCAAGACGGTGAAGAGCCGGTCAAGCGGGCCGAAGCCCTCCTGCGGGAGAGCGAGCGCCGCTATTCGGCTCTCTTCTCCAACAAGATCAACGGCATGGCGCACTGCTGCATCATCACCGACCAGCACGGCCGCCCCGTCGACTACCGTTACCTGCAGATCAACGAGGCGTACGAACGTATCGTCGGGATCAAGAAGGGGGACATCGAAGGGCGCAGGGCCAGAGAGGTTTTCCCGCAGATCACGACCTACGCCTTTGACTATATCGGTAGCTACGGCAAGGTCGCACTGCAGGGGGGCGAGGTCAAGTTCGAGCAGTTTTTCGAAGGGACAAAGCAGTATCTCTCGATCTACGCCTACAGTCCCCTGCCGGGCGAGTTCACCGCGATATTCAGCGACGTGACCGAGAGAAAGCGGGACGAGGAGGATGCCTGGCAAAAGAAGGCCGAGCTCAAGGAAGCGCAGCGCCTCTCTCACGTCGGGAGTTGGCATTGGGATGCCAAGAGCGATCTCTTCTCCGGTTCCGATGAGTTGCTCCGCATCTATGGATTTGATCCGGCGGCGCAGTTCCTGCCCAATTTCAGGGAACAGCGGGGACGCTGCTACCCCGTCGAGGAGTGGGAGAGGCTTTATGCGGCCGTTCAGAAGACGGTGCAGACCGGCACCGGCTACCAGTTGGACCTGAAGGCATTACGTCACGACGCCGCCATATGGGTCACGGCTCGCGGCGAGGCGGTGCGTGATGCCGCAGGCCGGGTGGTGGGTCTGCGCGGCACGGTTCAGGACATAACGGAACGCAAGCAGGCTGAAGAGGACATCCTCGCCCTGAACAGCATCCTGGAGCAGCGCAGCACGGAGTTGGAGGCGGCCGTCCGCGAGCAGGAATCCTTCAGCTACTCGGTTTCCCACGACCTGCGCGCCCCGCTTCGTCACATCAACAGTTTCAGCAACATACTTCTTGAGGATTACGGGGTGGAGCTCCCCAGCGGAGCCCGCTATTACCTGGAACGGATAAGCGGCGCGACCAGAAAGATGTCGGCGCTGATAGATCATCTGCTGGAACTGTCGCGGGTGGTCCGGACCGAGCTCAAGAGGGAAAGGGTCAATCTCAGCAAGCTGGCCAAGGGTGTCGCCGCCATGCTGCAGGAAACCGAACCGGAGCGCTGCGTGAAGATGAAAATTGAGGACGGGTTGCTGGTCCAGGGGGATCGCGGGCTGCTGAGGCAGCTGTTGGTCAACCTGCTCGGCAATGCCTGGAAGTACAGCTCGGTGAGGCCGGTGGCGGAGATCGAATTCGGGAGAACCGGCGCAGCCGGGGAGCAATCGTTTTTCGTCATGGACAACGGCGCTGGTTTTGACATGGCATACAGCGGCAAGCTTTTCGAAAGTTTTCAGCGGCTTCACGGCGCCGAATTCGAGGGGACCGGCATCGGCCTTGCGACGGCGCAGCGGATCGTTCAGCGACATGGCGGCACCATCTGGGCGCAAGGAAAGGTCGATGAAGGTGCCGTATTCTATTTCACCTTGTCCTGACGGGCCGGGGGGATTTCGCCCAGGTTCCCTGATTTTAGTTGGTCGGATTACCATCTTATCCCCATCCCCACCCTAACCCTCCCCTTGAAGGGGAGGGGATTTAGGACTCCTCCCCCTTCAAGGGGGATGGGGTGAGGCTGAAAGCGTCGTGCTGCAATGTGACAAAGTAGAACTAAAGAGTGCAGGTAGCAAGGTAAAGCAAATCCCCCTAAATCCCCTTTTTCAAACTTGCAAAGGGGGGCTTTGAGACTACATGCTGGCTGCCGTCAATGACCGGGGGTGACGGGAAGCGACACGGTGAATTCGCTGCCTCTTCCCGGCTCGCTCTTCAGCGCTATTTCTCCACCATGTTTCCTTATTATGTCGCAGCTGATCGAGAGCCCGAGCCCGGTACCTTTTCCCGCCGGCTTTGTGGTGAAAAACGGCTCGAAGATCCTGTCGCGGATTTCCGGGGCGATGCCGCAGCCGTTATCGGCGACGCTTATGTGAACCTGGCTTTCATCGGCCCAGGTGGTTACGCTGATCTCTCCCTTGGAGCCGATGGCCTGAGAGGCGTTCACCAGAAGGTTCATGAAAACCTGGTTTATCTGCTGCGCGAAGCAGGTGACCGGCGGCAGTTGACCGTAATGCTTGGTCAGCCTGGCGTTGTACTTGATCTCGTTCCACACGATCGAGATGGTGCTGTCAAGGCAGTGATTGAGGTCTGCTTCCGTCTTTTCAGCGCCGTCCAGGCGCGAAAACGACTTGAGGTTCTTGACGATGATCTCGATTCTCTCCATCCCGGAGAGCGTTTCCGAGATGATCTCCGGGATGTCGGCCATGATATGGCTGATTTTGAAGCGGTGCTTTTCCTTGGCAGCCAGTTCCTGCAGGGGGTGTGATCCTTCCAGAACTTCGAGATAGCCGGTCATCTTCGAGAAGTACCTTTCCATCGCGGAGATGTTGCTTTTGACAAAGCCCACCGGATTGTTGATCTCGTGCGCTACACCTGCGGCTATCTGCCCGATGCTGGCCATCTTTTCATTCTGGATAACCCGGCTCTGCAGGGTCGAAAGCGACTTCAGCGCCTGAGCCAGCTCCGCGTTCTTATCTGCCAGCAGGGTCTCCGCCACCTTGCGTTCGGTGATGTCCCAGGCGACATGAACCACCTGAGAGGTAGCGGCATTTGCGGACTTTACCGGTGTGACTAGCGTTTCGAAGAACCGGTCGCTCCCGTCGGGGCACTTGTGCCGTACTTCGGTGATTACCGTTTCACCGGTGAGCAGTGCCTTGTCAACCGGACAGTCGCTACTGGCACACTCTTCAGATCCCCAATAAAGGTAATGACACCTTTTGCCGATGATTTCCCCTCTCGGCAGGCCGGTTTCCCGGACGAAACAGTCGTTGACGTCGGCGGCGCTCTTGTCCGCGGTATTGACTATCATGATGCGCATCGGAATGGTGTCCAATACGGTGCGGATAAAGCTGAACGCAGAATCGAGGCGATCTCGGGAAACCAGGGTGTAGGATAGCCGTTCGATGGTGTCGTTTAGTGCCCGGGCCAGTTCCCGGGTCTCCCTGTTCCCCTCGACCGGTGCCTTGTTGCTCAGATCGTCCTTCAGGCTTTGGGAGAAAAACGCCAGGTGACGCAACGGCCTGGCTATGCGATGAGCTATCAGGACGGAGATCAAGGTGAGCGGTAAGAGGATGAGCAGTGCCCCCATCATGAGATGAGAGTGGAGCTGTGCGACGGATCTATCCACTTCGGTGGCGTAGACCCCGGTTCCGATGACCCAGCCCCACGGTTCGAACTTCTTCACGAAGGAGATCTTGTCCACCGGCGTGGTCATCCCGGGCTCGGGCCACTTATAGGGGACGAATGCCTCGCCGTTCACCTGGACCGCCTTGACGAAGTTGACGACGGAGTAACCACCGCCGGCATCCCGGTGCTCCTTCATGTTCTTTCCATTGAGCTCCCTGGATACGGGGTGCATGAGCATGGTATGGGACAGGTCGTTGATCCAGAAATAACCGTCCTTGCCGTAACGCATGCTGCCGACCCGTGCCAGCGCCTGGCGCTTGGCCTCCTTTTCTTCCAGTTCGCCCTTCTTTGCATGCTGCTGGAAATCGTCAACGATGGAATGCGCCGTTTCAACGAGGAGACGGAGGTCGGAAAACTTGCTGGCGTAGAGCTCACGCTCGAAAAGAGGGATCAGATAAAAGGCTATCCAGAGGGAGACGATTGAGATGGCGACCAGGCAGATCCCGAATATCTGGATGACGAGGGGGATGCCGGCGTAGTTGTCCTTGCCTGATTTTGTCATGGGAGTTCCATATGCAGTCTGCCGCTACAAGCCGAATAAACAATCGGCCACAAGAGGGCATGACAGACATAAAGTAACCTGATAAGCAATGATCTTCCGCTGTACGTCCCTCCCCCTTCAAGGGGGAGGACAGGAGGGGGATGGGGGTGTGCTCTGACGCAGACTCTACCCCATCCCCACCCCGACCCTCCCCTTGAAGGGGAGGGAGAGTTGTTGGTAGCGGAAGATTGTTGCTGATCAGGTAGGGTAAACCGCACCTGGCGGCTGCTGACAAGGGGGTGAGCGCGGCTGAACAGGCGCCGCAGCAACCGCTAAAACAGCGTCACTCCATCATCGGGCTCCTCCGACCCCAGCCGGAACTGCCGCATCACCGTGAACAACTCTTCGGAGAGTTGATTGAGCTGCTGCGCGGCTGCGGAACTCTCCTGTGCGATTGCCGCGCCTTCCGATACCACCGAGCTTATCAGCAGGATTTCCCCCGAGATTTCGTGCGTGGTCGCCGTTTGTTGTGCGGCGGCAACGGCGATCTGGTTCACCTGTGACCTCACGTTGCCGACCTGTTCGCGGATGGCGCTCAGGGCCTTGCCTGAATTCTCCGCATCGGCACTTCCGGATTCCGCTCGGGCCACCCCCGCAGTCATCAGCTCGATGACCTTGCGCGACTCTTGCTGAACCCCCTTGATCATGGTTCCGATATCCTTGGTGGCCTGGGCCACGCGGGCAGCCAGACCTCTCACCTCGTCTGCGACGACGGCAAAGCCGCGGCCGGGCGGCAGCTTTAATTAACCAGCCGACACGTTAATGCTAATTATCGACAAATTGCGGCGGAACTTTAGGCGTAAGTTAATTGAGAAGTTGCAAAGAATGGGGGGCAACTGATGGGAGAGCCGGTCATCTTAGGAGAGCAGGATTCTCAGTGATTCAGGTCGCGAGGTGGCCTCATACCAGGAGAATTTCCTCCCCCCACCCCCCGTCAAGGGAGGGGGAGCGATCAGCGGGCAGGAGCTTAAACTTATCCTGATTAGCGCCAATCTTCCGCTGTTCAGGTTCCTCCCCTTTCAAGGGGGGGGGGGGGGGGGGGATGGGGGTGTTTTTGCGCCGGAGCTGCCCCATCCCCACCCCAACCCTCCCCTTGAAGGCACTGCCCATTAAGTTAAGCGGTGATTCCGTGAATCATGTAGGGTGGGCCGTGCCCACCATCATGGATGCGGTTGTGGTGGGCACGGCCCACCCTACCTCTCATTCCCTTAACTTAATGGCAGTGCCCCTTGAAGGGGAGGGAGTTTTTACAGCGGAAGATCAGCGCTTCTGAGAAAGTTACACAACAGTCTGATCTGACACACATTGTTCCCTCCCCCGGAGGGGGAGGGCTAGGGAGGGGGCGCCTAGCGAAGATGAACTTTGTCTCCGACAAAGCGCCGCAGAGCGGGGTCAGGTGCTAATCAGGTAACTTAATGGCAGTAGGGCCGGGGAGAGGGTGAAAAAGCATGTCACGCCGGGATAGAGTTCTGGTCCGATATCTCTAGCAAACGGCACAGTTGCCTGGATAGCGTCATCTCCTCCCATTGATCTTCTCAAGGTAGCAGGCAAACATGAATCCGTTGCATCTTTTCATCAGACGCCGCACCGCCGCCAGTTCCCGGTCGACCAGGGATGCGATGCGCAGGCTCTCGGCGTATGCCAGCATATCGAACCACAGGCGCGGCACGCGATCTTCCCGCCGGGCAACCAGTGCCTCGAAAGCTGCCGCGCTGGGCGGATCCTCCTGCGGCACGGGGTGACAGGGAAGCGTGAAGAGCCCCTCAAACCACCCCCAGACCGGAAGCCAAGCCGGTTCCTCGTGCTCCTCGATTTCCTCACCCGCCTCAAAGTGCATGGCAAGATGGAGGTTATGGATGGTCCGGTTCCTCACTGACGACAGGGCGACGGTGAGCGGATCCTCGAGAAACGAGGCGAGATAGCACCGCAACGCGGCATCGTTGTTTCCCGCCAGGGTCAGGGCGTCGCCGCGCCAGGCCAGGAAGCGGCCACGTGGGGTGCAGGCGTGGGATAGCGCCGCCAGAAAAGAGTCGGCAGCCTCGGCAAACCGACCCGCTTCCATGAGCACCTGTCCCTGGTGGAAGCGGGGGGGCAGGTAGATCCGCTCGGAATCGGGCAAGGAACGCAGCGCCTCGATCAGCAGTTCCAGGATCACGGTGCGCAGCGCGGCATGGCGTACCGTCTCAAGGCCGATCCATATGGAGTGGAGCCGTTCCGGAGAGCCGTGATTGGCGCCGATGCCGGAGAGGAGATCGCGCCATGATCCGACGAGATCCCTGAGGGTAGCCGCGCTCTTGTCGCCCGGGTAGTCGGCGAGCAGCTGCTGGTACATGCGGACCGCCTCGCCGAGCTCCCTGGAACGGATGAACTCATCGGCAGTATTCAGCAGGATGCTTGGGCGGTTGTCTTCAAAAAGATCAAGTTGCATTGCGAATGGCCTGTAACGGAAACATGACGTGTCGTCGCTTGAGTAATGAAGTGATTGCAGCGTTTTCAACTAAATACGGCAGATACTCTGCCACAAAACGGCACAAAAGTCACAAAATAAAGTTCTATCGTAGGTGTCATCTGTTGATATGTGAGGGCAACAGGTACTAGAAGATAAATCAGCGGCCTTAATGCAAAATCAGCGTGCCGCTTGTCTCAGCTCGGACAGCAAGCAGATAGGCCGTAAGCCGAAAGGATGAAGGGATTGAGCCTCGTAAGTGATATGCAAGCTTGGCTATGTGAGTCAAAGGGGCATGGATAAACCAGCTGTCGTGGCTGGTCGCATATGCCGCGAAATCAATCGGCCGCACCGCTTGGTTTTTGCCTGAAACGGCTCTGCCGCGGTATGGGTTATAACCGCAATTGTTCTGCTGTGATCCCTAGTGCGGTGGCGATCTTCTTGAGGGTTGCTGCACGGGGATGTGCTTTGGGTTGTTCGAATTTGGCCACGGCGGCCTGTGACATTCCTAGCCGTAAGGCGAGCTCTTCCTGGGTGAGACCAAGTTCTTCGCGCCATGCTTTGATGATAGGGACGTCACGCAAAACGTGGGCCTCGACGACCGACTGCGGAATCCCGGTGGCGCGGGACTTTTCGGCCTCCAGCAGGGGGCGGATCCGGTCGAACTCCTCCCAAGGGACCAGGACGAATGCGGGCTGGCCGCCATGCTCAATGGTCTGGTACTCAGTATGTGTGCTCATCGCGCTTCTTTACCTCCTCTATGCTGACGATGCTTATTTCCTCAAAGACGTTTAGAAGCAGGCGCCAATCTCCCACACGAAATCGATGGGTATACTTATGGCCGACCATTGGCTTGATGTTGGAGCAAGAGTCAAATTCGGCAAGGCCGTGGGACGCGCCGAGGAGGCGCTGTTGAATAGAGCGGTCGCCGATCTTTTTGAGCTGCTTGACTGCTTTGGGTTGCCAGATGACGTCCATAGGGGAAGATTATAACTATTCATAACTAATTCTCAAGGTAAAAGTTGTAGGGCAGCGTGTGACTGTAACCTTGAGGGGGGAATGCGGGACGAGAAATGCGGGACAGATCTACTTGTTTGTAATGAGGCGAACGGTAGCCACGGATAGAGAACCCCCACCAGGAGAACCCCCACCAGGGACGTTGTTGAGATTTTCAGACTCTAACGCGGGATAGGTGCCCCGGGATTGGTCGGCCATGGCTATTCTAGGTGCGCCCCCACGGCTACCTCTGCAACAAGTCAACCGCATCGAGTCGAGCTAAAGGGTGAGGACTCGGCAGGCTTTTCACCCTCTCCCCAGCCCTCTCCCATCAAGGGAGAGGGGGGTGTTTGAGCAGGTTGCGGAAGATTGGTGCTAATCAAGAAAGAAAATGGCTGAAGCATCGAAGCGGGCGGGTGAAAACCGCACACTTCTGCTTGCCAGATGGGAGGAAATAACCCGATGAACAAACCCCCTCGCATTGAAGAAGTAACCCCATAGAACCGGCAACGCTTGCCATCCGCTGGACAACAGGCGAGTCCATGCAGGCCGACATCGGCGATTGGATGGATCGTTTTATTCTTCTTGCCCCGCTCAAGGAGTCCGCCACGTTCGGCAAGGCTCGCGTCGGCTGGTACGGTCACAGCGTTGAGTGGGGAGGAAACGCTGCATGATATACCCATGCGCGTAGTGCCCAGAAGGCCCTTCTGGAGACAGACGGCTTGACCTCCCGTCTGCTAACCGGGACCCACCGTCACCCTCTCTTCGCCGGCTGCTTGCGATCCTTCCTCTCTTGCGCGGCAACCTTCTTCCACTGCTTTGGATTCATTCCCGGTCGGGCCTTCAGTCCGGAGTCAGGGTTGCGCGGTTGTCCCGGGCCTGCTTCTGCTCAGGCTGTTCATCAGCTCGGCCAGGTCGGATACCTTGTACGGCTTGGGCATGACGGCACAGAAACCGTACTCCTTGTAGTCGGCCAGCACGGGATCATCGAAATAGCCGCTGGAAACCACCAGCTGCGCCCTCGGGTCCAGGGCGAGTATGTGCTGAGCCGCCTCCTTCCCCCCCATGCCGCCTATCACGGTCAGGTCCATGATCACTGCCAGATAGGGGGCTGCCGTCTCTTTGGCCCTCTTGAAACAGTCGATCGCCTGTTCGCCGTTGATGCAGGTGGTCACCCGGTAACCAAGACTCTGGAGCATGTTGCCGGTGACCTGGCGCACCACGCTCTCATCGTCCATGACCAGCACGGCCCCACCCGCGCCATCCGGGTTGATCCCATCCTTTGGCGTGTCGGCGGAGCCGGAGAAGACTTCCCCGGTGGAGGGGAGGTGGCAGATGAAGTTCGTCCCGCTGCCGGGGGACGATTCCACGCCGATGTGCCCGCCGTGCTTGGTGATTATGGAGTGGGTCGAGGCTAGGCCCAGACCGGAGCCTCCGGGCTTGGTGCTGAAATAGGGATCGAATATCTTCTTCTGGTTCCTCGCCGGAATGCCGCGCCCCTCATCGGCAAAGGAAATCCTGACGTAGCTCCCCGGTTCAACTCCCAGCTCATGTCCCTGGTCCAGCCGCACGTTTTCCGCCTCGACGGTTACCGTACCCCCCTCGGCCATCGCCTGTACCGCATTGATGAGGATGTTGTTGAAGGCCTGCTGTATCTGCCCGGCGTCGACTTCTATGGCGTGAATGGATTGGGAAATTCGCACCACTCCCTGCACGCTCGACCCGCTCAGGGCGAGCGAAAGCGCTTCGTCCACCAGATGCCTGACCGATACCTGTTTCTTGACCGGCTTCCCGCCTCGGGCAAAGGTAAGAAGCTGACGGGTGAGTTGAGCGGCCCGGTAGGAGGCCCTTTCCGCTTCGTCGAGGAGTACCTTTAGCTGGTCCGTCTCGTTGACCAGATTGCGCGCAAAAGAGATGTTGCCGAGGATGCCGGTGAGGATGTTGTTGAAGTCGTGAGCGATCCCTCCGGCCAGCACCCCCAGCGATTCCAGCTTCTGGATCCTGTCCATCTCGTCCTGTCTTTTTCTTTTCTTGGTGATGTCTTCCCTGATGGTCACGAAATGACTGATGCACCCCTCGCTATCGAACAGCGGTGCTATGGAAGCCGCCTCCCAGTAGGTCTGGCCGTTCTTTTTCCTGTTGGTGCTCTCGCCACGCCACTCCTTGCCGGCGCTTATCCTGTTCCAGATCTCGTCGAAACCTGCAAACGCCGCATCGTCGGCATGAAGGTGACGCAGGTTGCGCCCCAGAATCTCTTTGGAGGAGTAGCCGGTAAACTCGCTGAACTTGCCATTGACATACTCTATGTCGCCTTTGCTGTCGGCGATTGCGACCATGGTGGAATTCTGTTCCATCGCTTGCGACAGCATCTTGATGTACTGTTCCTGCCGCCGCACCTGTCTTTCCATGCCGAGCCGGGACAAGGACTCGGATATGGTTTCAAAGAGCAGTTGCAGGTCCAGGGGCTTCAAGAGGTAGCGCTTTACGCCGACCCTTATGGCGTCCTGTAGATAGAGCAGATCGCTGTGGCCCGAGATGACGATGATGTGGGCGCTCGGATCGATGGCAAGCATCTCCTGCGCCATCACGATGCCGTTCATTGCCGGCATGTTGATGTCGGTCAGGACGAGATCGGGGCGGTGCTTCCGGTACAGCTGCAATCCGTGCTCGCCGTTTTCAGCGCTGTAGAGCCCCAGGGAAGGAAAGCGCATCCTGAGGGAGCTGGCGGTGGTTTCCCTGATGATGGATTCATCTTCAACGTACAGCAGCGACATGGACGGGGTTGACGGTTGAAAGGGAAGCATAAAAGGCCTCTTCTGAATGGTAACTGTCTCTAGATGCTGGACGACAACCGGCAGTGAAGCGTTATATGATACCACAGGGAATGCGAGTGCTATAATTTAACAAGAAAATTACTTCTTTTCAAATATTTTAATGTAGTTGTCTGAGGAGCTGCAAATGCCGCATTAGTGATTATTCAGATTGGGCGCGCCTGTGACTTGTTGCCGGAACAGTTGCCTCCTTAATTGTTGACAATATGCTTGGATTAATATAATTACGAGAATGATCCAATTCTAATTCCATTGTCGTGCCGGGGGCGTCATGAACCGCTTGGTTACCGCACTGATTCTGCTCCTGATGTCCACTTCGGCAATTGCTGCTACTGCACCGCTGCCACGGACCGGCCAGACCGGCTGTTGGGATAGCGGCGGCGCGAGTATCGCCTGCACCGGGACGGGACAGGACGGGGATACCAAGGCAGGCGTGGCTTGGCCGGCCAGCCGCTTCACGGACAATAAAGACGGGACGGTGACGGACAACCTGACCGGCCTGATATGGTTGAAGAACGCCCGTTGTTTCAGCAGCCAGAGCTGGCAAGATGGCATAAACAGCGCCAATGCACTGGCTTCAGGGGCCTGCGGGCTGACAGATGGTTCCAAGGCCGGGGAGTGGAGGCTTCCCAATATCAACGAACTGGAAAGCCTGGTCAATCTCCAGGAGGGGACGCCTGCGAACTGGCTCATTTCCTCCGGTTTCTGGGGGGTAGCATCGAGCTGGCACTGGAGTTCCAATACCGACGCCGCAGGGAGCTCCTACGCCAGGCCGGTCTACCTGAATTTCGGAACCGTGGGCAACGGCATACCTAAAACCAACATTACCCTCTACGTCTGGCCGGTCAAGGGAGGGGGAACCGGCACCGTCGAGGTCGCCGCCACCGGCCAGAGCAAGAGCTACGCGGCGGGCGATGATGGCGCCCTGCAGAAAGGGGCTCGCTGGCCGGATCCACGTTTCAGCGACAACGGCGACCAGACCATGGTTGACCACCTGACCGGGCTGGTATGGAGCAAGGACCCGAACGCTGCCGGTCCAGCGGCGTGTGTTTCGGGGAGTCGCAAGCCGTGGCAGGAAACGCTGGATTATATCAACTGTCTCAACAGAAATAGCTATCTCGGGTACAACGACTGGCGGCTCCCTAACCGCAAGGAACTGTTGAGCCTGGTCAACCGGGGAGAGCCCAGCCCCGCCGGCTGGCTTACCTCTCAAGGTTTCACCAATGTCCAGCCCTATGAGTACCGCTCTTCGAGCACCTACCTGCTCACCCCGGCGAACGCCTGGTATGTCAACATGTATGACGGCTACCTCAACGCCAACTCCAAGATCTATTACCAATATTTCTGGCCGGTGCGCGGCGGGGAGTCAGGCGCCGCCACCCCGGTCAACGGCGTCTGCGGCAGCGCCAACGGCGCCACCTTCGCCACGGCGCCGGGCTCCGGTCTCTGCTTGGCAGGGACGGCGTCTACGGTAACCGGCAACGCTGCCTGGAACTGGAGCTGCAGCGGCGGCAACGGGGGGAGCACGGCCAACTGCACGGCCGCCATTCGAAGCTACAGCGTCACCTTTGCCAGCGGCGGCAACGGCACCCTCTCGGGAACGGCGAGCCAGGCGGTGAGACATGGCGCCAACGCGACTGCGGTCACGGCAAATGCCTCCCCCGGCTACCACTTCGTAGGCTGGAGCGGCACCGGAGGATTCGTCAGCAGCACGAGCAACCCGTTGACGGTTACAGCGGTTACCGCCGACATGGCCATCAGCGCCAGCTTCGCGGCCGACGTCAGCGACGGCAGCTGCGGCGCGTCCCACGGCCTCTGGTTCAGCAGCGCCCCGACCGTCAGCCTCTGCGTGGCCGGCACCGCAGGGAGCGTATCCGGCAGCGGCCCATGGAGCTGGAGCTGCAGCGGCGGCAACGGTGGCAGCACCGCCCAGTGCTGGGGCAATGTTGCACCCGCTCCCGGAACCCCTTTGCTGCTGCCTCGGAGCGGCCAGGTCAACTGCTACGGCACAACCAACAACGTCATCGCCTGCTCCGGGACCGGCCAGGACGGCGAGATGCAGGCCGGGGTCGCCTGGCCGGCGCCGAGATTCGTCGACAACAGGGATCAGACCATCACCGACAAGCTCACCGGCCTGGTCTGGAGCCGGGATGCCAATCCGATGAAGACACGGGATCCCTCCTTTGACAACGACTACTACCTGGACCCCGGCAGCCAATCGGTAGGTGACGGCAAGGTGACCTGGCAGCATGCCCTGGAGTACGTGAAAAAACTCAACAAAGAAAATTACCTGGGGTTCAGCGACTGGCGCATGCCCGACCGCGACGAATTGAGAAGTCTGGAGAATCTGCAGCAGGCGAGCCAGGTTACCTGGCTCAATTCGTGGGGATTCAGCAACGTCATGTCCAGTGAGATCAAGGCGAATTATTACTGGACCTCAACGACAAACACGCGAAGCACCGCCTTCGCCTTCTGCCTGAGTATGGATGCGCTGGCCATAACTCCGATCATAAAGAACGCCAACTATTTCCTCTGGCCGGTGCGAAGCGGGGAACTGAGCTCCGTTGCGCTTCCCAAGACGGGACAAACCGCGTGTTACGACGCCACAGGGAAGGTCATTTCGTGCACGGGAACCGGCCAGGATGGGGAGCTTCAAGCGGGAAGGGGATGGCCGGCTCCGCGATTTGTAGATAACGGAGACGGCACCATTTCGGACCAGCTGACCGGGCTTGCCTGGACCACGGATGCCCATGCCCCCGGACCTGCTGCCTGCACTCCGGCAGTATCCAAGACCTGGCAGAGTGCGCTCAATTATATCAAATGCCTCAATCAAAACAGTTACCTGGGGAAGCATGACTGGCGCCTCCCCAACAAGAAGGAGCTGGAGAGCATGGCGCTGAACGCAGCCGAGTTTGACAACGCTACCTGGCTCGCATCCCTTGGCTTTAGCAATGTCGGCTACGATCCATTTGGCGGCTACTGGTCATCCACCGTCAACCTGTACTATCCCTATAGCAGAGCAGCCTGGGTAGTTGGAATCACGCAAGGTTCGGGCGGCATCGCCGACATGACGACATCGCGCTTCGTCTGGCCTGTCCGCTCCTCCCCGATAGCTGCTGCGCCGATAAACGGCGCCTGCGGCACGTCGAACGGCCACTCCTTCGCCGTTGCGCCATCCACCGGCCTCTGCAGTGCCGGGACTGCCTCCTCCGTCACCGGCACAGGCCCCTGGAGTTGGACCTGCCAGGGCGCCAATGGCGGCAGCAACGCAACCTGTTCCAGCGGTGTCGTTCGAATTCTCGCAGTCACCCTGGCAGGCGGCGGCAGCGGGAGCGTCAACAGCAACCCCGCCGGGATCGCCTGCGACAGTAGCAGCGGCCCCGGCTGCAGCGCCACCTTTGCCTCCGGCACCGGGGTGACCCTGGGCGCTACCCCGTCGGTGAATGCGTTCTTCGGCGGCTGGTCCGCCTGTACGGGAACCGGCCCGTGTCAGGTCACCATGGATGCTTCCCGAGACGTCACCGCCACCTTCAGCGCCAATCCCGCGCTGCTCCGCATCGACGGGAGCAGCGCGGCGTACTACAGCCTCGATGCCGTACTGCGCGCCATCAGCACCGGAGGGAAGACCGTCCTGGCCAAGGCGACGAGCCTGGTGGAGAACGTCATCATGACGAGCCCCGCTGATGTCCTTTTCAAGGGGGGCTTTACCGACGCCAGTTTCAAGGTCCGGTCGACGGCCAGCAGCACGGTGATCTCGGGCTCCATGAAGATCAGACTGGGAACGCTCAGGGTCGAGCGGCTGGCGGTGCGCTAAACCTGGAAAGGCTTTTCGCCACGAGAAGGCGCAAAAGACGCAAAAAAGAATCTGATTAGTGTTAATCTTCCGCACACTGCGCAAACCCCCCCCCCTCCCTTGATGGGAGAGCCGGGGAGAGGGTGAAAAGCTGGCATGAGCCTCACCCTCCCCCCCCTCCCCCTCCCATCAAGGGAGGGGGAGTTTTGACCGGCGGAAGATCCGCGCTTATCAGGAAAAAGAATCCAGGCCCGGGCTCCCCTTCAAAGCGCTACTCCCTCAAGCCGCAGCAAGGCCTCCTTCCGATCGATCCCCCCGGCATATCCGGTCAGACTCCTGTTGACACCCACCACCCTGTGGCAGGGGATCAGGATCGAGATCGGATTGCGTCCGACCGCGCCTCCCACCGCCTGTGCCGACATGGAGCTGAGCCCCCCGGCTCGGGCGATCTCCCTTGCGATCTCGCCATAGCTGACCGTTTTCCCGTAGGGGATCCTTGAGAGGGCGGCCCATACCGCCAACTGGAAGGGGGAGCCCTGGGGAGCCAGTGCCAGCTCGACTCCGCCGTTTTCTCCGGAAAAATAACGGCAGAGCCGGAGCCTGAGCGCCGTGAAGACGGGATGATCGGGCTGACAGCTCCAACCGGCTGTTGCCGCTGGAAAATGTTTCTGGCCGGTGAACCACAGCCCGGTGAGCGCCTCTTTTTCGGCCGCTGCGGTCATGGTACCGAGCGGCGTTTCAACGGTGCAGCTGTACGTAATCATTCGCGACCTCCTTTGCTACTCTTTACTCCCTTCTTGAGCGAATCCCACAGGGTGACGGTTGCATACGACCGCCAGGGGCTCCAGGTTTGCGCCAGCGCCAGGCTTTCCTTGGCCGGCATCCCGGAAAGTGCCCTTTTCACTCCGCAGTCGCTGTCGAGAAAGGCATCGGGCCAACCGAGGGCGCGCATGGCGATGTAGTTGACCGTCCACGGGCCGAAGCCCGGGAGTTTCAGCAGTTTCTGCATCTCCGCAGCGGGGTCGCCATGCAGTGAGAGCGTGATGGAGTCGGCAACGAGCGCCTGCGCCAGCGCAAGAATGGAGCGGGCTCTGGCGCCTGTGATGCCGAGAGGGCCCAGCCGGTTTTCTACGGGAGCTTCCAGGGAGCAGATGCTGTCGGGAAGCGGGAAGGTGCGGGAAAGCTCCGCAAAGGGGGTCTCGATCCCCTCGCCGAAGCAGGCGGCAAGCCGCGTCGCCAAGGTACGGGCGGCCTTGACCGTGATCTGCTGCCCCAAAACGGCCCGGACCGACATCTCGAACGGATCAAGGCAGCCGGGGAGACGGATCCCCGGCACGCGGATGCCGGGTGAGATGGCATCCATGCTCTCAAGCCGTTCATGGACCGCGAGTGGATCGCAGTTAAGGTCGAAGAGATGCCTGACACCGGCGAGCACCCGGGGGAGAACCGGCAATAAGGTCGACGCCACGGTTGCCGAGAGCGCATTGCGCCTGGCTACCTGCGCCACCGAGATCCAACCGGAGTGGACGGTCTCTCCCTTCTTGATGGCTACCGTGCGGCGGTAGGCATCCTGCGTCACCCATTCGACCCCCGGGATGGCCCGGTCCGCGACGAAGGAGAGCAGTTCCTCCCAGGCATAGGGGGGACGGTAGGCGAGAAAGAGGGTGATGGCGTCGCGGTCTTGGGGAGCCTTCGGCTCCTTTTTTCTGAACCTGCTCGGCGCGAGCCGGTACTTTTTTTTGAAAAGATCGTTGAAGCGGCGGATGCTGCCGAATCCGGCCGTCATCGCCACATCGGTCACGGCAAGCCGGGTGTCGGTGAGCAGGTTTTTGGCCAGAAGCAGTCTCTGGGTCTGAAGGAACTGCACGGGAGAGACGCCGTATTCGGCGAAAAAGACGCGGCGCAGGTGCCGGTCCGAAATCCCGAGCCTTTGTGCCAGCTCGGAAATCGTCTGCTCCGTCAGGCAATCCTTCTCTATGAGCCGTGCGGCGCTTCTGGCAAGAGAGGCGACGGAATCCGCCGGGGCCAGACCGGGAGCCAGTTCGGGGCGGCACTTGAGGCAGGGGCGGTAGCCGGCCGCTTCGGCTGCGGCGGCGCTGAGGAAAAAGTTGCAGTTCTCTTCCCTGGGGAGCCTTACGCGGCAGACGGGGCGGCAATAGATGCCGGTGGAGGAAACTCCGCAGAAAAAGCGACCGTCAAAGCGGGTGTCGCGGGCGCGCATGGCGGCGTAGCAGGCGGAGTGATCGAGCGGCAGCGGTTGCATCCTTTCTGGCATCATTTCCTGCTCCTTCACTTAACCTTATAGCATGAAGGAGAAAATAACTGGCTGTTTTCGGACTTCAGGGCGCCGGTTCCCCAGCGGCGCTCGTCTTGCCAAGGGGGCGACATTGCAGGTGACGGGAGCCGCTGACGCCAAAGCGGCGAAAGTGATACCGATCGCAACCTGAGCGCTAACCAGGTTAATTTATTACGCTATTACGCCGCCTGTACCACCGGTCGGATCTGCTTTACCTTCTGCGCCAGCGTCTTTTCTGCCAGCTTCAGGTCGTAGCTGGCCTGTAAATTCATCCAGAACTGAGGCGTCTGCCCGAAAGCCTGGCCGAACAAGATCGCCAACTCGGCGGTGACGGGGCGCTTTCCCTGCACCACGTAGGAAATCCGCATGGCGGATACTCCAATGACAAGGGCGAAAGCATTTTGGGACATGCCCAACTCTTCAAGCATTTCTTTCAGATGTTCTCCCGGGTGTATCGGATACATATACTTCTCCTAATGGTAATCAACTATCTCAACGCCGAAGGCGTTTCCGTTACTGAAACCGAAGCAAACCCGCCACTGGTCGTTTATCCTGATGCTTCACTGTCCTTCCCGATCCCCCGATAGTCGCTCCAGGCGATGGGATGGGGGAAACCTCAAATCATCCAGAGAAACCGCCGCATCTATGCGGTCAAGTCTCAACAGCGCCCGTTTCTGGATTTCAGCCGGGAACAGTCTCGATCGCTTTCCGCTGAAGATCTTCTCCGTCTCTTTTTCTGCGAACGAGCTGATCATTGGATCAGTATAAACAATAAGTTTACAGGGTCAAGGCTTAACTCCCTTTCCAACAGGGGCAGCCAGAACTTGATGGAGGAGGTTCACGAGGACTGTTTTCAGGGGGGACAGGCCAAAGGGCGCTGGTGGGAGCCGCTGCGCATGGCGTCCAGGGCCGAGCAGACGGCGCTGTTTTCGGCTTCCAGGGTCAGGAGCAGTTCCTGCGCTCCGGACAGGCGGCTGGAGCGGCCGATCCCTTCCATCTGCACGCAGAGCGTGGAGAGGAAAAAGGCCCCCACGTTGGCGCTGCTCGACTTGAAGCCATGGGCTGCGCGCATCAGCGCCGCGGCGTCACCGGCTGCGATGGCGCGCCGCATCTCGGCGACCACCCCCGGCGCATCGGCAAGATAGTGTCCGATCACCTTGTCCAGGAGATTGCCCGTCCCCTCCCGCTGCAGGGCGCGGATCGCGTCAAGTACCCTTTGCTCCACCACGGCCGGGCGCTCGTCCGGCTTTTCCCGTTCTTCATCGCCCGGGGCGCTCCCCTGTCGCGTCTGCTCCGGACCTGGCTCTGCCGCGGCGTCAGGGGCGACAGCGCCCGGGTCGGCCCCTGCCGGCTGTTCCGGGATCCAGCGCTCCAGCACTCCCCGCAGCTGCAGCTGGCTCAGCGGTTTGGAAAGGTAGTCGTCCATGCCGGCAGCGATGCACTGGGCCCGGTTGTCCTCCATGGCATGGGCCGTCAGCGCCACGATCGGTATGCGGCGCGGCGCCGCAGTCAGGCCGTCTTGATCCTCCCGTTCCCGGATCCTGCGGCTCGCCTGGTAGCCGTCCAGCTCCGGCATCTGGCAGTCCATGAGAATCAGGTCGAAGCTGCCGCGCTCCAGCGCCTCCAGCGCCTCCAGGCCGTTACCCGCCACGGTCACGCTGCAGCCGAGTTTCTCCAGCATCGCCTGCCCGACCTCCTGGTTGACCCGGTTGTCCTCGACCAGAAGCACCCTCCTGGCGCCGCTTGTTGGGGGGGAGGGAGCCGGCTGACGCGGGGCGGGGCGCCGGTCGGGGAGCCGGCTCAAATCCATCAGGTTCGCGATGGCGTTATAGAGCTGCGACTGGCGAACCGGCTTGCTCAGGTAGCAGTGGATGCCCGCCTCCCGGGCGCGCTGCGAGTCGCCGTGCTGGCCGACGGAGGTGAGCATCAAAAGGCGCAACGGGGGGAGGGAGGGGTCGGAGCTGATGGCGAGGGCGAGCTCGATGCCGTCCATCTCCGGCATCATCATGTCGAGTATGGCGAGCTGGCAGGGGGGGCGCTCGCGGTCGCGCAAAATCCGGAGCGCCTCCTGGCCGCTTGAGGCGGTGTCGCTTTGCATCCCCCAGAACGCGGTCTGCTGCTGCAGGATTTCCCGGTTGACCGCGTTGTCATCCACGATCAGTACCCGCGTCCTTGCCAGGGTGCCGCAGGGGTCGGCTAGAGCGCCTCCATCCCGCGCTATCTGCATCCGCACGGTGAACCAGAACAGCGCTCCCGCCCCCGGTTCGCTCACCACCCCGATGCTTCCCCCCATCATCTCCACGAGATCCTTCACGATGGTGAGCCCCAGTCCGGTCCCTCCGAACCTGCGGGTCATCGACTCGTCGGCCTGGGAGAAGTGCAGGAAGATGTGCCCCTGGGACTCCGCGGCGATGCCGATTCCGGAATCCCTCACCTCGAAGCGGAGCAGGGCGCTCTCCTCCCGCTGCTCTACCAGCTCCGCCTTGACCGTAACCTCTCCCCGGTCGGTGAATTTCAGCGCGTTGTTGACCAGGTTGACCAGTATCTGGCGCAGCCGTCCCGGATCCCCCAGGAGCGCCTGCGGCACCCCGGGAGCTATCAGCGAGGCGAGCTCCACCCCCTTGCGCTGGGCGGTTTCCGCGAAGAGATCGACCGCCTCCTCGACGGTCGCCTGCACGCTCAGGGTGGTGAGCTCCAGCTCCATCTTTCCCGCCTCGATCTTGGAGAAGTCCAGGATGTCGTTGATGATGCCGAGCAGCGCCTCCGCCGAGTGGTGCACCGTCTCGGCGAAGCGGCGCTGTTTCTCGCCCAGATCGCTTCCCAGCAGAAGCTCGGTCATGCCGAGCACGCCGTTCATCGGGGTGCGGATCTCGTGGCTCATGTTGGCCAGGAACTGGGATTTGGCGCGGCTGGCCGATTCCGCAGCCTCTTTTGCCCGGTGCAGCTGCGCGGTGCGCTCGGCCACCTTCTCCTCCAGCTCCTCGTGGTGCCTTTTGAGCTGCCGGTTCTGACTCTCGATCTGCCCCAGCATGTCGTTGAAGCCGCAGATCAGCTCTCCCAGCTCGTTGCCGCTTACCTGCTCGGCCCGGATCGAATAATCCCGGTCCGCCGAGACCCGCTTGATGGTGCCCAGCAGGTGCAGCACCGGGTCGGAGATGATCCTCTGCAGCTTCGCGGACATGGCCCAGGCGAGCAGGAAGGCGGCGGCGACCACGAAGAGAAGCACGATGAAAAACGAGAGCAGGCGCGAGAGGAGCTCCGATATGTCCGACTGCAGGATGATGGTGCAGACGTTGTGCTCGTCGAGGGCGAAATTGGTGCATATCTCCAGGTCCCAATCCCAGTCCCAAAGGGATTCCGAATCCCTCATCAACTGCTCCAGCTCGGCAGCCGTCAGGGTGGCCTCCGAGCCCGGCTCCCCCTGTCCCGGCCCGCCTGCGCTTCTTTGGTAGCTGGCGAAGAGCTGGGTGCCGTTGATGATCATGTAGGTCGCTTTGATGTGCGGGTCGGCGGCCAGCGCCTGGAGCATGTCACTGGCCGCCTTCTTGTCGTTGAACGCCACCGCGGCGGCGGTATTGCCGCCGATCACCTGCCCCAGGGTGACGAGGTTCCGTTTCAGCTCGTTTCGGTAGGATATGGCGTCGCACAGGAAGAGGGCGCTGGCGGCGGTGACCAGCACGATGCCGTTTACCAGCAGTATCATGCAGATCAGCTTGGTCTTGAGGGAGAAATCGTTGAACTGCTTCATGGTTCAACCCTTTGCTTGCTGCGCCTGGCCGCGGCAGCCCGGTCAGGCAGACTTGAGGGAGAAATCGGCGGATTCAATGGGAGTCGGGAACTCGGGTGACAGGCGCGCCTCCGGATCCCTGCGCTGGTAACCCGGCACCCCATTTTCCAGGAGCGTCGAGATCTGGTCGGCAGTGACGGGGTGGCTGAAGAGATAACCCTGCATCTTGCAGCAGCCGAGCTCTGCGAGAAAATTCAACTGCTCCGCCGTTTCCACCCCCTCTGCGACGATGTCCAGCTTGAGGCTCTTCGCCATGGCGACGATCGCTGTGACGATGGCGGCACTGTCCGCGTTGCTCGCCACGTCCCGGACGAACGACTGGTCGATCTTCAGGACGTCGAGCTGGAAGCGGCGCAGGTAGCTCAGGGAGGAGTAGCCGGTGCCGAAGTCGTCGATGGCCAGGGTGAGCCCGAGCCCCTTCAGCGCGTCGAGGGTCGCGACGGTCTCCTCGCCGTTGCCCATCAGCACCCCTTCGGTAAGCTCCAGCTCGAGGCTGCCGGGAGGCACCCCGGTCTCCTTCATGATGCGGCGCACCGTATCGTGGAGGGTTTTATGCTGGAAATGCTGGCCCGAGAGGTTCACGGCGACTCGCACCGCGGGCAGCCCCGCGCTCTGCCACGCCTTGAGCTGATTGCAGGCGGTGGCGAGCACCCACTCGTCGATGCGCAGGATCAGCCCGGTCTCCTCGGCCAGGGGGATGAAGCTGGCCGGCGCAACGGAGCCGAGTTCCGGGCTCTGCCAGCGGATCAGCGCCTCCAGGCAGCAGATGCTGCCGTCGGACAGATCGACCTGGGGCTGGTACTGCAGCGTGAATTCCTCCCGCTCCAGGGCGCGGCGCAACTGGCTTTCCAGGACCAGGCGCTGGAAGGCGCTCTCGGTCATCGATTTGGTGTAGAACTGGAAGTTGTTCTTCCCCAGTTCCTTGGCGTGGTACATGGCGGTGTCGGCGTGCTTGATCAGGGTGACGATGTCCAGGCCGTCGTCCGGGTAGATGCTGATGCCGATGCTGGCCGTCACGATCACCTCGTATCCCTCCAGGCCAAAGGGGCGGGCCACGTCTTCGATGACGCGCCGCGCCACCGTTGCCGCATCCATCGGATCGGCGATGTCGTCCAGGATGATGGTGAACTCGTCTCCCCCAAGCCTTGCGATGGAGTAGAGCAGCTCGTGGTGGGCCAGCCGGCCGACGAAGTCGTTTTTGCGCACGCACTGTTTCAGGCGTACGGCAAGCTCCTGCAGCAGCCGGTCTCCGACCCCGTGCCCCATGGTGTCATTGATCCACTTGAAGCGGTCCAGGTCGAGAAAGAGCGTGCCGACCCGGCGTCCTCTCCGCTTGGCATGGGCCAGGGCGTGCTCCAGGTTCTCCTTGAACAGCACCCTGTTGGGGAGCCCGGTGAGGCTGTCGTAAAAGGCGAGGTTCCTGATCTTTTCCTCGGTCTGCTTGCGCTCGGTGATGTCCTGGAGGGTGCCGGCCACCCGCACGGCGCGCCCGTCCCGGTCCACTACCACCCGCGCCTCGCTGTGCACGAAGCGCTCGCTGCCGTCGCTCAGCATGATCCTGTGGTCGATGCTGTACGGCCGCGCGCCGGTCAGGGCCTGCTCCAGCGCCGCGTTGACCGGCTCCTTGTCCTGAGGGTGCACCGAGTTCAGGAATGCCTGGTAGGTGCCGTCAAAACCGCAGGGATCGATATGGAAGATGCTGTAGACGGCGTCGGACCACTCCACCTTGTCCTTTTCGACGTCCCACTCCCAGCTTCCCATCTTGGCGATGCGCTGGGCGTAGCTGAGGCTGGCCTGGCTCTTGCCGAGGGCCTGGAAGATGCGGTTGGCGCGCATCATGTAACGCACCCGGTACCCCATGATCAGCCAGTTGAACGGTTTGGTGATGAAGTCGGTGGCACCGGCCTCGTAGGCGCGTCGAATCGACTCCACGTCGTCCAGACCGGTCATCATGAGGATCGGGGTGTTCTGGCCTGCCGGGTGCTTGCGGATTTGGCCGCAGACGGTGAAGCCGTCCGTGCCGGGCATCATGACGTCAAGAAGCACCAGGTCCGGGGTGATGCGGTCGAAAAGGGCGAGAGCGTGGCTGCCGTCATCGGTTTCGTGCACCGTAAGACCCGCCTGTTCCAGTACTTCCCGGGTGAGAAGCCTGGTGGTGAAATCATCATCGACGATCAGCACGACCTCGCTGGCTGCCTCTGTGTCACGATTGCAGTTTGCCGCTGAATATTGCATTGGTCGTTCCTAATTTGAATGCAGCCCGCACAGTAATAGTGTGCAGTACTTTTTATCGGTCCGCCACGGTTGGAGCTTGAGTTGTTTCCGCGGTAAATCTGGTGACTGGCAAATGCACCCCTGGTCATTGCCTGACGCATCTTTCGTGATTGTGGAAAGCCATTGCAAAAGCAATAAGAATGAATCAATGGAGAGCGAGTCACTCTTCACAGAGCTGTTTTCCTTCCTTGACATTCAATTGCCTCTGGTTACTATTTTCCCAACTCTGGCATAGGGGAGGGTGATCATGAAGACGATTACTGCCTGCTGCATCGTCCCACTGTCTCTAGGCGCCTTGCTGCTGAGCGTCGGTAACTGTTCCGGTATGATGAATCCGCATCATCTGCCGGATACAGCGGTGGCGCTGAGTATGCGTGACTGTTTGAGGTGTCATGATACTGGCAAAGCGGCCGGCATCTGCCCGGGTGATTTTTGCCTCGACAGCCGGGGCACCTATCCGCCGGTTGGAAAGGAGAGCAGCTACGCGCCGGTGAGCGAGCTGGAAAAGGCCGATTCCATGCTTGAAGAGGAGAGGGTTAGCTGTCTTTCCTGCCACGACCTCACAAAGCGACGGCCGCACGTTATCAGAGATGGCCACAAACTCTGCCTGATCTGCCACACGAGCCTGAATGCCAAAAGGTAGCCTTTATTACTGCCGATCTTCCGCTGCAAAAACTCCCTCCCCTTCACCCTTCGCCAAGGCTGCGGCTGACAAGTCAAGGGGGGACCTGATTAGTGCTAATCTTCCGCACACTGCGCAAACACCCCCTCTCCCTTGATGGGAGAGGGTTGGGGAGAGGGTGAAAAGCTGGCATGAGCCTCACCCTCCCCCCGGCCCCTCCCATCAAGGGAGGGGGGAGTTTCAACCAGCGGAAGATTGACGCTAATCAGGAGGGGGGATGGGGTTGAACTCGACCAAGAGCTGCCGCACCTCCCCACCTGAACCTCTCGCTTACGCTCTTGCGGACACCCTTTCGCTGCACTCTCTGATCGGCTCTCCCGCCCTCCCGCTACGCTGCAAGGATTATGACTGCTTCCAAGGCAGCCTTGTGTGATCTGCACAAGTTTGCAGCAGGCTTAGATTTGCCCTTCGGTGCCAATGGTGCAACTGTTCGGTACTGCTCGGAATTGTTAGCGCGTCGAGTTGGCATGCAGAGTGTATTCATTGCATGTTCCCTGGACCTCCTTCGATAACGGAGGGTGCACCACTCACAAAAGGAAACCGCTTATGCCTGCTACACTGCTTGATCTGACCGTGCGCGAGGTAATCGAGCTTCATCCCGAAACGCTCCCGGTATTTGCGGCCAACGGATTGGAGATGTTCACGGATGAAGAGATTCGCAGCAGCTTCGGGGCCGCGGTCAGGCTGCGCACCGCTCTCAAGGCGGCCGGCATCAATGGCGATCTTTTCAGTCGGCTTCTCGATGAAGCCGTTACGGCGGCTCAGCCGGCTGCCGGCGGCCCGACCTCGCAGTCCCGTGCAGATCGCAACCTGAACCTTTTTGCCCTGCTCCCCTGTCCTCTCAAGGTCCCCCTGGAGCAGGCTTTCCACGGCTTCCTGGCGGCGCTTCCCGAGGAGCAGCGCGCCACTCTCACCTTCTGCCTTGAGGGGAACGCCAACAGCCTGATCGACTACGCCGATTACGCCGATCACTTCGAAACAGCGGCAGACATGCCGGACATAATCATCACCCCCGGTTTCAACAGTTTCTTCCATCGCCATTTTGTCGAGCGCTTCATCAAGACCGGCCAGTTTGCCGGCGTCAACGTCTTCGCCGGCGACCGGCACCTGGCGGCCATGGGAGTGACCGACCCGGACGGGCATTACACCATGCTGGCCATGAACCTGCTGGTACTGGTGGTGGATCACACCCGCCTGGGAAACCGGCCGGCTCCGCAAAGCTGGGCTGACCTGCTCAAGCCCGAGTATGCCAAAAGCATCGCCATCCGCGGCAATCGCGACGGCAGCTTCTGCGAAACCCTGCTGATGGCACTTTACAAGGATTTCGGCGGCGACGGACTGTCCCGTCTGGGGCGAAACGTCGCCTGGGGGTGGCACCCCTCCCAGATGGTGAAATCGGCCGGGAGCGGCCGGGAGGATACCCCGGCCATCAGCGTCATGCCGCTCTTCTTCGCCAATAACATCAAAAACCGCGACAACGTCGGCATCGTCTGGCCCGAGGACGGCGCCCTGGTCAGCCCGGTCACCATGCTGGTCAAGGCGGAGAAGCGCGAGGAGCTGCGTCACCTGGTCGATTTCCTGGTCGGGCCGCAGGTGGCCGGCATCTGCGCCGGCGCTGCCTTTCCCGCCGTGCATCCCGAGGTGGACAACCGGCTCCCGGAAAACGCCACCTTCAAGTGGATCGGCTGGGACTACGTCAAGAAGCACGACATCAAGGCGCTGATCGCCGACACCAATACCGCCTTTCAGCGCGCCTTCCGCGGTGAGACTCCATGAAGCTGGTCACCGTTGCCGGGCCACCGTCGTCGGGCAAAACCGCCGTCACCATAAAGGCGATCGCCTCGTTGCAACGCGAAGGTGTACGGGTTGGCGTCGTCAAATTCGACAGCCTGTCGACCCGGGACCAGTCGCTCTATGAAAAGCAGGGAGTCGCCGTCACCACAGGGCTTTCGGGCAACCTTTGTCCGGACCATTTCTTCGTCAGCAATGTCGGCGACTGCCTCATTTGGGGGGTGGATGGAGGGCTCGATCTGCTGGTGATCGAGAGCGCCGGTCTCTGCAACCGCTGCGCCCCTCACATCCAAGGGGTGCTGGCGGTCTGTGTGATCGACAACCTGAGCGGGGTCGATACCCCAAAGAAGATCGGCCCGATGCTGAAGATGGCCGATGTGGTGGTGATCACCAAGGGAGACGTCGTTTCCCAGGCCGAGCGGGAGGTTTTTGCCTACCGGGTGCGCCAGGTCAACAGCAATGCCACCATCATGAACGTGAACGGACTGACCGGCCAGGGGGGGCATGAACTGGGGAGGCTGCTGCAGAGTGCTCCGGAGACGGTCGATCTGGAGGGGAGCCTGCTGCGCTTCTCCATGCCGGCGGCCCTCTGTTCCTACTGTCTGGGCCAGAGGCGTATCGGCAGCGACTTCCAGATGGGCAATGTGAAGAAGATGGTCTTTCCGTAGATCGAGCCTCGTACTGAAGATTAGTTGCGCCAATCGGGTTAAGTTTTAAGGCAATGAGAGGTAGGGTGGGCCGTGCCCACCACAACCGCATCCTGATGGTGGGCACGGCCCACCCTGCATGATTCACGGAATCGTCGCTTTAACTTGATGGCTGTGGGGAGGGGGGGAGGGTGAGGCTGTTGGGTTTTCGTAGGGATTTGCGTAGGTTGGGTTAGCGGCCTCATCGCGTAACCCAACGCTGCGATGCTGTTTAACGGTGTCATGTCGGGTTGCGCTGCGCTAACCCGACCTACAAGTACAACTACAAAAGCCCCGCATATTACAGGGATGCAAAAATGCCGACAGACCGAGAAACAGCGCTGACCTTGCTCCCCATGACGGAGCTGCTACGCCGAACACCACTGGTTGAGGAATTCTTCACCTCGCTCGGGCTCGCCTTGCCGGCGGGAGCGACGAGCCCGGCGGATTACTTCGCCTCACTGGAGTCGGAACTTCTTGAGGATCTCGGGCTTGAGCGGCAAGGTCTCACCGACCGCTTCCTGGCCTTCATGGAGCTGGTGAAAAACCTGAAGGCCGCCACGGACGGCTCGCGGATCGAATCGATCACGATCCTGGGTGGATACGACAAAAGCGGCCAGCCGGAGGGATTCGAGCTCACGGTAAGACCTGGCGAGGTCATCTGCATCGTCGGCCCGACCGGATCGGGCAAAAGCCGCTTTCTGGCCGACATCGAATGGATGGCGCAGGGTGACACCCCTACCGGGCGCAGCATCCTGATCAACGGTAAGCTGACCGATCCGGGGCGGCGTTTCTCGATCGAGCATAAGCTGGTGGCGCAGCTTTCGCAGAACATGAACTTCGTGATGGACCTGACGGTGGAGGAATTCGTCGCCATGCACGCCGAGAGCCGGATGGCGGAAGACGTCGCCTCGGTGACCCGGACCGTAATCGAGCTCGCCAACTCTCTGGCGGGAGAGCAATTCACCGGGCAGACTCCGGTCACCGCCCTCTCCGGTGGCCAGTCGCGCGCCTTGATGATCGCCGATACCTCCTGCCTCAGCACGTCTCCCATCGTCCTGATCGACGAGATAGAGAACGCCGGCATCGACCGGAAGCGGGCCGTGCACACCCTGGTGGACAAGCGCAAGATCGTGCTCATGGCCACTCACGACCCGATTCTGGCCATGATGGGAGACCGGCGGCTGGTCTTCAAAAATGGCGGCATCGGCAGCATCATCGAAACCAGCGCAGCCGAGCGGGCCAATCTGGCGCTCTTTGAGGAGATGGACGCCAAACTGGGTGCGGTGCGCAATGCGCTGCGCAACGGGGAGCGGATCGAGGGCTAATGAAGATTCGAGGGGCGAACCATGATTCCAAGGGCAACGATGATTCGCCCCTACGGCTGAAGATAGAGCAAATGGCACGAAGGAAGGAGGGTTCAGCATGGCACGGGTTCTGGCTGGCAGTAGCGTCACCATCAGTTACATTGGGACGCTGGAGGATGGGACCATTTTTTACAGCACCAAGGAACATGGAGCCATGACCATAACGGTCGGCGCCGACGAGGTATTCCCGGCACTGGAGGGTGCCATCATCGGCATGCAGGCTGGTGAAACGAAGAACATCGTGCTCTCTGCCGAAGAGGCTTACGGTCCGCGCCTCAAGGAGAATATCATCCGGGTGGCGCGCAACGCGTTTCCCGCCGGGAAGGAGATCCTGGCCGGTCAGAAGTTGAGCGTCGGCTTTTCCGGTGGGGCGTCCAGGGTGATGACGGTGACCGCGGTGAACGAAACGGAGGTTACCCTGGACGGCAACCACACCCTGGCGGGACTGGAACTCACCTTCGCTCTCAGGGTGGACCGGGTTGATTGAACAGCGGTTCAAGGCTTGATATGGAGGCCGATCAGGCTGGCTGTCAGGGAAGGGGCTGGAGAAATTCAGGGGACTGTTGATTTTGCTGAATCGGCAATTTCAACAGTCCCCTGTCACTGCCTTAAAGAAACCTGGCATCGGCGCGGCTGTCCGGGCTAGAAACTCTCGAAACCGTCGTCTCCCTTGCTGAGTTCGAAGGCGATTCCGCCACCCATCGCAACCTTTCGGCTTGCGCCGGTCGAGACGGTATTGCGCGCATGGGTGAGAACCTTCTTCTTGCCGCCTTGTCTGGTCGGCGCCGGTGCCGGCGCCTCCCGGCCCGCGAGGCGATGCGCGGTATTGCCGCCTGCCACCTTGAAGAAGGCTATGGTGTCCTGCAACTGTTCGGCCTGACTGGAGAGTTCTTCCGCGGTGGAAGATATCTCCTCCGAGGCGGACGCGTTTTGCTGGATCACCTGATCCAGCTGCTGGATTGCCTTGTTGATCTGCTCGGCCCCCATGTCCTGTTCCCTGCAGGCGGCGCTGATCTCCATCACGAGTTCGGCCGTCTTTTGAATGTCCGGCACGATCTGGTTCAACTTCTGGCCCGCCGTCTCCGCGATCTGCACGCTGCTTGAGGAGAGGGCGGAGATCTCCGCCGCGGCTTTCTGGCTCCTTTCGGCAAGCTTGCGCACCTCCGAGGCCACCACGGCGAATCCCTTGCCGTGCTCGCCGGCACGCGCCGCCTCGATGGCGGCATTCAGCGCCAGCAGGTTGGTCTGCCTGGCGATCTCCTCGATGATCGATATCTTCCCCGCGATCTCCTTCATGGCGGAAACGGTATGGATGACCGCCTTGCCGCCTTCCTGAGCGTCTATGGAGGATTTCGAGGACATCTTTTCGGTCTGGATGGCGTTGTCGGCATTCTGCCTGATATTGGAGGACATCTCCTCCATCGAGGAGGAGACCTCCTCCGCGGCCGCGGCCTGTTCGCTTGCCCCCTGGGACATCTCTTCGGCACTGGACGACAGTTCCTGGCTCCCTGCAGCCACGTTGTCGGCAGCCGCCTTGACATCCGATACCACCTCGCTCAATTTGTTAACCATGGCGTGCAGGGCGATCATGAGTTCGTCCTCCGCCGAGCGCTCCGCGATCTTGACGGTGAGATCCCCCTTGGCGATCTCCTTGGCCGCCTCGGCTATCATCCGGGTCGCCTCGGTCGAGCTGTTGACGGCGGCGGCTATGGCGTCGAAGGTCTGCTTGACTTGCGCTGTGTCGCTGTCGGCCGGCTCCGTGACCAGGGCGATGCTGAGGTCGCCTTTGGCGAGTTTGTTGAGGCCGTGCACCAGCTTTGCGGTTTCCTGCTCCTGGTAGTCGGCGATCTTTCCGGCCTGCCGCGCCGCAGCCTTAACCGACGACAGATCGGTTACCACCTCCAGGACGCCGATCACCTTGCCGCTGCCGTCCTTGATCGGCACGCCGGTATAGGAGATGTCCAGATCGACCCCGGCTGCAGGATGGGCATCGGTTTCCCTGGTAGCCTCGTGACCGCCGGTCATCACCTGGCTGCAGGCGCAGTTCAGGGTTTTGCAGTCGCCGGTCTTGAAGTGGTCGTAGCATTTAGTGCCGGCCACCTGGGCCGGTGTCTTGCCGCCGACCTTTGCCCCGAGCTGGTTCATGAACAGCACGTTGAAATCGGTGTCGATGATCATCGCCGGGCTCGGCATGCTGTCCAGGAAGCCCACCAGCCTGCCGATGGTGTCGTTGACCCCCTGCACGATGTCGCGATATGCGCCCTGGTGCTTGCCGGCATCGGCGCGGGTATGCAGGCGCCCTTCCAGGGCCGCCTGGGAAAGGAGAGCCGCATCGGCGCTCAGCGTGTTGATCACCTTGACGCAGCTGTTCAGCGCCTCGGCAATCGACTCGAAGGTCTCCTTGACCTCCAAGGTATCCTGATCCGCAGGCTCGGCGCTGATGGCGAAGTCGACCTCGCCCTTGGCAAGTTTGCCCAGCCCTTGCACCAGCTTCCTGGTTTCCCGCTCCTGGTAGTCGCCGATCTTTTTGGCCAGCCGTGCCGCGCTTTTTACCGCTGTCTGGTCCGATACCACCTCGAAGACCCCGATCACCGCTCCCGCCTCGTTGCGAAGCGGCATGGCGCTGTAGGCTATCTCCAGATCCAGCCCGGGCGCCGGGTGGGCGTCGGTCTCGCTGCTGGCCATGACTCCGCTCTGGATCGCCCTGCCGCAGGCGCAGTTCGCCGTCTTGCAGTCGGAGGTCTTGAAATGGTCGTAGCATTTCTGACCCACAACCTGGGCGGGGCTCTTCCCGCCGACCTTGGCCCCCAATTCGTTCATGTACAGCACGCTGAAATCGCAATCGATGATCATGGCGGGCGCCGGCATGGTGTCAAGCAGCCCGACCAGTCTCGTGATGGTCGCGTTGACCCCTTCGATGATCTTGCGGAAATCCCCCTGGTGTCTGGTGGCATCCGCGCGCGTGGCAAGCCTTCCCTCTAGCGCGGCTTTGGCGAGCAGGTCGCCATCGCTAACCATGGCCTTCACCGCGTCCACCGTCTTCTGGAGGCTTCTGGAGAGGAGGTCCTTGTCGGATTTGGCGTTGAACTCTACGGCGAGGTCGCCTGCCGCCATCCTTTCGGCTGCCTTGGCTGCCTCCGTGATGTTGGTCGCCATCTTCCTCAAGGCGTGGGCCAGCCTGCCGGTCTCATCCCTCGAATCGGCCGGGATCTCGACGTCGACATCCCCCAGCGCCAGCTGGTCGGCGGCCAAGATGAGCTTTCCGATATTCCTGGTGATCCTTGAGGAGACAAGATAGGCCAATAGCAGCACCGCACCGATTATCACCAGCGTGGCTGCAGCAATCTTCCAGCGCAGCGCCGCCATCTCCTTGTGCATGTCGTCGACATAGAGCCCGCTGCCGACCACCCAGCCCCAGGGTTGGTAGAGCTTCACATAAGATAACTTCCGGACGGCGGCTGTTGTACCGGGCTTGGGCCAAAGGTATTCCACCAGCCCTTCCCCGCTGGCCTTGGCGGTATTGACGAATTCGACAAACACCGCCTTGCCGTTGGGATCCATCATGGTGCTCTGGTCTTTTCCGTCCAGCTCCGGTTTGATCGGATGCATCACCATCTTTGCCTGGAGGTCATTGATCCAGAAGTACTCCTTTTCGGCGTAGCGCATCAGCCTGATGCGATCCTTGGCACGTGTCTGGGCCTCCTGCAGGGTGAACTCGCCCTTCCTGGCCCTTTCCTCATATTCGGCGATCAGACCGATGGGGAGATCGACCACAGATTTCAGGGTGGCTTCTCTTTCGGCCAGCATTTTCCTTTCCAGATCGGGTAGCAGGTAAAGAAAATTCACCGAGGAGATGATGAGAACCGTAGCCAGAGAAATGCTCATTACTTTTGCCGCGATGTTCCATTCATTAAAGCGTCGCATCTTCATGCTCCCTTCTCCTTAAGGCGGTGCTGTGAGCATCCGGGTCGATAGGTGGGGGCACCTTTCTAATGAAATCCCGACACTCTCACCGCATTCATCGGGAAATGACCGTAGAACTTTAGGGATAATTTGGGGGTAACTTTACAAAAATGTGCGACAACCGTTCGGGCAGCGGGCAGTGGTAATAAAGGAGGCTGCTGGCGCCCCTGGTCCGGCTTCGGGAACGCCGCGCTAACCCTGCCAGAATGCGTATTGCCAGGGATGAGGCTGAAGCGAAAAAAAGGCCGTTGCCTCCGGGAGTACCGGAGGCAACGGCCATAGTTACCTGACTGCGCAGATCTTCCGCTCAAAAAACATCCTCCCTTCCGGCCACCTCTAGCGCATCGGCCCCACGTAGAACGGCCGCATCATCTCGTTGTCCTCGTGTGAGAGGATGTGGCAGTGCCATACGTACTTGCCGGCCAGGTCGAACTTCGCCTTGATGCGGGTGATCTCGTCCGGGTAGGCGATCACGGTATCCTTGAACCCTTTTTCCCAAGGCTCCGGAGCCCGGAGTTCCCCGGCCGCGTTCTGACGGTTGACCACCTGGAACTGCACCTGGTGCAGGTGAATGGGGTGGGCGTCCATGGTGAAGTTGCTGATCTCCCAGATCTCCGTGGCGCCCAGTGCCGGGTTCTCCGTTATCGGGTCATCGAACATCATCGGCATCCCCATACCTTCGGAGTCCACGGTTCCCAGCATGGCCATGGAGGGACCAAACGGAACGGCTTGCGGATCGGTGGGGTCGTAGACGATGCCGCCGTTATGCTTGTACGTGACCAGAACCGTCGCGCTGTCCGCCTCATTCAGGCTCACCTGGCGCGTGTTGCCGGCGTTGCCTAGCGGGGAGAAGGCGGGAAGCTTCAGGTTTGCCGGGTTCGTGCTGCTATCTGGGGAGGTGAGCGGCACCACGCGGAACTGCATCACCTTCCCGGTGGTCTCGGGGTTGGCGGCCGGGAAGTCGATTCCGGGCGCTCCGCCGCCAAACGGCTCATCGGGACCGAGGTTGAGCAGGGTGATGGTGCTGCCGGGCCTGAATGACGAAAAATCTACTATTACGTCGGCTCGCTCTGCAGGACCCATGAGAAGTCGGCTCTGCGAGACCGGCCGGGGCAGAAAACCTCCGTCGCTGCCGATCTGCCAGAAGACGAGCGGCTGATCGGAACTCAAGATGAGGAAGCGGGAGTCGCTGCCGTTAAGCATGCGGAAGCGGTACTGCCGGGGCTCCACCTCGAGGTAGGGCCAGGTCTTGCCGTTGACCACCATGGTGTTGCCGAAAAATTCCGGATTCCAGACCGGGGGTATGTCGCTCCTGCCGCCGGTGGCCTGCTCGGGAATGAACGGGATCTTCAGCTGGTTCACCGGGAGAGCTTCGAAGAAGGCCCGGTTGTCCGGATAAGAGAGTGATCCGTCTTCGTTGAAGCTGCGGTCCTGGATCGCCAGGGGAATCTCGTAGTATTTTTTCCCCGGAGGATCGCCCAGTGCAGGGGCCGGCCCCGGCAGAACGCCCGCCCTGAGGTCGGATCCGCCGCCGCGCAGCAGGTAGAATCCGGCAGGGCCCGCGTAGACGTTAAGCCTGGTGAGCCCCAGGGCGTGGTCGTGATACCAGAGAGTGGTCGCTTTCTGGTCGTTCGGGTACTGGAAGAGCGCGGCACCCTCCTGCACAGGGACCCCGGCGATCTGCTCGAAGTCGCTGCCGCGGGTGGCATAGCCTGAAGGTATGTTGCTGGCTGCGGGAAGGTACCAGGAGGTAGGAAAGCCGTCGCTCTCCGGTCCTACGTGTGCTCCGTGCACATGGCTCACGATGGGAACCGGTCCGCTGTAGGGAAGCTGGCTGAAGCCCGCGCAGTCGGTCCTTTGGCTTCCATCCAGGCATTGCCTACCCGGGTTGGCCCAGTGCAGGGTCTGGTCCACCCTCAATAGATGGGGGAGGTAGGCGCCGGTGCTCTGGTCCTTGAGGTCGTTGATCCACTTGACCCGGACCGGCTTTTTCACCCGGGCTTCAATGGTGAATGCCGGGTAGTGAAAAGTGGCTGGATGGTTGATGGAGCCGTAGCTCCAGACCGTGGTGGCCGGCAGGGGTGCGGGAAGCACCTGCTGCTGGAATTGCCGCACCGCGATCTCGTAGAAATCGACCTTCTTCCCCTTCTCCATCACCTCGCCCGAAAGCGGCATCGCCGGGGGAATCACGAGCGGTGCCACGAACTTCGGGATGCTGACCGGGTCCAACGGTGCCTGGGCCAGGGCCGCCGGAATCAAGGTGGTGGAGCTGAACAGCGCGAAAATGACGACACCGAGCATGCTGTTTTTCCTTTTCATGGTATTCCTCCTTGCTGGATGCTGTGCCCCGGATGGGACGCACCGTTGAGCCTGACGGCCCGGTTGCACCGGGATTGCCTGTTTTGACCGGCTGATGCGCCGCCCAAGGCTGTGAATGTCGGAAAACATTGCAGGGGTAACATTAAATAACAGGGGGCTGGATGTCCGGACGGGAGATGGTTTTCTGTACATGAAACGGGAAGGTCGACCTGCAGATGAGGCAAGAGCATGAAGCGTGCCGGGCGGGAAAAGAGTGGCTTTTTATGAGTAATACAAATAAAACGGGTGGGGCGGATAAGCGACTCGGCGCGCGGAAGGGTGCAAATTTTGATCAATTCTGCCAATTGTCTGCACACCTTTTTGCCGTCCGGGTTGCAGTCTCGAATCGAGCCGGGGGGAGTTGACGAGCACCCGCAAGGGGTGCTTGTAAGGAATCGGCTGGCTTACGGGGGGAGCACCCGCAAGAGGGTGCTCCTACGGAATCGGCGGGCTTGGGGGGAGCATCCGGCGAGGGGGTGCTTCTAAGGAGTCGGCGGGTTGGCTAGGGGAGAGTTGCCGACAGCACCCGAAACGCGGTGCTCCAGCGGAATCGGCGCTTTGGGCAGGTTATCCCCTTGTCCGAAATTTCACTTTGCCGGAATCGTGATGCAGAGGCACTCCCCTTCGGCATAGGTGGTATCGCCGCAGAAGATGCGGCCGTGCACCATCACCTTGCGCCCCTGGGCCGAGATGACCCGGCTCTCCACGGTGACCACCTTCTGCAGCGGCAACATGTTCCGGAAACTGACGTTCAGGTTGCCGACCACGATCGGATAGCCCGCGGCCCAGGCGGCGAGCCCCAGCGCCTCGTCCATCACCGCGGCCACTGCGCCGCCGTGGGCATGACCGGGGGGACCCTCGGTCTCCGGACCGAACCAGATGCGTGCATGCAGATGCTGCTCGCTGTCCCGGTAGTAGCGTGCCCTGAAGCGGCTCCCCTCCGGTTCGCCGGAGACAAAGCGCAGCGATTCGCCCACCAGCGAAGGTGCGTCAAAATGGATCCAACCGGCATCGCCGCCCAGGTCCACCGGCGGGCAAACGTCTACGGATACTTTCTCGACTGCTGACTCAGGCACAGATATTCTCCTTCACTCGATTCCCAAGAGGTCGGGATCGTCTTTGGATTTCACGATTAGCAGCTAATCTTCCGCCGCAGAAACTCCCTCCCCTTCAGCCTCCGCCAAGGCTACGGCTGACAAGTCAAGGCGAGGGAGGGGGTGGGGATCACTGCTATTAAAGTTAAGCTCCTGCCTGCTGCTCGCTCCCCCTCCCTTGATGGGAGGGGGTGGGGGGCACTGCCATTAAGTTGAGCGGTGATTCCGTGAATCATGTAGGGTGGGCCGTGCCCACCATCAGGATGCGGTTGTGGTGGGCACGGCCCACCCTACCTCTCATTCCCTTAACTTA
>Ga0209317_1000403_pt1 | contig 53533 bp, 46 predicted proteins | sample RifGroB2_FD_183994 | JGI IMG/M metagenome (GOLD analysis project Ga0209317, IMG submission 183994) | Soil microbial communities from Rifle, Colorado, USA - Groundwater B2 (SPAdes) (version 2) | ecosystem: Environmental > Terrestrial > Soil > Unclassified | place: Rifle, Colorado | collected... | reverse complement strand
CCTTACATGTAAGAATGAGCGGATAAGTTAATAGAAACCGCCGTGGTACGTGAGTATGCCCGGTGGTGTGGGGGGACAGCGGTGCGAGCCGCTTCCTACTCGATTAGAAAGCAGTTATAGGTTACAACAATCGTCCGCGGGACACAGTAGAACAAGGCCTTGGTTTACTTTCGGACGGAATAGAATTTGCCATCAAAAAGGTAGTAACATCAGTGAAAAAGAAAAGAGGAAAAAAATGGATATTACAGACGCAAAACTACTGTTAGAACAAAATGAGTTGGATAAGGCTATTCAAATTTTGAATGAACTTATTTTAACAAATGGTTCAGATATTCAAGCGCTGAATCTCAGGGGCAGGATTCACTATAAAATGCAGATGTGGGGCAATGCCATGAATGATTACGCCGCTGTAATTGAAATAGACCCAGGTAATGCAGAGGCAAGATCAGGTTTAATAATGGCTGAAAATATTCTGGATTATTTTACTCCTGATATGTTTAATCCGTAAGTAAATTCAGGTTTTTTTGGACAGTTTTAAAAAAAATGTGGCCTCGTGTTAACAAATTCTTAGGTTTTTTGTTCTTAATTGTTATTTTTGGACTTTCTAAAATTCTATTTGGAATATTATATTATTGAAAACCCTATTAAAAATTATAATTGTATGAAGAGTTTATTTTTTGTTTTCATGTTGTGTGTGAGTGTTCTGGCTGTAAATGGTCAGGAAGTGGAAAAATCCTTTGCAGAGTTAAAAAATGAAGGAAATGCTGCCCTTACGAATAAAGAATATCCGAAAGCGCTTGAGCTTTTTGAAAAAGCATTGGTAAAATGGGGCGACAAACCAGTTGTTGATTCTACCATGATTTATAACATGGGGTATTGCGCCATTAGTTCGAAAGACTATGTAAAAGCAGTTAAGTATTTTGACCAGGTGATTGCGATGAATGCCATGAAAATTAATGCGATGTTAGGTAAAGCTGATGCTTTAAAAGCCATGAATAATAATACCGAAAGCATTAAAACACTTGAATTGGCATCTGCTCTTGCACCTGCTGATACAAAAGTGACCGGTAAATTAACTTCTGCCTACACCAGCGAAGGAAATGCTGCTATTAAGAATAAGGAATTCCCCAAAGCGCTCGAATTTTATGAAAAAGCATTGGCCAAAATAGGAGACAAGCCAATCGTAGATACTTCCATGATCTATAACATGGGATATTGCGCCATGAGTTCAAAAAACTATGAAAAAGCGCACAAGTATTTTGATCAGGTGATTTCTATGAATTACAAAAAGGTAAGCGCTATGGTTAATAAATCTGATATTTACAGACTTACAAAAAATGATGCAGCAAGCCTGAAAACTCTTGAAGAAGCATACTCAGTTAAGTCTGATGATCCGAAAGTATTGAGTAAACTGGCTTCATACTATGTAAATGAAGCAAATTCATACTATTCGAAGGGTAGTGCAATTATTAATAAGGTTAACGGTCAAATAACTGCCGGTAAACTGAAAACCTCGGACGAACCTTATAAACTGGCTGAAAAACAAGCTGTCGATGAATTTAAAAAAGCCTTACCATTGCTTGATAAGGCCCTGGGATATGATCCGGAAAATGCGAATGCAAAAAAGCTGAAATCTGCCTGTGAACAAGCAATTAAAAGTTAATAAGCAATTTAAAATACAAAACGAGGCTATCCGAAAGGGTAGCCTCGTTTTGTATTATGGCAAATGATGAAAAACCAATTAACCAATTAACCGATAAATCCGAATTTAAATTATAATTCAAAATTGAAGACCTTACATTATTTTGAACGATATTTGGGTTTCTTTTTATCAGATCATTAAGAGAACTTGTATGATATATCATACTTTAATCAGCAAACTGGCAGCTTTAAAGCATTTTGTGCTTCTGATAATTATCTCAGCTATTTTATGCTCCTGTGTTGAGGATTATGAATTCAGTTACTTTCAATCAAAGAAAGTTAACCGCAGTTATCAAACCAAAAATGTAATCATTGTTATTGCCGATGGCCTTCGGTATTCCGAAGGATGGGGCGATTCTACCCATCAGTTTATGCCCCGAATGGCTGACCAACTTGCTAAAGAAGGAGTGGTGAACACCCGGTTTTATAATATGGGTGGTACTTATACTTCAGCCGGCCATACCAGTATGACTACCGGAATCTACCAGTCAATCAATAATGGAGGTGAGGAATTGCCTGCAAATCCCTCTTTCTTTCAGTATTGGAATCAGGTTTACGGAAATGACCGGCAAAAATCGTGGATCATAGCCAGTAAGGATAAACTTGCTGTTTTAGCCGATTGTAATAACCCTTTTTGGCAGGGAAAATTTACCCCTTCGGTTAATACAGGCATTGAAGGGCGTGGACTTGGAAGTGGATATCGGGAAGACAGCCTGACATTGAAAACTATCTTCGAAATTTTAAAGCAGCATCATCCAAACATGTTGTTGATCAACTTCCGAGATCCGGATTTTTCGGCACACTCTGGCATTTGGGCTAATTATGTAGCTGGGATTAAAAAAACCGACGAATATATTTTTCGCCTGTGGATGTTTTTGCAAAACGACAGCGTTTATAAAAACACTACTACGCTGTTTGTAACCAGTGATCATGGTCGTCATCTGGATTCTGTAGCCGATGGGTTTGCTGGTCATGGCGATGGTTGCGAAGGTTGCCGGCATCTTGGTTTTTTCGCATGTGGTCCCGATTTTAAACCTGGAGCCTTGGTCAATATTCATCGTGAACAAATTGATGTGCCTGTAACAGTTGCCGAGTTAATGGGTTTTGATTTACCCAATACTGAGGGCAATATAATGACAGAACTTTTCAGACGCAGATGACCAGTTTCTAAAAATTTATATATCCATATAACTCAATATATTTATTTGTGTTACTTTTGCTGGCTACTCAGAAATCAACGTTTGTTTGAATTATTTAGGAGGGAGATTATGGATTTTGTATCTGATTACATTTCGGAATTGGTCACTTTGTTTAATGAAATGGCGCCCTGGCTGCTCTTTGGGTTGGTATTTGCCGGTTTGTTAAAAGTATATTTTCCTCAGAAAAATATCGAAAAGTATTTAGGAAAACCGAACCTGCGATCAACTGTAAATGCATCGGTTTTAGGTGTTCCTTTACCCCTTTGTTCATGCGGGGTAATTCCTACAGCCATTTCTTTTTATAAAAACGGGGCATCAAAGGGAGCTACCAATTCTTTCCTGATTTCAACTCCCCAGACTGGCATCGATTCTATTTTCGCAACTTATTCCATGTTGGGCTGGCCATTCGCCATATTAAGGCCGCTTGTAGCTTTTAGCACCGGAATTTTTGGAGGTGTTATGACTAATTGGCTCATGAAAGAAAAAGCTAAACCAATACCTGAGGTAAATCCGATGTTTGCCGGATTACGTTTAGATACGCAAAAGGCCTCAAAACCTGTAGCTGCTTGCGATGATGATGACTCTGGCCATCCTGCCCCACCTAAAAAAGAAGCACATGCGCTAATCAGAGCTGCCAATTACGCTTTTATCGAATTGCTTCAGGATATTGCCAAATGGTTAATTATCGGTTTTATGGCAGCTGCTCTTTTGTCGGTTTTATTACCCGATGGATTTTTCAGCATGTTTAAAGGATATGGCTTTTTTGAAATATTGATTGTATTGGCTGCTTCCGTACCACTATATATTTGCGCTACAGGTTCAATTCCTATTGCAGCCGTACTTTTAATGAAAGGAGTGTCGCCCGGCGCCGCATTGGTTTTTATGATGGCCGGCCCTGCAACGAATGTAGCTACCATTACGGTACTTGCTAAAACCATGGGAAAGAAATCACTTTTCATTTATCTGGGTTCTATCATTGGAGGCGCCATTTTCTTTGGAATGCTTACGAACTGGCTGATTCCTGCAGATTTCATTCTTAGTAAAATGAATCATGATCATGGTGATGGAATGGCTCATGAAATGCTGCCTAAATGGGTTGGAATAACCTCATCGTTAGTTTTGGTCGTTTCAATTATTGCAGGTTATTTTATTGAACGCATTAAAAAACAGAAGAAAATGACAAATGAAACTTTTCAGGCTTTCCGGGTTGAAGGAATGACCTGCTCGCATTGTGAAGCCAGTATAAACCGGAATCTTTCGAAACTTGATGGTATTGATGAAGTGATCGCCGACAGAAATACAGCTCAGGTCAAAGTAAGAGGTTCAGAAATTAATTTTTCTGAAATTGAACGGATGGTGACCGATCTTGGATATCAATATAAAGGAAACATCAAATGAACTGGATAGATTACTCACTGGCTGTTTTGATCAGTTTACCAATCCTCGCAACTTTTGTACTGGGCGCTTTTCTTGCAAAGAGCGGCAAACAGGCAATGGGTAAACCAACTATTCAGCCTGTTTTATTCTATACCGGAAAATTTTTGCTGTTTGGAGTTTGGGCTTTGTTTGCTGTAATTGCTTTATTTCCTGAATACCGGAATATCGTTCCTCTTTTAATTCAGGAACAAACCCCTGATTTTCAGAAACTACTGGCCGCAGTTTTGCTGGTTCCGGCGAACCTCATTATCGTGCCAGCATACCTTTCCATGGGTTTGATTACCAATATCGGCCTGCCTACCGGGAAGCATGAATTACGGACCAATGGTATTTACAGAATAAGCCGTAATCCGATGTATGCCAGCTTTATTTTCCTGAATACGGCCACATTTCTGTTTCTTCCAAGCATTTTGCTGCTTGTTATCATGCTTTATGGTATGGTCGTTCATCACTTCATCATTCTCGGTGAAGAGAAATTTCTGGAAAAGGAATTTGGCGATGAATACCGAAAATATAAGGCTAAAGTTGCACGGTATTTCTAAAGCCAGACAAATCCCTATTGATTGGGAGTTCCAGTTTCTATTGTCAGAAGCCTCTTAAAATGGTTTTCAAGGTGCTTTCGCATAGCTTTGCGAAACTTGTCGGCATCACGCAACTTCAAAACTTCAACGAGTTCGGTATGCGATACAAATCTTTTTTCAGCAAAAGTCTTATTGATTAATCCGCTGGTATATACATAATTAAAAACTGGCAAAAGCATTTTTTGAAATCCTTTTAGTGTTTCATTCCCGGTAATTTCATACAATTTCCCGTGAAACTGAATTTCGTAGTCAACATCAAACAAAACATTTTCTGAAGGGGAAATTTCGTTCTGAACGATAACCGATAACTCTTCAATATCTTTAGCTGTTGCGCGGTTTACAACCAGATCAGCCATTCCGACCTCAATAACCAAGCGCAATTCGAAGATATCTTTCAAAGTGCTCTGATCAAGAATTCGTGGGATCATTGATTTCTGCAATAGGGAAGACAAATCGGGACTTTTAATAACTGTACCGATGTGTTTTTTTGATTCAATGAGGCCCATTGTCTTCAGGCGGTTCAGCGATTCGCGAATAACAGTCCGGCTAACTCCCATAGCTTCCGAAAGTTCCATTTCTTTGGGAATCGGATCTCCCGGGTTCAACTTTCTGCTAATAAAAATATCGATCAGGTTCATTTCCACTTTATCCACCAGGCTTCGTGTATCTATTAACGGGATAGAGTTTTTCATTTCATTAGTATCCATTGCATTATAATTTGAGTTTTTATCTTTAGGTATCAGCAAGTTCAATACTCCTGACAAACTTACATTAAAAAAAGTTTCATTAGAAACAGCCTTTTAAATCTTTTGAACAGCCTTTTGTCTTCATTCAATATTTTTTGTGACTTATCTGAAATTCTTTTTCCACGCCAGTTTCAAGAGATGTTCCATTATGGTTTATTAAAATCTTTGATAATGAGCATTTTTTGTGTCAAAAAATTAGAAAAAATATTTTGAGATAATAAATTAATATCTATATTTGCATTGTCTTATGTCCTACATAATACAATAAATTAAGCAAATGTAACAAAAAACTTATTCGTATGAAAAAGCTTATTCCAAAATTGCTGTTTTTAAATCTTTTTTTTCTGCTATTCTTATTTAGCAGTAATGTTTTTGCTCAGCGAAAAGTCACAGGTAAGGTGACTGATGCGGCGGATGGAACTCCAAGTCCATTTGTTACTGTCCTAGTTGATGGTACAAACATCGGGACACTTTCTGATTCCGATGGGAATTATTCGATTGATATTCCTGCCGGAAGTAACAAGTTAGTTTTTTCCATGGTTGGTTATGCCAGGCAAATTGTTACCATAGGAACTTCTGCTATCATCAATGTCGCGTTGGAATCCTCAAACACATCGGTCGATGAAGTAGTAGTTGTAGGTTATGGCACTCAAACCAGAAGTAAAGTGACTTCTTCGATTGCAAAAGTCGATATGAAGCTGATGGAAACAGGTATGCGTTCCAATCCTGCCCAGGCCTTAACAGGAACTGTACCTGGTTTGAGGTTGGTAACCGCAACTGGCAGACCTGGTGCAGTACCTGCACTTGTATTAAGGGGAGGTACCAATTTTGACGGTTCAGGTAGCCCACTTATCATTATGGATGGACAGATTCGCGGTTCATTAAGTGACATCAATCCTGAAGAAATTGAAAGTATGGAAGTACTGAAAGATGCTTCAGCAACCGCCATTTATGGGGCCCGCGCAAGCAACGGTGTAATTCTGATTACTTCAAAAAGAGGAAAATCTGGGGTGTCATCTGTAACTGTTAAGGTAAAACACGGTACGAATTACCTGAATACACCTTATGATTTTGTTGATGCTGAAAACTACATTAAATGGGCACGACTCGGTGCAGAACAAGCCGTTAAAAACGGAACTTTAGCTATTTCCAATGTGGCTGGTGTAGGTCCCAGAGGTACAGGCAACCTTTACAAAGATGCATCGGGCAATATTATCGATGGCAATTACGATTCAAGAGCAATATGGAGTGTTATGCGACTGGATGCTGCCAACCAGGAATTATTAAGCCAGCCGGGTTGGAAACAAATGAAAGACGTGATCAAAACAGCAGCGAACGGAAATTATGATCCTAACGGGACCATATACGATTTGATCTATAAAGATTTTAATTATGGCGATTACGGATTACACAAAACAGCCCAAACCCAGGATTATAACATCAGCTTCACCGGTGGCAATGACCGTGGAAAATATTTCGCGAATCTGGGTTACTACGACGAAGGTGGTTTGTCACTTGAAACCTTCTACAAAAGACTCAATTTCGCATTTAACGGCGATTATAAAATAAAAGACTGGTTAACCTCAGAAAGTGGAATTCAGTTTGCAATGGCCAAATGGAAAAATGAATCGCTGCAAAATGGAGAAACAAACTACTGGGCACGTATGCTTTCGGCTCCTCCAACCATGCGTGGCACCAATGCAAAAGGAGAATTACTTCTTGGCCGTGACGCCAGTGATGGAAATCCGGCATTTAATGTCAATAAATATTTCAGAGGCAACCAATCCGATAAATTTACATTGAATCAGGCTTTCAAGATTGATATCATGAAAGGTTTGTATGTGAAAGCAACCGGAATTGTAATGTATGATGAATCTTTTGTAGAATCGTTCAATAAGGATTTCCGGACCGGTATAATGAGTCTTACCAATGTAAACACGGGTTGGAACAGAACAAGAGCATCTTCTGCAAATTTTGACCGTACAGTTCGGCAAACCTACAATGCTATCGCGAATTACCAGACCAGGTTCCTTGAAAAGCATAGTATTTCAGCCATGGCTGGCTTTGAATATTTCGATTCATATAACTATGGGGTTTCAGCTGCAGGTTCAGGCGCTCCAACCGAGGATTTCAGAGACCTGGGCTTAACACTGAATAACGCCGAACAACAAACCAGATCAACTGATTCATGGCATTTCAGAGAAAGAATTCTGTCTCAGTTTGGTCGTGTGAATTACGACTATGATGAAAAATATCTTTTGGCATTTACTGTCAGGAGAGACGGCTATTCAAGATTAATCGGCGACAATCAGTATGGTGTATTCCCTGCTTTATCTGCCGGATGGCTTGTTTCGAAAGAAGATTTCATGAAATCGGCACAAAATTGGCTGTCGTACCTGAAAATGAGAACCAGTTGGGGTAAAAATGGTAACGTTGGTGGAATTGGTACCTATGAATTGCAAGGTTCATATGGTTCACAAACCGCGTACAATGGAACGATCGGATTTTTACAGAGTGGTATTGCAAATCCTAATCTGAAATGGGAGAAAACCAATACAGTAGAAGTTGGCGCCGACATGGGATTCTTCGAAAACCGGATTTATACCTCCATGGCTTTTTACAACCGAATTACTACTGACAAAATAGCCAGTGTATTGCTGCCTACTTCAGCCGGTGTTTCAAGTGTTCGCACCAACAACGGCAGTATGAAGAATACTGGATTCGAGATTGAAATTACCGGAAAAATTATCCAGAAAAAAGATTTCAAATGGCAGGTAAGCGGAAATGCTTCCTGGAATAAAAACACGGTATTGACACTCCCATACAATGGAAACGAAAACAACCGGCAAGGTGGTCAGCAGATTTACGATCCGGCAACAAAGAAAAATGTTTGGGTTGGCGGTTTGCAGGAAGGTCAGGAATGGGGCAGTGTATATGGATTTGTAAGCGAAGGTATCATCAGGAATGCAGATGATTTAGCTAACTACAATAAAGTTGACCTTGCTGCCGGACAGGTGTGGTACAATGCCAGCGCCGGGAAACGGGTTGCCAGCCAAAAAATTATGACAGCAAAAGGCTTGAATCTGGCTGGTGGTTGGATTCCAACTCAAATGGGCGATGTTATGTGGAGTGATATTGACAAAAACGACACTATTGATACCCGGGATATGGTTTCGCTGGGACGTGAGATTCCACGCTTAACAGGAGGTTTTACTACAACCTTAAGTTATAAGAGATTTACATTCGTTGCCCGCGTTGATTTTGGAATTGGTCATATTCAACAGGATTTCATGCATTTGTGGGCTTTGAGCTGTGCTCAGGGTGAATTTGCTCCAACTACCGCAGTTTACGACACATGGACAGTTGATAACCCCAATGCATCGCTTCCAAGATATCAATGGGCCGATCAATTGAATACAAAAAACTATGACAGGCCGAGCAGCATGTTCTGGAAGAAATCGGATTACCTTTCATTCCGCGAAGTGTCATTGAGCTACAGTGTTCCGACAGCATTATTGAAAAAAGCTAAAATTGGAGGTCTGGTATTAACAGCTACAGGTCAAAATTTGGGATATTTAACCAATAAAATGCTGAATTTTCCAGAGCGTACCGGAAATCAAAATGGTGCATACATTATACCAACACAATTGATCCTTGGCGCTGATATTACTTTTTAATTACAAATTACAAAATTATCTAAATAGAGGATTATGAAAAATATAAAGTATTTAATACTGGCGGTTATTATATCACTTACGGCCACCTCATGCCAGGAAACACTTGATCTTTCGCCGGTAGATTATTTCGGCGATGGGAACTTCTGGCAGAATGAATCACAGGTTGCCAACTTTATGGTTGGCATCCACAAGCAGCTCAGAGATAATCAGTTTATGTTTGTTCGATTAGGCGAAATGCGTTCAGGCATTTACAGTAATGTTGATCGTCAGAATACATCATTGAATGAATTGCAGATTATCGAGCAGCGTATTGACGAAAACTCTGCTGGGATTTCTTCATGGGCCGGATTTTATGGTCCGATTTTACAGCTGAATCTTTTCATCCAAAAGACTGAAGCAATAACATTTCTGACTCCTGATAAAAAGAACCATCTTTTAGGTCAGGCATATGGATTAAGGGCTTTCTATTATTTTCATTTATTGCGTACATACGGTGGTGTTCCCCTTCGTTTAGAGCCTGAAGTATTAAATGGAAATACGGATCCGGTACTTTTACGAAAAGCCAGAGCGACAGAAGCTGAAACCCTGGCAGCAATTAAGGCTGATATTACCAAATCAATAACTGCATATGGCGCATTGACGAATCCGTCAGGTAAAAGCCAATGGAGTCCAAAAGCCAGCTTGATGTTAAAAGGTGAAGTTTATTTATGGTCGGCAAAAGTATATGGTACAACTGCCGACTTAGCCGAAGCTAAATCAGCATTGAATTCTATTACGGGAAGCACACTGCAGACAACTTTTGCCAATGTATTTGCTTATAACCAAAAAGACAATGCCGAAATTATTCTGAATATCCGCTACCTGGTTGGTGAAGCCGAAATGAGTGGAGTTGCTGCATACACGTATTCAACATTCAATTTCGATAACCTGCACTACAAAGATTCGCTGGCAAGTGGTTCACTGCTCGTTGATCCTTTGTTGATTGCAGCTCCAAATTCAATGCAGATCATTCAACGGTACGGTTATACTTTCGACTTATTTAAAGCGTACGATGTTGCCGATAAAAGAAGAGATGTTACTTTCTATGATTATTACAAAGTAACCAAAACTCCCTATAAAATTGATGTGAGGAATACAGCTTTGGTTAAATTCCTCGGAACGATTAGCGCAAACAAACGGTATTTCACCAGCGATTGGCCTGTTTACCGCGAAGCAGACAGATTACTGATGCTGGCAGAAATTGCTAATGCCGAAGGAAGTGACCCTTCAAGCTACATCAAGCAAATTCGCGACCGTGCATTTGCCCCGGGTGTTGATCCAACTCCTTTTGTCAATTCAACCAAAGACAAAAACGAATTGGCCATTTATTCAGAGCGTATGAAAGAGTTTGTTTATGAAGGCAAATCATGGTATGATTTACGAAGAATGAAATACGGCTCCGATCCTTTAGTGTTTAAAAGCACCAGTCATAAATATGGCGCCTTGGACAAAACCACCAAATCGCACATGATTTTATGGCCGATCGAAAAAGCGATCTGGACCAATGATCCTTTGGTAAATCAAACACCTGGTTATGCAACTTCAAAACCAGCCAAATAAAACAGGTTAAGCATAGAGAATTGGTTTTTATTGAAAAGAGGTTGTTCTTACAGCCTCTTTTCTTCCAATTATCGAAAAATAAATCCTTGTTTCACAAAGGACCTGCCTTTCTATCATATAGAACAAATCGTTGTTTATATTCAAACAATAATTGAATGAACTTTCCGCACAACAAATTTTTACTACATATGAAAACTATTCTGGTCCTGTTATTTGCTTTTCTTGCCTCTTCACAATGTACCAAGAGTACTCCCAATGATGTGAATCCTGTAAAAATCTCGAGCGTTCAGTTAACACCGGTGAGAACCCCTGTTTTGATCGGAAAGAGTGACGTTTCGCTTTACATGTTGAAAATCAGCTTGGATGAGGGTAGCGAAAAACTAATTCTTAAAAAAGTAATCCTGAACTTTTTTCCCGGCAGTCAGCCCGATTGTATTGCTTCTCTTTCGGTTGTTTATACCGGAACAGTAAAACCAATTTTCGGAAGTTCACAAAACGTTGGACTCAAAACCGCGATTGAGGGTACCAGTACCATGTCTTCAGGTTTAAACTTTATATCCCTCAACTTTACCTTGAAAAGTGATGCCAGTCTCACTAAAAGTTTCGAGATACAGGACATTGAACTTACTTTCAGCGACAATCAGACCATCAAAGTCGCTCCTGAATCCAATTTTGTATTTCGCCTTGCACTTCTTTTGCGTGCTGCAGGTCAGGATCAGGTAAATACATACCGAATCCCGGGAATGGTAACCACCAATAAAGGTACCCTGATTGCTGTTTACGACAACCGCTACAACAACAGCAAAGACCTTCAGGAAGACATAGACATCGGCATGAGCCGCAGTACCGACGGCGGCCAAACCTGGCAACACATGAAAGTAATCATGGACATGGGCGAATACGGCGGTCGTTCGCAGCGATTAAATGGGATTGGCGATCCGTGCGTACTTTACGATCACAAGACCAACACAATATGGGTGGCAGGGCTCTGGATGAGTGGTTCTGCTCCTGATAAAATGCTGTGGTGGGCTTCAAAACCCGGAATGAAACCGGAAGAAACAGGTCAGTTCATTTTGGTAAAAAGTACCGACGACGGTTTGACCTGGTCGCAACCCATCAACATAACCTCACAAATTAAAGATCCGGCGTGGCAGTTGCTTTTGCAAGGGCCCGGTCGCGGAATTACAATGAATGATGGAACTTTGGTTTTCCCGGCTCAGTTTAAAGCCGATCTCGGAACGAAAGCGCTTGATGGCGGACAATTTACCTGCCATTCGACCATTGTTTACAGCAAAGATCAGGGTGAAACATGGAAGATCGGAACCGGAGCAAAATCGAATACAACAGAAGCACAGGTGGTTGAGCTTGTCGATGGTAACCTGATGTTGAACATGCGCGACGACCGAAACCGCACCGACAAGGGCGAAACAAACGGCAGGGCAGTGGCCACAACGACCGATATGGGAAAAACATGGACTGTTCACAAATCCTCTAATTCCGCACTTCAGGAACCCAATTGCATGGCCAGCCTCATCAGCGCCGATCTTGAAATCAATGGTAAAATGCAGCAAGTCTTGTTTTTCTCTAATCCCAACAGCAAAACTGATCGCAGCAGTATGACCATCAAAGCCAGTCTGGACGGCGGTTTGACCTGGCCTGAAACTTATCAGGTTGAATTGAATTCGGCAACCGGTTACGGCTATTCGTGCATGAGCATGGTAGATAGAAAAACCATCGGAATCGTTTACGAAGGAGTGAAAGAGCTTTATTTTCAGAAAATACCAGTAACCGATTTGCTTGGTAACCTGATTAAGAAATAAGAAATGAAAAGCCGGAGTGTCAAAAAATGGTGTGTGAAAGTTATAGGTACATTGGTTGTTTTCCTATGGTTGTTACAGAACGTGCTTGCTAAATCAAAAACAGCTGATAACCCGGCTTTAATTCCGATGCCACAAAAAATAACCTGGAACAATCAGAATTTTAAAATTGAAGGAAACGAATCTCGCATAATTCATCGAATTGTGCATAAACTTCCTGCAATTACCAACAATCAGGATGAAGCTTATATCCTGAAAATCGATGCTGATTCGGTAATCCTTCAGGCCAAAACTCCTGAAGGAATATACCGGGGGCAACAGACGATCAAACAATTAACTTTTACCGAAAACGGGAAGCAGTTTGTTGCCGGTTGTGCAATAACCGACTGGCCGGCTTTCCAAATTCGCGGATTTATGCAGGATGTGAGCCGAAATTTTCAATCGCTAGCGTTGTTGAAAGAGCAGATTGACGTGATGGCTGCATACAAGTTCAATACTTTCCATTTTCATGTCACCGACAATCCCGGTTGGCGGCTGGAAAGCAAAAAATATCCACAACTAAGTGCTGCTTCATCTATGAGCCGCCGACCCGGTATGTATTATTCACAGGAAGAATTTCTGGAACTCATCAATTATTGTGGAGAACGCTACATTACTTTAATTCCGGAATTCGATATTCCCGGACATTGTGAGGCATTTAGGAAAGCATTTGCAATTGATTCGATGAGCGATGTGCGGGTAAAACCGATTTTACTTGATCTGATTGATGAACTTTGTCAATTGGTTCCAAAAGAAAAAATGCCATACATTCATTTGGGAACTGATGAAGTTTGGTCAAAACACGAACGGCCAGCTGACGGACTTTTAGAAGCAATAGTCGAAAGGGTAAAATCTCACAACAGGGAAGTAATCGTTTGGAGTCCAGGACAGCATATTGAAAATGATAATACTTCCATCACACAACTTTGGTCGTCAGCAGGAAAGCCGAAAGAAGGCCATCGTTACATCGATTCGCGACTCAATTACCTGAATCATTTAGATCCATTGGCCGGAGTAGCTCAACTTTATTTTGACCGGATTTGCAATGCCCCGAAAGGTGATTCGTTGCGTTTAGGTGGTATTTTGTGTTGCTGGAACGACAATAATTTAAACGAAGAATACGATATTATCAGGCAAAATCCAGTTTATCCCGGAATGCTGACTTACAGCGAAACTTCGTGGAAAGGCCAGTTGGTTGATTTTGGAGATCGATTTTTGGCGAAACTACCTTCTCCTGAAAATCCATTGTACAAAGAGTTTCAGGAATTTGAAGAACGATTAACCGACCATCGCGACCGCTATTTTCAGGATAAACCTTTTCCGTACGTGAAACAATCTGGTATTGTATGGAAAATCATTGGTCCTTTTGATCATAAAGGTGATGTAAATCAGATTTTTCCTGTCGAGAATAGTATTCAGGATAATTATACAATTGACGGCAAAAAATTTAGTTGGATCAGTCCAAATTACGGTGGAACCATTCATGTCCGGCATTTCTTTGGTTTTCCTTCCTTGCTCACAGAAAAGCAGGGAACTGTTTATGCAACCACCAACATTTGGTCACCTAAAAATCAGGAAGTGGGCTGTTGGATTGGATTTCACGATTGGTCGCGCTCCGGTGGCCGGCGTGGCGGGCCTTTCCCCCAACAAGGACAATGGCATACAACGAATCCGAAAGTTTGGGTAAACCACAAGGTTATTCTCCCGCCAGTATGGAAAAATTCAGGTTTGGAAGCAAAATCAGAGGAAATTCCTTTTACCGATGAAAACTATTTTTTCCGTGCGCCAACCACTATTTTATTGAAAAAAGGATGGAACGAAGTTTTGCTCAAAGTACCGCATGGTGGTAGCTCTTGGAAATGGATGTTTACGTTCGTTCCGGTAAAACCGGATGGAACAAACTTTCGGGAAATGGATGGATTAAAATACTTCCGATCTATTGAAAATTAACGAATTAAATATTTGCAGTATGAACAAGTTTGAAGGATTAATTGCAGCACCCTTTACACCGATGGATGCAAAAGGGGAAGTCTTATACGATCAGATTAGTGGTTATTACGATTTTCTGGAAAAGAACAAGATCGTTGGTGCTTTTATCAATGGCTCAACCGGTGAGGGAGTTTCGCTTTCGCAGAAAGAAAAAATGAAAGCTGTTGAAGCATGGACTGCCAAATCAAAAGTGCAGAAAACTGTAAAAGTAATCAACCTGGTTGGTGGAACTTCTTACAAGGAATGTATTGAAAATGCTTTGCATTCAGCCGAAAATGGGGTAAATGCCATTGCTTTGCTGGCACCCTATTATTTTAAACCGGCAGGAGCAAAACATCTGGCCGAATTTTGTGCCTTGGTGGCTGAAGCAGTACCGCAAACTCCCGTTTATTTTTACCACATTCCGGTATTGAGTGGTTGTTACGTTTCGATGTACGATTTTCTGCAGGAAGCTGCGCCAATCATTCCCAATCTGGCCGGAATCAAATACACCCATGAAGATTTTATGGACTTCCTGAGTTGCATTCACTTTATGGATGGCAAATTCGAGATGATGTGGGGTCGCGACGAAAATATGCTTTCGGCCTTAGTTCTTGGAACCCGCAGTGCCGTTGGAAGTACCTTTAATTATGCCGCTCCGCTTTATTACCAGCTAATCGAAGCATTCGACAATGGTGATTTGACAAAAGCCCGGAAACTTCAGCAAATGTCAATCGATATGATTCGGTTGCTCGGTAAATATGGTGGCATTGCAACAGGGAAAGCTTATATGAAATACATTGGATTGGACTTTGGACAATTCCGTTTACCGGTCAAAAATATGTCAGCCAAAAACTATGAAAAATTTGTTGAAGATGTCAATGCGCTCAACATGCAGGAGTTATTCTCGAAATTGTAATCTGTTGCTTATCTTTTTTTCAATGGTTGCTATTTCTCAAAATTCATGCGTTTCAATTTCTCCGGAAAAACTAATTCTGAAAAGTGTTGAGTTTCCGGCCTTGCCGCCCGCTTTAGGCGATTCTGTTCAGCCTGGGCTTGCAGTACCGATTACGGGAGCTCATGGAAACTTTGTTTTAGTTGCCGGAGGTGCCAATTTTGAAAATGGATTGCCATGGAGAGGTGGTAAAAAGAAATATCATGATGAAATTTTCCTGATGGAAAAAACTGCTTCAGACAACTATTTGTGGAAACAGTCTTCAGAAAGATTGCCTTTTGCAATGGCCTATCCGGCTTGTGTCTCCGCAGAACAAGGCGTGATAAGCATTGGTGGTGAAGATTTCGATAGTCCGGTAAGCGATGTTATCCTGTTCTCGTTTCAGGATGGAAATGTTAAACGGACGAGTTGGCCGGGATTGCCTGTTGCAACCTCGTCTGCCGGTGCAGCCCTAATTGATTCTACCATTTTTGTTGCCGGAGGACTGACTTCAGAAGGCGCAACCTCTGCCTTTTATTCGTTCAACCTGAATCAGCCGGAAAAGGGATGGAGGAGTTTGCCTGAGCTTCCGGTTGCGCTTTCGCATGCTGTAGTAGTGAGTCAGAACGACAGCACCGAAACCTGTATTTATGTGCTTGGGGGTCGGAACAAAACTTCAGACGTTTCAACTTTTTTGAGTAGTGTCTGGAAATACACGCCTTCCATCCAGAAATGGAGTCTGGAAAGTGATATTATTTTCGACGGAAAACCACTCGGTATTTCTGCCGGAACTGGAATTGCGGCAGGCTCAAATCATATCTTCCTGTTTGGTGGTGATCCGGGTATCTTTTTTAATCGCACAGAACGCCTGAATAACACCATTGAAAAGGCTTCCGGAGAAGAAAAACGGTACAAACTATGGCATGAAAAAGATTCGATGCTGAGCAACCATCCTGGATTTTCAAAAGACATACTGGCTTTCAATACACTTTCGAAAATTTGGGAAAAGATTGGCGAAATGGCCGGGGAGTCGCCGGTGACCACTACCGCTTTTTCATGGAACGGAACAATCGCAATTCCTTCTGGCGAGGTTCGTCCGGGTGTTCGTACACCGAATGTGATAGGTATTGATATTCAAATTGAAAAGTAATTGTGATGGAAAAAGATTTTAAAATATTAGCAGAGCAATATAAAAACGAGTTGCTCCAAAAAGTAGTTCCTTTCTGGGAGAACCATTCGAGAGACGAACAGTTTGGTGGCTATTTTACTTGCCTCGACCGGCAGGGAAATGTATTCGATACCGATAAATTCATCTGGCTGCAGGGACGCGAGGTCTGGATGTTTGCAACGCTTTACAACAAAGTAGAGCAACGGCCCGAATGGCTGGAGATGGCTTTGCATGGGGCACGCTTTCTTCAGGAATATGGGCATGACGGTAACCTAAACTGGTATTTTTCGCTCACCCGCGAAGGAAAACCGCTGATTGAACCTTACAATATTTTTTCGGATTGCTTTGCCACCATGGCTTTTGGCCAGTTGTTTCAGGCAACCGAAAATGAAGAATATGCTGCAATCGCCAAAAAAACTTTCCATAACATTCTGAAGAGAAGCACCAATCCAAAAGGGCGATTTAGCAAAGCTGTTCCGGAAACCCGTCCGTTGAAAGGCTTTTCTTTGCCCATGATTTTGTGCAACCTATCGCTCGAAATTGAACATTTGCTCCCGAAAGAATTGGTGGATGAAACCATCAACACTTGCATTAAGGAGGTTTTAGAGGTTTTTTTCGATCACAAAATCGGGCTGATCATGGAAAATGTGAACCCTGACGGCAGTTTCTCCGATTCGTTTGAAGGTCGTTTGTTGAATCCGGGCCATGCCATCGAAGCGATGTGGTTTATTATGGATTTGTCAGTCAGACTGAAACGTCCGGAACTGGCAGAAAAAGCGGTCGAAATCATGCTCCGTACCTTGAAATACGGATGGGACGAACAGTACGGTGGGATTTTCTACTTCCTCGACATCAAAGGCTATCCGCCGCAACAGTTGGAATGGGACCAGAAATTGTGGTGGGTGCATGTTGAAACGCTTATCAGCCTGATAAAAGGTTACTCACTTACTGGTAATCCGGAATGTCTGGAATGGTTCGAAAAGGTTCACGATTACACATGGTCGCATTTCGCCGATCCTGAATATGACGAATGGTTTGGTTATCTTAACCGACAGGGTGAAGTATTGCTACCTTTAAAAGGTGGAAAATGGAAAGGCTGTTTCCACGTTCCGCGTGGTTTGTTTCAGGTATGGAAAACGTTGGAAATATTAAATAGAAATACTAAATTTTAATATTCCTGACTCACCCCACCCCGACAAGTCGGGGGTTTCCCCTCTCTTCAAGAAGAGAGGGGGGACGGCCGCTTGCGGACGTCGGGGTGAGTTTGGAGAAACTTATATTACATCATGCAAATCCAACAGAAAAAATACTATCCATGGATGCTTGTAGCCCTTTTGTGGGTGGTCGCCCTGCTCAATTACATGGACCGGCAAATGCTTTCGACCATGAAAGTGGCCATGATGGCCGACATTCAGGAGCTTGAAACTGCCGAGAATTTTGGGCGGCTGATGGCTGTTCTTCTCTGGATTTATGCACTGATGAGTCCGGTTGCCGGATTAATTGCTGATCGTATTAACCGAAAATGGCTGATTGTCGGGAGTTTGGCGGTTTGGTCGGGAGTGACTATGGCTATGGGATATGTAGATAATTTTAATCACTTGTATATTTTACGCGCTATAATGGGCGTGAGCGAAGCGCTCTACATCCCGGCAGGATTGTCGCTGATTGCAGACTATCACAAGGGAAAAACCCGTTCGCTGGCAATAGGCATTCACATGACCGGATTATATGTCGGGCAGGCCATGGGTGGCTTTGGAGCAACAGTTGCACATGAATATTCGTGGCAAACCACTTTTCATTCCTTTGGGCTGGTTGGACTTTTATACAGCGTTATTCTTATTGTGTTTCTTCGGGAAAAAAGAGAACCTAAAACAGTGACGGAGCTAAAGCCAGAACAAACTTCTATCGGTGGGTTTACTTCTATTTTAAATAGTTTGGGGATGCTTTTCGGAACAATTAGTTTCTGGGTAATCATGTTTTATTTTGCTGCCCCAAGTTTTCCGGGCTGGGCAATTAAAAACTGGATCCCGACTCTCTTTTCAATGAGTTTGAACATAGATATGGCCCAGGCTGGTCCACTTTCTACGATAACAATAGCCGCTTCTTCCTTTATAGGAGTCATTTTTGGAGGTATTCTGGCCGACAGATGGATTCAACGGAATATTCGCGGTCGGATTTTTACCGGAGCAATTGGATTGTCACTCACTATTCCAGCCTTGCTCTTTTTAGGTTTTGGCCAGACTTTGTTCACCGTTGTAGGCGGAGCAGTTTTTTTTGGTATTGGTTACGGAATGTTCGATGCCAACAACATGCCCATTCTTTGTCAGTTTGTATCGCCCAAACACCGTGCTGCCGGTTATGGATTAATGAACATGACCGGAGTTTTTGCCGGGGCATTTATTACAGATTTGCTGGGTAAATCAACCGATTCAGGTAATCTGGGCCGGGATTTAGCCATGCTTGCCATTCCGGTTGCTTTGGCAGTTGCTCTTTTACTTACAGCCTTGAAACCAAAATTTGCCGACCGGCAGGTTGATTAATGTCGAAAAGTTATCTTTGAGTTTTTAAATTATTAACCGATGAAATCGCCTTCCTTTTTAGTTTTAGCTTTTGTATTTTATTCACTGATTTCTATTGGTCAGGAAAATAAGTTTGGTACTTATTACAACCAACGTCTAACCTTGTTCGAAAAATTGCCTGATACCAAAGGCGAAATCATTTTTTTAGGGAACAGCATTACCGATGGTGGTGAGTGGTGCGAGTTATTGGGAAATCCCAAAGCTAAAAATCGTGGAATCAGTGGCGATACAACTGAAGGCGTATTGTTCAGGCTAAATGAAGTTACCCGTTCAAAACCTAAAATGGTTTTTTTGCTGATCGGTATTAATGATCTTTCTCGTGGTGTTTCGAAAGACACGGTGAATCACAATATTTGTCGAATTGCTGATCGGATCAGAAAAGACTCGCCCAAAACAAAGGTGTTTATTCAAAGTATTCTACCTGTCAGCGATACCTTTGGGCTGTTTAAAAATCACACCAACAAAACGGATGATGTACTTTGGATAAATTCCCAATTGAAAACATGGTGCGATAAGGAAAATGTTGGTTTTGTTGATTTGTATAGCCGTTTTAAAATTGCTGACAGCGAAAGATTGAATCCACAACTGACAAACGATGGACTTCACCTGACTGGTGACGGTTATTTGCTTTGGATTGAAATCATCAAACCATTAGTTCCCTCAAAATAACAGGTTATTTCAAGTTTTTTTTCCCGCTTTTGTTTGATTCATTTGAATGAAGGATAAAATTACAGGTTTGTTGTATCAAGTTAATAAAGAACTGTTAAATTTGGTTCAACTAACTAAACCTGTTTATGAAACTGAAGAAGATACTGGTCGTCGGAAGTTCAAATACCGACATGGTTATCAAAACTCACCATTTTCCTGCTCCGGGAGAAACGATTTTGGGTGGCCGTTTTTTAATGAATGCGGGCGGAAAAGGCGCTAATCAGGCTGTTGCCGCTGCACGTCTGGGGGGAAAAGTCACTTTTGTGGGTAAAATTGGCGACGATATTTTTGGGAAACAGGCCTTATTTCAACTCAAGGAAGAAGGAATTAATGTTGATTTTGTAGCTGTCGATCCTGAAAATCCAAGCGGAGTAGCGCTGATAACCGTTGATAACAAAGGCGAAAATTCCATTGTCGTGGCTTCCGGCTCGAATGGCACATTTAGTCCGGATGATTTTGATCGGGCAATTTTGGAGTTGGATGAATCCGATTTTATTTTGATGCAGCTCGAAATCCCAATTCCGACCGTTGAATACATTGCCCGGATGGCCGCACAGAAACAGAAAAAAGTGATCCTGAACCCGGCGCCTGCCACAACACTTTCCGACGAATTACTTCAAAATCTTTATTTAATTACTCCAAACGAAACAGAAGCCGAACTGCTGACAGGAATCAAAGTGACCGGTCAGGAATCGGCGCTGAAGTCAGCAACAATCCTGCACGAAAAAGGAGTTGAAGTGGTCATCATCACCATGGGCGCTGCCGGTGCATTTCTGCTGTCAAACGGAGAATCTGAAATCATCAGCGCTCCAAGAGTGGAGGCCGTTGATACAACCGCTGCCGGCGATACCTTCAACGGCGCACTGGTTGTTGCCTTGTCCGAAGGCAAAACGTTTCAGGAATCTATTGCTTTTGCCAACAAAGCGGCATCAATTTCAGTTACAAGAATTGGTGCCCAGTCATCAGTGCCATACCGTAATGAAATATTAAAATAATCTAATTATGAAAAAGTATTTATTAACTCTGATTTTACCCGCAATTGTTCTTGCACTTGCTTCGTGTTCAACCAAACAGGCGACAGATACCCGAACGATTTCAACTGAAGTACTGAAGGATAAAATCGCCGGTGGATGGGCCGGAAAAATGATTGGTGTTACTTATGGCGCTCCAACTGAATTCAGGGCTCAGGGAAAAACGTATGAAGATCCGATTAAATGGGTCTCTTCGGATGTTAAAGGTTCCATCTGGCAGGATGATATTTATGTACAGCTCACTTTCCTGATGACGATGGATCGTTACGGAATGGATGCACCGGCTAAAAAATATCAGGAATTGTTTGCTAAGGCAGGCTATCAGTTGTGGCACGCCAATGTTCAGGCACGCAAAAACTATTTCGACAGTATTTTCCCGCCACAATCGGGCCATCCGGATTATAACCTTCATGCCGATGATATTGATTTCCAGATCGAAGCCGACTACATCGGGTTTATGTGCCCCGGGATGCCGCAAACTGCCAACCAAATAGCCGATAAAATCGGGCATATCATGAATTACGGCGATGGCGTTTATGGTGGCGTATTCGTGGCTGCCTTGTATGCCGAAGCCTATTTTGAGAACGATATCCCCAAAATAATTGACAAAGCGCTGTTATCAATTCCGGCAGAAAGTGATTATGCCAAAGCGGTTCAGGATGTAATTCTGTTACACCGGCAATATCCGGCTGACTGGCGCGCTGCATGGGCCGAGTTGGAAGCCAAATGGGGGAAAGACCATATTTGCGGCGCAGGTTCAACATTTAATATTGATGCCAAACTAAACGGAGCCTATATCGTGATGGGCTTGCTTTATGGCGAAGGTGATCCGGTTAAAACGATGGAAGTTTCCACCCGGTGCGGACAGGATTCAGACTGCAATCCTTCGAATGCCATGGCCGTACTTGGCGTAATCAAAGGATTGAGCGGATTACCGCAGGAATATCAGGAAGCAGTAAAAGCTATTGGAGACTCGCTGTTTATTAATACCACTTATTCATTCAATAAAGCGGTGGATAAAACTTTGGAATACGCCCGGAAACTGGCAGTTGAAAATGGAGGCGAAGCTACTGAAACAGAGTTGAAAGTTAAAGTTCAGCAGCCTCAGACTTTTGCATTGGAAATTGCTTTCCCAAAACTGGTTTTTGATTCCAAATCGGGAGTATTCGATAAAGAGGTCTGGGAAATGAAAGGAGATTGGAATAGCTACTCCTACATTAATCCATGGTCGAAAAAAGAGCATAAAGATCAGGCCCGGTTCAGCGGAACCGCCGGCGACGAAATCAGTTTTACTTTTGAGGGTACAGGAGTTTCACTTTCTGGAAACTGGTTTAAAGATGGAGGCAAGGCCGATATTTTTGTGGATGGTCAGTTTAAGCGGACTGTTGATTGTTATTTCAATTTTGCCAATCAGCAGCACGAAAACATGAATTTGTTTCATATCATCAACATGCCGGAAGGAAAACATACGATCAAAGCAGTGGTGAAAGGCGAAAAAAGGGCTGAATCTTCGGGAACAAATGTGTATATTACAGAAGCGGTCGTTTTCAAAACTGCTGATAAAATCAATGAAAATTACAAGTTTTCGTTTCAGAAGTAAAATCAGGAAAGAGTCATGATCCATTAGAAAAGTTATTTTTCCTAGTCATAAATGACGTTTTCCCGAAACTTATGAGGAAGAATAAATATGATTCAATGTTGTTTAGTTAAGGATTTGAAACGCTGACAGGTCATTCGGACGCTGTCAGGTTTTCCAGTAATGATAGACCTTTCAGCGTCGTTAGACCTGAAAGCGTCGAACTCAAAAAAACTAACTAAACGACATTCAAATATGATTCAGAACCGATTTCAACCATTCAACCATTTAACCATGAAACATTCGATTTTCCTGATAGTTGCTTTCAGTCTCTTGCTTGGTTTTGAACAGCCGGTAAATGCCCAAAAACCTGCCAAACCTGTCAAAATCATTTTCGACACCGATATGGGACCCGATTTTGATGATGTAGGTGCCATTACTATTTTACATGCCCTGGCTGCAAAGGGAGAATGTGAAATTTTAGCCACCCTGGCCAGTGATGGTTACCCGTATATTGCGCCAACTCTGGAGGTTTTTAACCGCTATTTTCAGAAACCGAACATTCCGATTGGCTTTCCCGGACCGGATGCGCCAAAGTTTTCGTGCCCCAATCACTGGAACGATTCACTCGTGATAAAATATTTGCCCAAATTGAAAACCAATGCTGATTATCCTTCGGCAACCGAAGTTTACCGGAAAGTACTGGCAGCCCAAAAAGATCAAAGTGTGGTGATTGTGACCGTTGGATTTCTTTCCAACCTTGAAACCCTGTTAAAAACAGAACCTGATCAATATAGTAAACTGTCAGGAAAAGAATTAGTGGCCAAAAAAGTAAAGAACTGGGTGGCGATGGCGGGAGGTTTTCCTGAAGGGAACGAATTTAATGTGAATCAACATGCCAAAGCTTCGGTGTACGTTTTTCAAAACTGGCCAACTCCGATTCTTTTCAGTGGCTTCGAGATCGGTGTCAAAATCATGACAGGAAATAAAGTGGCAACTGAGGGAACAAAGGGAAGTCCGGTTCAGTGGGCTTATAAGTATTGTTTGTCGAATTACGAAAACAGGCAATCCCTCAACCGCAATTCGTGGGACCATACCGCTGTTTTGTGCGCTGTACGTAATCCTGAAGATTATTTCTATGTGATCGGAAACGGAACTTTTATTTGCAATCCCGATGGATCAAATACCTGGAATGCAGAAAAGAATTCGCAACATTCATTTCTGGTTCATAAATATCCGTATCAGAAAATTGCCGGCATTCTGGATGATTTAATGCTATTCGAACCAAAAAAGAAATAACCAATATTCAATACCGAATAACCAATATCCAAAGAGACAGAACAAACGACAACCAGACAACCAATAATAACTAATCAATCCTAAATCATTCACCATGTACATCGTAAGTTCATATTCACTAGCTGTAATCCTCTGTGTGGTTACCATGTTGTGTTGGGGTTCATGGGCCAATACCCAGAAATTGGCCCAGAAATCGTGGCGTTTCGAGCTGTTTTACTGGGATTATGTGATCGGTATTCTCCTGATGTCACTGATATTCTCGTTCACAATCGGTAGTTCGGGTGAACAGGGACGTGGTTTTGTGGAAGATATCAGTCAGGCCGGTTTTAGTAATATTGGAAGCGCCCTGCTGGGTGGAATTATTTTTAACGCGGCAAACATTCTGATTGTCGCAGCCATTGCAATTGCAGGTATGTCGGTTGCTTTTCCGGTCGGCATCGGCATTGCACTCGTGTTGGGTGTGGTCATCAATTATCTGGCTAATCCGCAGGGAAATGCCTTTTGGCTGTTTATTGGCGTTGCATTGATAACCGTAGCCATTGTACTTGATGCGCTGGCGTATCGGAAAAAAACTTCCCAGTCGCATAAAGTCCCTACCAAAGGAATCGTTTTATCAGTGGTCGGAGGTATATTGATGGCCCTGTTTTACCGGTTTGTGGCCAGTTCGATGGTGACCAATTTTGAAGCTCCTGAAACTGGTTTACTAACGCCCTACACGGCAGTTTTTATTTTTTCGGCCGGAATTCTGATCAGTAATTTCCTTTTTAATTCGATACTGATGAGGAAGCCGTTTGAAGGTGTTCCGGTTACTTATTCGCAGTATTTTAAAGGAAACCTGAAAGAACATTTTACCGGTATTCTGGGAGGAATGATTTGGTGTGTCGGGATGACTTTCAGCATTATTGCTGCCGGAAAAGCCGGGTTTGCCATTTCGTATGGACTGGGGCAGGGCGCAACCCTGGTTGCTGCTTCGTGGGGAGTGTTTATCTGGAAAGAATTCAAAGGGGTGAAAAGTATTGCTGGCCTGTTGACAACCATGTTTTTATTATTTTTTGTTGGCATTGGAATGATCATTTATGCCGGAATATAAACCTGTATATTTTCTCAGGATGATTATTTCTTTTCGGAAAAAAATGATTTGATCAGTCAGAACAACTGTTTGAAAGTTCATATACTGAGTTTAAACATTGGTTCATTGTGTGGTTAGATTCTATATTTATTTTTGATTAAATTTGGTTAAAGATTAAAATCAATGAATATAGCTAAACCATTCAAAGAATATTTTGAGTCTTCGTTTATGAATGAAGTGGATCATGATCTGGCGATAAAGCTTTCACGGGATTTCTTTGCTGACTTTTTTTACTATACGCCTATCGAATTGGATTTACTTGAATCGTACCTGAATGATGGCAATATCGCGAACTTCTACAAATCTTTATCGAACTTAAAATATTTGGTTGAGTATTCAGATAACCTGAACCGTTACTGGTATCTCCTGCGTGCTTATTCCGGAGCCCTGGCCAAACTTAATTCAGATCAGTCGGTTAAAGGTTCAAAGCGACTCTATTTGTACTATTTTAATAAATATGGTGAGCGTAGGCTACTTCGAAACGAGCATTGGTTTGAGGAAAAACGCTGGGAATTTTTAGATGAACTTCAGATGATTTACACTGAGGAGGATTTATCCAATTTTGTCCATAAATATCATCTGATTTTATCTGAAAGTTTGAGAATTTACTCTTCGTTTATGATGGACTTTATCAATGATCTTAAGCGCCTTACGCCAGATATTGCAGTGCTTTCCGTATAATACCAGGTATCGTATTTTTATTTTCCACGGTCAAATTTTTACTGAAGACTTTCAGTTTACATAAAATCGGGATTCGCCCGTTAAATTAGAAGCAGGAATAAATTCCCTAACTAACTTAATCCTTATATTTACGATTTTAAAATTTGACCATTAAAAAGTGAGTATCTGGTTACTTATAAATAAATTAAGAATACCTCATGGAATTTAATCCAAATCTGAAAATTTTACTTGCCGAGGATGATAAAATAAATCAACGCATCATGATACTGACATTCAGGCACATGGGTGTTAAATGCGACATTGCCTCAAACGGAAAGGAAGCTTTGGAAATGTATCAGCAAAATTTGTACAATTTGATTTTAATGGATATGCAGATGCCTGTAATGAATGGCCTTGAAGCGTCGCGTCAAATTCGTGCTTTTGAGAAGGAAACCGGGCAGATAAACCGTGTTTTTATTGTTGCCCTGACAGGAAATGATATTTCTGACAAAAAGGAAGAATGCCTCGAAGCTGGCATGGACGATTTTATGGAGAAACCGTTACAGGATAAATTGTTTGTTGAATTGTTCTCCCGGTTGTAACGATCCCTTTCATATTTTTTTAATAAGGAAAATTTATCCATTGAATTAATTCTAATTAAATGGCAGTTAATCAGTGATATAACGTATTTTTATTCAGGTTATAATTTGTTAATGAATCTTACTATTTAGAACCTGATTAAATATTGTACCATGTTGTATTACTGACCGATCCTTAATACTTTTACCAAAATCAATTTTAAGCCACACACACATGAAACGATTAACTTCTTTTGCGATTTTGTTTGTCTGCCTTTCTTTAATTACCAACGCTCAGGACGCCACCAAATGGCGTGGCATAAATTCATCAGGAATATACATGGTTGATAAACTTCTGCCCCAATGGCCAACCGACGGCCCTCAAATCATCTGGACTTTTGATAAACTCGGACAGGGATTCTCGTCTCCGGCATTTGCCAACAATAAAATATATGTAAACGGAATGGTTAACGGACAAGCTGTATTGTTTGTGCTCGACCAGAACGGGAAAGAACTTCAGCAATTTCAATACGGGAAAGAGTTTGACACCAGTTATCCCGGAACACGCTCAACACCAACTATTGTGGGCGATCTGGCTTATTTGTTAACTGGAAACGGAAAATTAACCTGCCTCGATCTTAAATCAGGAAAACCAGTTTGGGAGAAAGATTTTTTAACTCAAATGGATGGAATAAACATTACCTGGGGTTATACCGAATCAATTCTGGTTAGTGGCGAAAAATTATTTTGTACCCCCGGCGGGAAAACGAATAACGTTATGGCTTTGAACCGGATGACAGGCGAAACTATCTGGAATTGTACGGGATTAGGTGAATTATCAGCCTATTGTACTCCTCTGTTGATCCAATTGCCGGCCCGTCAGTTGCTCGTAACACATACTGCCAGCCACGTTTTGGGAATTGATGCAACTACGGGAAAAATGCTTTGGAATTTTGCACATCCCAATGAGTGGGCCGTTCATCCAAATACTCCAATTTATCATGACGGAGGCCTGTTTGTTTTTAGCGGTTGGGGACAGGGAGGCGAAAAATTGAAACTTAGCGCCGATGGGAGCTCAGTAACAAAGGAATGGGAGATTAAAAGTCTGGACAATCGTCAGGGAGGTGCAGTATTTTTTGATGGCTTTATTTATGGATCGGGCGATAATGGCCGAAGCTGGCAATGTATCGACTGGAAAACAGGCGAACAAAAATATTCTTCAACCGAAGTTGGTAAAGGAGTTGCCATTGCGGCCAACAAAAAGCTGATTGGCTATTCCGAAAAAGGTGAATTGTTTATGGCCGATGCCAATCCTTCCGGATTAAAAATAATGAGCAAAACAAAAGTGGCTTTGGGTTCAGAGCAGCATTGGGCACATCCGGTAATCCATAACGGGATTTTATATGTAAGGCATGGTAATGTATTAATTGCCTATAAAATTTCGGAATAAAAAAAGATATTAAACAAACTATAAATGAAACAGATAAAATTAACTATTGCCTTTTTATTGATTGTTCTGATCGCAGTTTCGCAACCGGTTCAATGGCGCGGAGCAAACCGCGATGGTAAATTTACCGATACCGGATTATTGAAAAAATGGCCGGAGGCTGGTCCCGAATTGTTGCTTCAGGTGGAAGGAATCGGGAAAGGATATTCGTCGGTTGTTTCAACCGACAAGTTCATTTTTGCTACCGGAATGATTGATACGCTCGATTACCTTTCGTGCATCACTCCTGAAGGACAGATTAAATGGAAAGTGGCTTATGGACGTTCATGGACCAAATCATTTCCTGAAACACGAAGTACTCCAACGATTGAGGGAGATCGTGTTTATATTATCAGCGGAACAGGCGAATTAGTATGTCTGAATGTTACGGACGGTGCAATTCGTTGGAAAGTGAATGTTGACAAGGATTACAATGCCGAATGGCACATCTGGGGTGTTTCAGAATCTCCGCTTATTGTAGATGATAAAGTGATTTGCAGTCCCGGAGGAGCAAAAACTTCGGTAGTCGCTTTCGATAAAATGACCGGTAAACCCGTTTGGCAAAGCGAATCAGTTGGCGGTCCCCGTTGTTATATTTCACCAATCGTTTATGAATTTAAACAATTCAGGTATATTCTGGCTGCTACCGGAACTCATCTGATCGCTCTTGAACCGGCAACCGGTAAGGTGGTTTGGACTTTTAAATACTGGGATGGAGCCAAATGGGACCAGCCCGGGCTGATTTGGGCAAATACTCCGGTTGTTAAAGGGCGCGACATCTTTATTTCGATGGGTTACGATTACCGCAATGTAATGGTCACCATGAGCGAAGACGGAAAATCGGCGACTGAAAAATGGAGCAATTTGATACTCGATAACCACCACCACGGCCTCATCGAATTGGATGGCTATATTTTTGGCTCGAATTGGCAAAGCAACAGCAAAGGTAAATGGGTTAGCATGAACTGGGAAACCGGTGAAGTAAAATACGAAACCGAATGGTTGACCAAAGGAGCGCTAATTTATGCCGACGGTCTGTTTTATATCCTCGAAGAAAAGGCAGGAACTGTTGCGTTGGTAAAACCTGATCAAAATAATTTTGAAGTGATCAGTTCGTTTAAATTGAAAGGCGGAACCGGTCCTTTCTGGTCGCACCCGTTTATTGCAAATGGCAAACTTTACCTGCGCCACGGCGATATATTATTTGTGTATAATATTAAAGTCTAGAAGATTTTTGATTGATGATTACTGATTGCCAAATTATCGAATTTTCAAATTTTCAAATTTTATTCTGATAATTATATGAGGCTGATTATTTTAATACTGACCTGTATTTTCTCCGGGAACCTATTTTCGCAGGAATTGGCCGAATGGCGCGGACCAAACCGTTCCGGAATTTATTCGGATCAAAATCTTCTGAAAAGCTGGCCGGAGGGTGGACCCCAACTTCTGCTCGAACTGAAGGAAATCGGAAATGGTTACTCATCACCCGTTTTTTATAAAAACACCATTTTTGTCACCGGAAGGAAAGATACACTCGATGTTGTTTCATCCTATAATTTGAAAGGAAAAAAGAATTGGGAAACCGTTTACGGACTGGCCTGGGCCCGCACTTATCCGGAAACACGATGTACTCCCACTATCGAAAACAACCTGATTTATTTGGTCAGTGGAATGGGAGAGGTCGCTTGTGTGGATGCGGTCTCAGGTAAACTGATCTGGACAGTGGATGCCAACTCCAATTATAAAGGAGAACCGCACAAATGGGGGATTTCTGAATCAGTGGCCGTTTCAGATAATGTCGTTTTTTATGTGACTGGTGGAGAAGAAACTTCGGTTGTTGCTTTGAGTAAAACTGAAGGGAAGCTGATATGGAAAACCAGAAGTTTAGGAGGAACCCGCGCTTATGCTTCTTCTGTAATCATCGAAAAAGCCGGTTTAAAGTTATTGTTGGCCCAAACAGCCAAAGATCTGCTGGCAATTAATATTGAAAACGGTGATATAATCTGGTCATTTAATCTGGTTCAGTATCATACCGGGCAAAGTGGAATTGGAGCCAATACCAATACTCCACTTTATTATAACAGCGAAATATTAATAATCAGCGGATACGACCATCCGGCCATCATGCTGAGTTTGGCCGCCGATGGCCGTTCTGTAACACTCAAATGGACTAATCCCGATTTTGACAATCATATTGGCGGGGCAGTGAAAGTTGGAAATTATGTCTTTGGCTCGAACTGGACAAATAATACAAACGGAAACTGGATTTGCGTGGACTGGAATTCCGGGAAAACCATGTACGAAACAAAATGGTTCAACAAAGGGCCAATCATTTCGGCCGATGGAATGCTTTATTGTCAGGAAGAAAAATCCGGACACCTGGCGCTTGTCAAACCAAATCCTGAGAAGTTTGAACTGGTCAGTTCATTCAAAATTGAAAAAGGAACCGGTCCGCATTGGTCACATCCAGCTATCTTCGACGGAAAACTGTTTGTTCGGCATGGTGAAAGCCTGATGGTTTATAACCTGAAAAAAAGTTCGGAGTGAACTAAAGTTCGGAGTGCCTAAAGTTGATTGTAGCGATATCATTTGCCGTTCACTTTAGTGAACGGATATTGGATATAATAACAAAAACCGTCCGCGGAATTTAGATAAAAAACAGAAATACTTGACTCGGACGGAACAGATAGAACTTTTATAAAGTAATTGAAAAGGAAAACAAAAATCTTGGAAAAGAAATTCAAATATATTTTGTGGGGCATTGGAGCAGTTATGCTGATCCTTTTTTTCTGGTGGCTGATGAAAGACCCAACCAGCCAGTTTGCTGAAAGCAAACCAGGAGAAGACAACCGGGGATCTGACACGGCAAGGCTTGGGCCACCGGTAGTGATTGGTGAGAACTTCCAGTTATTCGGAACTGCGACTTCAGTTTACAAAGGAACCTGGACGCGTTTTCGCGGCGCCGATTACGACAATATTGTAAAAAACTCACTTCCGCTTACAAACAGTTGGTCGGGCAACGATCCTGAAATCAAATGGTCGGTCGAATTGGGCGAAGGCCATGCCGGCCCTGCAATATATGAAGGAAAAGTTTACCTGATGGATTATGATGAGGCCAAACGTGAAGATGCCCTTCGTTGCTTTTCGCTCGAAGATGGCAAGGAACTTTGGCGACGTTCATATAAAGTCAGCTTGAAACGAAACCACGGGATGTCGCGCACAGTACCTGCAGTAACGGCTGACTATGTGTTGACCGTTGGGCCCCGCTGCCATGTGATGTGTGTCAAACGTGAAACCGGCGATTTCCTGTGGGGACTTGATCTGGTACAGCAATACCAGACTGAAGTACCGCTTTGGTTTACCGGTCAGTGCCCCATGATAGACCATAACAAAGCCATTCTGGCTCCTGGAGGAAAATCCCTCCTGATAGCTGTTGATTGTGCTACGGGCAAGGTTTTGTGGGAAACACCCAATCCGGCCAACCTGAAAATGTCGCATTCATCCATCATGCCCTGGACATTCAAAGGAAAGAAAATGTACGTTTATAGCGCTGTTGGAGGAGTTGTCGGCATTTCGGCCGAAGGCGCCGATGAAGGTAAAATTCTCTGGCAATCAACTGCATGGAACCATTCGGTAGTTGCCCCGGCCCCGGTTTGTTTTCCTGATGGAAAGGTGTTTTTAACTGCCGGATATGGCGCCGGTAGTATGATGATTAAAGTAATTCCTTCAGGAGCAGAATATAAAGTGGAAATTTTACAACAATACCTTCCGAAAGATGGAATGGCCTGCGAACAGCAAACTCCCGTCATTTGGGATGGAATGATGTTCGGAATTCAACCCAAAGATGCCGGCCCGCTGCGCAATCAACTGATTTGCGTCAATCCGGCCGATGTTACCAAAGTGATCTGGACTTCAGGAAAGGAAGGTCGTTTTGGCCTTGGACCTTACCTGATTGCCGATCAAAAAATGTTTCTGCTGAGCGACGACGGGACGCTGACGATGATTAAACCTGACAGTAAAAATTATGTCCAGATGGCTCAAAAAAAATTGTTCGACGGGCACGATGCCTGGGGGCCAATGGCTTTGGCCGATGGATATTTGCTGTTGCGTGATTCGAAAAATTTGTATTGTGTAAATGTTAGCCAATAAAACTATGAACAGAAAATTGGTAAATATCGTACTGATCGTTTTGGCTGTGGCCATCGTCATTGTTATTGGTAAAGATTTCATAGGGAAAAAGGCCGGAAAAAATATCGAAAATCCATTTGAATACAATATGGATGAATTCCGGAAAGTTGATTCTACACAAATTTTGTATGCCGAAACATTTCATTTTCCTCTAAAAATTCACGACTGGGCAGGGATTACAGTATCCGATTCGATGATAATTGTAGCCAGCGCCAACCACTTGCTAAAATTCGATTATTCAGGAAAACAGATTTTCGGAAAACAACTGATTGATACAGCAACCTGTATCACCATTGACGAAAACCGTCAGATATGGATTGGGATGAGTCACTATGTAGTCATGTACGACATAAATGGAACCCTGGTCAAACGCTGGAATTCTTTTGGAGACCGGGCATTATTCACATCGCTGGCAGTTTCCGGCGAAAACGTATTTGTGGCCGATGCCGGAAACAGGATCGTTTATCACTGCAATACTAACGGACAAATTATCCGGAGAATAGGAGAGAAAAACGAACAGAAGGAAATCCCCGGATTCATAATCCCAAGCCCGTATTTTGATGTGGCCATTGATGATGGCGGATTTTTATGGGCTGCAAACACCGGACGGCATACCTTCGAAAATTACAATGCGGATGGCTCTTTGCGCACCTCATGGGGGGTAACCAGTTTCAAGATTGAAGGCTTTAGCGGCTGTTGTAATCCGGCGCATATCGCAATATTAGACGATAATTCATTCATCACAAGCGAAAAGGGAATGCCCCGTATAAAAATATACGATCAGCACGGGCAATTTATCGGGATTGTTGCACCACCCGCTGCATTTGAGGGTTCATTGGCTCCAGATATTACAGTTGACAAACAACACCGGGTAATTGCCCTCGATTTTGAACGTCAGCAGATTCGGATTTTTGAAAGGAAGAAAGAATAATAAATAATGGAAAACTGTTGGATGTAACTGTTTCATAACCCTGAAAGGGTTAAATACTAATAGCCCGGGGCAAACGACGAAGGAGTGTCGCCCTGGGTAAAAAGGGAAAATAAGATGCCGTCCGCGTCAAAAATCGAAAAAAGTGATTGACATATTTCGGACGGAATGGAGCAAACTCTGAAAATAAAGAATAAAATGGATGATCAAAAAAACAACCGCAGAGACTTTTTTAGAAAAGCAGCCCAGCTTGCTTTTCTATCAGCAATGTTAGGTGGTTCGGCTTATTTGCTTGCCGAAAACCGGGTACAGCTTGAAGGTTGTGCCGACAACCAGTTTTGCAGAGAATGTCAGAAACTGACGACCTGTTCCCTTGATCAGGCCAAAAATTTCAGAAAAAAATGAGCGATAAAAAAGAACCTAAAAGCATAGAGCGTCGCCGGTTTATTCGGGGAGGAATGCAAATGGCGCTGGCTGTTTCGCTCGGCGGAGTAGCTGGTTTTTCGCTCCTGAAATCGACTTCAAAGGAGTTGGTTTGGCAGCTCGATCCGTTTAAATGTGTCCAATGTGGCCGTTGTGCCACCGAATGTGTGATGACTCCATCGGCGGTGAAATGTGTTCATGCCTACGATTTGTGCGGCTACTGCGATTTGTGTGGCGGCTACTTGAAACCCGATTCCAACGCTCGCAGTACAGCAGCCGAAAACCAGCTTTGCCCTACTGCTGCTATCAAGCGAAAATATATTGAAGAACCATATTTCGAATATGTAATTGAAGAGAATTTGTGTATTGGTTGCGCTAAATGTGTGGCTGGTTGTACATCCTTTGGTAATGGGTCACTGCATTTACAGGTTCGTCACGACCGGTGTGAAAACTGCAACGATTGTGCCATTGCACGCGTTTGTCCGGCGGATGCTTTTCAGCGTGTTCCGGTTGATAACCCTTATCTGATAAAGGGTGGATTCACCAAAGGAGGAACTAGCAAGGATCAATTGAAGAAAGGATAGTTAGCCATGCAACTTGAAAGAATTCAAACAAAAATTTATGAAATCCGGGGGCAAAAGGTCATGCTGGATTTTGATCTTTCATCAATGTATGAAGTTGAGAATAGGGTCTTAAAACAAGCAGTAAAGCGAAATCTTGATCGTTTCCCGAACGACTTCATGTTTCAACTTACAAAAATCGAATGGCAGGAGCTTATCACAATTTGTGATAACCTCCCAAATGGAATAAAATTCAGTCCGGCAACCCCATTCGCTTTTACAGAGCAGGGTGTTTCCATGCTTTCGAGTATATTAAAAAGTAAAAAAGCTTTGCAAGTCAATATTGCCATTATGCGGGCTTTTGTCTTTATGAGGCAATATGCTTTAACTCATAAAGACTTGACTGAAAAACTGCATGAGCTTGAGAATAAGTACGACAAACAATTTAAAGATGTGTACGATGCCATTAACTTCCTGCTCCAGAAAGATATTCAGGAATCAGACCAAAAACAGCGAAAACGAATAGGCTTTAAAAATGATGAAACATCTTAAATACTATTTTTTACTGATTTCGATTCTGCTATTCAGTGCAGTTCAGACGATGGCAGCCGATGCCAAACAGCGGTTCCCTAAGCCTGAATTCGATACCGGTTACCAGCAACCGAATACGACCGCACCATCGGCCAGGTTTCTAATTCTGGAATACCTCGATGTGTTCGTCCTGCTGGCTGTTTTGTCGGTTGTCACTTGGTTCGTCCTGAAAAAACGTTCTCGCCAGGGTGTTTTCTGGACTTCGGTTTTCTCCCTGCTGTATTTTGGTTTTTACCGGGAAGGATGCATTTGTTCCATCGGTTCTATCCAGAATGTGGTACTTGGAATCATAGATCCGACTTATGCCATCCCGTTTACAGCCTTGATATTCTTCCTTCTGCCACTTATTTTTTCGCTTTTTTTCGGAAGGACTTTTTGCGCCGGAGCCTGTCCGTTGGGAGCTATCCAGGATATTGTAGCAATAAGGCCAATTGAGTTGCCAAAATGGATTCAAAAGGTACTGGGTTTGATTCCGTATTTGTACCTCGGACTGGCAGTTTTGTATGTGGCCACCAAATCCGAATTCATCATCTGCCGGTACGATCCGTTTGTCGGATTATTCCGTTTCGAAGCGCCATTTCACATGTTGATCCTGGGAATATTATTTCTGCTGGTAGGGGTATTTGTTGCCCGGCCCTATTGCCGGTTTTTCTGTCCTTATGGTGTTTTGCTTGGCTGGATGTCGAAATTTTCATCCAACCACATGACGATTACTCCGGCGGCCTGTATCCAGTGTAAACTTTGCGCCAATTCGTGTCCGTTTGGAGCTATTGATGAACCAGTTGCCGAAACCGGAAAACGCCGCAGCAATGTAAAACGTTTGATGACTTATTTTGTGATTCTGCCCTTGTGGATTGGTATTGGCGGATTTGCCGGTTCGATGATGCACGTGCCATTGTCGCGTTTTAATCAGACTGTTTATCTGGCCGGGCAAATTATCGAACATCCTGAAGTTAAGAATGATCCTAAAAATATTGATGTCCGCACATTTATGAGCTCCGGAAAAACGACCGAACAACTGATCGTTGAAGCCGATGCCATTCGTCATCAATTCTATATCGGAGGTTGGCTGCTGGGCGGTTTCATGGGATTGGTAATTGGTACCAGTCTGATTAGTTTGTCAACCTTCAGAAAACGTGAAGACTGGGAACCTAACAAAACGAATTGCCTGAGCTGTGCCCGTTGCATGGATTATTGCCCGGTGAAGAAGGAGTAAAGCATGGAGCATGGAGTTAGGAGCATGGAGACTGGAAAAAATAGGTTGAATGATCTGACAGCAATACAGCGATATTGTCACACAACTTTAATAACTTGATAACAAATACAACCACGACAACAAAATAGAATGAACATCTCAAAAAACGATAAAATTAAACTGGCCCAGCGGATTGCCTGGATCTCTGCCGGATTTGCGGTAATGATGGCCTTTTTGCTTATTGCTAACTTCATTCAGACCAATCTGAATAAACCAATCGATAACAAAACTATTCCTGCCCTGGTTAAACGACTGAGCCAAAGTCCCGCCGATGAAGCATTAAAAACCGAAATCCGCGCTTTCGACCTGATGGCCCGGAAAGCATATTTTACCAGTCAGTGGCAATTACGGACAGGCAGCTACCTCATGTTTTTAAGCGTAATTATTTCTATTCTGGCCGTTCGTTATATTTTGGCAGCCAAATCGAAGCTAAACGAAATCGACAGTATTGAAAAAATTAATGAACTCGATAAACTGGTGGCGCAAAAGTGGGTGATTTATGTTGGTTCAGGATTAATTGTTCTCGCGCTTATTTCCGGATTTTTATCATCCAATTCGTTGAAGGATTACATGGTGAATGAAAACATCGTTGTTCAGGAAGAAAAATCCACTGAAATTGCGACTCCTGTTTTTATGGAACAGGCAACTGCACCTGCCGATTCATCAGCGCCTGCCGGAAATACCACAATTGCAGATAATCCTGTTACTACTGATGTTCCGGCAACTACTGCAACTGAAACTCCTTCAACTCCTGTTGGGTTCCCGACTCTGGCTCAGTTAAAAGCCAACTATCCTTTCTTCCGTGGTGCGGAAGGTATTGGGGTTGCTGCCCAGAAAAATACACCAACCGACTGGAATGGGGCTGATGGCAAAAATGTGATCTGGAAAGTGAAAGTTCCGAAATCAGGATACAGTTCACCAATCATCTGGGGAAACCAGTTATTTGTGACTGGCGCCGATGCCCAATCGCGTGTGGTTTACTGCTACGATAAAAACTCCGGAAAATTGGTATGGGAGGCTGCCGCAGATAACATACAAGGTTCGCCGGCAGCAATGCCCAAAGTTACTGCCGATACCGGGTTAGCCGCTCCAACGATGGCTACCGACGGCCATGCTGTATTTGCCATTTTTGCTACCGGCGATGTGATTGCGCTCGATATGAGCGGAAAACGTTTATGGGCGCGCAACCTGGGCGTTCCTGATAACCATTACGGGCATGGCTCGTCGCTGATCGTTTATAACGATAAACTGCTTATCCAGTACGATACCAACCGATCAGGAAAACTGATAGCTTTGGCAACACAAACAGGTGCAACTGTTTGGGAAACTGTGCGTAGTTCAAAAATATCATGGTCGTCGCCAATTTTGGTGAATACAGGTAGCCGTACCGAAGTGATCCTGACAACCAATCCGAATGTGAACGGCTACGATCCGCAAACCGGAAAAGAACTCTGGAACATTGCCTGTCTTTCCGGAGAAGTTGGCCCTTCGGCCGGATATGCCGACGGAATGGTTTTTGCCGCCAACGAATATGCCAAATTGGTTGGGATTAGAATTGGCGATACTCCTGAAATTGTCTGGGAATCGGATGAATTTTTGCCTGAAGTTTCAAGTCCGCTGGCTGTAAACGGACTACTGTTTATTGCCACCACTTACGGTGTTTTTGCTTGTTTCGATGCCAAAACCGGAGAGAAACATTGGGATCAGGAATATGGCGATGCTTTTTATTCTTCGCCGGTTTATACCGACGGAAAAGTTTACATCACCGACATGTCGGGCAAAACACATATTGTAAAAGCTACCAAAGAGTATCAATTGATCGGAACTCCCGAACTGGGCGATAAATCGGTTTGTTCGCCGGTTTTTCAGGATAGAAAGGTGTATTTGCGCGGAATGAATCAATTGTATTGCATAGGGACGAAATAAATTAGCATCAAATGGATAAACTACGCATTTTTCAACTAAAATCATTTTTTGATGAAATAGTTCATTTTATCAACAGTGAGGATAATAGCGAACAGGTAGAAATCTGGTTTGCCCGCGAATTGCAAGAGAAGTTGGGGTATGCCCGCTGGGAGGATTTCATAATCGCTATTCAGCGTGCGGTAGATTCTTGTAAAACGCAGAATATCAACATTGACGACCATTTTCGTGAGGTCACGAAAATGGTCGAATTGGGAAGTGGAGCAAAACGCGAGATTACCGATTTTATGCTTACCCGGTAGTCGAAGACATCAAAAAATGGAACGCAGCGTGGCAAGCGATGAAAAGAAAATTGAAAAAGCAACAAAGAAATTACCGAAACAAAAGAAGTAATGATAGATCAGGCAAAAGATAATGCCTATGACTCCTTACCTGAACATGTTGGTCTTTCATGTCCGTCACATGAATGTGACGGCATAGGATAATGCATCAAACATCAGTTCAGTCATATCCTTTGCCGTCAGCTTTAGCTGACGGGTCAAGGGAAAAGATAGAATCCGACCGCGGAAAATGATCTTCAGTATGAAAACCTTCTTTCGGACGGAAAAGATAAAAAGAAAAAAGAAGAGAAATAAGAAATAATAAATATCGAATAAGAAATAAGTAACAAAGTAGCTGCTCCTTATTCGACAATTCAAATTGAAAAATTACAACTTGAACAACGAATCAAACATACCACAAACGGTTGATCAGATCATCTCTGAAAAAGGGACGGCAAAACGATCCGTCGTCCCAATTCTTCAGGCGATTCAAAATACATTCAATTACCTTCCGGAGGAAGCGCTGAAATACGTATGCCAAAAAACTGAAATCACTCCTGAACAGATTGTCGGGGTAGCATCATTTTATTCGCAATTCAGGATGCAGCCGGCTGGCGAACACATCATTAAAGTTTGTGTCGGAACGGCTTGTCATGTGAAAGGCGCCAGTCAGGTTTACGATGCTCTTCGGAGGCATTTTAACCTGACCGGAAATGAAGAAACCGATGCTTCACGAAAATATACCATTGAAAAAGTGTCCTGTCTGGGTTGCTGCACCCTGGCGCCGGTAGTTCAGATTGACGAAATTACTTATGGTCATGTGGCTTCTGACAAGGTTGAAAATGTTTTGGCCGATTTTGAAAAACACGCTGGAATTTCATCGGTTAAAAAAGGTTTGTTCCGGAATGTGGATGGATCTGAAATTCAGGGAGAAATCCGCATCGGTCTGGGTTCATGCTGTGTGGCCTCCGGAAGCGAAAATGTGAAAAAAGCTGTGGAAGAAACAATTGCCCATACCGGGATTAGAATTAGCCTGAAAAATGTGGGTTGCGTGGGTATGTGCCATCAGGTTCCTTTGGTAGAGGTCATTCCGATCAATGAGAAACCAACCTTGTATGCCAAAGTTAAGCCGGAAGATGTTGCAGGCATCATTGCCAGCCATTTTAAACCACTGGGTACTTTCAGTATGCTGAAAAACAGCGTGTATAAATTCTTCGAAAGTGTACAAACCGACACTGTTTGGGATGGAGTAAAACAGTACTCGATTGATGCCCGCGAGAAACAGGTTTCCGATTTTCTCGACCGCCAGATCCCAATCGCGACACAACACCGTGGAATTATCAATCCGCTCGATATCAAAGAATACGAACGCCATGAAGGTTTTACAGCGATGAAAACCTGTCTGATGGAATTGACTTCCGAAGATATTATTGAGACTATCAAAGATAGCGGTTTGCGTGGAAGGGGAGGGGCGGGCTTCCCAACCGGCCAGAAATGGAGTTTGGTGGCCGAAAATAAATCTGATGTCAAATACCTGATTTGTAATGGTGATGAGGGTGATCCGGGCGCTTTTATGGACCGGATGCTGCTCGAATCGTATCCATACCGCGTGATTGAAGGCATTGTTATTGCAGCCAAGGCGGTTGGCGCTACACAGGGATTTTTCTATATCCGCGCCGAATACCAGCTGGCAGTGAAACGAATCCGGCAGGCGCTCGTTTATTGCCGCGAAAATAATTATCTGGGCGAAAATATTATAGGATCAGGATTCTCATTCGACATTACTATTTATGAAGGAGCAGGCGCTTTTGTATGTGGCGAGGAAACTGCCCTGATGCAATCTATTGAAGGACAGCGTGGATTTCCGCAAATTCGTCCGCCTTTTCCGGCAGTGAGTGGCTTGTGGAAACAACCAACCCTGATCAACAATACCGAAACTTATGCCCAGGTTTCGTACATTATCCGCGAAGGACCAGCTAAATTTGCCGGAATTGGTCAGGGAACCAGCAAAGGGACCAAAGTTTTTGCACTGGCCGGAAAAGTCAATCGTGGAGGGCTAATCGAAGTGCCAATGGGGATTACTGTCCGGCAGATCGTTGAGGAAATTGGCGGTGGTGTGCAAAATGGAAAAAAATTCAAGGCCGTTCAGATAGGCGGTCCCTCGGGCGGTTGCATCCCGGCTGAATTGTACGATACACCAATTGACTACGAATCGTTGCATGAAGTGGGCGCCATGATGGGTTCCGGTGGATTGGTAGTTCTGGATGAGACGGATTGTATGGTTGATATTGCTCATTTTTTCCTCTCATTTACCCAGAATGAATCCTGTGGAAAATGTACCTTCTGTCGTGTCGGAACCAAACGAATGCTCGATATCCTGACCAAAATTACGACCGGAAAAGGTACTTTGAAGGATTTGGATGAATTGGAATATCTGGCTGGCTGGACAAAAAAAGGAAGTTTGTGCGGCTTGGGGAAAACGGCGCCAAACCCTATTTTGTCCACTTTAAAATATTTTCATGAAGAATACATTGCCCACATCGAAGGCAGATGCCCATCGGGCAAATGCCAGAGCCTGATCAAATACCAGATCAATGATTTGTGCATCGGCTGCACCTTATGTGCCCAGAAATGCCCGACCGAAGCAATTCTTTTCAAGCCGCACGAAAAGCATGAAGTCATTACCGACCTCTGCATCAAATGCGATGCCTGCAGGCAGGTTTGCCCGGTGGATGCGGTGGAGATCATATAGGGTTGCGGGTTTCGAGATGCGGGTTACGGGTTATCGGTTGTCGAAGATTGTAGTATGGTTGATCTAATGATATAATAATGAGAATATTGCTGATTTTATTGAGGAAAATAGATAGAAACATTTTTTTACCCGTGACTTGAAACTCGTAACTCGTAACATTTTTAGGTAATCCGTAACTTTTTTACTATGAACAGCTACAAAGAACTTGATATCTACAAATTGGCATATAGATTGGCAATAGACGTTCATAAAATGACCATGACTTTGCCAAAATATGAACTATATGAACAAGGAAGTCAGGTTCGAAGATCCTCAAAAAGTATCAAGGACAATATTGCTGAAGGCTTTGGCCGGAGAAGGTATAAAGATGAATTTGTTCGGTTTCTGATATTTGCTCATGCTTCATGTGATGAGGCAATTTCACAACTGACCATGATTAATGAAATCCATTTTGAAAACAAAGACTTAAACAGTTTATTGGAAGAGTATGAAGTGTTGGGTGCAAAAATCAATAAGTTTATCCAATATGTGGAAGAAAATTGGAAATCAACCAGCAACCCCTGACCCGCAACCCGAATCCCGTAACCCGCAACAATTTTAAAATGATAAAACTCACTATAGACAACCGCACCATTGAGGTTCAACCCGGCACTTCAGTCTGGCAGGCCGCACAATCTGTTGGAATTGAGATTCCGACGATGTGCTACCTGGAAGGAACTGAACATTTCACCTCGTGCATGATTTGCCTGGTGAAAGATGCTAAAAACGGACGGTTTTTCGCATCCTGTTCAACTCCGGTGATTGAAGGTCAGGTTATTATTTCTAATGATGAAGAAACGATTGAATCCCGGAAAGCGGCTCTCGAATTGTTGCTTAGCGAACACGTGGGCGACTGCGAAGCGCCCTGCCAGTTGGTTTGTCCGGCACACATGAACATTCCGCTGATGAACCGCCTGATTGCCAAAGGTGATTTTGAGAAAGCGCTTGAAGTGGTAAAACGCGACATTGCTTTGCCTTCCATACTGGGGCGAATTTGTCCTGCGCCATGCGAAGCCGGTTGCCGCCGTAAACAGGTTGACGAATCGGTTTCGATTTGTCTGTTGAAACGGTATGTGGGCGACGAAGATTTGAAATCAGGAAAACCGTACCAGCCGCAACTGGCTGAACTTTCAGGAAAAAAAGTAGCTGTAATTGGATCCGGTCCTGCCGGATTGGCCGCTGCCTATTATTTGCAGATCAAAGGCCATCAGGCTGTGATATTTGAAAAGAACAGTGGGGCTGGCGGCGAACTGCTTCAGATCGGTTCCGAAATATTACCTGCCGAAATCATTGAGCAGGAAGTAGCTCAAATTGTGGCAACCGGCGTTCAGATCAAGCTGAATGAATTCATTGATGACAACAGTTTTACAGAATTGCAGACCAAATTTGATGCTGTGGTTGTAGCTACCGGAACTGTTGCTGAAGGAACTTCTGCCTTCTTCCTGAAAACTACCAAAACCGGGATTGAGGCTGATAAATCCAGTTACCTGACTTCTATCCCAAAGGTTTTTGCTGTTGGAAACTCACTCCGGGCTTCAAAATTGGCTGTGCGTTCGGTTGGCCAGGGAAAAGAGGTGGCAACAATCATCGATAACTATTTCAAAACTGATGAAGTTTCAGGATATCCGGAGCGCTTCAATTCCAAATTCGGAAGGCTGGCAGAAGTAGAGTTTATCCAGTATCAGAAGGATTCAGAAAATGCCCCGCGCCAAAAGGCCGATCAATCAGGATTCACCAAAGAAGCAGCGATTCGCGAAGCCAAACGCTGTATGCACTGCGATTGCCGCAATCCGGAATCGTGTGTGTTGCGCGAATTGTCCCATCGTTATCAGGCTGTTCAGAAAAGGTTTCAAACCAGCGAACGGCTGAATGTGGAGAAGTTTATTCATCGCGAAGGAATAGTTTACGAACCTGCCAAGTGCATCAAATGCGGTATTTGTGTTCGCCTGACACGGCAACATCAGGAAGAATTCGGCTTTACATTTATTGGTCGTGGGTTCGATGTCAAAATTGATGTTCCTTTCAACGAAAGTGTTCAAAAAGGACTGGAGAAAACAGCGGCTATTGTGGCGAAAGCTTGTCCGACGGGTGCATTGGCCATGTTTGGGGTAGAGGAACAATTGTAATTCAGGGATTAAATTATAATATTGAAAATAGGTATTTCAAATCATGTAAAAAATGCAATTATGAAAACAAGTTGGTTAAGTATTGTTTGTATTCTGTTGTTATCGTTTTCTACTGAAGCTAAGATAAAGGTGCTCATTGTTGACGGACAGAATAATCACGAGGTATGGCCCAAATCAACCATCATGATGAAGCAGTATCTGGAAGAAACGGGTTTGTTCACAGTGGATATCCGGCGTACGAAGTTCACCTGGATGGGAGGACGTGAAAAAGCATATCTACCTTTGGCAGGTGTCGGTGAAACACAGGATTTGAAGGAACCAAAATCTGATCCTGATTTTATCCTTTCTTTCAAAAAATACGATGTGGTAGTTTCCAATTTTGGGTGGAGGGCTGCAGATTGGCCTGAAGCTACACAAAAGGCACTTGAAAAATATATGAAGGATGGAGGTGGCTTTGTTTCGGTACATGCTGCGGATAACTCTTTTCCTACATGGCTCGAGTACAACAAGATGATTGGACTTGGCGGATGGGGCGACCGGAACGAGAAAGATGGTCCATATGTTTATTATACCAACGAAGGTCAATTAGTTCGCGATCCTTCACCGGGCAGTGCGGGCGCACATGGGCCGCAGCATATCGTCCCTGTTACCATTCGTGTTGCCGACCATCCCATTACGAAAGGCTTGCCGAAGGTTTGGTTGACTGCTAAGGATGAATGTTATGCAAAATTACGTGGACCGGGAGAAAATATGATCATTCTGGCCACAGGAAAAGATATGTCGGGAAAGGCACCAACCGATCGGCACGAACCCATTCTGATGGTGTTGACCTATGGGGAGGGACGTATTTTTCATACAACCCTCGGACACGACGATTATTCCTGCGAAGGGGTGGGGTTTATCACTACTTTTATCCGTGGGGTAGAATGGGCAGCTTCAGGCAAAGTAACACTGCCGGTTCCGGCTGATTTTCCTACTGCCGAAGAATCAAAAAATCGAAAATTTGAGCTGAAGAAATAGTTCGTTACGAAAACAAATAAAATTTGGTAAGTTACTGTCTTAGCAAATCGCAGGGGTCATTCCGAGTATATTATTGATTCTATTTTGGTAATCAACTCGTTTGCCGGATTAATCAAGTCCATCACAATATCATGATTAAAGGCCACATAATCATCGTAGTCACTGGACTGCCGAAGATCATAAATATCAGTAAAAAATTTGCCAATCGAGTTGTCTATGATCCCGGTTTTGATGAAATGTAATCCAAACATTTGCCTGACGCCGGAATGAGTTTGAGGTTGAATTTCTTTGTCAATAAGAAGGGCATTTACTGCATAGAAACAAGCATAATAAAGTCGGTTAACAGCAGTATTCCATAAGCCGTTGGAAATATGTAGATTAACCTCGTTAAAGGTTTCCCTGGCTTTTAATATTCTATACCTTACCAATTCCTGTCGTTCCGAATAATTCATAATATTTGGCCATCCTTTTTTACATTTTCATAAAAAGGAGTAATTCTGTGTCTTGTTTCCCAATCCTTTTTTGAAAAAACTAATGGACTAATAATAGTACCTGTTTCAAATTCAATATCGTACAAGGGATATTTTATCCTCTTTTCGTCTAATCTCGTAATTCTGTCCTGATTCAGGAGGATTAGTAAATCAACATCAGAATCAGCACTGTAATCACCCCTTGCGTATGACCCATATAAAATTAATGTGGCATCCGGATCAGTAGATTTTACAGATAGTTTAATTAATTGTAATATGTAGTTCTTATCCTTCATACATCAAATATAGGTATTTCTACTGTTTTCGAATTCAATTTATCAACAAATCTTATTCCTTAGGATTGGTTGTTTTAGCTGTATTGTTTAAAGTGTTTGCTATTTTTATAGCTTTATCTCGAAAATGCAAACTTCAACCTATGATTTTAAGAAGGCTTCAAATATTATCAATAATTCATTTGCTTTTATATGGTTCAGCTTCCGCCCAATCCTGGTCCATCTTCCGTGGAAACCAGCAACTTACAGGAGCAACTTCGGCCAGTCTTCCGGAGAAACTGAAATTGCTGACTTCGTTTCAAACTGGCGACGACATTAAGGCTTCGCCGGTTGTTGACGGGCAAACCATTTTCTGCGGATCAACCGATGGCAACTTGTATGCGATTGGATTTGATGGAAAACTGAAATGGAAATTCAGTTCAGGAAATGCCATTGAGGCTCCGGCCTTGCTGCTAAATGGATCGGTTATATTCGGCTCCCTGGATGGCATGTTTTTCAGTCTGGACCAAAAGACAGGCAAACAAATCTGGAAATACACGACTGACAATCAAATCATGGGCTCAGCCAACTGGTTGAAAGTCGGGAGTCAGTTTCGGCTGGTTATTGGCAGTTACGATTATAACCTGCATTGCGTTGGATTTGCCAAAGGCGACAGCATCTGGCGGTACGAATCGGATAATTATATCAATGGCGCTCCGGCGCTTTATGGCAAGTTCGCCGTTTTTGGCGGTTGTGATGGTTTTGTCCATCTGGTGAATATCGAAACAGGAAAGGTGTTAAAGAAAATTCAAGTGGAAACTTATGTGGCTGCCTCACCGGTGATTGACGGCAAATATGCTTATGTGGGTGATTATGAAGGAAAGCTCTTTTGCATTGATATGGAAGCTGGCAAAATTTCCTGGATCTATGACGATAAAGAGAAAAATCTACCCTTCATCGCATCACCGGCCTTGAGTGGAAATTTCATAGTCATCGGAAATCAGGATAAGTTCATTTATTGTTTCGACAAAAGTACGGGAAAAGTAAATTGGAAAGTGAAAACCAGCAACCGCGTCGAGTCCTCGTCCGTAATTGCTTCCGGAAAGGTAATTACCGGAACCATGGACGGAATGTTGTACATTCATGACCTGAAAACTGGCCGGGAACTTTGGAAGTATGAGTTGGGCAGCCCGATTGTTGGCAGTCCTGCAGTAGTTTCAGGAAAAATTATAGTTGGGGCAGGCGACGGGAGGATTTATATCTTTGGATAGGGAAGCCTCACGGCCTCCCCCAAACCCCCTCCACAAGAGGGGGCTTAAAGAATGCTTCGAGTAAAATAATAATGATATGAAGGTTAATTCAAAAGCAAAGTCGATGTTTTTTTACCCCCTCCTGCGGAGGGGGAAGGGGGAGGCTGTTCTATGAAAATCGCACACATTATTCCAGGTTCGGGCGGTAGTTTTTACTGCGGAAACTGTCTGCGCGACAGCAAATACGTGATGGCTCTCAAGGATTTAGGCCATCAGGTAATTAAAGTGCCATTGTACTTGCCCATATTCGACGATGCTCACGATCTGGACGAAGTTCCCGTTTTTTACGGAGCGGTGAATCTGTACCTCAAACAGCAATTTCCGATCTTCAGACATATGCCCGCGTTTGTCGAACATGCACTTGACTCGAAAAGTGTACTCGAAATGGCAGCCAGGAAGGCTGGTTCTACCCGTGCAAAGGGACTGGAAGACATGACCATTTCGATGCTACTGGGCGAAGAGGGAGGACAGAAAGAGGAATTGGAGAGGTTGGTTGACTGGCTGGCCAATGAGGCGAAACCTGATGTGGTTCATTTGTCGAATGCTTTACTGCTGGGATTGGCTCACCGGATTAAACAGCGGATGAATATTCCGGTAATCTGTTCGCTTCAGGACGAAGATGTGTGGGTTGATGCGATGGAGGATCATTTTCGCAAGGAAGTTTGGGATTTGATGAGCGAACGCGGCAAAGACGTGGACGTGTTTATCCCGGTTAGCGATTATTTCTCAGCCGAAATCCACAAACGCATGACCATTCCTGAAAACAAAATGAAAACCATTCATTTAGGTGTAGATACGGCAGATTATTCCCCGAAGCCGATTGCCGAAAAAGAACCTGTGATTGGCTACCTCTCCCGGATATCCGAAGAAAACGGACTGGCAGTTTTGGTTGATGCCTTCATTTTACTCCGGAAAAATCCTGAATATTCAGCCGTAAAGCTGAAAATTACAGGGGGAAAAACAGGTGATGATCTGCATTTCATTAAAGAACAAAAGCAGAAAATCTCGAAAGCCGGTTTGGAAAATGATGTGTTTTGGGCCGATGAGTTTGAAGGCGAAGCACGCCGGAAATTTTTCGATTCGGTTCGCCTTATTTCGGTGCCTGTATTAAATGGCGAGGCTTTTGGGTTGTACATGCTCGAAGCCATGGCTTCGGGAATTCCAATGGTTCAGCCTGCTCTGGGCGCTTTTCCTGAAGTAAATGAAACCAGTGGGGGCGGCGTTACTTATTCTCCCAACGAATCCCGGCATTTGGCCAATGCTCTGGCATCGCTCATTTTAGATTCCGAAAAACTTCAGGATTTAAGCGCTGCCGGAATAGCCGGAGTAAAAGCACATTTCGATATTCATGCCCAGGCAAAAAAAATGGTGGCGGTGTATGAAAGAGTGCTGAAAAAGGTTTGGTAATTTCGCAATCAAAGGGCTTTTCGTCTTTCGATGAACCACCCCTTTGCTGTTACCCCTCGTTTCAGGACTTAAGGGGCAAAGCCCCGAAATGTAAAAGCATAGGATGAAGTGTAACGGAATCCTATGATGGTATTAATAGTCACCACAAATTTGATTGAGTACAATTTAAAATTCAATATGCTTCTTAAACTAGAAAAAATAACCAAATCCTATTCGAAAGATCGTGTGATTCTCGATCAACTTGATCTGGAAATCAAATCTGGCGAGCGGATTGCTATTGTCGGTCCTTCGGGCTCTGGAAAAACGACCTTATTAAATCTGATCGGCACTTTGGACCGCCCTTATACAGGCAAAATGGTTTTCGAAAATCAGGATTTGTCCACTTTGAGTGATCAGCAACTGGCCGCATTCAGGAATGAAAAAATCGGGTTTGTTTTTCAGATGCACCATCTGTTGCCGCAACTTACACTTCTTGAAAACATACTTTTACCGACCCTGACGGATAATAAACTTCAGGGAAAGGAAACGCTTGAACGAGCTCAGAAACTGATATCCCGGATGGGACTGGCAGAAGTGGCGCATCAAAAACCTTCGGAACTGTCGGGTGGCGAATGCCAGCGAACTGCGGTTGCACGGGCGCTGATCAATCGTCCGGGACTCATTTTGGCCGATGAACCAACCGGCGCACTCGATCAAAAATCAGCCTTTAACCTGACCGATTTACTGGTTGAACTGAATCAGGAAGAAGGAGTTACGCTGATTGTGGTTACCCACTCGATAGATGTGGCGAAAAAAATGGACCGGATTTACACATTGAATGAAGGAAAACTCATGGAATCTTGAATGATGAATCTTGAATCCTGAATGACTCACAGATGGCAATTTACTCAAGACTCAAGATTCTAATCTTCTAATATTTAACCGCAAATGTCCATAACTAAACTCATCCTGAAATCTGCCTGGCATTACCGGAAACTGAACCTGACGATCATCTTCGGGATTGCTTTAAGCACGGCCATTCTGGTTGGCGCGCTTATTATTGGCGATTCGGTGAAATACAGTCTGCAACAGATTACGGTTCAGCGTTTGGGAAAGACTTCGCAGGTGATTACTGCTGGCGAACGCTTGTTCGGACAGCAATTGGCGATGGAATTGGCCGCAAAAACCGGCACCCAAACGGCAGCTTTGCTTCGTGCCAATGGATTTGGTGTGATCGATGGTGGCGAATTACGGATCAATCAGTTGGCGGTTTGGGGCGTCGATGCGACTATCGGGAATTTTGCAAGTTATCCCGAATTGTTTCAACTACAAAACAATGAAGTGGCTATCAATGAAAATCTGGCTTCCTTGTCAGGCCTGAAAGTAGGCGACGAATTTTTGCTCCGCCTGAATAAACTGAATACGTTTCCGGCCAATACGCCTTTTGTTTCCGAACAGGAAGCGACTGTTTCGTTCCGGGTTTCGGTGGCCCGAATTTTGAAATCGGAAGAATTGGGGAATTTCAATCTGCAAAACATTCAATCAGCGCCTCGCAATGTTTTCCTGAATCTGGATTGGCTCAATGAACAAATGGGACTTCAGCAAAAAGCCAATGTGTTGCTGGTTGCTGAAGGCGTTTCGGATGCTGAACTGGTTCAAAACCTTCAACAAAGCTGGAAACTGGAAGATATGAATCTGGAAATCAGGGAAAATCAAGCATTGAATTATACCGAACTGATTTCGGACCGGGTGTTTGTTGAACCAGCGGTTGAGCAATATTGCCTGAACAAAATGCCCGGTTCGCAGGTTATTTTTAGCTATTTCATCAACGAATTTATCCTGAACGGAAAGCAAACTCCTTATTCGTTTGTTTCGTCTGACCCGAAGCTTACCGGAAATCAAATGACCGTGAGCAAATGGCTGGCCGAAGATTTAAGGGTAAAACTGAATGATACCGTACGGCTTTCTTATTTCGAAGTGGGCCCACTGCGCAGACTTGTTTTGAAGGACACCTCTTTTGTGGTTGGACAGATTTATGAATTAACCGGCGAAAAGGCCGACCAGAACCGGATGCCTGTTATTCCGGGACTTTCGGATGCAGACAATTGCCGCGACTGGAAAACTGGCGTACCAGTTGATTTGAAGCAAATAAGGCCGCAGGACGAAGCCTACTGGAAAGAGCACAAAGGAACTCCGAAAGCATTTGTTTCGCTCGAGACGGCACAGAAACTGTGGGGTAACCGCTTTGGCCAATCAACTGCCATTCGGGTGGATGGGCTACAAAAAACTGAATTTGAAAAACAACTGCTTGCCGGCCTTTATCCTTCACAATCGGGTTTTGAGGTAAAGGATGTAAAAACTGACGGACTCACGGCTGCCAGCGGTGGAACCGACTTTGGCGGACTGTTTATCGGGTTGAGCTTTTTTGTACTTGTTGCCGCGGTGTTGCTGGCTTTTCTGTTATTCAAACTGTACCTTGGATTCCGCAAAACAGAAATCGGAACTTTGACCGCGCTTGGTTTTTCGTTTCCAGCCATTCGTAAATTATTTGTTGCTGAGGCTTCGATTTTTGTTCTTGTCGGTATTTTGCTTGGAATTCCGTTCAGCATTTTTTACAACCACCTGATATTAAATGCGATCAATACCATTTGGGTTGATATTGTCCGCACTTCGATTGTCAATATTCATATTCGTCCGGTTTCGCTGATTACCGGAAGCCTGATTATTGCAGTAATGTCTTTCACTGCGATATGGTTTATTCTGAACCGCTTTCTGAAAAACGAAGCGATTGCTTTGCAACGAAAATCGGTCTCCGAAAAAGTAAAGAGTGGAAAACGATCGCTTTGGATTGGTTTGGCACTGATTGCCCTTTCTTTTATCATCCTTTTTGCAAAGGGTTTCCGGAGTGGCGAAATTAATCCGGAGTTCTTTTTTATCAGTGGTTTCGGTTTGTTGCCGGGACTGATCCTGATTTTTGATTTTTGGATGCAGCGATTTGCGGTTCAGGAAAAAGCCATGCATTTCTCGTTGCGGACCATGCTGCTGAAACGCATTGCCGGAGAACGCCGCCGCAATGTGATGATCGTGAGTTTTCTGTCGGTAGGTGTGTTTATGGTGGTCTCCACCGGACTGAACCGAAAAGATTTGACTTCGCACGCCGATTTGCCTTCGTCTGGAACGGGTGGGTACGACTGGTTTGTAGAAACCACCATGCCGGTGCTTTTTGATGCAAGCAGCAAGCAGGGCAGGGAAGACCTGAATATTCCGGTAACCGCGGAGTTGGTGCAGTTTCAGTCGCAGCCGGGCGACGATGCCAGTTGCCTGAACCTGAACAAAATTTCGAGGCCGCGTTTAATTGCCTGCAATCCGGCGGCTTTCGATCAGCGTTCTGCCTTCACCTTTGCCACGCGGACAGATGATCTGGATGCACTGCATCCGTGGCTGACGCTCAACCGGAAATTTGCCGACGACGTGATTCCGGCGATTGCCGACCAAACGGTGATTCAGTGGGGACTGATGAAAAAAGTGGGCGATACGCTCGTGTATAAAACGGAGGACGGCAAGGATTTGAAATTGAAACTGGTGGGTGGCCTGGCCAATTCGATTTTCCAAGGCAATGTGATTATTGCTGAAGATCATTTCAACCGGGCATTTCCGTCGGTGAGCGGCTCGAATGTTTTTTTGATTGATGCGCCCGACCATACTTTGACAGTAGAAGACTTGCAAACCGGAATGCGCAATTACGGCCCCGAAATCAGTCGCACAACCGATCGTTTGCTGGCTTTTTATACGGTTGAAAATACTTACCTGAATATCTTTCTGATGCTGGGTGCGCTGGGACTTTTAATCGGTACGCTCGGACTTGGAATTTTAATCTTCCGGATCACTTTTGAGCAGATTCCCGAATATGCTTTGTTGTTGTCGCTGGGCTTTTCCAAACCAATTATTCAGCGGCTGGTGATGCGCGAAAAGCTTTTTCTAATGACTTTTTCCGTTTTGATTGGCCTGATCCCGGCAGTGTTGAGCGCTTTGCCTTCGCTGGTTTCTTCGCTATACTCCAACCTGTGGGTTTGGCTTCCTGCCATTTCTGTTCTGGTTATTTTAAGCGGCGCAGTGTTTAGCTTTGTGGCTATTCGGATGGCTTTCAGGCAGAATTTGGTGGGGGCACTGAGGAATGATTAGTTGTTTTCGCTTAATAATTCTTCGATTTTCTGAATAAACAATTTTGATGGCTCATATAATCTTCGAACGGTATCACCATCAAAGTCAAAAAAGTCGTTGTAATCTCCTTTTTGTCGTTTCTCAAATAAATCGGTATAAAGCTTGCCTAATTCTTTGCTAATCTTTCCGCTTTGCACAAATAATTGTCCAAATTTTTGCCTGCAACCTGAATGGCTTGAGGTTTCTATTCCATTTTTTACGAGTAAAGCGCCAACTGCATAAAAACAAGCATAATACAGGCGATTGATAGCCGTGTTCCAATATTCGTTTTGAATTAGGATTTCAATCTCGGCAATGGTTTCTTTTGCCCGGTTAAGCCTGTAATTCACATAGTCATCAGGTTGATAATCGTTCATAATAATCGTCCTTCTTTCATTACATTCGAATAAAAAGGTGTGATCCGGTATTTTGATTCCCATTCCTTTTCGGAATAAACCATCGGACTGATCACTTCCCCAATCTCAAATTCTAAATCGTAAAGAGGGTATGTAATGTTCTGCTCTATTTCATTGGTTATTTTATCTATATTCAACAGAATCAGCAAATCCCAGTCTGAATCAGACCGTGCGGTTCCTCTTGCCCGTGATCCGTACAAATAAATTTTTGCTGATGGATCATGCTGCTGAACCAGTATTTTAATCCTTTGCAGTATGTTTTCATTTACCTTCATTTCACAAATCTAATGAATTCCGAAAGAACTGGGATGGTGATGAACGAGAAACTTTTCCTGATGACTTTTTCCGTTTTCATTGGTCTGATTCCGGTCGTGTTGAGCGCTCTGCCTTCACTGATTTCTTCACTCTACTCTAACTTGTGGATTTGGCTTCCTGCTATTTCGGTGCTGGTGATTTTAAGCGGTGCAATCTTTTGCTTTGTGGCTATACGAATGGCTTTCAGGCAGAATTTGGTGGGGGCACTGAGGAATGAATAGGGAGCTTTTATTTATAATTATAATAAAAATCACTAAAGTTTTCTTTTGTTAGAATGTGTTAGAGAGAAAAGGTTATTCTTTTTCAAATATTCATCTAACCCTTTTTCTTGATTTGCAGTTCCATTTCTAATTACATTTCTTCCGGACAAGTCATTTGTAAATTCAAATCTAATCTCTTTGGAGATTTGTTCATCAGTTATTTCGTCGAAATAGCTTAAATAAACAATAATTGATCCCCCAGAAGTTAAACTCTTAATTTCCTCAAATCCCATTTTTACTCCAATTCTTGATATTCTGGCAGATCCATTTGCTAATGAATTATCACTTTTACTAATACCATCGTCTTCCGTCAGTCCATGTTTATAGTATATCCCATTTTTATCCTTAAAGACAAAAATTACGTTATCTGTGAGGTTTATAGCCGATCTTTTCCCAATATTATAGCAATTTATTCTACATTCAGTATTCAGTGAATCGATAGATATAAAAGTTATCTCAGTCCCAGGTATTGTGATCTCCGGCCTTTCTCCAAACAATTTTTTACTCGTTAATTCATTGCTCTTTTCTAATATCTTATTTTGTTCTTCGAATATTTTTTGACTGCGTTCTCGTTGTTCAATAATAAACTTTGTATTTCTATTTATGCTATCTAATCTGTAGTTTAAGTTTGCAGTTCTTATAAGTATTGATTGTATTGAATCAGTTTGTAGTTCAACAGCATCTCCGATCTTACTCAATTCTTGAAATAATTTAAGGCTATAATCTCCTTTATTCATTGACTTTGAGAATAATAATAAAACTGACGGCTGTAGTTTAAGTTTGCGTTGCAATTAACATTTGATACCTGATATTTATTTGGCGATACCTCGTCAAGGTCAACATATCTTCAGTTGAACAGTCTAT
>Ga0209317_1000402_pt1 | contig 53574 bp, 74 predicted proteins | sample RifGroB2_FD_183994 | JGI IMG/M metagenome (GOLD analysis project Ga0209317, IMG submission 183994) | Soil microbial communities from Rifle, Colorado, USA - Groundwater B2 (SPAdes) (version 2) | ecosystem: Environmental > Terrestrial > Soil > Unclassified | place: Rifle, Colorado | collected... | reverse complement strand
ATGGCCGGCGGCGTGATTCCCGAAGACGACATCCCCGGCCTGAAGGCCGCCGGCATCGCCGAGGTCTTCACCCCCGGAACCTCGACTGAAACCATCGTCCGCTGGGTACGCAGCAACGTCACTCCCCACGCCTAGAACCCTTTAAGCCTGGATGGAACCGTTCTACGTTCTATGTTCTACGTTCTACGTTAAGACCAACAACTAAAGAAGTTTTTTGCGCCGCGTCCTGCCTTAGTAGCAGCTCGCGGCGCGCCGCTTGATAACACAGAAGTGAAAGGTAAAAGCACTGTCCTGAAACACAGAACATAGAACATAGAACAGATTTTAGGGAACAGAACAGATTTTCAGTATTCGCTTTTTGGAGTTAAGAGATGAGCCTTGCCGAACGTGTGCTTGATGGTGACGTGCGCGCCGCTGCGCGACTGATGCGCGATATCGATGATCGCTTCAAAAGCGCGATCGAGGAACTCAAGACGCTCTACCCGCACACGGGTAACGCTTACATCATCGGCATCACCGGCCCTCCCGGCGCGGGCAAGTCGACGCTGGTGGACCAGATCGTGGCGGCTTACCGCAAGAAGGACCTCCTGGTGGGGGTGGTGGCGATCGATCCGACCAGCCCGTTTTCCGGCGGGGCGATCCTCGGGGACCGCATCCGGATGAACCGCCATGCGGACGACTCAGGCGTGTTCATCCGAAGCCTCGCCACTCGCGGCTGCCTGGGGGGGTTGTCACGTTCGACCATGGATGTGGTGAACGTGATGGACGCCATGGGGATGGATGTGATCGTGATAGAGACGGTGGGGGTCGGCCAGGACGAGGTAGATATCGTCAGCACGGCGCATACCACGGTGGTGGTCATGGTCCCCGGCCTTGGCGACGACATCCAGGCGATCAAGGCGGGCATCCTGGAGATCGGCGATGTGTTCGTGGTGAACAAGGCTGACCGGGAAGGGGCGGATCGGACGGCGCGGGAACTGGGCGCCATGCTCGAGATGAAGCACCCGGAACCGGGAGGATGGCAGCCGCATGTCTTGAAGACGGAAGGGAGCAGGGGAGTCGGGATAGACGACGTGGTGGAGGAGTTCGATGCGCACCGCACCTACCTCCGGGAGTCCGGGGCCCTGCAGCGCCTGATCGAGGAGAGAAACGCGAAGATCTTCGCCGACACCCTGCGCGAGGAGCTGTTCGAGACCGTTTTCGGAAGCATCAAGGAGAACGGCAAGTATCAGCAGATCCTCGACGGGATGCGCACCAGGAGCACCGATCCCTACTCGGCGGTGGAAGAGGTGATGGCTGCACGCTCTTTTTCTTGACCCTGGATCGTAAAGATGTTAATTAGAGCGTGAAATGGGGCATTGGCCCCATTCGTCGTTTCGTGGTTGGGAGTTGGTACAATGGTTCGTAAGTTGTTGTTTTTCATGGTTCTGGCCGTCCTTTTCTCCATCGTTGTCTATAACCCGACCGCTACCTCGGAACCCGCCGCGAATCCCAACGACCCGGCCAAGGAAGATCTTTCCCGCGTCGAGTATCCAAGCCTTGCCAACGTCCCCTGGCGCGCCCACTTCATAAAGCCGGAGCAGACCCTCGAATCCCTGTTCGGCAAGGAGTGGCCCGTGGTCGCCCGCTTCAACAGGATCGACCGCCGTCACGTCTATCCCGGGATGACCATCAAGGTCCCGCTCGACTTGGCGGCCGCCAAGCTGTACACGCCGCTTCCGGCCGCGTACGAAGCCGCCAAAAGACACGAGAAGTACATCCTCATCGACGTGACGGAGCAGTGGATGGGCGCCTACGAGTTCGGCAAGCTCCGTTTTTCCGCTCCTGCCGCAACGGGCTCCAAGGGGCACGAGACCCCGGTCGGCGTGTACCGCATCGACGCCAGGGACCGCAACCACACCTCCTCGCTCTACCAGACCGAGGACGGCTCGGCGCAGTACCCGATGGACAACGCCATGCGCTTCCACATCGGTTCCGACAACGTCGCCTACTGGATCCACGCCAGGGACCTCCCGGGTAAGCCCGCCTCCCACGGCTGCGTCGGGCTGTACGACGAGGGGATGCAGAACAGGGTCTACGGTATCCCCGACAGGCCTGTGCTGACCGACTCCCAGAAATTCTACGCCTGGGCCGTGGGCGAGAACGAGTACGAGGGGGACTCCGGTACGCTGGAGCTGCTGGAGGGGGGACCCGTCGTCGAGGTGAGGGGGGACAACCCTCTCTACCGGAAATGAGATAAAAGAAGGGGAGGTTCGCGTCAAGGCTCGCTAAAGGTTTGCTATACTCTCCAGCTGAGCCTGAAGCGGCAGTCCACCTCAACCCGTCTCAACCGGAGTGGCAGTGCAGGAATTTTTCAAGGAATACCTGCAGGTGCACGGCTACTGGGTGCTCTTCGCCGGCACCTTCCTGGAAGGGGAGGCGATCCTCATCTTCGCCGGCTTCCTCGCCTTCCAGGGGTACCTCGATATCTATCTCGTCATCCTCTCCGCCCTGGCCGGCTCCTTCCTCGGCGACCAGTTCTACTTCCATGTCGGCCGCGCCAAGGGTCCTTTTCTGCTACGGGTTTTCACCTCCTTCGCCAGAAAGTTCCGGAAAGCGCTGCGCCTCATTGAACGCTATGGTTCTTTCGTCGCCTTCATCTCCCGCTACACCTACGGCTTTCGCATCCTGCTACCCATCATCCTCGGCATGACACGCTTCCCCTCGCGGCGCTTTCTGTATTTGAACCTGGTCTCGGCACTCACCTGGTCGGTCATCTTCGCCATGGCCGGTTACCTCTTCGGCAAGACTGCAGCGCTGTTTCTTGAGGACGTCGCCCGCTACGAGCCGTATCTGCTGCTGGGCCTCGCGGCAATAGTCTGCTGCGTCTGGGTGAGCCACTTCGTCGCGCACTGGTGGCGCAAAAGGCACGCCAGAGCGAGACTCAAGCGGATGGTGGCGTGGAGAAAAAACGAGGACAGCGGGAGAACCCGGAGCCGTTAGCCACAGGGAAGATCTGAGGAGATCCGGGAAAATCCAAAGCGTTTCCCGGGTGCATGCCGGCCCGCGGTTTGGAAGGTCCGCTCCTTTCACCTCCTGGAAAGCTTCCACCTCAGAAGCCCTCGGATTGTCTTTGCGGCCAGAGGTTTTATGCAGTTGAAAAGGCCGTCCGCTTGTGCTCTAATGCCGCAGTTGCCATTCCAAATAAACACGCCGCCACAGAAGCAAAGGTTTTCCGCGCATGGATCTGAAAGAGAGAGTTTCCGTTGTACTGGTCGGGACCCAGAGCCCCGGTAACATAGGCATGGTCTGCAGGGCGATGAAGAACATGGGGCTCTCCGACCTGAGGCTGGTGAACCCCTGCCAGGTCGATCACCTGGACGCGATCAAATTCGCCGTCTCCGCTCGCGACCTCCTTGAGCGCGCCACGATTTTCAGCTCCCTGGAGGAGGCCATCGCCGATTCCGAGTTCTCCGTTGCCACCACCAGGCGCCACGGCAAGTACCGTAACGAAATCAGCACCCCCGCCGAAATCGTGCAGCGATTCTCCAACTGCGCCCCAAAAAGCCGCATGGCCCTGGTCTTCGGCCGCGAAGACAGCGGGCTCACCACCGACGAGGTGGCGCTTTGCAGGTGGCAATCCACCATAGAGACGGCGGACGAGTTCGGGTCGCTGAACCTCTCCCAGGCTGTGCTTATCTTCTGCTACGAGTTCCTGAAGGGGGCCGCGCCGGCCCCGGTCAAGGCTGCGCGGGAACTGGCCGGTTCGGCTTCGCTGGAGCCCTTCTACTCGCACATGGAGCAGAGTTTTCTGAAGATCGGCTACCTCAACCCGCAAAACCCCGATCACATGATGCGCACCTTGAGGCGCATCTTCTCCCGCGCCGAGCTCGACGAGCGCGAGGTTTCTTCGCTGCGCGGCCTGCTCTCCCAGATCGACTGGGCCTGCGCCGAATTCAAGGGGAAAAAAGGGGGATGAACAACCTGATTCACTACGTCGGTTTCTTTGCCGGTTTATTCACCAGCGGCGCGGCGATTCCGCAGGTCTTCAGGACCTACCGCACCAAGCAGGCCCGCGATCTCTCCATGTGGCAGCTGGTGCTTTTGACCCTGGGCATGCTGCTCTGGCTCGTCTACGGCATCTCCCTGAACGACCTCCCCTTGATTCTCGCCAACACGTTCTCCATACTCTGTTACGGCGCGCTGATCGGCATGAAGCTGCGCTACGACAAGAGCGGGCTGAACTGCGCCCAGCCGCAATGAGCGGCGGACTCGTCGCTTTATTTGCACCACTGTTCCGATTAAAATTAATTGTATTGAATTAAAGTATGCTAAAGTATCTTTCCGCTGCACCGAAACATAGCGTGGTGGGGTGACTGCTTCTCCTTTGGGTTATGTTCTGTTGCTATTGTCTCAGCGAGGGGTTTGACAGTGAAGATCCTGCTTACCAACGATGACGGCGTGCATGCTCCTGGCTTAGCCGCCCTTATCGGAAGAGTCTCAGAGGTTGCCGAGGTGGTAGTGGTGGCCCCGGATAGGGAACAAAGCGCCGTCTCCCACGCGCTTACACTGCACCACCCACTGAGGGCAGCCCGCATCAGCGAAAACGTCTTCTCCGTTGAGGGGACGCCTACCGACTGCGTTAATCTCGGCATCCATAGCCTCCTGTCGTTTCGGCCCGACCTGGTCATCTCGGGAGTGAACCGCGGCGCGAATATCGCCGACGACGTTACCTACTCGGGAACGGTCGCGGCGGCGCTGGAGGCCCCCCTGATGGGCATTCCTGCCATCGCGGTATCCCTGGTGACCCGCGGGGCAGGGGAGAACTACGATGCCGCTGCCGCCTGTGCCGCGAGGCTGGCACGCACCGTCTTCGACAACGGGCTCCCCCGCGACACCTATCTGAACGTGAACGTGCCGGATTTGCCTGCCGACCGCCTGCTGCCGCCGCTTATCACCTGCCAGGGGAAGCGGAGCTACGAGGGGACCATCGTCGACAAGGTGGACCCGCGCGGCAGGAACTACTACTGGATAGGGACTGCGGACCTCAGTTTCCAGGACATCCCCGGGACCGACTATCATGCCGTTTCAAGGGGGCACGTCTCCATTTCGCCGTTGCACATCGATCTCACCAATCACGGCTCCATCGCCATCCTGAAAGGCTGGGAACTGCCGTGATGCTGGACTTTTAGAACTCCTTTTGTTATATTTCCCCGCTGCCAAAAGATTGGGGGGGAAATGAATTCTGCTGTCGCACGCAAGAGGATGGTCGCGGAGCTGGTAAAACGGGGGATCACGGACCAGCGGGTCATCGGGGCGATGCTCGATATACCGAGACATATATTCGTCGAGGAGGCCATGGCCGCCCAGGCCTACAGCGACGGCTCGCTCCCCATCGGCGAGAAGCAGACCATCTCCCAGCCGTACATAGTGGCGAAAATGACCGAACTGCTCAGGCTCACCGGGCGCGAGAAGGTGCTGGAACTCGGCACCGGTTCCGGGTACCAGGCTGCGGTCCTGGCGACGCTTGCCGACCGCGTCTGCACGGTGGAGCGGATCCGGCCTCTGGCGCTCAAGGCGCGCAAGGCGCTGGACAGCCTGAGGCTTTTGAACGTCAACCTGAAGATCGGCGACGGGACCGAGGGGTGGCCCGAGGAGGCGCCTTTCGACGCCATCCTGGTGACCGCCGGCGCGCCGTACCTCCCAGAGTGCCTGGTGCAGCAGTTGGCGCCCGGCGGGAGGCTCGTGATACCCGTTGGCGACAGGGTCGACCAGAGGCTTCTGCTTGTCACCAAGGGAACGGACGGCAGCGTGCTCCAGGAGGAGTGCGACGACTGCCGTTTCGTGAGGCTTATCGGAAAAAACGGCTGGAGCGAAGAGCAGTAGCAAAGGCTGCAGATACATCATCCCCAAGCTTTGCCAAAGGAGTCTTGCATGGAAAACGACGAGCTGTTAGAGGAGAAGGAACCTCTCTTTCTTGATGTCGAGCAGGACCCGGACGCACTCGAACTGGAAGAGGTCGAGGAAGTCGAGCCGGCCGAGGTCGAGGAAGAAGAGATTAAGGCAGCGGTGGTGGAGCATTTCGACGATGCCATCAAGCTCTACCTGCGCGAGATCCAGAAGACCAAGCTCCTGACCGCCGACGAGGAGAAGGAGCTGGCAGCGAAGATCGATCTGGGGGACAAGGCCGCCCGCGACCGGATGATCGTATCCAACCTGCGTCTGGTGGTGAAGATAGCCAAGCGTTACATAAACCGCGGGCTCCCCTTTCTCGACCTGATCGAGGAGGGGAACATGGGGCTCATCAAGGCGGTGGAGCGTTTCAAGCTCTCCAAGGAGTGCCGCTTCTCCACCTACGCCACCTGGTGGATCAGGCAGTCCATCGAGCGGGCGCTGGTGAACCAGTCCCGCACCATCCGCCTGCCGGTGCACGTCTCCGACGACATCAACAAGATGCTCCGCGTGACGCGCGAGCTGGTGCAGAAGATGAACCGCGAGCCGACCATAAAGGAAGTCTCCGACGCGCTCGACGTGAACGTGGCCTACGTGCGCAGGCTCATGGTACTGCTGAAGAAGACCTACTCGATAGAGCGTCCCATGGGCGAGAACAACGACTATTTCCTGATCGACACCATCGAGGATACCTCGACCATCTCCCCGGCCGTCCTTTTGGAGGACCTGAACAAGTACGAGCTGGTTTCCAAGTGGTTCGAGACCCTCTCCGACGCCGAGAAGAAGATACTCACGCTCCGCTTCGGCCTGGACGACAAGGATCCCCAGACCCTCGACACCATCGGGCGCAGTTTCGGCGTGACCCGCGAGAGGATCCGCCAGATAGAGGCGAAATCGCTGGAAAAGCTGAGAAAGATCGTGGAAGCCACCGACATAATGGGGCGCAGTGCAACTACGGGCAAATAAGGAGCGGCAGTACCCATGGAAGATCTGAAAAGCATCATAAGGAACATTCCCGATTTCCCCAAGAAGGGGATACTTTTCAAGGACATCACCACGCTTCTTGGCGACGCCAAGTCGTTCCAGCGCATGGTGGACCTTTTGTCGCACCGCTACGTGGGGCAGAAGATCGACAAGGTGGTCGGAGTCGAGGCGCGCGGTTTCATCATCGGCGCGGCGCTCGCGTACAAGCTTGGCGCCGGCATCGTGCTGGTGCGAAAGCCGGGCAAGCTTCCCTCCGCGACCCTCAAGAAGACCTACGACCTGGAGTACGGCACCGACACGCTAGAGATCCACACCGACGCCTTCAACAAGGGCGACCGGGTGCTGATCGCCGACGACCTGTTGGCCACCGGCGGCACCATGGCGGCCGTCGTGGACATGATCAGCAGCATGGAAGTCGAGCTGGTCGAGTGCTGCTTCATGGCCGAGCTGGAATTTCTGGAAGGGAGCAAGAAGCTTCCGCAGGGCAAGGTGTTCTCGCTGCTCAAATTCTAATAAAACTTCTTGCCAAACAGGCGCCGGTCATGTATATAGATCGTCTGACTTGTCCCCGTAGCTCAGCCGGATAGAGCACTTCCCTCCTAAGGAAGGGGTCGGACGTTCGAATCGTCTCGGGGACGCCAATAAATATATGGGGTTACGGATTTAGCCGTAGCCCCTTTTTCATTTTGGTGACCTTTTTGGTGACCTTTTTGCCAGACCAGTTAACTCTCCGATCTCACTTGTCCTGCCCCCCAGAGCCCATTGCGGTATCTGTAACGCGCCAAATGGTTCACGTAATTTGGTCAGATGGTAAGCGCATTTACTGGGGCGTAAAAAACGGGGGTTAAAGGCTGGTTCAACGCCAGCTTTAACCCCCTAAAATTGCTCTGTCTATTGAAAACGATTGTCACTTTTATATGACTTTTTTTGCCTTCTTTGAAAGGCAATCTGGCTGAGGCTTTCGATATTGCTCTTCACCGGCTTTTTTCACCTCTGAACCACCACCTCCTAGTAAGCTGGAATCCAGCTGATCCCGTCTAACGGGACTTCGGTATTCACTGCGTTCCGGCCAGTGTAGATACCAGTATCTGGCTTGATCTGTAGGGTCATAGGTGTGGCTGCGGTCCCATTGAGCCCTATCAGACCCACCGTGACTGTGGAGCTCGGCGCATATTCGGGCGGCACGCTGCTTATCAGCGAGTCAAATGCCGTTGCCCCGCCACCGATAACCCCAGCGAGGTGCACCCTACCATCATCTGTACGATAGAAGGTGAAAGGCTGACGCCCCGCCACGCTGGCCCACCCGTTGAGTAGAGAGGGCGTTTCGTAGTTAATATATATACCGGTTGAGAGATTTCCGCGGTTGGCATAAGACCCCAAACCAAACTGGACCATTACATCCGCCACTGTGAGCGTTGACGAGTTGTTGCGGAAGAGATTGCCGTAGCTTGGGGAGGCTATATTTGCCACAACAGCCTTGCCCCCGATCAGTCCTAGCGCGGACAAGTCGGCCGCCGCGAGATCAGGCGGCAGTATAAACTCATTGAAGCGCCAGGTGGTGTTGGGGGAGGGAGAGCGCGTCAGATTCGAGAGCGCGCCGGAAGAAAAGATAAGTTTGTTGCTTTTCCAGAGGACATTACGCCAAGGAGTTGCACCTTCAGAGAGGATGAACAGCACCGCTGCAGTTGATCCGCCGTCAATAACGCTATCTGATACGGTAACGTTTCGCAGGTCAAGCGCCCCTTCCCAGGCTACTCCGTGAGTAGTGCTTGCCCCCGCCACGCTGGTGTAATTTGAGATTGTGGCATTGTAGACCCGATCCCGAAAATCAGGGAAATTGAATACGTTGTTACGTGCTGTGCAACCGGCAATCACCAAACCGTCAGTTTTGTACGCCTGTACGGTGTACTGGTTGCCTTCAAAGTGCACTCCAACAATACGGATGTCCTCGGAGAATGCTGCCAGGTTGGTTTCAATGTCAATCCCGGCTTTGGGCGTAGTCCCGTTGGCATTGGAATACCGTCCTCCAATGACGCTGATCTTTTTGCCCCCGGTGATACTCATCCCCTGCCTACGGTTGTTGTCGGCGAAACAGTTGGTAGCAGTTACATCCTGAGAACCGGAGCCGCCAGCCATCGCCCCAATCACAAAGCCGTCGCCCCACATGTCTACCGAGGAGACATCTTCGAGGCTGCACTTCAAGACATCACGGAAGAACACACCGTGGCCCCATTCGCCGGTTGTCCCGATATGGCCGGCACGATCACCAATTAACCGGAAGCCCTTGATATGGACGTTTTTTGACTTGAAGGAAGCAAGTATGGCGTAATTTGGAAAATCGGTAGCCTTTGCTCTGAGAACTGCGCCGTAGCCTTCGAGGGTAACGTTTTGGGGGATTGCCACGCCTACGGGCTCGGGTTGGGCCGACGTTGAATCATCCCAAACGCCGTCGTTGTACGGGACTGTCCCCTGCGCAGCAATGTAGTAAGTACCCGGAGGCACGATAACTTTGATGTCGTGGTTGACCGGGTCGACGTTTGACTGCACCGCCCTGTTCATTGCCACGGTGTTCGCCGTGGCGCTAGCTTCTAAATTATCGGCAACCATCCCCCACCAGTAGGGGTTGATCGGCGGCGACCCTGGGCCAAACTTCACTATGCTGGAGGATGAGAATGCACGATAATTCCCCGCTTCGAACGACCCATACAGTTTCAGTGTCTTACCTGTGGCAACGGTTATCAAACCGTCCCTGGTCACCTTTAAAAATCTGTCAGTGGTCTTGGTATTTATGGTCATAGGCTTGGAAACTATGACAGGGCGCCCGGCAGTAAGAGGCGACGCTAGTGCAGTGGACAGGTTTTTAAATCCACTCGCATCAATCCCCCAGGGGCCACTGGTGTTGGTGGGGGCTGCAAGCGCCGGCAGCGCGCTCATCATCAGTAGCAACAGTACAAATAATTTTTTTTTCATCACTATCCCCTATGAATGTATTAAATTGTCTGCCAGTTGGTGCCGTCTTTTGCTAAATCGCAGCGATCACCGGGCAGAAGTTGAAGTACGGAGTCGCCATCAATGGTCTTGCCGTCGGCCGCATCGATCAATGCCCCGCCTTGCCCGATGTTCTTGATTTTGTAGCGCTTCAGATCCACGACAGAACCGTAGACCGGCAGGTGATACGTCACTGAGGTGCCTTCTGCTGGATTGACAAAGAGCACCCCGTGCGCATTGCTCAAGGTGATTTCCACGTCTGAAGTTAATATGTCTCCCCCCAAACCTATTGCGATCTCCTGGATGGCATTGAGCCAAGCGGCCGTAACCTTTGTTCCCTTCTGCCCCGCTGAAGGATTGCCTTCGTGAAAAAGCCCGTCAATGCTAGCTATGAGCTCCATATTCCCTCCTCTATACTTCTAAAAATTCAACAAAAGTGTCGGCTGGCTTCAGGTCGTTGAATAGGTTCTGCAAGACTGTAAAATAGCTGTAACTCAAGCACTCGCCCGTCTCGGACTCGCCGGCGCGAAAGTAGTAGCCGTTGTCTGCCTCGCTGTACCAGACGCGCCAGCACCAGTCGGAGTCGTCGTCTCCCAGTTCGTCTCCGGCATAGCCCCAGCCGGCCATAATCGAGTGCAGCTCTTCGATAACGATGTCGTAGCCAAGTGCTGCGGCCAGACCGACAAAGTAGGCGGGGTCAAGTCGGCCCTGCTCCCGCATCTTCTGGATGATACGGTTCCGGCGCAGCTGCAGGGGATCATCCTGTCCCGGTGCCAAGCCGTAGATGCGCTCCCAGTCGGCGAGGGTTTCATAGGCACCGCTTGGGAACAGCTCGGACAGCAGCTGCTCGGAGTTTGTCGCGACCAGATCGAGGGCAAGGCCCTCGACTGCAAGGTCGGCGTCGAAGTGGCCGTCAAGCCGCAACGGGATCAGCAATTTCAGGGCTTCGCTATGGAGCACTGATTTCTCCCGGTCGAATCATCTGGGTTGTGGTCGGCACCACGTTGGTGGCCGGCAGGAGGACTGTCGCATCGTCGGCTCCGTTGATCAGAGCGATGTTCACCAACTGGCTCCGGTACAGGGTTTGCCCTGGGATGAACCCCTCCAGGTAGGCGGCGGCATCTGCGATGATCTGCGGCTTGTTGGCGTTCGGCCCGATGGTGTTAATCGTGACATCCTGGGTAAGTATGGTCGGTGGCAGCACTCTGGTGTATTTGGCGGTTATCGGGCGGCGATCCTCGATGTAGCTCTTCACTTCATCGAGCAGATCTTGGTCCGGAATGTCCGAGCCTGTGGTTGTTTTGTCGGCGACGATCACCACGTCGACACTCCCTACCCCTTGCCCCAGGGGGATGCAGTAGGCGGCCGTCACGTTGGTAACTTCCAGCGCCCACTTCACGTAGTCGTATTTGTTGCCGCCTGCAGGCGGACGGCGCAGATAGTCGAGCAGCCGAGAGAGTAGTGCTGCAGGGGTTTCCCCGGCCTTGCGGGTGACGCCGCGCAGCCAAGCATGATGCTCAAGGGCCTCAATGTCGCCGGTGTCCGGGAAGGCTTGATCGGCAATCCACTGCAGGTGCTCGTGCAGGCCCCAGATGGCTGAAGCCTGAGCGGCCGCCCTGATAAAGATCAGAGACCCCTTGGAGGTGTCGGCCTCGGGGAACTGGTTCCGATAGTCAGCCAGAATCGCGTTTAACAGTTCGTCAAAGGTTTTTTGAAAGCGCATTAAACCACCTCTTTAAATGTCTCAAAGGTCACCCGCGTGCCGTCGGCTTGGGTGGCCTCCACCACTATCTTCAATCGGTTCAGGTCCTGTCTGCGGTCCCTCTCGGTGGTGACCTCTATCGATGTAGCGCGGCCGCTGTCGATGATCCACTGCAGCGCCTCTTTGCAGTCCTCGCGGATAAGGCGGGCGGTGCTCTCGGTGTTCTTCATGCGGCCGCGATTACGCAGGCCGAAGTTCGGGTCAAACCACCAGTGCTCTTTTTTAATGGCAAGGCTCAGGTAGATGTTGTTGAAGATGCCGATGGCCTTGTCAAAGGTCTGCTCGGCTTGGTTATTATTGATAGCAATAGCGAAGTCCATTTATCCCTCATATGCTTTGCCAGTTCGTGCCGTCTTTAGCTAATTTGCAGCGGTCACCGGGCAATAATTCCATCGTTGAAAGGCCGTCGATAGTTTTCCCGTCCACCGTGTTAACTATTGCTCCCCCTTGTCCGATATTTTTTATGTTGTAGCGAACCGTTGGTGACACGCCTGCATAGGTTGGGAGTGAATAAATTACGGTCCCCCCTTCACTAGGGTTTAGGAAAATCACATTTTCGTCACTCAATGGGATCTTAGTTGGATCAGCCACGGTAATGTTGGCGCTACCGTCGAAGCTCACCCCGTTGATCGTTCTCGCCGTCTGCAGTTTTGTCGCGGTGGCCGCGTTTCCGGTTGTGCTCTGGTTCAAGGTCGGGAAGTCGACGGCCCCTGCGGTACTCAGGGCACCGGCGGTATTTTTCAATATGCCCGTGGTGAGCCCCGTCAGTTGCGACAGCTTCACCTGCTGGTCATTGGTCACGTTGCCGAGGCCGACAGCAGCTGAATTCAACGTCTGCCAAGTTTTGTCTCCCCTCCTGTATTGCGCCGTCGTCCCGGCGGCGATGATCGGTTCCTTAGTGGCATCGGCGACCGTAATGTTGGCGCTCCCGTCGAAGCTCACCCCGTTGATTGTTCTCGCCGTCTGCAGCTTTGTCGCAGTGGCCGCGTTTCCGGTTGTGCTCTGGTTCAAGGTCGGGAAGTCGGCAGAACCTGCCGTGCTTAGGACACCGGCAGTATTTTTCAATATGCCGGTGGTAAGTCCCGTCAGTTGTGACAGCTTCACCTGTTGGTCGTTGGTCACGTTGCCGAGGCCGACCGCCGGAGGGTTCAACGCCTGCCAAGTCTTGTCCCCCCTCCTGTATTGCGCCGTCGTCCCGGCGGCGATGATCGGTTCCTTAGTGGCATCGGCGACCGTAATGTTGGCGCTCCCGTCGAAGCTCACCCCGTTGATTGTTCTCGCCGTCTGCAGTCTAGTGGCCGTCAATGCGTTCCCGGTCACAGGCCATGGGGCTCCGGCCCAAAGCGGCATCCCCCCCGCTTCACCGACCTGTAAAAGAGTGGAGCGGTTACCGAACGTCCACCTAGCTTTTTCCGTTTCCGTGACGGTCCGGGCGCCGGTGAATGTTTTAAAAAGAGTGATTGGGTCGCCTTCAGCAACCACCTTTTTGCCATTGGCTGTGAATGCCAAAGCTATTGTCTGGGAAACAAAAAATACGACAGCAACTGTCAGCACGGCCCAAAAAAAATAACGAATCATCCTATGCTCCGGTTTCAGTGACGCCGACTGTGGCACCAGCTATAGTCACGGCTCCAGCCGCCTGGATAGCCAGGGCTCCCTCAGAAACAATTGTGGTAACCAATGCACTCCCGAGAACCTGCAAGTCACCGGTGCAGGTTACCTGCGGAGTGTCCAAGGTGACCGAAGTCGGCGCAATGACGGTGACGGTGGGCGAGGTGACGGTTGCGGATGTGGTAGCTCGCACCTCCGCAACCTTAGTGCTGACCGTGACCTGTTCCCCGCCGATGATCTCGATGATGCGGCCGCGCTTCAGGTGGATCTTGTCCCCCTCGTCGGTGTAGAGGGCGACCTCCCCGTTCTCCAGGCTGATGCGGTAGCGGCGGTCGTCGCTGGCTATGGCGATGATGCTGTTGCCCTGCCGGATGAAGATCACCTCGGCGCCTGCCTTTGGGCGGCTAGTGTAGCCGTAGTGCTGGAAGAACTCGCGGTTGTCGATGGTGCCGTCGCCCCACACGGATGCGTTGACGCGCTGAATCAGCCCCTGCAGGACGCTGGTCACCTTGCCCCGGATCATGCCACCACCAGCCCCGGCGGGCCGAGCCGCAGCTCGGTGGTAGTGCCTGCCTGTTTGCTCCGCTTGAACTTGCGGTTGTAGACGAGGTAGATGCCCTCGCGCTCGAGCATTTCGTCTTTCACCTGGGCCAGTTCGTTGATCTTCCAATTGACGCCGTCCTGGCTGTGGCCGGGCGCGGTGTAGGTGAGTTGGAGGCCGTCATGGTGCTGTTTCTCCAGGAGCATGCGGGCGTGCAGCTTCGGGCTCTGGCTGTCGTTGTTCAGCCTGGTGACAAAGGGCTTGTAGAAAGGAAAGCTGTCGTCGGTGACACTGGCGCGCACGTCGGTTTTGCTGGTGTCCATGCCGTCTTCGTCGTGGCCCTGCACCTGGCTGATCACGGTGATCTTGGAGTAGCGCCGGGAGATGTCGTCGACCTGGTCGCCGCTCTCGACGTTGTTGCCAGCGCCGTCCAGTCGGTTGATGATGGTGTAGAGCGGTTTCCCCTTGGCCTTGGGCCTGCCGAAGACGAGGGTGCCATCCGGGAGGCCGAAGAACATTAATCCGCGGCTGGCGGCGTAAATGGAGAGGACCTCGAACACGGTCATGCCGGGCTCGGTCTGGGAGAGCTTCTGCGGCGTGTCCTGGAAGCCGGTCAGGGGGTTGTCGACGGTCTTCTTTTTCCCCTTCAGCTTGCCGACCACGTTCTCCTGATAGATGATCTGCTTGCGATTGATGAAGGGGACGGTGGCCAGCAACAGCTCGGCGAGCTGCTTGACGGTCTTCCCCTGGACCGTGATGAACTTCTCGACGTAGCTGTCGACGACGGTGCCGAGGAGATCCCGCCCTTCCACCACGATGGTGCGCCCCTGTTTGCTCCACCCCTTACGCACTGAATCGATGATGCCGGTCAGCTCCAGCTGGTCGTTCACGTAGAGCTCGCAGCGCATGCCGGCGCTGATCGCCGTGCCGGGGTTGGCCAGTTCCAGGGTGAACTTGTCGGCGGCCTGGTAAAGGTCGGCTTCCACCTCGTAGGAGAGGAAGTTCTCGATGCGCCTGCCGGCTATCTGCAGGGTGACCTTATCTTCCATAGATCTGCACCTCGCCGCTGGTGAAGTTGGGGGCCTTGATGCGGTTGATGCTGGCGATCCGCTCGGCGTAGTTGTAGTTGAGGCCGTAGCGGTGGCAGACCAGGTGCAGCGGCATGGGGTTGTCCAGGACGACGGTGATGATGCGATCGCGCTCCAGCTTGATGGTGTTGATATGGCTCAAGAGGCTTCCGGCCATGGTCTTCAGGCTCTCCATGGAGCGGTTCTGGTCGATGGCTGTCTGCAGCATGGTGCGCAGCTTGGCGAGGGATGTCTCCAGTTCGTTGATGGTGAGGATCGCATCGGTGGCTGCTGTGGTGCGGTAATTACCTTGGGTGTCAAAGCTGGTGGTGGTCTCGCTCTTGCGGACCTGCTGCCGGGCCGATTCGTCGGCCTTGTAGACGCCGGCTATGGTCTGGGCGGCCTGGATGGAAAACCCGGCGTGGAGATGCTTGCCGAAGCCGGCCTTTGACTCCAGGTCGAGCATGGCCTGTTCCAGGTTGCCCAGGAAGCGGCTGGGAGCTCCCTTGATGGAGTCGTTCATGACCACGTAGCGCTCGATGCAGCGGGCGAGGGAACCGATGACGCGGCCGGGCAGGTTGGTGCCGTAGTTGATGGTGGAGATGATGCCGTTGGCCGGGTTGGCGACATCGAGGAGGGTCCCCTCGACGGTGGCCACGAAGGTGTCGACCTTCTTCAGGTAGTTCTTGGCGCGCTGGCTGTAGCCCTGGAACTGGGTGTAGATCCCCTGGGCCGGGTCTACGACCTGTTCCAGGATGCCGACCGACTCGGCGCCCAGCTCGGCCCGGACCTCTGCCGCAAAGGCGTCCATCTGTTCTTCCTGGCTTGCTACGACGGCCTCTTCGACGGCCGCTTCCACATCCTCATACTCGATGTCGGCTGTTGTGCCGCGCAGGTCCTCGACGAAGGTGATGTCGACCTCGGCCGTCATGTCGCGGTCGTCGTGGCGGACGCTGAAGGTCTCGATCATCCCCTTGATGGAGCCGTACTGGGGGTGGACCAGCTCGGAGAGCTCGGTGCTCTTCAGGTGGTTGATGAAGTCCACATGGTCGGCGTAGGTCATGTGGTCGCCATGGTCCCAGAAATAGCAACGGATGCTTACGCTCCGCGCTTTCTGCCCCATGTTTTCCAGCAAGGCCCCGGCCGTCTTGGGGAACTCGTGCCGCACGATGGCGTTCTCGAAGCGATCGTCTAGGGTCTCGATCTCCAGGTCGTAGCCGTCAAGTTGTGCGGGGTAGATGTCTTCGGCCATTACATCCCCCTGGTGCTGGTCAGGGCGTCGAAGAAGTTGCCCCGGTTGCCACCGGTCTTGACGGTGGTGTCCATGCTGTTGACCTTGGTGAAGGCGCGGCCCAGCTCGTCGAAGTGGACGTCGATCTTGATCTCGTTTTTAGGGCCGGCCGAGGCGCGACGGCCGCCGATTCCCATCACCTCGTATTCCTTGCTGCCCCGGCTGAAGGTCTGGCTAGCCCAGTTTTCCTGCGAGGACTCGGAAATCCACTTAGAGATAAAAATGCCTGCTACCGCCGCCCCACCAGCCGCATATCCTGCGGCTGTGGCTTGAGCTGCCAAACTAGCCGCGACTTCCTTACGGGTTTTGCTGGCAGTTTCCTGCAGGGGAGCAGGCAAACCAGGAGCGGAAGTTCCCGGCCAGTTGGTCACAAACACGGGCGTGATGCCGGCGGCGATCTGCAAAGCCTTGCCTTCCGCTACCCCGATAGCCGTAGAGCCACTCATGCTTCCGAGTTTCTTCTTCGCCCAATCGCCGAGTAATTTATTGCTGCCCCGAGCGGCTAAATAGGCAGTGCCTAGGATCGCCGCGGTACCTCCCGCTATCTCCCCACCGGACAATTCCAAGCCGCCTTTCTCTTTCTTATCCAGCATGAAGGAGATCCACGTTGACAGCGTCTCATTCATGGGCTTGATAAAGTCGTCTGCAGCCTCGCGCATGGCGTTCTTCAGACGGCCACTTGCGTCGATCAGATTTCGGGTCGCCTCGCTGAAGTCGCGCTTCAGAGAGCCTCCCGCACCTTCAATCAACCCGGCCATCCTGCCGACCTCGGGCAGGTTGTTGGACTGCAGCAGGGTCTTGATGCCTTTGATGGTGTCGAGGTCAGCTTTACCAAAAGCCGCCTGAACAAAGCTGTCACGCTGAAAGTCGGTCTTCAGCGTGTCGTACTTCTTCTTGATGTCCTTGAGGACTTCGAGCGGATCGCGGCGCTTGCCTGCGCCCGAATAGAACTTGATGCCGGTCCCCTTCTGCGCAGAGGCCATGTAGTTCATGTTGGTGAAGACACGCAAGGTGCTGTCGGCCAGAGTCGCTAGCCGCTCCGGAGCGCGCTCGACCTTCGAGAGTGCCTCGATGAAGCCGAGGGTCTTGTCGAAGCTCATGCCGGCCGACTGGGCGTTTACTCCAACCCGGGCAAAGATCTGCGATAGGTTCTCAAGCTCGGCATTGCCGAGTCGGCCGGCCACGGTCATCTTGTCCAGGAGTTCCAGGGCCTGCCCCGGTTTGGCCAGGTCGAACTGAAAGGCCTCAGCCGCCACCGTGAGGCCGGCGGAAAGGGTTTCAGCCTTTGCACCGGTAACTGCCATGGCGATATTGACGCCGTCCAGGGTGTTCTTTGCTTCGCCCATGTTCAGACCGGACTGCACCAGGGCGTTAAAGCCGTTCTTCAAACTTTCGATATCCTGGCCGCTGTCCTTGCCCATGCGGAAAAGATCGGACCTGAGAAGAGCCACCTTGCCAGCGCCTTCGCCGGCAGTCTGGCCGATCTGGGTCAGGTCCTTGTCGAGTTGGGCTGACATGCGCATCTGCTGCAATGCGCCGACGGAAAGCCCCAGTCCTGCGAGCTTCCCGCCGACACTGCCAAGAGCGCCCTTCAGGGAGTCAAGCTCGCGCTTGGCTCCCTGGGTGAAACGGGAGACGGCGTTCTTCGACTCGCCCATCTCGCGCTTCAGGCCACTGGCATTGGCCAGTATTTGCAGGAACAGCTTCATGTCAGCCATTGCTCTTTTTCCTTACCATCTGTTTCCTGGGTTTCGGTTCGATGATCTCCTGATAGTTCAGGAGCAGGCTATCTCCCTCGCTCAGGGGCATATCGAGAGCTTCCACCCACGGGACGCCCAACTTAAGCAGGGCCAGCAGCTGCTTTCTGTGCGGCTTGTTGCTCTTTTCGAAACTCGGTCCTCCGCTGATCAAGGGTTACGATGGCATTGGCCAGCAGGTCTGAGTCCTCCCCCTCCAGATCGAGCACCATCTCGGGGGTCAACCTGTCAATCCCCTCCACCTTGAGCCTTTTGGAGATGACGGCTGCGTCGTAGTAAGCCGGGTCGGCAAACAGGTCCTTGTCGATGCTTGAATCGTTCGCCAACTCCAGCGCATGGCGGAAGGTGCGCTCGTGCAGGGTGAAGTCCCTGCCGCATCTACCTTCTGCGTCGATAATTCCGTATGCAAAAGTACCGGTTTGAACCATGGCTTACTCCTCCACCCTGTCGGCGCAGATGAAGTCGATAGTGCGCGTCGCTTCCTTCTCACCGTCGTATTTCGTGCTGCCAATGGTCGCGGTACTTACGCCTGTGTAGGTGGTCCGCCTGCCGTTTTCCTTGTCGATGACGAGGGTGCCGTCTTCGACATTGGCAAAGTCGAACTCCGGTTTGTTCTTCGGTACGACGTAGTCAACGGCCACGCCATAGCGAGCCTTGGTTTTGACCACACCGGTACCGCCCATCAGGTTGACCGGCTTGCGCAGGGCAATCTCTTTCTCTTCAATGCCGGAGAAGTCGGTGATCTTCTGACCGTTAATCTCCAGGCTGATTTCGGCGATGTATTCTTCCATCGGTTAAACCTCCGTTTAATGGTTATTAAAGCAGCAGATCGATGCGCCCGGCGAAGACGTGCAGACCGTTGACGACGTCGGCCGGGATCTTGGCGTCGAGGCGGTTCGGGTCCTGCTCGTCACGCTCGACGATGAGGCCGGAAAGGTTGGCGGCAACTTCCTCGATAATCTCCAGGCCTTCAAGCTTCATCAGCACATCGAGCAGTTCGCTGCGAACCTTCTTAGGGGTTCTACTGGAGAGCTTCTCGCGGGGGAAGCGCAAGGCGATGCGCTCGCGACAGGCCTTTCTCACGTAGTCCAGGGTGCGGATAGTGGTGAGGTCCAGGAGGCTGATATCGTCGATGTTGTTGGCGTCCTTCAGGTAGGTGGTGACGGCGCGCACGATCTGCACCACCTCCCCGGGGCCGACTTCAAGCGGCAGGGTGCCGTTGTTCAGACAGTTCTCCTGCTCGGTGCGGCTGAGGCGCTGCGTGACGTCGGGGGCGGCGATGCCGGTCAGGGCCAGGGTGTTGAGCGGCCGGGCCGGATCTTCCTCAAAGGCGATGATTGCTGCCAGGGCTGCAGCGACTTCGTAGCTGGGGCTTTTGGTCCCCCGCAGGAACGCGCCGGCGATGCGCCCGCTGTTGATAGATGCGGAGAGCGTGGTCGCGGTGGCGAGCGCCGAGTCGAGTGCGTAGATGCCGATGCCGGGGCGCTGCTCCATGGGACCGGATACGCTGTCCAGGTGGGTCTTCAGCGCGCCGATCGCGGTGGCGTCGACGTAGGGGATGGCGATGATGTCGTACTTCTCGGCGAAGACTTTGGCGTAGGCGGTGGCCGTGTCCGGGTCGGTGGCGCCGGTGGCCATGGCGACGACTGCGGAGGCGACGCCGGCGGCGGTGACTTCGGTGACCAAGTCGACCAGGTTGCCGATGGTCCCCTTGTGCTTGGCGGTCAGGGTGATGACGGCCTCGGCCACGGCGGCGGTGACGGGAAGGTCGGCGTATTTGTCGAGCTCGACCTTCAAAGCGGCGGCGATGGCGGTGGCTGCGGTTCCGGTGGCAATGGCAAGCTCGATGCGGCGGTTGCCGACGAAAAGGCGGATCACGCCGGGGCCGGTGGACGGGCCGGTGATGGTGATGGTGCCGGTGGCGGCTGCGCCGGCGCCGTTGTCGTCCAGGGCACAGACGGTCAGCTGCAGGTACGGGTTGGCCTTGATGGCGGCACGGCACATGAGGTGCGCGTTGGAGCCGTTGCCGAAGTAGGTGGCGGCCTCGGCGTCGCTGAAGACGTTGGTCGGGACCAGGGCGGCGACGGTGCCGGCGACCAGGCGCTGCGCGATGATGAGCATCTTCTGCAGGTTGGCCGGGAGCGTCCGGACGGCGAGTTTCGTGTTGAACTCGAAGTACTTGCCGGGCTTCCGGATGCTGCTGGGGATCGCGTCAAAGCTGATGTTTTTCGATGGCATTACTGGTCACCTCCGGTTTTCTTTTTGCCGAGTCGAGCTTCGACCAGAGAGCCGTCGTCCAGCAGGCGGCGGTAATAGGTAGTGTCCGGGACGTCGATCGGCTCGGTATCGGTGATGTAGGCCCGAGGGTTGGTCTCCATCGGGGTGCGGGTGCCGGGGGCTGATTGGACTAGCATGTGATCCTCCTGTTGAAATTGGTCATCTTGCCGTTTCACCCCTTTGGCAGATCCGGCAGGTCTATGATGTCGGTGGCGTCGGCTACGGCATCGCCTGGTTTGAGCAGATAGGAGAGGCCGACGGTTAGCAGGTCGGTGACTACTTCGTCGTCCTGTTTTTCTATTTCGAACGAGGTGGACATCTTGATCAGGTATCTGATCTTCCCCTCGGCATGGTCGTCTTCGTTGGTGACCTCGCGCCAGTTGACGGGCTGAAGGGCGGAGATCTCGAGATCAAGCTTTTGATCGAGCAGCAACTGGACTATGGCCTGGATCAGCGGGTTGATGCCTTTCCTGCGGGCTTCCTCGCTCTTGGGGTTTGCCAGGGTGACCAATAGGGAAAGGGTCACCTCTTGGCTCCAGCAGCGTTTACTGACCCGCCTGAAGCCTGCCTCCAGGCAGCCTGCGTCTACGGACGGGGACGGGCCGATGCCCTCGCCGGCCTTCTTGCCTCCTGTTTTCCGGATGCCGGCCAACCTGTCGACAATCCTCTCAACTGCTGCCTCTTCTATTGCGGTGATCATTTAAAAGCCCTTCAGTTTGTCGTCGGTGAAGATCTGCTGCCTTGAGGAGACCCGAAAACGGTTGCCTGACGGGGGGGCCGTGGAGGCTGCGGGGTCCTCGTTTCTCAGGCTGATCTTGCCGGTGAGTATCAGCTCTCTCAGCATCTTCACTGCGTTGTCGTACTGGCTCTGCCGGGTCTCCGGAATGGTTTCGGCGTACCGGCTGTAGACGTAGTAAATCGTCATCACGGTGGAAAGCCGTGTGACGACTCGCGGGACCGGCGCGAGGGGGAGCTCGTACCGGTCGGGGATGTAGCCGTCTATCTCGCTGTCGGCGGCCTCGATGCAGCCGTCGATCTTGTCCATGTCCACCACGCCCAATTCGGAGTCGTCGGTAAGCTCGATGAGGGTTTGCTCCGGAATTGCCACCTTGAGTTTCTCGTAATCGGTGTAGGCCATGGTGTCTCCTAAAAAGGAGGGCGGCGGACCGCCCCCCTTGCTTTCACTATTTAGACTTGCGCTACTGGCGCCTGATGCAGAAATCGACGGCCCTGGAGGCGGCTGAATAACCGTCAAACCGGAACGTGGAAAAGGCGCTGCCGCTGGCGTTGGTGACTTCGAAGGGACCGGCCCCTACTCCGACCTGTCGGCCGTCCAGGAACCATTTCCCCTTGACCGGTGCTCCGGTGGAGTCGGCGGCGTCCACGGCGATGCCGACGTACCCGGCGGTGGTGTAGCTCTTAAAGGTCCCCTTGGTGACGGTGACGGAGTCGCAGCGGCTCTTGGCCACTTCGGGTGCGATGCTCTTCAGGTTGGGCATCGGGTTCCGGGAGCGGTCATAGGGGATCTTCCCGGAGGCGAAAACGATGGAGCCGAAGCAGATCAGGATCGCGAGGGCGGCCAGCATGATTAATATGGTGAAACGATTTTTTAGCATACGCATTCTCCTATGCAGGTTCGGTTACACCCGCAGGATGCGGATGATGTCCCCGGCCGCGGCTGCCGCGTCCAGGGTATGGCCGTTGACGACGCCGGCGACGTGGGTGACGGCCTTGCCGTCGGCGTCGGAATCAACATCGGTGTCGGCGGCGATCGCGGCGGCGGCCTCGACGAGGAGGATGCCGCTGAAGTTGTAAGGGGCCTGGCGGTCGACGGCGGTGTCGGCTTCCACCACGCCCAGGGCCTTGGCGCCGGCGGCGCACTTGGCGCCGTCAAAGCCGACGAAACGGTGCACGACCAGGTCGGCGGTTTTGGCGGTGATGGAACCGGTTCCGGTTACGATCTGGGTTTTCACTTCTTACCTCCTTTTTCTGCCTTGCCTTTCGACTCGGTCTTTTCTTTTGGCGCCTCGGCCAGTTGCAGTTCCAGGCTGGCAACCGTCTCCCGCAGCGTTTTCAGCTCGGAGGTCAGCTCCTCAAGATCGCTCTCACGATTTGCCAGCTGAGAGTTGAGGCTGGTGATGGTGCTGTCGCGCTCTCCCAGCTGGAACTGGAGGCTGATGATGGTGGCGGCGCGCTCCCCAATCTCGGCGTAAGCAGCCTCGATCTTCGACTCCAACCCGGTGATCACCGTTTTGAGCTCATCACCTGCCTCTGCCTCGTCCCCGGCATCCAGCGGGTCAAGGAATTCCTCGAGCCTGGCTGCCTCCTCGGCATCGAGATCGATCTTCCTGCCGATGCGGTGAATCTTGCCATCCTTCCGGATGGCGGACTTCTTGACCACGTAGGTGGCCAGTTCCTTGTTACTCACGGGGCCTCCCTACTTGTTGGTGTTGGTGACCAGGTACCCGGCATCGGCGCCGACGATCTTGACGTCGAACAAGTCGGTGTTCCGGATCAGCTGGATCTTGCCGCCGTTGGTGACGTAGGTGTCGACCACGGGCTTGCTCTTCTTGCGGAAGGTGTATCCGAAGCTGGGCTCGTACATGGTGCGCTCTTTGCCCGTGGCCGCCGGCTGGTACCCCATCCACATCATGTCGCCCCAGATGTCATGCGGGGTGCCGTCGTCGTCGGTGTAGATCATCTCGCCGACCACGATCTCCTTCTCCAGGACTTCCTTGATGATCTCCAGGGTGACGACCTTGTTCTCGGTCAACTTGATGCGGTCCAGGAACATCGGGTGCTTCTTCCAGGACTTCAGGGTCGAGGCGCCGATGACGATGAGGTTGGCGCGCTTGGCGATCTGGCTGCGCAACGACTCGTCGCCATCCTGAACCACGCCGACCGGGTCGGAGCCGGGTTCGGAGAAGCAGTCGTCGCCGGCCAGGGCGAGCTTGTTGCCGGCGCCGTAGTTGTCAGGATTGCAGGTAAGGTCGGCCACGATCTTCTCGCGGCGCAGCATGATGCCGGCGACGACGAGGTTGGTGGCGTACTGCTGCAGGGGGAAGTTGGCTTCCTCTTCCTCGCGGTAGTCGATCGGGTACTCCAAGTCGTGCTCGGTCATGACGTATTTGTCCGAGGAGGGCTTCCCCGGGGTCATGCGGTTGGAGGCGCCGCGAATGGCGCGCTCGGTGGCGTAGAGGCGGAAGGCCTCTTTGCCGAAAGTCATGTACACCGAGCTTTCTAGAGTCAGGTTGCCGACTATGGGAAAGATGCGGTCGGCAATGGACTCGGCGTTGGTGTAGCCGCGGGCGAGCTGGGTAAGGACCGGGTCGACGACCCTGAGCCCGGAAAGCTGATCTGCAAACTGGTTTTTTCCCATGGGCTATTTCCCCCCCTTGTTGTTCATGACGATGCCGAGCGCCGTTTCGTAGCTGGTGCCGGCATGGGATTCCTGGTAGGCAAGCACCTCGTTGTGGAGCTCCAGGCGCTCCTGGTCGACCGGGCCGGAGAATTCCCCGGAACCCGCCGTGTTGACCTGGTGACGGACGCCGGCACGGTCACCGGTCGCGAACTCGCCCAGTTGGATGGTCTCCGGGAGGGCCTTGAGGCTCTCCTGATACATCTCCAGCTGGCTCTTCTCGGTCTTGCCCCCTTTGCCGTCGTCGAACTGCACCGCCGCCGCTTTTCTCAGGGTCATCATGTGATCGACGATCGCGGGGATGGTGGCGGGAGCTACCCGGGTGGGCAGGGTCTTGCAGAAATCCTCGAACTGCCTGCGGTCGGTGGCTTCCTCGGATTTGCCCAGCTGCTCGCGCAGACTGGTGACTTCCGAGCCGAGAGTTTTGTTGCTCTCCTCAAACTGTTTCAGCTGATCGCTGAAAGACTTGGTTGCCGTCGTCACTGCCTTGGTGACGATAGCTTCGACTTCCTCGATTTTCATCTCGTTCTTCTCCTTTTGGTTGTAGTCGGCTACTTCCATCCCCTCGACGGGCGAACGCATCATGGCGCAGGCCCGGCTGCAGGCGTAACAGATGGTGCACTTCGCGGGGTCGATGACGGCGCCCTTGTCCTGGACCATGCTGATGGCGCCGGTCGGGCAGCAGGACATGCAGACGTGGTCGGTGCAATCGGCACAGAATTTCGAGCGTTCTTTCGATCCGCTCATGAACTCCATAAATTTCTGAAACAGGCTTTTGCCGGTTTTGTCCCCGGGCTTTGTCATACGGTAGTCCTCCTCGAACTGAATGGTGACGAGGCCGTCGCCGTCGTCGTAGACATTTTCCATCCCGGGTACCGCCGGGCAGTTGTAGCCGAGAAACGCAAGGTGGTGGATACCACGGGCCGGATCCCAGGCGATGGAGCGGAACTTGACCAGGCCGCTCCTTACCCACTGTTCGAACTGCGGCTGCACCTGGGAGAGCTTGACCATCACCTTGTCGCCCTCGCGCCTGGCGGCGCTGATCCAGCCGAAAGCTGGGCCGCGCCCCTTGCGGTGCAACGGCTCGACGTGATCGACCCGCAGCGGAGCCATGTGAAAGGTCGGGTTGTACTTCGCGAGAAGGGCGTCGATTTTCTCCGGAGTCCAGTTGTCGGTGTTGCCGGCGCTGTCGGTCCAGCGGCCGCATTTGAAAGCCTCGATCCAGGCGCCTTCCATGCTTTCGTTTGAGCTGAGTGTCGCCACTAGCAGGGCCTCCTTATTCCGTCCATGTCACGCTCCTCTTTCAAGCGGTGCAGCTGCACCGTACAGCATGTTCCGCGCAGGATCATTTACGGCGCCGTAAATTGTCGGTGCCGGGTTTCCGGATAGTCTTTAAACCGCCTTTAAAATTCCCTGTAGGGCCTTTGCACCGTCCAGTTCGACCCTCTGCCGCCCCTAATCGGCTACAGGCTGAATTTGGGGCTCGCATCACCGCTTTCCTCCGACCACGTTGTCGAGGTGACGATAGGTGAGCTGCAGCACCATGCTGCGGTCGCGCTCGGCAAGGCGCATCCCGGCGCCATCGTTCATGGCGAGGTAGGCGCGGGCGGGGATCTTGACCTTCTTGCCACGGCCGGCCATGCCGCCACGCTGATGGATGGCGCCGTAGGGAACCGAGCCCCCGACGCCGATCCTGACGGAGTTCCTGTCGGCCTGGTAATGGACGTTCCGCCGCAGCGCACCCGACTCCACCAGGAGCCGCTTCCCCTGCAGGTACTCCCGCCCTTTTTTGGACAGCGTTCCTTTTTTCTTGAGCCGCTTGCCCCTGGCCAGCTTCAGCATCAGTGTGGTGCTGGAAAGCTTTTCCCAAGGGTTTCCTTCGGGGTCGCTCTCCCGGGAGAAGTTCTCCAGGACGCGGCGCTCGTAGCTCTGGCCGATCTCCTCCAGGAGGTGTTGCGGGTTGTCGCTGAACCGCTCCAGCGCACGGAAGGCTTGGACAACGGCGCGATCGTCGATGACACTGGAGATCAAGTTGCTCATGCCTTGCCCTTCCGGACCAGCCTGGTGATCTTGTTGCCGTCCAGGGTGGCCTGGTAGACGGCGCCGCCCTCCTCATACTGGAAGACGCGCCCTTTTCTCCCTACTGGCTTGCCGGCGTCCAGGATGGTCGGGATCATCTGGTAGTCCGCCAACTGCAGCTTTGCCTGCGCGGAAAGGACTTCCTGGTCCATCCAGACGGTCTGTCCTTCCAGCTGCAGGGTGGCTTGCCTCTGCTCCTCGAGGACGGCGACGGGGAACTGCCCCACGATCTTTCCTTCAAAGAAGCGACTGAAGGCAGGGCCGGCGACGTGCTCTTTCATCCAGGAGCGGCTGATGTCCCGGGGAAGCGTCTCGAACTTGTCCGCCAGCACCCGGTAGCTTCTCCCGGATGCCTGCCCGACGTTGTAGTCCCAACCTGGGTCGATGCCGTTGGGGACCTGGTGCACCTCACCGGTCCGCTTGTTCACCCACTGGTAACTCCCGTCTTTCGGCGCATCCCCCCTGCCGGACGCTTTGGCTCTTGCATGCTCGGCGCGCTCGGCCCTGCACATGCGGCAGTGGCACTTCCAGCCGTTGGGCGGGAAGTGGGTCTGAATCCAGGGATCGTCGATAGGGAGGGTGATGCCGTCCCAGGAGACATGAAGGGGTCGCGGGTTCTGCACGCCGTCGGCGTGGAGGTATCTGAGATACTCGGTCCCCGAAGTCTCGAACTGGTTCCAGCGCCCGGCCTGGTAGGCGGTGGTGATGTTGGTGTCCCAGATAAGTTCGCTTCTCCAGTTGCGGCCGCCGTTGTAGCTCCAGCCGTGACGCTTCACGATGTCATCGAACTGACCTCGGAACTCCTTGAGGTTCATGCCGCCGTCGATTGATTTCTGGACGGCGCCGCGCAGGTCGGCAACCAGTTCCGCCTTTGTTGCGCCGGCGGACATGAAGGCGCGGGCGTGCTGATCCTTCCAGATGTCGTCGTAGGTCGCAGCCGCTATGGACAGCTTGCCTTTGAAGAACTCGCTGGCTTCCTTGAAAGGCAGTTTGAAGGTGGCGTTAAACTCGTCCTGGTCCATCAATCACCGTTCTTTGCGTCGATGCGTCCGGCCATCATGGCGCGAACCATCTCTTCGGCCATGATGCCGGCAAGTGTCTCGGTGGCCATGCCGGGGTAGGCGTTGGCGATGGTGTCGCGCATCTCCTCCAAGGAGCTGCCATCGTCCATAAGTCTCCGGATCTTGCCGAGCCAGTCGGTGAGGGTCGGGTCGGCCGACGTCGCCAGGCGCTCGGCAAGCCTGGTCTCCGGGAGCTGCGCGATCTGGGCGGTGGAAAACGTGCTGCAATGCGGGCAACTGGAGAAGCTCTCTTGGGGCTTCTGTGCAGGTACCGGACTCTCGGTTGCCGCCTCGATGTCGCCGGCCTCAAGGTTGTAGGTGCGCTCGAAGTAGCCCTGGCTAAATTTCAGTCCGCTTTTGGCCAGCGCTCCGGAGAGCTTGTCGTCGCGCTCGGCGGGCTTCAGGTCGACGTCCTCTTCTTCCCAGAGGCTGAAGCGGGGAGCGTTGACTGCGGATCCCCAGTTCTCGATGCAGATGTAGTCGATGAGCTGGTTCATGGTCTCTTCGACCAGCGTCTTGTCGGCGTCGCGCAGATCCTTGCGGATCTCGATGGTGAGTTCCTTGCCGCCCAGCTCGCCGCTCACCGACTGGCCGGCGCCGGCGTGGCCGAGCCAGACGGTGGAGATGGCGCTGTTGGCTTCAGCGATGATGCCGCGGTACAGGTCCGCGGTGGCGCCCTTGCTGCCGCTTTCCTTCAGCTCGACGCTGCCGTCGTCGGGGATCACGGCGAGGCCATCCTGGACCATCTGTTCCAGGACGTCGAGCAGCTCGTCGACGTCGCCCTGGTCCGCGGTTCTGGGGAGCTTGCCGATGGGCCAGACCTGGCCGAATTTTTCGGAGAACTGGATCCAAAAACGCCAGCCGCCCCGCTTGAAGATGACGGGCCAGAAGCAACGGGAGTTGAGTCCCAGGCCGTAGGGATTGGCGTAGCTCGCCTCGTTGGTGGGGCAAAGGAAGCGCCGCGCGGGAAGCTCCTCTCCGGCCAGGGGGTTCTCCCGGGAGAGAAAGCGAAGCTCGTTGTCGCTGTTGAAGCCAAACCAGTGCTGGGGCTTGACGTGCATGGCGACGGGCGCGTTCAGTCCGCTGGCCAGTTTCTCCCAGACCGTCTCGATGGGGCTGTAGCCGAAGCCGCGGGCGTTGCGGATGATGCGCTCGATGATGGTGTTGAGCGGAAGGGCGGTGAAGATCTCCTTCACGGCCTTGGCCTGCCGAGACTTGGCGCTCTTGCCCTTGTCGATCTCCCAGTCGAGGGCAAGGGTGGCGTTGACGCGGTTGACTATGGAGCCGCCGACTCGGTCGTCGGTGATGAGGTCCTCGTAGACCCGGATGTCCCGGCCCTGGCTCTTCAGGACGGGGTCGGGGTTGGGGAGGTAGAGGTTGCCCAGGAGCACGTAATCAAGCGACCTGGAGCGAACGGCAAGCTCCTTTGAGACCGACTTATCCTGAAAGCGCATGAATGAGCCGTCCGACAGGTAGAGCCCGTTTTTACGCTGCATTGAAATACCCCTTTAAAAGTTTCTTGGCGCGACGCGTGCCGCGGGATTTGACACGGACCGGACCGGCGTCTTGCCGGCTGGCGAATACCATCATGCAGCTCGCGATCGCCGCGTCGCCGTGGCGAACGATGCCCGCGGCACGCTCACCGCTGCCGGTGAGGGTCTGTTTTTCCGGGATCTTGGGAACGCCACGCACCATCTTGACGGAGCGGTAATCGTCCATGTGCTCGTCCTGTTTGGGTACCTCGATGGTGCCGTCCTCGAAATGCGCCTTCCACTTGGGCATCTCCTCCCGGTACCAGGTCTCGGATAGCATGACCTGGGTGATGCGCATGGTGCCATATCGTTGCATGGCCCGCTCGGACAGGTACTGTCCGTTGCCGCGGCCATCAAAGGCGCCATGTACAAATTTCGGCAGCCGGTCCAGGATGTAGAAACAGATGAGCTCCTGTTCCCGGAAAGGTACGTTAAAAAGCTCAACCACGAAGGGAACGCGGAGGCGAAGGTTTTCCTGGATGGTGCCCGGGTAGAGCACGGTCAGGTTGGCACTTCTGGCAAAGTCCTCGCCAAAGCAGTGCTTGCGATCTTTAGGGAGCGAGTCCAACAGCGGCCGCAGGTGCTCGTGGCAGAAGTCGAGGGCGGCCTTGGAGCGGTCCTGGTCCGGCAGGGTGGCAAACTCGTTGCTGCAGGCCCACTTGATAACGGGCAGATCCTCCCTCATAGCCCGCTCGATCAGAACCCGGGTGAGGTAGACCCCGGTCCCCTGGCTGGGGATACAGAAGAGCTCCTCGTCGGCGTTGCCGCGATAGAAGTTGATGAGCTTCTGGCGCCAGTCGTCCTGGTCCTCCTGCGTCCATTCCTTGCCCCGCACCAGGCAGATGCGCTTATGAAGCCCCTCCTCGAGTGCGTCGTCCAGTGTGACCCGGTGCAGGGAGTACTCGAGGCGCCCGGCGCGGATCTCCTGGATGATCTCGTTAAACTCATTGGAGTCGCCGAAATGGGTGGAGATGATCCGGACCTGACCGCCCCACATGAGGAGCGCGATCGCGGCCTTGATGAGTCCGGCGAGGTTGTCATGGAACGCGGCCTCGTCGATGATGACCCGGCCCTGCTTACCACGCAGGTTGTTAGGCCGGGAGGAGAGAGCCGTGATCCTATTGCCGGATTCGAAGGTGATCCGGAACGCCAGTATCTTTTGCTCTTCGACGATGGTGCTGCCGTCGACCACCTTCGACTCGGTGAACACCTCCTCGGTCATCTCGATGGTGGCGATGAAATCGTTGAACTTGCGCGCCCACATGCCGGCATCCAGGATGAACTCCAGGGCCATCTCGCGGTTGTAACCGATGTACCAGACGTCGTCGCCGCTGGCGGCCGCGGCATAAAGAACGGCGTCGGCGGCCTCGGCCCAGGAGATGCCGACACGGCGGCTCTTCTCCATGATCTTCACCGCGCTCTGATCGGCGATCCACCTCTGCTGGTACGGAAGCAGCACCGGCGGTACCCGCAGGTCGCGCCGGGTCGGGATCGCCCAGGACGGGATGTTGCGCGCCTGCTGCGCTTCGCTGGTGGCTTGGAGCGTTGCCGGTGTCACTTGGAGAGCTCCACGCCCAGGATGTCGGCCCGGATCTGCTCGATCTGGGCGTCGGTGGCGCCCTTGATGGTCTTCAGCGTCTTCTCGACGGCGGTGGCGGCTTTGGAAAGCGCTTCATTTCGGATTTCGCGCTCCCGCTTCACGTTGATGGTGGCGCTCTGCTCCAGGCGCTGGGTGGCGAGGGCCAAGGCCTTGACCTGGTCGATGGTGCTGGCCAGGGTCTCGGGCTCGCTCAGGTCGGCGTCCTGGATCTTAAGGGTGAGGTCAAACGCCAGGGTCCGCAGGATCTCGTTGATCAACAGGCCCATCTGCCCCTGGGGCGCTGCGCCGACTTTGCTGATGAACATGTCGGCGACGTCGCGGCTCTGGCGCAGCTTCTCACCCACGTCGGCCATCTTCACGGCGTACCGGTTCACGCTGCTCTTCGTGACGCGATCGTCATGACCTTCGGCCTCGAGGAGGGCGTTGATCTGCGCTGTCACGTCCAGCTGGGTCATCCGGGGATCCTGGAGCAGCTGCTGCAACGTCGCCTTGATGTCGGCCGGGAGGGTGTCGATGGTGGACTTGGGGGGCATGGTCAGCTCCGGGGACTCGGGCGCTCGACGCCCGGGATCGTGGAGCGGCCGGTGGCAATGTCGGCGCCGCGGGTGGTAAGCGTGGCTATGTAGTAGCCGACGACCTCTTCGGTGCTGATCAGCCCCTGCTCGCGCAACCAGGAGAGCTCAGTTTTGATCCGGTCGCGGTTTACGTTGTGCCCGAACTTGTTCACCACGGTGTGCAGGATGGACTCGTTAAGCGAGTATCCCGGAGCCTCTTCCATGGCGCGCAGCAGGATGAGGCGTATATTGCTACTGATGAGAGTTTCCAGACTCATCACTTCCCTCCGTTCAGTTCGTTTTGGGTCAAGAGGTCGACCATGCGGTTGATCCCTTCGAGGCGACCGTCAATCTTGTCGACGCCTGCCTTGATGCCGTCCAGACGTGCGTTGATGTGCTTGTCGTTGTCTTCCATCCGGCCATGGTTGGAGCAAACTCCGGGGTTTTTGACGGCGGCTTCTATGGCTAAGAGCCGCTTCTCCACACCGTCCCACCGGGGGTCGGCGGGCGGGGTCTTGATGCTGGCGGCGATGCTCTTAATGCTGTCTTCGCTGGTCTTCAGCCGCTCTTCTATCGCGATGATGCGCTTCTTGGCATCGCTACGGCGACGGTCCCAATAGACGTAGCCGGCGATGCCCCAGGTAAGGATGAAGTTGGCGAGCGGCAGGTATGACATCCAGTACGGTAATTGGGAACTCAAGTGCTCCTCCGGGGGCGGTAGTTTTCAAAGTCGGTCTGGCATCCGACGCACCTGGTGCATCCGGGTGCAGCCATACGACGTTGTTCGGGTATGGGCTGGTAGCAATCCTCACAGCGGGTTGCGGAGTGGCCGTTGATCCGGTTGCGGTAATGGGCGGCTAGTGCGTCGGCAAGAAACACCTGGTCGAACTGTTGCGCCCGATCGATGTCGTCCATTTCATCACCAACGGTATTCTGTGCCGAGCTGGAGCCGGGCGTCTCCCCCGGTTTCCAGATTGGCGACGGCGCTGAAATAGACGTTCTTCACCCTGAGAAAATCCCACTTGCCGTAGACGTTGCCGATGTACTGCAGGCGCTGATCCAGGCCGTACCGGATGCCGACCGCGCCATCGTTGCGGAACTGGAACCAGGGGGCGGGCTTCTCCCGGACAGTGATGGTGGTGACGCCGGTTTCCATGTCGATGACACTCAGGGCCTCGACGCCGTTGCGGGATTCGGGGATGTCGGCTGTGCCGCTTACCTCAAGGTCGTGCTGTATGGTGCCCCCTAATTCGGGGGGGATCACCTCCCCCGCAGATGCCGGGCCGTCCTCGGCCTCTGCTCCTTCCAGATTCCCCCCCTGGAGCCAGGGGAGATCCATCGTTTCGGCCAACTTCGCCTTGTCCAGGACTACGATGCCGCGCTCGGGACACGGGACCAGGACCCGCTGCACATCCTTCACGGTCCGGAGCTCCGGGACACGTTTAAAGGTGGTGGTGTTGATGGTGCGGATCTCCGGCATGAGGTACTGCCACAGGGCGGCAAAGACAGCCAGGATCAGTAGCACCAGGAGGACGGTGCGGCGCAGATCGGTCTGCCGCCAGTCGGTGGTGAAGTAGTCGCCCCAGTTCATTTACGGCACCTCGGGCGGGGCAGGGGCGGGGGTGAGCAGCTCGGTTTTGCGGGCGCTCCCCTCGGAAGATCCGAAGTAGTAGCCGAAGACGTCTTTCACGATCGCGACAAGGGCTCCGATTAGGATCAGCAGGATGTCCTTGACGGAGACGGGGATATCGGGGGCGCTGATCAGGACGATGATGGCGGCAAAAAAGCCGATGATCGCGGCGATGGCCAGGAGAGGTTTGAGGTCAAATTTTCTTTTCATTGCTTCCTCCGGAGTGTGGGCCCCATCACCTGGGGGCTGGTTGTCATGCGCTGTGCGTGGCCATGATGCGGACGATGTTGTTGTACCGGCGGTTCACGTCGCCGGGCTCTTTCTGCCCCCAGGCGGTACTTAGCTTGATCTTCAGGATGTCCTGGGCGGTGACGGGACGGCCGAGCGCGGCCAGGGCGTTGGCCATCTTGCCGTTGGTGGACATGTAGAACTGATTGTGGTAGTCGGCGGCGTGGACGATGGCTTCGTCGTTGGCAAAGGTGATGCGCCGGGACTTGGCAACGGTCAGTACGTGGTCCAGACAGTAGGAGATCTGGGCGTCGTCGTACTTGTCGACGATGGCCATGTTGGCTTTGAGCTTGGCGGAGAGCCCGCCGCCGCGCTTTGCCTTAACATCTGCTATCTCGGCTTCGGTGAACCCGCACTCCTGGAGGCACTTGACGGCAGCGGAGTTGTGGCCCACGTCAAGCTGGCTGATGCCGAAGGAAAGGCCGCTGGCTTCGCTGGCGTTGCTGAAGCGGTAGATGGCGTTGGCGTTGCTGGAGAGTTCGTTGGCAAAGATGGCTTTGCGCAGGGTTTCGAGCAGACTCACGGGAACCTCATGTGTTTGGGAAACTAAGGGTGGCCGCCCCGAGGAAATGGCAGGAACCTCGGGGCGGCCGGGCAAAGGAGACAACAAATGACAGGGGGGACTCTACAGGAATGTGCGGGGGGTGTCTTTTACGGGGCCGTAAATAAAAAACCCCTCCGGAGGGGTCGGAGGGGCTTGAATGATAAGGGAATTTTCCTTTAATAGCTCATTACGGGCATTACGTCAATGGGAGATGTCAGAAGCCTGGCAGAAGGGGCTCTTCGCGGGCTTTCTTTTCTTTCTGTATCCGGCGGAAAATGTCGTAGATGACGGACTGGGAGACCTTGTGGTTGGTGACCACTTCGCCGATATTGCCGAAGCCGCGGAAGTCGGTCCAGATCTGGGAGTCGCGGATGACGCGGTCGACGGCGGAGCCTTTCGGAATGTAGAGCTGGGTCCTGGACCATTCCTCTTCAACTCGAACGGCGATGGCGGTGGCGAGATGGCAGGGGTGGGCGACGCGGGCGTTGGGATCGGTGAGGAGGATCCCCAGGGTGACGTCGCGCAACTCGCGGCCGCGCAGGGTGCGCAGCGGGTCGACCTGGGCCACGACTCCCGGGAGGGTTTCGCCATCTGCTTCGGGCAGGCTGGTTTCTGCCGGACCCCACCACCTGGGGATCAGGGTGCGGCCGCTCCAGTTCTTGCGGATCCACTCGGTAACGTGGAGGGCGATGTCCATGGCGGCCGGGTTGGCGTCGGACTTGATGATCACCTCCTCGATCTTGCTGTAGATGTCCCGGAGCGTCTCCGGGTAATGCTCGGCCAGTCTCATGTCACTTTGCTCCGCTTAGGTCCCAGCCTTCTTTCTGGGCCTTCTTTGTGAGGGCCGTGATGATCCGGTAGAGGTCCTCGGTTTTTACCCACTGCACCTTGTCGGCGAGGCGCATCTGTTTGGCGATCGCGTCGGCGTACTTCCAGCTGAGGTTGCCGATGGTGAGGAGCGCCTCTATCTTGCCGAGCTGGTCGCTCCTGGACTGCCCCGGTTTGTCCATGTTCTTGGGTCGGTGCGGGTAGCTCTTCTTGGTCCAAGTCTGTTTCGGCTTGCTCACTTCCTCGCCGGCCAGCTCCTGCAGGCGCTGGATCAGGGCGTAGCGCTCGGCGGGGGTGAGCTCCTTGGAGGAGTCGCAGCGGCTTTTGCTGACGTCGCTGATCAGATCGCGATAGTTGTCGTCGCTGTAGCCGGGCACAGTCTTTTCGACTTTGGTCTTGAGAGTGTGGATCCGGATGCGATCGCGGTTCCACTGCTCGGCTGGGGTCTGGTTTTTAAAGGTCTTTAAAGGCATGGTTAAACCTCATAAGTCCCGGCGTCGTCGAGTTCAGACTCGTACCTGACCAGAATGTGACCGCCGCCCTCTTTGGCGTAGCCATCGGTAAGCCTGAAGGCGCACGGAGTATCTTTTATCATCACGAACTTACCGAACCCTTCGACGAACCTGCACCAGCATTTAAGGTCAGTATCCCAGCGATCAGTCTCGTGATGAAACCCGCTCGCCACCGCGACGGCCAGCGCCTCCAGGTCGTTCAGCTCGTAAAAGTCTTTCTTCCAGTCGCCATCCACGAAGTAAGCCTTCGCCGCTTCGGGGTCCTCAAACTGAACGTCGATCTCCATTTCAAAAGTGATCCTGAGTGTCTTCATTTTGATCTCCTGTTATGCTGCGATCAGCCCGATCTTGCAGACCTCGAAGCCCCACCGCCGCGCTGTTTCGTCTTTATCCGCAAAGTCGCGGGCTTGCTGTTCGGTTTCAAAAAAGGCAACATCTGTCCATTTGTCCTCAAGCGGCCAAGCGCTCTCCTTGGATGCCGTGTAGACCATCACGAAATAGGGTTTTTTCACGCGACCTCCTGCTTGAAAATCTTTTTAAGTTGATACGCGAGCTTTCCGAGAGCGACCATAGCCTCGTGATATGCCTTCTGCTTGGACACGCCAAGACAGGCGCCTATCTCCTCATACGTGTAGTTAGGTTTTAGGTGCCGAGACATCTCTTCTCCAAGTCTGTGGTAGACCTCCCAAGATGGTCTCAATGCCATTAACCCCCTCCCTGATGTGCTCCGCGCACAGTTCGATTGTGTTATGCTGCTCAACTTTCATTCCGGCCTGCTAGACCTCGTAAGGAAAGGCATCATGCCTTTGCCGACTCGTAGCTGCTTCTTTACCTTGGGGACTGCCAAGCCGAAGTTGTTCTCCCGGGGTGGGTCGCGGTGGTACTTGCCTTTGCATCTGGAGTCGCAGTACTTCCGTTTCTCGAACTGGGCCGCGCTCTCGTATGGCTTCTGAACCAACCGGCTCCCGCAGGGGCACACACGCCGCACCATCATTCTCCTCCAGGAAGCCGCTTGCCGATCGAGGCCATGAACAGGCGGTCCTTCTCCAGCAACAAATCGACTGCGACTTTGCAGACTCCCGGTACCCGGCGCTCTCCACGCTCCCAGTCGACATAGGTGCGGTAGGGGGTGCAGAGCCTTTTCGCCATCTCCGCTCGGTTCATGCCAAGTTTCCTCCTGGCAGCTGCCAATTTGTTAGCGGTCATTTTCGCTCTCATTCTGTCGATTCTGTACGCCATGCGTACAAAAACCGGGTTTTGGTTCTTCTCTCGGGAAGAGCTCCCGGAGGTCGACCGGCATCGGCCAGGGCGGCTCTAGTCCCGGCATGGTCCTGGCCTCCCAGTCCACATGGTTTGCGCACTTTCCGCCGTTCGCCTCTATGGCATAGCGGCGGCTGGGCTCGATCGGCTCCAGGTGGTCCGGATGCCGACACCACTGCTTAGGGCCGAACCATCCGTGGTACTTGCACAGGTCGGGTGTGTAGCAGTACATCAGGCGACCTGTAGCAAGGGAAGAGCTTCAGCCGGGCGGCTATCTCTGATTCTGCGTATCTCGAGGATGAGCTCGTAGTGCTTGATTTTCAGGTCATGGTTCTCGGCCAGCAGCTGCTCGATCTGTTTCATGAGAGTGCCTGCGCTAGCCGCCTCATTTTCCCTTCCTTTAGAAAACATCCGTGCCCCCCTTTAAAATCAAATGTGCCTGCTCATTTTTATGCCTTGCGGCCATTATCTGGAGAATTTCGATTGTGATTGGATCAAGTACCGGCCCCCTGACCTGACCTGACCTGACCTGACCTGACCTGACCTGACCTGACCTGACCTGACCTGACCTGACCTGACTCAACGGACTCGGCTGGATCTAGGATGGGCTCGGTGGACGGAGCGGACGGCATGGGTTCCTCGCTCTCGAATGCGAAGGGGATCCCCGCCGCCTGCTTCGCCTCGTGCTTGGCAAGTTCGGAGCGGTTGTACAGCTGGCTTCTCCAGGGGCTTTCTGTGACTGGTGCCTCGGCGGCTTTCCCTGCATTGGCTTTGCGCCATGCTTGATAGTCCTTGCCGCACATACCGCGAATCAGGTACATGTCGGGGCGGTTGCAAACTGTGCAGGTCCCTATGGATTTGGACCGGGGCATAGGTTTTGCTGCTTCCTCAGCTACGCTGGCTATGGGATCGACGAAGCGCTTGCCGCAGGCTATGCATTTGCGCTCGAGCTGCTGCCCCAGGTAGGTGTGGACGTCTTCGGTTATGGTTCTGCCGCCGCACTTTGGACACTTCATGTTGACCCTCTCTGGCTGCATCATCAGACTCCGGCCGCCACGCCGGAATGACCGCGGAGTACACAATTTTATGTACTCCGCGGTTCGCAGTTACTTCCGAACCCGCTTCTTAATGCGCCGCTTCTTGCGGGGCTCCCCCTTTTTTTTGCCGCAGCCGGGGCATTCCCACCTCAATCCCTCCTGGTCCATCTTCGTCTTGCATGCGGGGCATTTCATTGAAAGGACCTCCGTGGTTTTTGCTCCAGTATGGCTTTGCAGCTGGAGCAGACGGTGAATTCCAGACCGGGGATGCCCCGGTCTGTTTTGATGTCAGTCGATCCGCATTTCGGGCATTTCATATGCCCCTCCTACAGCGCCGCTATGTCGAGCGGGATGGCGACGTAGGAGCCGCTCTCGGCGCGCTCGTAGAGCCGCAGGTACTGCTTGCTGCCGGTGACACGGAGGGCATCGTCCAAGGCCTTCATGGCCAGCTGCCAGTCTTCGTTGGGGAACTTGTAGCGCCTGATCTGCAGAAGCTTCCCGATGCTGATGCTCCCTTTGCCGTTGGTCGCAAGGAGTTCGTCGACCAGGATCTTCAGCTCGGGTCTGGCGCCGTCTTTCCAGATCTCCGCGCACTCCTGCAGCTTCTCCAGGCAGGACTGGAACTCGGGACCGACGCCGATGATCTCGTTGACCGCGATGAGGAGCTTGAACCTGCCGCTGAAGTCGAGCAGCTGCACGTTCCCCTTCTCGCCCCCCCGCTTCACCTTGTACTGCTCGTTGATGGTGCCGAGCAGGGCGTGTACGTCGCCGAAGGTGCTGACCTTGAAGTCTGCGATGGCTTCGCTGAGAGCCTTCCACTTGGCTGCGATCTCGTTGACCTGGTCGTCCATCAGCTTGTCCAGGTCCGAGATCAAGTGCTCGGGCACCAGGTGCCCCTTGCCGTTCTGGCGAAACCCTTCCGGTATTGCTGCTGCTTGTTGCATGTCTCTCTCCTCTAGTTGACTACCTTGATTAAAATGATGGCGACGCTGTAGCCACACAGCGCGCCCATCACCGTGGCCATGACCAGCACTGCAAAAACAAATCTCATGCTCATCCCGAAGCCCCCTAGCAGTTGCCCCACACCCTGAAGTTGACCACTTTGCGGTTTCTGGTCATCACCATCAGCTCGCCTCGCTTTTGCTCCATGACCCTGTCGATCTCCGCATTGTTCTCTGCATGGATGTCGCCCGGGTCTGTCGCCGCCGACGCGGCCGTGTTCGGCTTTGGCAGCGGCGGGGCGATAAAGCTGGTGTCTGCTTTAGCCCGCTCTCTGACGGCCCTCAATGCTGCCGTGACTACGCGATCCGGCGCGGCCGGCACTCCTCTTTTAAACCGCTTCAAAAACCGTTTAATCATCGCTTTTACCCCCCTTAAAAGTGCCCGCCCGTTTTGAAGAGCCGGCAGAAAGTGGCGGTGCAGATGCCACTGATGAGATTGGTGAAAACTGCCCGGCTCGATTGCAAGGCTCGGATCATGGTTTCCTCCTGCAGGCATGACAGGCGCGGAACATCCGGGCGTAGAATGAGTCGGTGGTGGGACCACGCTTCTTGTGTCCGGAACACTCGGCCAGGGTGATCTCCCCCAGTTCCGGGCAGGGTACCGTCTCGCCGCCCAGAACCAGGCGGATGCGGGTCTGTATGGTTTCGGGGGACGGGTAGGTTCCTTTGCGAAATTGGGATACGGCGCTGTCGGAGACCTCCAGCATGCGCGCCACTTGGGCGGCTCCGCCCTTGCCCCGCTTGTCGTTGCGCTCGGCGATGGCCTGTTCCAGGAGCGCCAGCAAATCGACTGCCGTCACTCGTCACCCCCAGCGTCGACCCCCTCGGTCCAGGCCACCTGCTTGGTATTCGGGTCGTAGACCTGCCGTACGCGCTGGATCTGCGGAGGCTTTGGGCCGGTCCATTTGAGGCCCACCAGCCTGTATCTCGCCTGGGCCGTGGGGGAACTGATACGGGTCCGCACCAGGTACCCGGCGGCATGCAGGTAGTAGACGTAGTGCTTTGCGTCGCTTTCGGTGACCTTGCAGAGGTCGGTGGAGGCGTTGAACGCCAGATCCCGGGAGGAGAAGTCGCGCAGTACCCGGATGGTGTTCCACATCTGCAACCGCCCCTGGCCCTGGGTCACTTCGGTGCCGTCCTTGCGCACCCTGGGGGCGTCGACGCCGATATCCCGGACCAGGAGATAAAGTGTCGGAGTGAATCCCCCGTTTGCGTGCGTGACCTTCAGGTACCCGGCATTTACCAGACCGGTCAGATAGGTATTGACGGTGTCACGTCCCAGATGGGTCTCCTGCTGGATGGAGCGGAGCGTTAACTCACCTTTGACCTCTCTGATAAGCGCCCAGATCGCGTCGCGGCTCTCGTCGGTGCGCAGCTTGTTTACCGGTTTGCGGCTCATTTACTCCTCCGATCCCGCACCGGCGCGGCGCCGGTGTAAAGGGGGCGGTTGCCCCAGGTGGTGAGATCGATGCTGGAGAGCCCGAGCTTCAAGGCTTCTTCCTGGACCAGCTCCAAGTTGGTACAGATGCGCCGGGCGCTGCCGCCGGACTGTCCGTGAATGTGGGTCAGGAGGTCATGCTCTACGGTGACGCGCTGGCAGTAGAAGTCGGCCAGTGTCTCGGCATCGTAGAGGTCCAGGGCTTGGGCGGGGGTCCAGTCGAGCACCCGGCTGTGCACGCGCTCCCATTTTTCGAGCGCGGTCGGCAGGTTCTCCTCGCCGATCAGCATCAGGGCGCACTGGGATCCGTCATAGATGTCGCGGATGACTTCGACGGACTTCTTTGCCACCACATGGTCCATCTCGTCGATGATCAGCGGGCGGCGGGAGAGCTGCAGCTGGGCACAGACCTGGTCCAGCATCTCCGGCATGGTGGCTGCCGGCGGTATGCCCATGAGCTTGAGGATTTCGACGAAGACCGTCTTCCTGGTCCAGACCGACTTGCACTCGATGCGGTAGGCGTTGTAGCGGTTCATCAGGAAACAGGCGGCCGAGGTTTTGCCCAGGCCGGCCCGGCCGTAGAAGACGCCGATGCGTGGGAGGTGGGAAGGGGCGTTGATCAGCCGCTCCATGCTGGTGGCCGCGAGGCCGACGTTGCCGAGGGCTGCTACCGCCCCCTTGACTGCTGGTACGTTCTGTGACATGATTTCTCCGCCTGTTTAGTAGTGCTTCAACTCAAGGCCGGCGCCGCGAACGCCGGCCTTGTCTATTTGGCGATGGCGCCCAACTCTTCCTCCATACCCGCGTAGGCCCTGCACTCGGCGCTCTGCCCGAAATTCCTGTAAAACTGGTACTCCGTTTCGTCGATGATCTGGCCCTCGGACAGGGCCGTCTTCAACCGCTTCCACCGCCTGTACTGGGACCGCACCGACTCGACCTGGATGCTGGCCACGTTGCTCGCCTGGGACCGCTCCATGTCAGCCTTCAGCCGTTCCTTGGCTGCGGTCACGTCCGGTGCCGGCTCCGGCTTGATGGTCAACCTCCTTTCCAGGGCGGCCGCCGCTTCCATGGCTGCAGAAAGGCCGGGGGTGATGTGTTCCACGCTCCGTTGGGGCAGGTGGGTGACGTTCCCCTTGGCGATCGCCGCCTTCTTCTCACGGTGGGCCAGGACTGCGGAAACGATGTCGACCCCCTTGATAGCCTTCTTCGCTTCCCGGGCGTGCCGCGCCATCTCCTTCTTGTGCTCGTTGTGCAGCTCCCGGGTCGCGACCGCCACCTCTGCGCGGCTTATGTCAACGCGGTCGGGATCCTCGGCGATGCAGAGGAACTCCCAGGCATCGAATTCGTTCTTGACGTGGACGATGATGCGGCCCAGGCTGACCGGCTCGGCGAAGGCCCGGCAGTACTCCCCGACGTGCCGTCCCAGGGCCGGGTGGATGTAGAAGCCGCCGTTGACGCGGATCCCTTTCTTGCCGATGATCGGCAGCCGACCGCCGGGGCGCACCGCCTCGCACAACAGCATGTCCAGGGCGCGCTCGTCGGAGATACGGCGGATAGGATGCGGCCACTGCTCCATGACCTGGTTGGGGGTCTTGCCGAGGCTGGAGTGGACCGTGTTGTGGTAGCTCTCGCACCAGCGATCGCAAAAGGCCTGCAGCTCCTCTGAGGTCATCGCGATCTCTATGACCTCATCCTTGTTCTTAAGGCGCTTGGCGAAGCTCTTGCGGGCCTCGATAGCCTGGCGCTCCGAGACGCTGTGGCCGCAATAGCCGGGCAGGAGCTCTATCAGGTCGTGACTCAGGGTTTGGAAGCCGCGCTCGATATGGGGTTTTTCGTCGCCGCTGTAGGGGTTGCAGATGTGCTGGTTGATCTCCAGGTCGGAGAGGATCCGCTCGAAGTGCTCGGTCAGGTAAGGAGCGCCCTGGTCAGTGACGATAGTGCCGCCGGCGGCGGGTACGCCCCAGTCCAGGATCGCCCGGCGAACCGCGAAGGCGTTGTCCCGTGCGCGCTCGGTCTTGTTGACGTAGAACTTCAGGCGGCGGGGCCCCACGTCGGCGAGGCCGATGATTTTGTGCCTACCATCTGTCAGCAGCAGGTCGGCAGGGGTGGCGTCGATTTCCCACTTCTGGTTCGGACCGTCGATACCCTCAGAGCGAGATCCGAAGGCAGGCTGGAAGCGATTCTTGTAATCGTCTGGGTTGATTGCGAGGGCATACTCCTGCTTGTTTTGCGCCTTCCATTTGTCCATGTAGCGCTTCACCGACTTGTCGCTGACATCTATCGCATCGGGGAGGATGGCGCGGAGCGACTCGTTGCACGCCTTCTCCTTGATGTGCGGATACTTGAGGATCAGGGAGACGATGGCATCGGCCAGGGGAGCTCTAACCTCGCCTCCCGGGAGGATGGTGCGGTTCCAGGTTTCAATCTTGCTCTGGTCCTTACGGTTGCCGTAGCAGTCGACCAGGCCCATCATGCCGAGGTCGTGCTCGTCCTTGATCCAACTGCGCAGGGTGGCGGGGTGGACGCTGGGGATCGCGGCGCGCACCCAGGGGGCGACGTCGATTTGGTTCAGGTCGTATTCGTGGCAGAAGGTATTCTGGCCTGCTGTTTTAGCCAGTTGGTGGGTGGTTATGTAGTGGTTGCAGGATTTGATTACCGCGAGCTTGGCTTTAGCCGCTTTTTGCTGCCACGCCGGGAGGCGGTTGAATCTGGCAAGGGATTCGGCGCGGGCCTCGAGGCGGTTGCGCTCGGCCTTGTCGGCGGTGAGCCGAATCTTGGCGCCGCGTGCGGCGGCGGCGGCCGCGACAGCCGGGGCCGGATCATAGCCGACCTTGGTGTTCTGGGTGGCTAGGGCCTTGCGTGTCTCGGCCGGGAGGGAGGCGATGGAGTACTCAAGGAACTTGCTGTCGCTGCCGTCCTTTTTTTTGGTTGGGCGAGACTCGATTTCTCCGCGCTCGCCTTGATCAATCACACCTTTGATTGACTTTGGCATACCCGGTAGTCCGGCCAGTTCTTTCGCGGTGCAGTGGGTTTTAGGTGTCATCAGGTGCCCCTCGTTGATCTCATTACAACTGCAGCTAATCCTACTTCTTGCCTTCCAGCTCCTGCAGGAACATCAGCCGCTTTTTCTTCTCTGCCTGCAGTCCCTTCGTCTGTTCGTCCAGCTTCTGGATTTCGGCTCTCAACGCATCCGGCCCCGGCAGGGTAAATACCCCGGCCCCCTCGGCTAGCAGCCGTATCAGCTCGATGTCTCCTGTCGCTCGGCAGAAGGCGGAATAGAAACGGCCTGGCATGTCGTGGGGGTGGCTGTCGGAGGTCCAGTTGTTGATCATGGCGACGGTGATGCGCTCGCCGGTCAGCTCGGCCATCTCGTCCGCGATGGTCTCCCGGGACTTGGGTGCTTTGCGAATGCCGCCCTTAATCGCTGAACTGATCTGAGCGACCATATTCAGGCGGCCGGCACGGTTGAGCTGACGCTCCTCCTGTTCCTGACGCAGCAGGTCCAGGAGGCTCAATTGGTCGGGATCTGTGACTAAACTTTTTTTGTTCTTTGTCATTGAATGGCCGTTAATTTTGGTCTATATTCCCGGACATCGTTCAGCGATAAAAGTATCGCTAGACGGTTTTGCCCCAAACCTTCTCGTAGGGCATCTTTAGCTCTTTGGCCACGGCTTCCCTGACCCTGCGAGATTGGAACAAGCCGCCGATCGTGCCGGACACGCACCCCGGAGATACGCCCAGGGACTCCGCTATGTCCTTCTGTTTGATGCCCTTCTCAATCAGGAGGGCCTTAACTTTGCGGTTCATATTTGACCTCTGGAGGTGTTTATGGAAACGGTTGAAGAACGGTTTAAAGAACTGTCTAAGTCCATGGGAGCCAGCTATAAACGGATGGCTGACCAAATTGCCGACCGTACCCTTGGGGAACACGTCATGGAACTTCTACGCGCAGATGGCGACATCTCAATGGCTGGTCTACGCCAGGCGTTACTCTGCTCCATTGAGAAATCAGATTCAGCCTGCGGCAAAGCTGATCCAGAACTAGATCAGCAGCGTCTCAATGCTGAGGCCGCGCTCAAGGTTTTGGAGCAGCTCCTTGCCTCTCGCGCTTCATGACAAATTCACCTGCGTACTGAAGCAAGCCAAACCACTCCCAGTCCTCAAGGGGATGTTCGGATACAAACCTTTGGAATAAGGTTTCGAAATTGAGGTCAGTGGATATCTGTGAAGAGCCGGTTTTGACTTCTTCCAGAACCTTATGAAAAAACTCATCCACTGGATTCATACCGGGCCTCCATGATTGCTTGAAGCCGCCTTGACTAGATCGCGGAAGTCCTCGCACATGGTCAGCTTGTGGCCGATAGGATCGCGGAACTCGTACCACTCGAACAGAGCAATCAGCTCCGATTCGCTCATGTCCTTGATCTGCTTTTGCTCGGAGGTAACCAATGGAACTGCAACGTGTGACATCTTCAAATCTCCATTCAGTAGGGTACGACTCAATGACCATGGCCATGGAAATCAGGTTTCACAGCGGCGGTGTTTATCGCTACTCAGGTGTCCCGCAAGACCGTTATCTGGGGCTGATGGGTGCCGGTTCCAAAGGGGGCTACTTCGCCAGCTTCATCAAGGACCGGTACCCCACCCGCAAGGTGGGCTGATCACCCTCTTTTTTTTGTTTTTACGGCTTAAGATGTTTTGCATCTGAGACCGAAAATACAGAACGTTTGTTCAGGTGTCAAGCACATTCGTGCAGGTAAAAGTTGCGGCATCTGACTATTCATGCTTCAGCACTGTCTTTCTATACTATTTCAATAGTTTACAAAACTTTTACCTGGTAAAAGTTTTCAAGAGGGAGAGGTAAAAGTTTGATGGCCGAAGATTTACCTGAACAAACGTTCCAGGTCAGAATGAAAGTGCTGGTAGATCAGGTTGGAGGCGTGGAGAAACTGGCCAAGCTGGCTAACATGTCGTCCAGGGTAATCAGCAAGTATCTGGCAGGTGATTCAGATCCTTCACGGGAGCGCCTGGTTGCGCTAGCTAAAGCCGGTGATGTAAGCACGGCCTGGCTCGCAGCGGGCGAAGGCCCGATGAGACGGGGGGCGGAGAGCGAACCAGCTGCTCCCTCGTTCGTCCAGGATCGCCATTTCCAGGACGGAGAGGAAGACTTCGTACTGATCCCACGTTATGAAGTGGCGGCCTCTGCAGGCGGTGGCGCTGTGATCCACAGCGAGCAGATCGTGGACTACCTGAGCTTCAAGACCGACTGGATACGCAACGGCCTAGGCCTTTCGGAGAAGCAGCTCGCGCTGATCAACGTCAAGGGCGACAGCATGGAGCCCACTCTCAGCAACGAAGACCTGATCCTGGTCGACCTGCGCACCCGAGGGGTAGAAGACAACTCCGTCTATGTATTACAGTTCAATGGAGTTTTACTTGTGAAGCGCCTGCAGAGGAAGTTCGATGGCAGCGTAGTTGTGATCAGCGACAACACGATCTACGCGCCGGAGACGATCAGTAAGGACATGGTAGAAGCGTTAAACGTGGTAGGAAGGGTCGTATGGTGTGGCAGGAGGATGTAAAAATACATCAGGCATTAAGAGGAGGTACAAATGGCTAGCGGAGCCGAGTGGGCTATGGAGAAGTGGCAGGCGTTTGTTTTGGCGATACTTTTTCTAATTGCTATTTTCTTTGTTCCACCCCAGATAGTATGGGCTACAGTTTTGATATCTTCTCTTTGGGCCTCGTTCGATGCGGGTAAGATCGGTGCTAAAAACTACCAGTCAGGGGCTTCTCCAGCCACTATCTTTATAGCGTGTCTGTTGTTATGGATTGCTGTTTTCCCTTGGTACTTATACTTTAGGAGCCATGCCAAGGCTGGCTTGTTAAAGAAGAAAGCTGTCACCACCGATGCAATGCCGGTTTTTGTTGATGCAGCGCCAGATAGAGATACTTTGAATAGGTAAGGGTTTTGCGCTTACCATCTGTCCACCCGTGAGTTATCCACAGTTTCCCATCTGTCCGCGCCGATTTGTACTCCAGGTCGGCGCGGACCGGCAAAACCTTTGCCACCACTGAACTTCCCACAGGATCCCACATCAATTCGCATCATCCCGCATCAAAGCTCCCCTGCGCCTAGCATCTGTCTCGTCACAGTATCGTTGCCGAGGGGAAGGGGAAGTTTGCTGTCGATGCCAAGCTGATTCCCTACCAACTGGCCCGAGCCCCTTCCTGCCGGTCCGCCCACAGCAGAACTCCTGACGACCCTTTCACGATCCTCAAGCCATTTTTCAACTTCCACCAGGTGCCACCCCACCAACCCCTTCCCAATTTTCACCCGGGCGGGATTGTCCCGCTCGTTCCATGCGCCACTGGGTGGTGGAGCTCACCCCGATCAGTTCCAGCAGCCTGTTCCGCCTTACTATGCTGTCCATGTTCAACCTCCTGTGTGGGGGAGCTGCAGCAACCCTCCAACAGGCGTATTCGGCCCCAGATACCAAAACTTAAGAAAAATTAATCATATTTGTGATGTCTTAAAAAAATTCCCCACTGCGGCCGAGTCGGAGCTCGCTGGGGAACTACCCGCAGGAAACAAGCGGGTGCAGGTTCCTCCCTTGTTTGCCCGGCCTGAAATGGTAAGATTTGCGGATTGGAATATCACTCCTTTTCGAGCAGCTCAAGACGACAGCAGGGAGCACCGGTCATGTCCGCCTTAAACCCCAGCCAGGAACAAACTCTCCCGGAGGTGGAATCAAGGATCCGGCAGCGGATTGCTTTCGCCTCCGGGCTTTTTCAAACAGACATCACCATACACACGCTGCTGGAGTCGCTTGCCGAAGGGGTGGTCATCATCGACAGCTCCGTGAACATTTTGTTTGCCAACAGCTACGCCGGGGAGATGATCAGGTATCAGGTCCAGGATCTCATCGGAAGGCCCCATGCCCTCATCGTTCCAGAACGTCTCCGCAGTCTCCATGATGAGCATGTGGCGCACTACTTCGCCGTTCCGAAGATCAGGCCGATGGGGGCGCTGCTGGATTTGGTCGGCTGTCGCCAGGACGAAAAGAGTTTCCGCTTGAGATCTCCCTGATTTTCTGGAGACCGCAAGCGGCTTTCTCGTGCTTGCCTTTATCAGCGACATAACGCTCCAGAAGCAGGTTGAGATGAGTCTTCGCGCCAGCGAGGAACTGTTTTGCATCCAGGTGGAAAGCGTCAGGGACTACGCGATTTTCACCTAGGACGCGCAGGGAAAGGTCCTGAATTGGAATCTGGGCGCCGAGCGCCTGAAGGGGTATCTCTCCGAGGAGATCATCGGCAGGCACTACTCCTGTTTTTACGCGGAAAAGGACCGGGCTGCCGGCGCACAAGAACACGAACTGAAGGAGGCGGTGGTTAAGGGGCGGTTTGCAGAGGAATGCTGGCGGGTCCGCAAGGACGGCAGCGGGTTTTGGGCCGATATCGTGATCACCCCCCTTTATGATGACAGCCGAAATCTGTGGGGGTTCTCAACGGTTACCCATGACATTACGCAGCGAAAGAGGGCGGAAGAGGTGCTGAGTTTCAGCGAGGCGCGCTACAGGACCCTGTTTCGCGACAATCCCACCATGATCTTCACGCTGGATACCGGGGGGACCATACTTGCGGCCAACCCGTTTGCTGCATCCCAGTTGGGCTATGCGTTGCACGAACTGGAGGGGATGCAGGTGCTGACACTTTTTCACCAAGACGACCGCGCCGCCGTGGTGCAACAGCTGGAGAGGTGTCTGAATAATCCCGGTGAGGTGCATCGATGGCAGTTCCGCAAGATCCGTAAGGACGGGATCCTGATATGGGTGGAGGAAATAGCCCAGGTAGTGACCAGTTTGGAGGGTGCTGTCAACGTGCTTGTGGTTTGCCAGGACGTCACCTAGCGAAAACGCGCGGAAGAGGGGCTGCGCAAGTCGGAGATGAAGCTGTCCAAGATCTTCCACAGCGTCCCGGTGCTCATCGGCATCACCACCGTGGCGGAGGGGCGCTGCGTCGATATGAACGAAAAGGGGCTGCAGATTCTGGGATACCGGCGGGAAGAGGTGGTCGGCAGGATCACCCTCGAATTGGGTATTTAGGTCAACTACAGCCAAATCAGCAACTTCCACTTCCCCCCCCCTTCTTCCTTTGCAACAATGCAAGCCTGAACCCTGGCTTTTACCAAAGAAGGGCCACCCTTATCGAGGATGGGCTTTTCCTCTGCCCGCATCAGAGTTCCCCTCACTTTCGGCGGCCAAAGCTTCGAAGCTTGGACCGCTCCTCCCCCCCTACTTCTAGTGGTGAATTGCTCGACGCAAGTAGTAGATGTCCCACCTCCCACTCAGCCATACACCGCAATCCCAGCGATTCCTCCTGTAAGTACAAGCATTTCACACACCAGCGTGCCGCCTCCACCCCTTCGTGTGCGCCCTTGCAAGCCAATTCAGACTCAGTAGAGTTCAGATCGAATTAGATCAGACCAATAAGCCCCAAGCGGTATGGGATTGTGACTGCGGAGCGACTCTCTCCGCGACGGAACTAGGGGCACCCTGCCACGCCCATGAATATCCCTGGTCGGCGCTTTGGAAAGCGAGAAGCGTGATCACCGGGACCGGCATGGGGCCGGTTTCGGATCCAACACACGAAACGCAGCATAACCCGGAAAACCTGGAGGAAGAGATGAACAAACTCATTCAGATGTACGTCATGATGCGGTCGAAACTGGAGGATAAGAAAGGGGCAACCATGGTCGAGTATGGCCTGATGCTGGCACTGATAGCGGCTGTCGCCGCCGCGGGTGCAGGGCTTATTGGCACGAATGCCAACACAATGTTTGGTGCCATAGCCGCCAAGCTACCGGCCACAATACCCTAATTGATCATTTCCTTGGATGAAGCCCGCAGGAGGAAAGGCATCTGCCTTTCCTCCCACTTCTGATCAGAAGAGGCGAACTCTATGAAACTCGCAAATCAACAAGGATTGGCAATAGTCGAACTTGCTATCCTGCTCCCGCTCCTGCTTCTCATCCTTTTCGGAGTCGCCGAGTTTGGCAGGGCGTGGTACCTGACCAACACGCTTACCAACGCGGCAAGGGAAGGTGCCCGCAGGGCCTCCATAAGCTCGGCTGACCCTACTGCGGACCCGGCAAGGGCGGCGGTGGTAGAGCGCATCAGCGAGTCATGCCCTTTCCCCATTGATCCGGGAAACGTGGCGATCACCTCGACCAATTCACCGCCGCAGCACGGCACGGACACCATAACGGTGACGATAAGCTACCCGTTCCAAAGCCCGGTTCCGCTGCTCGATATGCTGAAAGACATAACGTTGCAAGGCAAGGCATCCATGTTTTACGAGTAGCCATCCTGAGAAGACCCCGGAGGAACCATGACCAGACCAAGTGCCATGGCCAGTGTAACCATCGTCGCGATCTTCCTTGGAACGATCGCGACCATGCTGGCGAACAACTACTTGAAGAAGCAGGGCGCGAAGCCTTTCCAGGGCGTGCAACTGGCGGCGGCTGCCGTGGATCTGCCGCTGGGGTCCAAGCTGGATGCCGCGCAGGTCAGGCTGGCGACCTGGCCCAAGGAAGCCCTTCCCCCGGGGGGGTACAACGACGCTAAGCCGCTGATGGGACGGATCGTCGTTCGGCCCATGTCTGCGGGGGAGTTGATCACCGAGAGCAAGCTCATGCCGGTAAACAACTCCGGTGGCGGCATCATGACCTACATCGTGCCGCAGGGTAACCGGGCGGTCACGGTAGCGGTAAACGAGGTGGCCGGGGTGGCCGGATTCATCACCCCAAACAGCAGGGTAGATATCCTCCTCACCACTCCGCGACCGGGCAGCGACAACGACCGGGATAACATCAGCAAGATCATCCTGCAGAACGTCCCGGTACTGGCTACCGGCCAGGTAACCGAGCAAAACGAGGACGGCAAGCCGAAGCTGGTGCCGACCGTGACCCTGGACGTGACCCCTGACGAGGCGGAGAAACTGGTGGTGGGGACCAAGAAAGGGTCTTTGCAATTGTTATTGCGAAACGCCATCGACGTTGCTGCCATCGACACCGCTGGCGCAACGGTTTCAAAGGCGCTGGGCACCATCGAGGCACCGAAGCGGGCCACCCTCCGCCGTCCGCCGGCACGCAAGAAGGTAGCCGTGGCCGCGAAGCCGGCAGCCGCACCCGCCTCGCCCCCGAAGTTCTTCATGGAGGTGCTTGCGGGGGGGAGGAAATCCGTGCGCGAGTTCGCCATGGACTGACATGACCGCCTGTTCATTCACCCGCTGCTCTGCAGCGGTACCCTGTGATCTCATGAGGTGAACGGATGAAATCGCTCGCAACCGGGAAGAGTACCTGTCTGTTCCTGATACTGGTCGTAAACCTCTGCTTCTTTGCCGCAGCCCACGCCGGGGTGCCCACAGAGGTCGTCGTAAACCGAAGCGTGCTCATAGACCTGAACAAGAAGGTGGACCGGGTCTCCATAGCCGCCCCCGAGGTCGCCGAGTTGGTAGCCATCTCCCCTACCCAACTGCAGATCATCGGCAAGAGGGTGGGGACGACCACGCTCATCGTCTGGGAGGCGGGAGGCAAACCGACCTTCTTTGACGTGCGGGTTAAGCGCGACATCAGCGTCATCGAGGGTCAGGTTGAACTGCTGCAACAACAGATCCAGGAAGTGGCCCCGAAGGATGATATACGGGTCGACTTCGCAAACGACACCATCGTCCTTTCGGGGAAGGCTACCAACGAGCAGACCCTCGCCAAGGCGCTCCAGCTTGCGCGGGCTTACGCGGCCAAGGGGAACCCGGAGGCGGCATCTGCTCCAGCGGGTCAGGCGCTCGACACCTCCGCCGCCTCCTACCAGTGGATGCCTCCCCCCGATCCGGGAGGGGCGCAGCAGGGAGGGGGCACGGAACCGGCCGTACGGGTGCTGAACCATGTGGAGATCGACGACCCCCAGCAGGTCCTCTTGGAGGTGAAGGTCGCCCAGGTAGACCGGACGGCGCTGAAGTCCCTTGGTTTGAGCGTCTTTGGGCGGGGAAGCAACGTCGAAGGGTTCTCCAACCTCGTGGGCGCGCCGGTCGGTGAGTTGACCATACGCAACCCCGACGGCACTGTACGCAGCCAGGCCACCGGTATTGCCGGCCCTCTCCCCGGCCTCGCCAACATCACCCCTATCGACTCCTATCAGCTTGGCATCTCGTTCTTCGACCAGGGGATCGGTGCGGTGCTCAGGGCACTGGTCAGCAAGAACATGGCGAAGGTGCTGGCCGAGCCGAACCTGATGGTGCAAAGCGGTCAGGTGGGTAAATTCCTCGCCGGCAGCAGGATTCCCTTCTCCTATGTCTCCGGAGTCGGTGCCCTGTCAACGACATCCATCCAGTTCATCGACGTCGGCGTGAAGCTGAACTTCAGGCCAGAGGTGTTGGAAAACGGCCTTATCTCTCTGACCATCGATCCGGCCGAGGTAAGCAGCATCACCGGGGTCCTCGCCGTCAACGGCTATCCGATCATCGACACAAGGGAGGTGCGCACCAGGGTGAAGTTGAGAAACGGCGAAAGCCTGGTATTGGCGGGCCTGCTGCAGGAGGAGGCCATCAAGGCGATGTCCAAGATACCGCTCCTTGGCGACATACCGATCCTCGGTGCCCTGTTCCGCTCCACCCAGGACGACGTAAAAGAAAAGGAACTGGTGTTCTTCATCACCCCGCGCATGGTCGTGGCGAATGTGCCGGGGACCGAGGTCCCCCTGCCGACAGACGCTCCGCTGACCAGGGAGCAGGAAAAGGAACTGCAATGGATACCGCTGCCAAGGTGATACGAAACGAGAAAGGGATGGCGCTCGTCTACGTGGCGATCGCCCTGATGATGCTGTTCGCCATGTTGGGGCTGGCCGTCGACTCGGGGCACCTCTTCACGGTGCGTGGCGAGTTGCAGAATGCGGCTGATGCATCAGCCTTGAAAGGCGCCTGGCACCTCTACACCAGGCCGACCGTTCCCACGCAGATACCGACCCTGCAATGGAATACCGCCATCTCGAAGGCGCAGGAGATGATCGGTGAAAATAGCTCCGACCATACGCCGTTAAGCGATGCCATGGTCGACGCAGGTTACTGGAACCTGGACAGCAACATTCTGCAGGAGACGACGCTCTCCACTCCCGGGCCGCGGGATGTCGCCGCTGTGAGGGTTTCGACCTCCAGGTCAGAGGGGAGTAACGGCGGGCCGGTGGATAACTTCTTCATGCAGATCTTCGACAGAGACCGGACCGCGGTAGGTTCCAGGCCGGCGATCGCCGTGATCGGGTATCCGCAGAACGTTCCGGGCGCGTCGCTTTTCCCCATGGCCCTTTCCAAGTGCATGACAGACCACTACTTCTCCCAGGTCCCCTTGCCTGATCCGCCTCCGCAGATACAGATCAGTTCCCCGTACCTCCCCGGCGGCGAGAATTGCAACTCCGGGCAGTGGACCTCATTTGCTACCGATCGTAACGACGTGCCGACCATCAGGGACTTGATGTACGACGGCAACCCCGATCATCTCGGGATCGGGGATGAGATATGGATCCAGCCGGGCGCGGAGGCATCCCTTTACAGCCCGACCGTCACCAACTGGCTCCCCGACGGGGGCAAGGACGTGGTCATGGCGATCGTGGATACCTCAGGCAGTACCCTCTCTACCAAGGGGGAACTCACCATCACCGGCTTCGCCACCTTCCACATCGACGGGGCGGTCGGTGGCAGCGGCAAGTACGTGTACGGCCATTTCATCGGCTATGCCACCGCCCCTCAGGGGGCGACTCCGGGCGGCCCCGTGACGAACACGCTGACCTTGCCGGTCCTGGTTCAATAGCTGTGGACATTCGCGAAATTGAGCATTATGCGAGTTAACATGAAGGACCCATGGATATGACACAGATAACCGCATTTCTCATCGACAGCGACACGTCCTCCACCGCCCACATCAGCACCTCGCTGATGAACCTGGGAAGCGTAAGGGTTGCGGGGACCGCTAACTGTCTGCAGGAAGCGATGCAGGCGATACAGGTAACGGCTCCAGACATCGTCATCATCGAGGTAAAGGAGCTTGAGAGGGGGCTTAGGGAAGTCGAGCTGCTGCTGTCCCGCTCCCCGCACACCACCGCCTTCGTGAGCAGTGCCGCCGTAAGTCCAGAATGGATACTCAAGCTGATACGGGCCGGGGCCCGCGAGTACCTCACGCGCCCGATCTCCTCCGGCGAGCTTGCCGACGCGGTGAACACGGTAGCGAAGACGCGCACGGCAACCTTGGAACCGGTCTGCAAAGGGGGAGAGATCATCTCCGTGTACCACCCGATAGGCGGGGTCGGAACCACCACCCTAGCGGTGAACCTCGCAGCGGCACTGGCCGCCGGGGGGCGCAGCACGGTGCTCGTGGATCTGAACCTTCTTGGCGAAGCCGGCGCCTTTCTCGACCTCGCGCCGCGGTACACACTGGCAGACGTGGTACCGAAAGCCGGCAGCGTGGATGCGAGCTTTCTCAGGGGTGTCCTGACCCCTCACCGCTGCGGCGTCCAGTTGCTGGACGCCCCTGAACAGCCGGCTCAAGCTGCCCGGATCGCGCCTGAACTGGTGCGGGAAGTGCTCGCCGTGCTGCGGACTATGTTCGACAACACGGTCATCGACACCGGGGGAGAGCCGTTCGGCCGCAATCTTGCTGCTTTTCAAATGTCTGACTGCGTGCTTTTCACGACCGTGCTGGACATACCCAGGCTGCGAACGGCAAAGCGCTGCCTCGGCGCCCTGGAAGGAGAAGGTCTCGCGCCGGACCGGGTCAGGCTGGTGGTGAACCGGTACCAGGCGAAGGACGAGATCCGGATCTCCGATGCGGAAAAGGTCCTGAATGAGAAGGTCTACCACACCGTCCCCAACAACTATCAGGAGCTCTCCCAGACAATCAACAAGGGGATCCCGCTCACAGCGTACATGCCGAGGTCGCCCTTCAGCAGGTCCATTGAGGAGTTGACAAAGACTTTGGGCATGGATCGAAAAACCGGCGCCCAGGCGGCGCACAAAAGGGGATAGGGATGAAATTCTCAAGCAATCAGGCACAATTCAGCGCCGGGACGAGTAATCTGCCTCCCCTCCAGGAACTGAAGCAGCACATCCACAGCCTGCTCATAGACCAAATCGACCTGAGCCGTCTGGAACTTTTACGCAGCGCAGATCTGAAGAGGGAGATTGGCGAGGTAATCGAAGGGCTTATCCTGGAAGAGGGCGTCCCCTTGAGCGGTCAGGAAAAGGAGCAACTCGTGGAAGAGGTCTTGCACGAGACCTTCGGTCTAGGCCCCATAGAACCCCTGCTGAACTCGCCCGACATCTCCGATATCCTGGTTAATAACTGCTTCAGCACCTACGTGGAACGCAACGGTAAGCTGGAAAGAACCAAGGTCGTCTTTCGCGACAACAAGCACCTGATGCAGATCATCGAGCGGATCGTGACCAAGGTCGGCCGAAGGATCGATGAATCCTCCCCCTTTGTCGACGCGAGGCTCCCCGACGGCTCCCGCGTCAACGCGATTATCCCTCCGCTTGCCA
>Ga0209317_1000401_pt1 | contig 53606 bp, 43 predicted proteins | sample RifGroB2_FD_183994 | JGI IMG/M metagenome (GOLD analysis project Ga0209317, IMG submission 183994) | Soil microbial communities from Rifle, Colorado, USA - Groundwater B2 (SPAdes) (version 2) | ecosystem: Environmental > Terrestrial > Soil > Unclassified | place: Rifle, Colorado | collected... | reverse complement strand
CCACCGGCGTAACGCTATCGCGTACCCCGCGGTGCTTATCTGGGCGTTCATTGGTATTCGCCTCCGCCCGGAGCAGGTCGAGGTCGTGGGCACTGCCGCTGGCGTGGCAGCTTTTATCTTATTGATATACACCACACTGCGCATGCTGCGCGCCCGCCAGCAAATGTTTCTGGATGCCCGCGGTGAGCGTCCCACCGATTAATGGATGAACAGTTTGTGCCGAGGTTCACAAAGTCGTTTGTCGGTTATAATCAGCGCCATTATTTATAAGCCATTATTAAATCCACCTTTTGGAGGAAAACGTGATGACTGAAAATTTAGTGTTGCTGCGTCATGGACAGTCGACCTGGAACCTGGAAAACCGCTTCACCGGTTGGACGGATGTTGACCTGACTGACACAGGCATGCTGGAAGCCAAACAGGCCGGTCAGCTCATGCTGCAGGAAAAATACGAATTCGATTATGTATTCACTTCAGTGCTCAAACGCGCCATCCGCACCCTGTGGATCGCCCTGGATGCCATGGATGCTATGTGGCTGCCAGTCGAGCGCGCCTGGGAGCTTAACGAGCGCCATTACGGCGACCTGCAGGGTTTGAATAAAGCTGAGACCGCCAAGAAGTTCGGCAACGAGCAGGTGCAGATCTGGCGGCGCAGCTTTGCCACCCCACCTCCCCCGCTGTCACTGGATGACCCTCGCCACCCGCGCTTCGACCGGCGTTATGCCAGCGTTGATCCGCAATTGCTTCCGGCTACCGAATCCTTGAAGATCACCCTGGCGCGGGTGATGCCATACTGGGAAAAATCCATCGCGCCGCGGCTGCTGGCCGGCGAAAAAATATTGGTGGTGGCTCATGGCAACAGCCTGCGCGCTATGGTCAAATTCCTGGATAAAATTTCCGATGATGACATCGTTGAATTGAATATCCCCACCGGCGTGCCGCTGGCATATTCACTTGACGATAAATTCAAAGTGCTTTCCCGCCGCTACCTGGGCGATGCTGAGGCAGTCAAAGCAGCCGCAGAAGCTGTAGCGCGCCAGGGCATGGCCAAACCTTAATATTGCAGAAGACTGCAATGAAAAAAGGCTGCTTCTTTTGTCGAAGCAGCCTTTTTTGATTTTAGCAGGTGGTTTGCACCCCCGAATGATGCCAGGAAGAGCGGCTCGCGATCGCTATTTTGGCATCCCCGCCCGCTGGGCGCACTGCGAGCGAGCGTAGCGAGGGGAGCCGCCGCTACCACCTATTCTCCCTGTGTCTTGAACACAAAATCCCAAAAGGGCGACGAAACGCCGAAACGCATATTCGGTGTTTTAAAGTGGTGGCGCATGTGGTGACGTTTCAAGGCTTTCCAGATTCCCGAGCGCATGGGGAAATGATGAGTAGCGTAGTGGGTCAGGTCATAGCACAGGTAACCGATAATGAAACCGGAGAAAAGCGGTCCAACCCAATTACTGCCGCCCAGAATGGCGCCAAAGAACAGGTGGAAAAAGCCGTAGAACAGCAGCGCCAATGGAATACTCACCACCGGCGGCATGACCAGGCGGGTCTTGCACTGCGGCTGTGCATGATGCACTCCGTGGAACAAAAAGAATATTTTCTTTTGCGCCTCGGTTTTGGGACGATAGTGAAACACAAAGCGGTGCAGTAAATATTCTGCAAGCGTCCATAGGAACAGGCCGAACAAGAATGCAAAGAATATCCAGCCCAGTCCTTGGCCTTGCGGCCAATCGACAAATCCGCGTACCAGAGCATAAAGGCTGATCGGCAGCCAGATAATTACCACTACCGCAGGGTGGATGTGAGAGAAAAACTCCAGAAAATCCGATTCAAAAAGCCGGATCGGCTCCTCATTGTTGTTAATTTTGATTTCTTCCATTATTTCCTCGGTTTGTTAATCGGGAACAGGATGTTTTTTATTTTACCCAGCAATGGTTAAGGTTACAATCATTTTTAAGGTTATTGTTAAACCATGCCTCCCCTGATTTGCGTCCACTCCTATTATTCACTGCTGGAAGGCGTCCATTCACCGGCAGATCTGGCCACGCGTGCAGCCGCGCAAGGATTACCTGTTCTGGCTTTGACGGATCACAACATGCTTACCGGCTCAGTTGAATTTGCATTAGCCTGCCGGAAAGCAGCCATTCGGCCGATCTTCGGGCTGGAAGTGGATGTGCAACCACCGTCGGAGGTCCAACCGAATGGACCATTGCCGCGCCTGACACTGCTGGCAGAAAATGAGGAGGGCTGGTCCAACCTGTGCCGGCTCAGCAGTCTGGTGAATGTGGACGCTGAGCGCCCTTTGACTACGAATGAAATCAGTCTGCATTGCGCAGGGTTGCTTTTGCTCACCGGCGGCAGCCGCGGAATTGCAAACCTGCTTTTGCGTCAAGGGCAGCCAGGTTTTGCTCGACAAATGCTTGCAGAGCTTTTAAAGTTGTTCCCGGACCGTCTTTTTGGGCGCCTAACCGGCAGCAGTCCCCTTCTGGCAGAAGAGGAGCTATTCGCTGACCTGGCCGGGCAAGTAAATCTTCCGCTGGTGCAAGCCCCTGAAGTTTTTTACCTTGCAAAAGAAGATGAAAACCTGCACCGCACGGTCTGTGCCATCCGCGCAAACCTCCCGGTGCAAAAAATCGCCGCTTCTCATGGCTACACGCAATTTGCAACCTTTCCTCAAAGCGTATCCAGTGAAAATCTTGCTGCCCGTTACCCTCAAGCAGCTCAAAACGCGGATATGGTGGCATCCCGCTGCACATTCGAGATGCCCTTTGGCATAGTGCGCTTCCCTAAAATTCCCCTACCGAACGGTCAAACCCCTTCTCAGGCGCTGCGAGAAAAAGCCTATCGAGGCGCAAGAACGCTCTACAAAACAATCACTCCGGCGCTCGAGGAGCGGCTGGAACACGAGTTGACCACAATAGCGGGATTGGGCTATGATCCGATTTTTTTGATCATGGAAGAATTGCTCGCCTATGCCCGCAAGCAGGGCATCCTGTTTTCATCGCGCGGGTCGGCTGCTTCTTCACTGGTCGCACACTGCCTGGGGATCACCAGCCCGGATCCGCTGCGATTATCCTTGTATTTCGAGCGCTTCCTCAACCCGGCCCGCTCTTCTCCTCCCGATATCGACACCGATATCGACTCGCGCCGGCGGGATGAGATCATCCAGCATTGCTTTGAAACCTACGGTGATGAACAGGTGGCGATGGTGGCAACCATCAACCGCTTCCGTCCGCGTTCTGCTGCCGGCGATGTTGCCAAGGCGCTTGGTTTTTCACCTGCTGAATCCCGCAAACTATCCCATGAACTTCCGAACGCTTTTTTTGCCGGGCGCGGTCTTGCGGGTAGCGGAGGTAGCGAAAAGGACATCTTCGCTGACCTGGCGCATCGTTATTCGGATGCAGTTCACCAGGAAGTTTTCGCCCAATCCCGGCGGTTGTTGGGAATCCCGCGCCATTTGTCCGTGCACCCCGGCGGATTGGTGATTTCACCAGGCAAAATGACCGACCTGGTCCCGGTGATGCGCTCAGGTGGAAAAGGCGTATTGATCTCACAATTCGACCTCGAATCACTGGCTTACCTTGGACTGGTCAAAATTGACCTGCTTGGCATCCGCGGCTTGACGGTTATGGCAGATGTTGCCGTAGCGATTCACTCGTGGAGCAAGGCGGATTATGCCCGCCCCACCCAGGTGCTGGAAAAAATTCCGCTTGAAGATAAACCAACCAGTGAAATCGTCTCAACCGGAAAAACAATTGGCTGCTTTCAGATCGAAAGCCCGGGCATGCGCTCCACCCTGCAACTGATCCATGCGGTCACCCCGGACGACGTTATGGCAGCCCTGGCGCTGTATCGACCCGGTCCATTACGCGGCGGGCTGCGCGACGCTTTTATTCGACGGCATAACAAAGAAGAACCCGTGAGTCAGCTTCACCCCTCGCTAACGGCAGTCCTGGACGATACCTATGGAGTGATCCTTTACCAGGAGCAAGTGCTGCGAATTGCGCATGAAATCGCCGGGCTCAGCCTGGCAGAATCGGACTTGCTGCGACGCGCGATGAGTCATTTTGATCCCGGCAAGCTGATGCAAAATTTGAAGGAAAAGTTTGTTCGTGGCGCTGGTGAACGGCAGCAGATCGCGTCCGACCTGGCTGAAAAAATCTGGGATATGATGGCCGCCTTTGCCGGTTACGGCTTCCCAAAAGCTCATGCGGCCTCATACGCGCAGGTTGCCTGGAACTCCGCCTGGTGCAAAGCGCATTACCCGGCCGAATTTCTTTCAGCAGTGCTGGCTAACTGGGGCGGTTATTACAGCCAACGGGTATATCTGATGGAAGCGCGTCGCGTTGGTTTTCCACCCAGGCCGCCGCACATCAATTTCTCGGGCCGCGAATGCGCAGTGCTATACCCCGGCGGCAGCGCGATACTGTACCTCGGGCTGGACCAGGTGCGCGACCTTACCAACCGCACCCTCCAACGAATTATCCAGCAGCGGCCGTTCCATTCCCTCGAAGAATTCCTGCTGCGCGTCGATCCGCGTCCCGCCGAAGCTCAGAATTTGATCCGCTGCGGAGCGCTGGTGGGCCTGGGCACTATTCCGAGCTTGCTGCAGCAGTTGGGAAGGGGAACCCGAAAACCCGGGCAGCCGTCCTTATTTGAGGTCGAACCAGCAATGGATGAACCGGATTGGACGCTGGTTGAGCGGGTGGCGGCGCAGCAGGAAATCCTCGGAATCGGCGTGGATGCCCACCCCTTAGACCTGTATGCGGAACAGTTGCGCCGCATACAAGCCATCAGTACAGTCGAGGCCTTGGGGACCAGCGGTAAAAAAGTAACGGTGGCCGGCGTCCGCCAGAGCCACCGCCGCAGCAAAACCTCCTCCGGTGAATGGATGGCTTTTCTTACACTGGAGGATTTCGACGGGATGTTGGATGTAGTGCTCTTCCCAACCGTTTTCCGCTTCACCCGAAAAGAAATCTTCACAGAAAACAGACCGATTCTAGTTGAGGGGGTAATGGAAACCAACTCGGAGCGCGAAGATCCATTTTTACGCGCTGAACGTGTGCATTTATTGGGTGAGTAAAGGATTCGTCTGCATCCAACCGGTGTAAAATTCGTATAATGGTATTGGAGCATTTGAACCATGATTGAAAAAACAAGAGTCCCCCTTCTATTGTGGCCATTTTGGGCTTTGTGGCGTCTGGTACTGAAGGTTTTCGAACTCACCGGAAGACTGGTGGGTGCCATCCTCGGTTTGGTCTTTATGATCGCCGGAATCGTGTTGACCGTGACGGTCTTCGGAGCCATCATTGGAATTCCGCTGATCGTTTTTGGCTTTATGCTCTCCCTGCGCAGCCTGTTCTGAAAATATGGCAGATACTCCGCGAGGCGCCAATCGCGCCCCGGTTCGCCGTGACAAAGCCGAGCAGTTGGTGCTGGTCACCCTGCTTTTCTTTGGCGGCTCCGTCATGGTCACGCGGGTCTTCCTCGAGCTAACCGGGTACCCTCAGTTAGGAGGTGGTGGATTGCATTTCGCCCACGTAATCTGGGGCGGGATGTTCTTATTTGTAGCCACGCTCCTGCCGATCATATTGGCCAACCAATGGGCGCTTTACTGGTCCGCTGCGACGGGTGGAATCGGTTTTGGCCTGTTTATCGATGAGATTGGTAAATTCATCACTCAAACCAACGATTACTTCTACCCGCCGGCCGCTCCGATTGTTTACACCCTGTTTCTGATAACGACGCTGGTCTATATTCACGTCCGCCGGCCCAAAGAGACTTCGCCACGCGAAGAACTTTACCGCGTACTGCAAGGGCTGACCGAACTGCTGGATCACGACCTGGATGCAACCGAAAGAGCCGCCCTGAAAAAACGTCTGGACAGTATCCGCAGTCAAAGCGATGATCCGCAGTTACTCAACCTGGCCGAATCGTTGGACCAGTACATCCAGTCGGAACATATTCAGACCGTGCCGGAAAGGCGGCCGCAATGGATACTCAAGCTCCAGAGCTGGGTGAAAGCCGTCGAAAATTTCTTCACTCGTCCCCGGCTGCGGATCGTTTTGATTCTCAGCCTCGGGGCTGTTGGAGTTTACTCGATCGTCAGGCTTGTAACCTTTGGTATGTTTGCAACGGCAGTGTTCCAGGGAGTGGATATTTCTCCATTGGTTCGTCCGGCTGATATTGATGTGGCCAATCAGCCGCTCTGGTATGCCATTCGCCAGGCGGTTCAAGGTCTGGTTGGTTTTCTTTCTTTTCTGGCAGCCATTTATTTTGTGCTAAAACGCGATCACGTTGCCGTTACGTTGGCCATCCTTGGCCTGACTTTTTCACTGGTCGTGGTTAACATCCTTGTTTTTTATCTAGATCAATTTTCAGCCACCTTCGGCGCGCTTTTTGAATTTTCGGTCTTGATGGGCGTGGCGATCTACCGCCAGCGCTTCCTGATTACGCCGCGAACGCCCACTGATCCGCCCGTCAAACTTTAAAGTACGCCAACAACCGGAAAAATAGCTGCCGGATTAGTCTCGGTGATCTCCGCCTGCAAAGCCCCCTTGCTGGCCTCGCGCAGCGCGCCTTGAAAGCCAGGCAAGTTTTTAGCGGCAAACTGAAGCGTCAGAGTGACATCTCCTGCGAAATTTTCATTCAGGATTTGCCCGCCATGTTCTGCGATTAATATCCGGATGCGCTCGAATAATGGGTAAGGCATTACCAGCCTGACTGTATGGGTTTGAATTTTCTCAGCCAGCGGCAGCCCAACTAAAACAGATTTAACCGCATCGGTGTACGCGCGCACCAACCCTCCGGTGCCAAGTTTGGTTCCACCAAAATAGCGGGTCACTACTACTGCAGCATCGCCCAGGCCGCTGCCTTTCAGCACTGCCAGCGTTGGACGCCCGGCCGTTCCCTGGGGTTCACCGTCATCTGAACAGTGTTCAATAATACTGACGCCGTGCCCGACGATAAAAGCCGGGACGTTGTGGGCTGCGTTTGGATGAACAGCCCGGATTTTAGCAATAAATTCACGAGCTTCCTCGACCGAAAATACCGGCGTAATCGTGGTAATGAAACGCGAATTTACCACTACAATTTCAGTATGATGCTCACTGGCTGGAATAAGCAGGCGGTCAGTTTTCTTCATTGTGCGGTTACACTTTTGGGAGTAAAAGTCATTTGATCAAGGGTAAAGAATAATTTCCGTGTGTTATACGCTCTGAACTCATAGGACACCCATTGGTGAGGTACACTGCAAGCGAGTAAAGTTAAGCATCTCAAAGATTGCCAGCAGACCCTTCGCTTTGCTCAGGGTGACATCCATTATTTAGACTTAGTATACCTTTGAAAATTGGAGAAAGATGAGGTTCAGGACAATGAAAGCAGGGATCAATTTTATTGGATTGGGTGTTGGGGCAGTGATTGTTGATCCTCAAGGCCGTTTGTTCCTGGCAAAGCGGGGTAAAAAAGCGAAAAACGAGCGCGGCTACTGGGAATTCCCTGGCGGAAGCGTTGAATTTGGGGAAACCCTGGCGGAGGGCCTGAAACGTGAAATGCGGGAGGAGTACGGAATAGAAATTGCTGTCGGCAAGCTTTTGGATGTGGTCGATCACATCCTTCCCCGGGAAGGCCAGCATTGGGTTTCACCTACCTACGTTTGCAAAGTCGTCCGTGGAGAACCGCGCATCATCGAACCAAATAAATGCACTGAAATCGGCTGGTTTGCGCTGGATGAAATTCCGGACCCGCTTTCAGTCATCAGCCGGGAAAACCTGCAGAACTACCGGTCAACTTTACTGGTAAATTCAGCCATACCATCCACAAAGACGGCATCCATGAAACATTTTCTTGTGCACATTCAATACAAAGTACCCGTCGAGCAACTGGGAGATACCGTCCGTCTGCACCGGGAGTTTCTCCAAATGGGTTACAATCGCGGCTGGCTGCTCATGTCTGGCCCGCGCAATCCGAAAACGGACGGCATTATCGTAGCACGTGCCCCTTCCCACGAAGAATTAGCGAGTTTTTTCGAGGATGACCCGTACAAGGTAATGGGCCTGGCCGACCATGAATTCACGGAATTCGACCCGGTCAAATTTCAGCCGTTTCTGACCGACTGGGTAACCGGTTTGGAATAACGCTCGAGCAGCAGATTGGCAATTTCATCCGCACCGTTAATGCCGTCGCGATGAATTTTCGGCGTCTGGAGCAAGCGGTACGGTAAATCCCCCCAGTTTCCACTGCTAAAGTCCAGGCGGGTGAGTTCGTGGGCACCCATCGCGCGTCGAGCAAATTCTGCCAGGGGCGGTGTTTCTGGGAATTTTTCCCGAGGAATATAAGCAAATGGTAAACCCGCCTGATACACCTCGGCGAGGGTACTGTAACCAAGCTTTGCTATGACCGCATCGCTGGCTTGAACCAGATCGGGATGATAATAATTGCTACGGTGAGGTAACAGCGTTAGATTGTCTTCTCGTAACAATTGGTTGGAGGTACCGGGCAGCACGAAACGGCAATGGGAGTACTTTTTCAATGCCGCCAGGCTGCTGAATTTTTCCTCAATGCCCCCCACAGTGACCAGTATCACCGGTTCATCATTGGCAATTCCTAAGCGTTCGCGGGTATCCGCCCGCAGATGAACAGGCCGGCGGGCGACCGGCGGTACCTGTTGCGCGGCTGAATTGGGTTGAACTGCCGGCATAGTCTGAATATGCAGATCTGCCTGACTGAATACCTGCTCGAAATCCTTGACAAAGGGGATGAAACCCGGTTCCAGGTCGGCGTACCTGGCGTAAATAAAGTCCCAGGTGAAGTTTTCTACCAGAACGACCGGCAGCCCGGCGGCATGTGCTGCCTGAATACCAACTGGCGCGATATCACACACGACCAGCAGGCAATGACGCTCTGCCAGAATTTTTGCAGCTATTGATATCTGGCTATGCGCATTTGTTTTGGCGTGCTTGAGCATTGCGACGGTAGCAGGCAAATCTTCGCTGAATGGCGATGCCTGAACCAGGCCAACGTCGCTGGCGAAATTATGATAGGTAAACCCGGCGCTTAGCGATTCACGAAAAAACCATTCAGGTACCTGCGTAAACAAGTCAAAATGAACATTTGGTAGTCTGGCTTGCAATGCCTGCATCACGGCTGCAGCCCTGGCGGCGTGCCCAAATCCGTGCGCGGTTATAAAATAACCCATCCGAAATTCAGTCTTTATTGACCTACCCTCGACAAGAAATAATATCAGCCGCAATTGTACCTGACTGCGGCAAATTAGCCATTCAGAAAAAGGATTGATCGACCCTTGCTGCTACTTACCAGACGCGCCATAGCTAAAGGTATAATTTAAAACATGAAGACAGCGGGGTCTGGTCGAATCAATATCGCGCGCTTGCTTATCGGGCTGGTGATATTCTTCAACTTGCAGGCCGCGTTTTTGTTCATCATTAGTCCGGCTGCTTATTCGCCCGGATTTGAAGTCGGCGGAATAGTTGGTGAAAAACTGGTTCAGGGAATGGGCATCCTCTTTTTGATGTGGAATGTTCCTTATATTTATGCGTTGATCGATCCGATTCGGCACCGGACCTCCCTCTACCAGGCGATCATCATGCAGGCAATCGGCGTCGTTGGCGAAACCATCCTCTGGCTAACATTGCCGCCCGGGCATCCAGCCATGGAAAGCACTGTCGTCCGCTTTGCAATATTCGACGGTAGCGGGCTGATTGCACTATGCGCCGCACTTTGGATTACCCACCACAGTGGTTAAACGGGGTTTTGCGCGGGTTCTTCGTTTTCAGGCTCTTCAAAAGGCGCTTCGGTTGGTATAACCGGCAATCGGACGAACATGCGACGGATAAAGTCCTTCGGCCGAGTTACTACCCGCAACACCACCACGCTCATGTCGTCTCGTGGCCGCCCTTGATCCAGGCGGATCGCCTGCGTTAACAGTGAATCGGCAATTACCTGAGCCGACGGCTCCTGTTCTTCCAGCATCCCCTCCAATAAGGTGCACACATCAATGCCGATACCACCGTTAGCTGTGCCAGAATTCATCACGCCATCGGTGTACATGACGACGGTTGTGCTTTTCTTCAGGTTAATCTCGGAGATCGACGGCCGTACATTACGCGCTGAACCAATAGGTTGAGGCATGCCGCTCAAACATTCCACCCGGCTGCTCTGCGCCACAAAAATTGGCGTGGGATTATTGCGTGTCAACACCAGTGTGCAGGTTTCAAGATCGGCGCTTAAGATATTCAAGTAAGCAGGATCGCGGCCGTTGCGCTCGGTGAACAGGAAGTCAGAAACCGCGCGAGCGGCTGCGCCATCACGGATTCCATCAGATAGCAAGCTAAGGACCTTACGAACTACCAATCCAGAAACTAGTTTCCCAAGATGGCCGGTGGTTAATGCATCACTCATGACCACTGACAGGCCGCCGTTTGGCCGCTCAATGACTTCGATCGAATCTCCGCTTTCATGCGACCCATGTTGCGTAACTTTGGCTACGGCAATCTGAATTTCCATTTGATAATTTTACTTGAAAAATTCAGGTTGAGAAGCCGAATCCGAAGCAGCCACGATCACAGTCAATAAATCTTGCTGGTAAGCGATGGTTTCTATTCTGGCGTTGAACCCGTATTCTTTCAACTTTATCCGTGATTCTTCCAGCGTGTTCCGATCTGGCAAGGTTTGTCCAGTGACCCGATATATCCCCCGCAAAAGAATGCTCACAATGCTTCCTCCCCCGACTTGCACCCCAAGCAGGACGACCAGCAATCCTCTGGGCCGTAATACCCGCCGGCAGGCAGCTAATGTTCCAGGGTGGGCAATGTATTCGCTGGGAAAGGTAGCAACAATGGTATCCATCGAAGAGCTGGAAAGTGGAATCTGCTGCGCCAACCCGCGCACTAGCATCGCTGGCTGTTGGACTGTTCTACGCACTTTGTTTTTGGCTATGCGCAGAATATGGCGACTTTGGTCGACGCCAAAAGTACGATAACCCGCTGCTATTAGAGCGGCCTGCAATGTACCTGTGCCGATCCCCAGTTCGAGCACATCCTTGCCCTCGATCAGCGGCAGCACCGACCGCACCCAATCCTTCCAGCGCCCGCCTGAGACCGCCGCAGCCACCAGGTCGTAACTCCAGGCAAAAGAATGGTAGAGCAAGTGAAAGAAGATGCGTAAAAACCAGCTCACAGTTGAAAAGAATATCACAATATGGGAATTCTTGAACAAATCGTTTGCATAAATCGAAATTTTGTTCTATAATGTTATTGTGGCAGAGGAATCGCTTTCTGTACTGAAAAACCTGGCTGATCTGAGTCGGTTCGAACAAGAAGATCCGGCTGCGCCCGGCTGCCCGCTGCCGGAGGATGGTTCAAGGACTGTGGGCACCCCTCCAAGCCGTTCTTCGACCGGTTCGATCCCTGAAATATTCCACGCCAAGAAATCTGGTGGGGGAGAAATCCGCCTGCTCAAGACTGTACTCAGCAGCGCCTGCGAACGCAATTGTAATTACTGCGCTTTCCGCGCCGGGCGGGATTTTCACCGCGAAACGCTCAAACCGGATGGCATGGCCAAATTGTTCAGTCAACTCAACCAGTCCGGTATCGCTGAAGGTCTTTTTTTGAGTTCTGGGATAGTGGGCGGCGGCATTCGCACCCAGGATAAAATTCTTGACACAGCCGAAATATTGCGCTTTAAGCACGGCTACAATGGCTACCTGCACCTCAAACTCATGCCGGGCGCTGAAAAGGACCAGGTGCTGCGAGCAATGCAGTTGGCCAATCGCGTCTCCATCAACCTGGAAGCGCCCAACCCTGTGCGGCTGCAAAAACTAGCCCCGCTTAAAACTTTCGCTGAAGAATTGTTGAAACCGCTACAGTGGGCAGATGAAATTCGGCGCACGCTCAACCCCCTGTCGGCGTTTAACTTGCGCTGGCCTTCACTGGCAACCCAGTTCGTGGTTGGCGGCGTGGACGAGACTGATCTTGAATTGCTGCAACTCACCCAATACCTGCACGGCAAGCTGTCGCTTTCCCGTGTCTATTTCTCGCCGTTCAAACCGGTGCGGGATACGCCGTTCGAAAATCTCCCACCCGAAAATCTGCTGCGTCAGGTACGCCTTTACCAGGCTGCTTTTCTGCTGCGCGATTACGGCTATAGTCTGGAAGATTTTCAATATTCAAGCAGCGGACAACTTCCATTGGACGCAGACCCCAAACTAGCCTGGGCGCGCGAACATCTGACAGAGAATCCGTTGGAAATCAACACGGCAGACCGAATTCAGCTATTGCGAATCCCGGGCATCGGACCTATTTCTGCCAAACGCATTCTGCAATCCCGCCACCAACATCCGATCAAAGAAGCAGGCGCACTACAAGCGTTTGGTATTCCCCTGGAACGCACGCTGCCTTTCATCCTGATCAATGGAAAACGGCCCGACCGCCAACCGCAGTTGTGGTGATTGGATGATTTGTAAATATATGCGTACTGCGGGGAAAGAGGATTTTAGCATCCCCTCAATGGGGGGAACCACCGACTAACAAAAAAACGGCCTTGCGACCGTTTTGAAGTCGGGGCGAGAGGATTTTAGCATCCCCTCAATGGGGGGAACCGCCGACAAACAAAAACGGCCTTGCGACCGTTTTGCAGTCAGGCGGAGGATTTTAGCATCCCCTCAATGGGGAGAACCACCGACTAACAAAAAAACGGCCTTGCGACCGTTTTGAAGTCGGGGCGAGAGGATTTGAACCTCCGACCTCTTGCACCCCATGCAAGCGCGCTAGCCGGACTGCGCCACGCCCCGATTTGCGAGCGAAATTATAAGCCACATACTTATTTTCTGCAACCCTTCAAATACCCTTCAAGTTCCCCTGTCTCCGATAAATGCACCCAGTTATTTTCACCCCTCCCCTGTTCGATTCATTGAGAGTATAATCGCCACGTTAAGCCAGCGCCAAGCTGGCATTTGTCTGACCCGGAGGCCTTGACTGCATGAATCGTCGTTATGTAAACCTGATTATCATCCTCCTTCTGCTCGCACTCTCGATCTGGATTGACCTTCCCTCGAACCCCGGAATTAAAATAGGATCCTTCGAACGCAGCCTTGAGACAGTACTGGGGCTGGACCTGCGCGGTGGCATGCAGGTGATCCTGAGCGTCCCCTCAGAAATTGCTGTTACACAGCAAAACCTGCAGGATGCCGCTCAAATTTTGGAGAACCGGTCAAACGCATTAGGTGTGGACGAAGTAGTTTACCAGACAGCTGGTGAGCGCATCATCGTCGGCGAATACCCCGGCGCTTCGAATGCGGAAGACGTGATCGGCAAAATCAAAGAGACCGGACAACTCGAGTTTGTTGATTTTGGCGATGTACGTGTCCCTGAAGGAACAGTGGTCGAGACCGATTTTGGTCTATCCGCCTCCGCTGGCGCTGAAGCAACCCCGACTGTAGAAGTTACCCCCACAACCGAGGCGACCGCAACTGCTGAAGCAACGCCGGAAGCTACGCCGACCGAAACCACCTCTGCTACCCGCTATCACACCGTTTTGACTGGCGCTAATCTCAAGTCGGTCAGCGTGGTACGCGGCCAGTTAAATGACTACACCGTAGCTCTGGAGTTCGACTCCGAAGGCGCCGATATTCTCAAAGAATGGACGACCGCGAATGTCGGAAAAATTTTGGGAATCGTGCTGGACAAAGCGGTGATTTCCTCGCCTTCGGTGAACAACCCGATTCCAGACGGCCAGGCTGAAATTATTGGTTCTTTTACCAATGAATCAGCCAATGCTCTGGCGGTTCAGCTCCGCTACGGCTCGCTGCCCATTCCTCTGGAAATCGAGCAAATCCGCGTGATCGGCCCGACCCTTGGCCAGGACTCGCTGGATAAATCGCTATTGGCCGGCATCATCGGTTTCGGCATTGTCATGTTGTTCATGGGAATTTATTACCGCGTCCCCGGTGTGGTAGCTGACCTGGCAATCATTTTCTATGCCTTAATCACCTTTGCCATCTTTAAGCTGGTTCCGGTTACTTTAACGCTGCCTGGCATTGCCGGCTTCCTACTCAGTACCGGTTCCGCACTGGATGCCAACATTCTGATTTTCGAACGCTTGAAAGAAGAATTGCGCAACGGCCGCACCATGCGGCAGGCCATTGACCTTGCCTGGCGGCGTGCCTGGCCGTCCATCCGCGATTCGAACATTGCCGCATTGATTACTGCTGCGATTTTGTTCTGGTTCGGCTCGACCTTCGGCGCCAGTTTTGTCAAAGGTTTTGCGCTGACCCTGGCTCTTGGCGTGGGCGTCAGCCTTATGACCGCATTCACCGTAACCCGCACCCTGCTCGGCCTGGTGGTTGATTTGTTCAAAGATCCAGAACAACGCCCGGGTTTGTTCGGGCTCTAAAGGAATGCATCATGATTAATATTCTTGGTAAACGCTACTACTACTTTGCTCTTTCCCTGCTGTTGATCATTCCCGGACTGATCATTTTGGCAGTCAAAGGCTTGCCGCTGGCTATCGATTTCAAGGGGGGGACGCTGCTTGAGCTTCAATTCCCCACCACGCAGCTGCCTGAAACCAGCGCTGTGATCGCGCTGTACAATGACATGGGTTTCAAAGAGGTTCAGGTACAAACCGCCCTCGGTATTTCCGGTGAACGCGACATCCTGGTAATCCGCTCGCCCTTCATGGACGATACCACCAAGATCGCGCTGGTTGACCAGATGAAAACCGATTTTGGTGTTAGTGAGATTTCCGTCAACCGCTTTGACAGCGTTGGTCCGGTCATCGCTCAACAGGTAACCAGCCGGGCTGCCCTGGCGGTCGCCATCGCTGCACTGGCGGTCATCCTTTACATCACCTATGCGTTCCGCGGCATTCCTCATGCCTTCCGCTACGGTGTATGCGCGATCATCGCCATGCTGCACGATATCTTGATCGTGTTCAGCATCACGGCCATCGGATCTTTGCTGTGGGACTGGCAAATGGACTCGATGTTCCTAACGGCTCTGCTGACGGTGATCGGCTTTTCGACTCAGGACAAGATTGTGGTGTTCGACCGTATCCGCGAGAACAGCAGCTTTCTGCGTAAACTTCCCTTCGAAAAGCTGGCAAACCATTCCATCGTCCAGACCCTACAGCGCTCGATCAATACCCAGTTGATGACCGTCGAATTTATGTTGATGTCGCTGGCGTTGTTTGGCGGCGTCACTTTGCGCGAGTTCGCGGTTATTTTGCTGGTTGGCCTGCTGAGCGGTACCTACTCTTCCATTTTCATTGCTGCACCGCTGCTGGTGGTGTGGGAAAATCAGGAATGGAAGACCTGGTTCCGCAAACAGAGCGCCAACGCCTGAATTGCCTGAACGGTTCGCTGAGTAAACAGGGTCTATGGTCGAAGAATCCAGGACCCTGTTTTTTTGCCTAAACCTGGCATATACTCTCGGATTTTTTAAGTCACCAGAGCCATGGAATCCGGTAAAATGGATTGGGTGAAATTTCACGAAAGCACCGCAATGGCGGCTTACCCTTTCTCGCACAAATTCCAACCTAAACCTACAAAAGAGGAATACTATGCGCAAAGAAGTCGTTCTGATCACCGGCGCAAACGGTGAAATCGGTCATGGGCTTATCACGCACCTGGGAGAACAGGGTAATTTTGGCGTTATAGCGCTGGATGTTCAACCGCTGGATGAAGCCCTCAAGCCGTACGTCGAGAAATTTATTCAGGGGGATATCCTGGATACCATGCTTCTCGGCCGGCTGGTGGCTGAATACGAAATCCGGGCGGTGTACCACCTGGCGTCCATACTCTCGACCAAGGCAGAGTACAACCCGGAAACTGCGCATCGGGTAAACGTGGAAGGAACGCTCAATTTACTGCGTCTGTCGGTGGAACAATCGCAGTGGCAAGGCCGGCCGGTTAAATTCCTCTACCCAAGTTCCATAGCTGCCTACGGTCTGCCCGACCTGGCCACAAAGAATTCGGCCGGGAAGATCAAAGAACACCACTGGCTGGAACCGACCACCATGTACGGCATTAACAAGCTGTATTGTGAACATCTTGGCCGCTATTACACACGTCACTACCGTCAACTGGCTGCCGACCAGGGCCCCACGGCCATCGATTTCCGCTGCATCCGCTTCCCCGGCCTGATCAGCGCCATGACTGTTCCAACCGGCGGCACAAGCGACTACGGGCCGGAAATGCTGCACCATGCCGCGCAGGATTTGCCCTATGACTGTTTCGTCCGACCGGACACCCGCCTGCCCTTCATGGTCATGCCGGATGCCATCAAATCGCTGCTGACGCTGGAAGCTGCCCCAAGGGAAAACCTAAAGCAGTTGACCTATAATGTGACCAGCTTCAGCCCGACTGCGCTGGAATTCCACGACATCGTGCAGCAGGCATTCCCCGGCGCCAGGATCGACTTCAAGCCGCACGCTGCCCGCCAGGGAATTGTCGACACCTGGCCGGCTGATGTGGACGACTCCGCTGCCCGCCGCGACTGGGGTTGGCAGCCCGACTATGATCAGGCGCGCTCCTTTGACGAGTACCTCGTCCCCGCCATTCGCGAACGTTACGCAGCCGTAAAATAACAGGGCATGGCCCAATTTGTAGCTGCCCGAAGTATTTGTGGGTCGGACTTGAAGCGCATCTCTCTTATCAGCCGTAGCCGTAGGGGCACGGGGATTATTATCGGGATAAAGCATAAAGTATAGCCCCGTGCCCAAGCCAACAGGCTTCCCGTATTTCTTGATATAGGCACCGGGCTCAATCCAGTTTCATGTTAATCAATCCCGTTCAGGAACTGTCCCAAAAGTAAAGGGCAGTCCCCTTTGGTTGTGGATGCAGTGTTGAAGTTGAACACTGGAAAAAATAATAAGATCGAGATAAATTTAAGATTTGACAAAGTTGTCTAGATGGTTATAATGTAGGTAATAATTCCCTAATTATTATAAATAGGGCCGGAGTGTATTAGGGAAAAGGTGTGATTTACCAGGGTGGTGGCGGTATATTTACCTGCGAATTGCGTGGCAGCATGCCAAACTGGCCAAATTCCGGTTGACTGAGACAACGCCGTTGCGATCCGCTCCGGGTGGATTGGAATGATGCGTAATCATGAAACGTAAATTCTATATTTGGGGTGCGGTGTTTACCCTCTGCCTCCTGGCCGTCGTTTTGGTGGCTACGAATATAATGGCGCGTGGCGCTTCCCCGGCGGCCGGCATCCCACCCACGGATTTGTCCCCCGGCGCGCAGACGCAAATCGCCGTAATAGCCCAGACACGGGAAGCGGAAGTTCAATCCTCAACCCAGGCGGCTCTGATGGCCTCAGCGTCCCAGGTTCCCAATCCGACGGCGACTTCCGGGCTGCCCAACCCGACCTATTTCCCGCCTTTCAAAGCCACCCAACTTTCGGCGATGATCCAGACACAACAGGCTGGCGTGTACTTGCCATCAGTAGATCCACAAAAATTATATCCGAATTTACATCAGCCTCTCAGCTTTGATGAAGTAATGGATAAAAAGCGAAGCGGGAAATTGGCCGGCTACGGCATCATCACCGATGCGCCCGCTCCGATTTTCCAGCATGGTCCAGAAGTTGGCAAATATGAATTTAACGATGGGGCTTGGGAAGAACACCGGTATGACTCGTTTATTGCGATCTGGTCCGGCCACCTTCGCGATTATCCAGAACAAGGGATTGTTATAGTAGGCATCATGCCTCATTACAATCCTCTTCAAGAAGGTTTTGTCTTTCAAAGCCCGGAGGCCGCCGGGGATTTGCGCATCACCGGCGCGATAGGCGAGCGGCTCATTCTCAACGCTGCACAGGGAAGGACCTTCTATTTCGACGTCGCTGCGCTGTCTTTTATCGACAATTTAGCGGAGCAGGTGCCCACGGCTACGCCTGTCCCAACCGCAACCTCTTTTACTACGTCTGGACCCATCGATGATGCTGCTGAAATTCCTTATCGGGTGTTTGACTATCAGAGCAACAATAACGATTTGCATTTCACAATCAGCTCTCCCACTGACTTCGATTGGTTTGGCTTCTATACAGTGAAACCCGGTACCATCACTGTCTCCCTGGTCCGGCTGGCAGGTAACTACGGATTACGGCTGGTGCGTTTAGCAGACGTCCTTCATGGGGGAGAAATCGTCGGGGAGGACGTCACTCCAGGGCAAGGCAGAAAGGAAATAGTATTGCCAGATGCTCCCGCCGGAAGATACCTGGTGCGGGTGTGGAGCCTGGATGGCTCCTTTAGCGCGGACCAGCCTTATATCCTGCGCTTCGACGCGCCCAGCCCGGAGAAGGTGACCCCCATTCTGGAGTGCGTGGCGGACAACGGGGATGGAAGCTATACGGCGCGCTTCGGCTACGACAATCCCAATCCCTTCGTGGTGGTGGTTCGCGCCGACCGTGACAACTCCTTCCAACCACCCCCGGTGTTCCGTACCGGCCAACCTGAATCCTTCGCCCCCGGGCGGGTGGTCGATTGGTTTGGTGTGCTGTTCGACGGTACTGGGCTGACCTGGGTCCTGGATGGACATGCTGTGACGGCCAATCGCAATTCGCCACGGTGCCCATAAGTTTTTAATCGTTCGGGGTATTGGCAGCAGATGTGAGGTGCGTTTACCCGCAGGGTGCCCTTTAAGCACGATTAAGAGGCTTTCCAAAAAAAGGGGTTTATGACAGGCAAAATCTCATATTTGCGGGTCGGCATAGAGCCCGGCCCGCATTTTGTTAGATATTCGAAATCCATCTTCGTGATGGAAAATTAACAATTATGGGTTATCATCGAATCTCAAACCAAAATTTTTGAGGAATACCATGTCAGCAAAAGTTCCATTTGAATCCCGCGAAAAAATTCCCTTTAAAACCGAAACCAGGCAAATTCTCAACATCTTAATTCACTCACTTTATTCCGAACGGGAAGTATTTATCCGCGAATTGATCTCCAACGCCTCCGATGCGCTGACCCGCATGCAGTTCGAGCTGCTGACCAACCGGGACGTGCTGGATGCAGATGCCGAAGCGGGCATCTGGGTCAGCGGCGACCCGCAGGCAAAAACTCTGACCATCCGCGACAACGGTATCGGGATGGATGCACAGGAAATGGCTGAAAATCTGGGTACCATTGCCCATTCGGGAGCGCGCGCTTTCATCGAGGCTGCCGCTGAACAGCCGGGCGCCATCAGCGACATAATCGGCCAGTTCGGCGTCGGGTTTTACTCGGCCTTCATGGCCGCCGAATCAATCGAAGTGGTATCGCGCAGCTACCACCCGGGCGGCACTGCTGCCCGCTGGGTTGCACAGGATGAAGAAACCTTTTCCATCCAGCCCGCTGAGAAAGCCGACCGCGGCACGATCATCGTAATCCACCTCAAAGAGGATGCGCAGGAATTCGCTCAGGAAGACCGCCTGCGCGAAATCATCCGCAAACACAGTGACTTCATCCCCCACCCTATTTTCCTCGGAAGCAGCACCGAACCGGTCAACCAGCAGAGTGCTATCTGGCGCAAACAGCCCTCGACATTGAAGAACGAAGACTACACTAATTTCTACCGCCAGTTCACGCTCGATCACCAGGAACCGCTGCTTAAACTTCATCTCACTGTGGACGCGCCGGTGCAGATGTATGCGTTGTTGTATGTGCCGCAATCGCCGGAACGCAGTATTTTTTCGCCCCGCAAAGATGAAGGCGTGAAGCTATATGCGCGCAAAGTGCTGATTCAAGAATATTCCAAGGATCTGCTGCCGGCCTACCTGCGTTTTGTGGATGGGGTGGTCGATTCGGAGGATTTGCCGCTCAATGTGGCGCGCGAATCGGTGCAATCCAACCGGGTCATGGCGCAGCTCAAACGCGTCATCACCAATAAGCTAGTCGATGCACTGAACACCCTGGGAAAAGAGCAGCCTGAGAAGTACGCGCAATTTTGGAAGGTTTACAGCCGTTATATCAAAGAGGGCATCGCCACCGACCCTGAAGCATTGGTTCCATTAACTCCCTTGCTGCGCTTCCAAACCGCCAAAAACCCAACCGGTTGGACTTCGTTGGAAGAATATACGTCCGCCAGTCCATCGCATCAGGATAAAATCTACTACCTGCTTGGCGACAACGAACGCCTGCTCGCTTCCAGCCCGCACCTGGAGGGATTTAAAGCACAAGGTACGGACGTTCTGTTGATGGCTGATCCGCTGGATTCTTTTGTCCTCCTAAAATTGGAGCAATTCGACGGCAAGCAGTTGGTCAATGCCGCTCAGGCGGACGCGCCCGTTCAAACGGTCGATCAACCAGAACCTGAGCCCGAGACTTCCCTGGGCGAAGAACAGCGCAGCCAAATGTTGGAACGGATTCGGTCTGTCCTGGGCGACCGGATTGCAGATGTTCGCGCTACCGACCGGTTGGTCGAATCGCCGGCGCGCCTGGTGGACGCGGACGGGGCGATGAAACCGGAAATCCAACGTGTCTACCGCCTGCTCAACCAGGAAATGGATGCTCCCAAGAAAGTGCTGGAGGTCAATTTACGCCACCCGCTCATCCAGCGCCTGGCGCTTACCGCTGCGGAAAACACGGTCACGCCATTGGTGATCGAGCAGCTATATGAAAACGCCTTGCTCCTGGAGGGCAGCGTCACGGACCCGGCAAAAATGATAGCGCGCATTCAAGATTTAATGACAGCCGCGCTGGAAAATTCCCATGACCAATAAACCGCGTGTTTTCGTTACCCGCGCCATTCATTCGGAGGCCCTGGCAAAACTAGCAGCCGAAGCCGAGGTAGAAGTCTGGCCGGAAGCTTACCCGCCATCCAAAGAAGTTCTGTTGGCGAAAATGGGCAGCGTCAACGGACTGTTGACCATGTTGACCGACCCAATCGATGAGCAGGTGATCGCCAGAGGAACCCCGGCGCTCAAGGTCATTGCCCAGCTTGCAGTTGGCTATGACAATATCGATGTCGCGGCTGCTACCCGGCATGGCATACCGGTCGGTCACACCCCGGGCGTGCTTACAGAAACGACGGCCGACTTCGCCTGGGCGCTGTTGATGGCAGCCGCCCGGCGGGTGGGTGAGGCTGAACGCGAGGTGCGATCCGGATTGTGGCAACCCTGGGGGCCGGACGTCCTTACCGGGTTGGATGTTTACGGTAAAACCCTGGGCATCGTCGGCCTGGGTCGGATAGGCAAGGCGGTAGCCCGCCGGGCGCGCGGTTTTTCGATGAAAGTGCTGTACAACAGCCCTACCCGTGACCTGGATGCCGAGCAAGAGTTGGACGTGGAATACGTCACCCTGGAACGGCTGCTGGCGCAGTCCGATTTTGTCTCGCTGCACCTGTATTATTCAGCGGAAGCCCATCACCTGCTCAACCGCACTGCATTTGAGCAAATGAAACCCAATGCTGTGCTGGTTAACACCGCGCGCGGTGCAATAGTTGACCCGGAAGCGCTGACCTGGGCGCTGCAAACTCGCCGGATTGCGGCAGCCGGCATCGACGTATTCGATCCTGAACCCATCCCGGCAAATCACCCGCTGCTCCAGCTTGAGAATGTCGTCATTACCCCGCATATCGCCTCAGCGGGCAAAGAAACCCGTCAAAAGATGGCGATGATGTCCGTAGAAAATATATTGGCCGGATTAAAAGGCGCACCCATCCCATATTGCGCCAACCCACAAGTATACGAACCGCGCGGAACATAACCCCGGCAGGCAAGGAACTGCGGCCGTAGGGCGTGTTTTCCCAAGCACATAGCGCAATTTCGATAGAGATGGCGCTGGACTTTATTCGAATCGGGTAAACGCACCGATCTCGATATGACAAATAAAAATTTATCGTCATTGGCGCGTACTGTCAAAAAGATGATAAATATACTGTTAACAAAGTACGTTTGTTTCACGTAAAATTGTTTACAATGTTCGTGTCATTCCTTTCAAGATGTCTGAGAAGTTCAGCGTTTCCCACTTATAACCACCGCAACCCGAAATAGACACCATCGGGCGAGCGGTGTCTGCATTTCTGAGATATCTTGTTTAGGCGGAGGACTTCCCTCCCCGAATAAAGCGGACCAACAATTACAACACCCAACTCAGGAGGAAGTATCGTGAAAAATGAAGTCTTAGACAGCCTGCTTACGCCAAAGTCCGTTGCCGTGGTTGGTGCATCCACGACCCCCGGCAAAATCGGATATTCTGTAATAAAAAACCTGATCGAAGGCGGTTACACAGGCAAAATCTATCCGATCAACCCCACCGCCGAGGAAATTCACGGAATTAAGTGTTATTCCGCCATTGAGAAAGTCCCTGGATCGATCGATGCCGCCATTATTACAGTCCCCTCGAAGCTGGTGGATGGCGTAACTGATGAATTGGGACGCAAAGGCGTCAAGGGCATGATTGTGATCACCTCAGGCTATTCCGAGGTAGGTAATCGCGACCTCGAGCAGGCGTTGGTCAAAAAGGCCAACGGCTACGGCATTCGCGTCCTTGGACCCAACATTGTGGGCGTCCTCTCTAATACGGATAAATTCAACGGCTCATTCGCTCCGTTCCTGCCCCTGCCGGGAAAAGCCTCTCTGGTCTCCCAGTCTGGCGCCCTGCTGATCGCACTCGATGCCGCCACTTACACCCGCCGCGTTGGCTTTGACAAACTCATTTCCATCGGCAATATGTCTGATGTTGATTTCGCCGATATTGTTTCCTGGCTCGATAACGACCCGAACACCTCCTGCATCACCCTGTATATCGAAGGCTTTAAGGACGGACGGGCTTTCATCGATGCCGCCCGCAAAGCCAACAAACCCATCATCGCCCTGAAAGCTGGCGTTTCTGCCCACGGCGCAGCCGCGGCTGCTTCCCACACCGGTTCATTGGCAGGTGCTGCCAAAGTTTATGGAGCCGCCCTGCAGCAGGCTGGCGTCATTCAGGCTACGGATTTAAACAACCTTTTCGACCGCACCCTGGCACTCTCGCAACAGCCTCCCATGAAGGGTGACAACCTGCTTATCATTACCAACGGCGGTGGTATTGGCGTACTGGCGACCGATGCAGCAGAACGCGCCGGCTTACCGCTAAAATTCGCCCCGGCGGACGTTCAACTCGAGTTGAAGAAACACATGCCTGAATTTGGTTCTGCCAAGAATCCGGTCGATCTGACTGGCATGGCGGGCAACGATTGGTACGGCGAATCAGTGCGCTACGCCCTAACTCATCCCTGGACCGAAGGCCTGGTAATCCTATATTGTGAAACCGCCATCACGGAACCTATGGAGATTGCCCATTCGCTCAAGAAAGCGATCGATGAAGCGGGGATCAAGGATAAACCGGTCACTATATCCTTTGTCGGTGGCGAGAAATCCGATAATGCCATGCGCTACCTGATTGAAAATGGTATTCCTGCCTACGGCGCCCCCGACATCGCGGTAGACGCCATTTCCTCCCTGCGTGAGTTCGCCCGCATGAAAGCGCTTTCTGCCCAGACCACTGAGCCTTGTGCAGCTTTCGACACAGAAGTTGCCCGCGAAGTAATCCGCAAAGCCCGCGCTGACGGGCGCGACTCGCTAACCGAGATCGAAGCCAAAGAGGTCTTCTCGGCGTACGGTATGCCCGTTACCAGCACCGAACTTGCCAAAAATGAAGACCAGGCTGTTGCGCTGGCCAAGAAGATCGGCTTCCCGGTGGTCATGAAGATCGTCTCCCCCGACATCCTGCACAAATCGGATGCCGGCGGTGTGAAAGTCAACATCAAAGACGAGGCGGGTGTTCGCGAGGCCTTCAAGACCATCCTAAAAAACGCGAAAGAATACAAGGCTGCTGCTGATATTCACGGAATCGCAGTCCAGGAAATGGCGCCCTGGGGTACGGAGGTCATCCTGGGTTCGGTCAACGACCCGACCTTTGGCCCTACCATCATGTTCGGTCTCGGCGGTATCTTCGTCGAAGTGCTCAAGGACGTCACCTTCCGCGTAGCGCCCGTCGCCGATACTCAGGCGCGCCGCATGCTGGATGAAATTCGCGGCGCCCCCATCCTGGCGGGTGTGCGCGGTGAAGAACCACGTGATCGCAAAGCATTGTCCGAGGTTATTTGCCAGTACTCGACCATGATCATCGACCTGAAGGATGAGATCGCCGAATCAGACGCCAACCCGGTGTTGGTGTACGAACACGGCTCCGGCCTCAAAGTGGTTGATGCCCGCATCATCCTCAAAAAGAAGTAGAAACGCGAAATTCACAGACCTCCCCTAGGTTCGGGGAGGTCTTTTTATTTTTCCTGTTGGTTTTATTTTTAATAATGAATTTTAATCGGTTCGATTTTTGCGATAAGCCATCGACCATTTTCCTGAACTAAAATAGCTTCCAATAAAGCAGCTCCATCATCATATCGAGCAACTGCACGATCTTCATCGATATTAATTTTTCCGAAAACCAATTTGGAAGGAGCACCTTCAATTATTCTGGGAGGTAAAACACCATAACAATTTTCTTGAATTGATTTGATTTCTTCTGGAGTGACGGTACGATCTTCTTTCATTGCGGCCTGTTCAACAACTTTAAATGAACGAACAGCACATCCATAAGCGATATATTTGGCCTTCATCACTGTCAAATAGCCACCAATATTAGCAATCTCGGGTCCCAAAACAAGGCTAACAAAGTCACGTACATCTTGGTTTTCATAATGGTAATCTGTAGTGTTTATAAACACATTGTCAAATTCACTCACGTCACCACCATTTCTAAGCGCCTCTTGATAAACCGTATATGAATGTAAGATGATGTCTTGAACTTCTTGTGAATCTTTGGAATTAGGGATATCTATCCTAGCCTCTTCGCGATTAATACCAATGTAAACCAAGCTACCCAGTAAAGCCAGAAAAGTAATTAATACAGCGAGCCTTTGCTTGCGCATATAACTTACTCCTATTATTGTCACTCATTCATTGGGTCGGCTTGGTTTAATTTCCTTATATATCTGATAATAAGGCACTGGGTATGAATAAATTGGTGAGGTCGAGGTACATCAAGTCTAATTTAAGCTTGCACAATTATCAACCTGCCTTTAGATTCTATTATTAATTGCTATTTTACAAACTAAAGAGATGAATATTAACCTAAGCTCTTTGCACTCTATCCTTATCTCGATTTTCACCAATAGCAAGTCTTCGCCCACCAAAATTTATCGTGGCACAACATGCCTTTTCTTTATTTTGAAAACCCTATCGATTAACTTTCCTGAAACCGTTTGTAAGCCCCCACCCAGGGTGCGCCAATCCGATTGCGTTCCGGGATGGTAATCTTGTTCAATTTTTGAGCAATTTTCGCAGTATTCATGGCAACCTGCGCCCAGTCCTCAGCCCGAAGCGCACTGCGCATACTGCGCCCCAGTGCTCCTGCCCATTCCCATTCCATCCGGAAGCGGTCTGCCTTGACCCAGTAATCGCGCTTCTCCCAGGCCTGCACTGAAACATCGATGGATGCAGCGATTTCTTCCAAAGCCAGCGTCATGAAGGCTGCCAGGTCGTGCGCCTGAGCGTTGGGCTCCGGTTGCTTCATCAATTCACGGATTGCCAGGACGATCGCCCTTGTCAGTTGGTTACGCTGCTTGCCAGCGCTTTCGGGATTGATTACACGGCTCAAATGAAAAATCTCCTCCATTAAATTCATTCTCCCAAAAATAACAGGCCGATTATATCCTATAGAACGCATATAAATAATTTACAAAACTTCGAGCTTTTCGCATGGTATAATTGCCGCGCGAAAATTGCGATGGGGAAGTGTCGGAATTGGCAGACGAGCATGACTTAGGATCATGTGCCGCAAGGCGTGCGGGTTCAAGTCCCGCCTTCCCCACTCGTTGCAAAATAAAAAACGTAAAGGAAAATCAAGTTGAAACTCGACGTCCAACCCCTTGAAGACCATCAGGTTAAAGTAATCGCTGAAATGGAACCGGCGGTCTTGGAAGAATTCATGCGCCGCGCAGCCAGGAAGATCTCGCGCGAGACGCGTATTCCCGGCTTTCGCCCCGGCAAAGCCCCCTACGACATGGTCAAACGCCATGTCGGTGAAGAAGCGCTGCAGCAGCAGGCGGTCGAAGACTTGATCGACGAGTATTATCCCAAGATATTGGATGAAGCCCAGATCAAGCCGGGCGCCACCGGATCGCTTGAAGAAATTGTCAGCGTTAACCCGCCAAAATTCTCCTTCATCATTCCGCTCGAACCCTCCATCGAACTCGGCGCTTACAAAGATATCCGCCAGGAATATACCCTGGAAGCGGTCAAGGAGGCGGATGTCGATGAATTCATCCAACGCTTGCGCACCAACTACGCCACCGCGGAACCCGTGGAGCGCCCGGCGGAAGACGGCGACCTGGTATACGTTAAATTCAGCGGCAAATTGACCAAACCACTCGAGGGTGAAGATGAAAACGTTTTTCCCGAGCGACCCGCTCAGTTCATTATCGGCAATGACGTCATTCAGAATCGTGACTGGCCTTACCCCGGATTTAACGAGTCTCTGAAGGGTCTTTCAGCCGGCGATGAAAAAATCGCAAAACATAAATACGCGAAAGATGACCAGGATGAGGCGCTAAAAGGCAAAACGGTTGAATTCAAAGTCAGCGTTCAGAGCATCAAAGCGCTGCACCTGCCCGAATTGAACGACGAATTTGCTCAGACAGTCGGCCAATTCGAAACCGTCGCTGATTTGCGCAAAGCGGTGCAAGATCAGTTGGAAGTTGCAAAAAAGGACGAAACCGACGATGCCTATTACACGTCCTTGATTGACAAAGTGATCGAAGGCGCGACCATCAAATACCCACCGCAGGTCCTCGAACATGAGGTCGAGCACATGATGGAACACGTCAAAGAGGACGTTGGTAAACAGGGCATGGAGCTGGACGCCTACTTCAAGATGATCGACAAGGATCGCGAAAAGTATATCGAGGAAGAAATCCGCCCGGCAGCCCGCCGTCGCATTGCCCGTTCGCTGGTGATGGATGAGTTAGCCCGGGCAGAGGAAGTCAAGCTGGAGGAGGACGACTACAACCAGGCGATTACCGCCACCGTTTCTCAACTGCAATCACAGCCCAAGCCGCGTAAAACCAAAGAAAAAGTCAATCCGGATCTGGTCAACAACATGACCATGACCGAATTATCGCGGAAATTTAATATCAAGGTTCTTGAACGGATGAAGGCGATAGCCACCGGTCACGGCGACGATGCTGGCAAACCTGCTGACGCTGAAACGCCAGCCGAAGGTGAAGCTACCGGAGCAAAAAAACCGGCTGCCCCCAGGAAACCGCGGGCCAAGGCCAAACCAAAAACCGAGTAAGAACTGCTTTTTTTCGGAAAGGTTTAAAGGAAAAAGGATGAGCATTCCTAATTTTCAAAATGTTATCCCGATGGTGATCGAATCGACCGGCCGCGGCGAGCGTGCTTATGATATTTACTCGCTGCTGCTGAAAGAGCGCATCATTTTCGTCGGTACCCCCATCGACGATCAGATTGCCAATCTGGTCGTCGCTCAACTGCTCTACCTGAGCAACGAGGACCCCGAGCGCGGCATTCAGATGTACATAAACTCGCCCGGCGGGATGATCTACGCAGGTATGGCGATCTACGACACCATGAAAATGATCCCCAATAAGATCAGCACCTTTGCGGTGGGCGTCACTGCCTCTTTTGGCACTGTGCTGCTGGCTGCCGGCACCAAGGGCCAGCGCTATGCGCTGCCTAATGCCACCATTCACATGCACCAGCCCCTCGGTGGTGCGCAGGGTCAGGCGTCGGACATCGAAATTCAGGCTAAGGAGATCTTGCGCCTGAAAGCCAACCTCAATCAGATCATGGCTGATAGCACCGGGCAGCCGCTCGAGGTGATCGAGCGCGATACGGAACGTGACTTCTATATGGACGCCCAGGCTGCCGTGGATTACGGCCTGGTCGATCAGGTGCTTCACCAACCGGCCAAATAAGGTTGGCGGATTCAACTGCGCAATAAACCCAAATGCCGGATGGCCGCTGCTGTCCGGCATTCTTATTCGCCTCATCCCAGGGATATTTATGCTGAACAGCCTGCAACCACAAATCAAAGCTCTGGTACTTGATATGGATGGCGTCCTCTGGCGCGCAAACAAGCCAGTAGGTCGCCTGGCTGCCGTATTTGCCCGCATCGACGAGCTTAAGCTAAAAGTCATCTGCGCAACCAACAACGCCACCAGCACGCCAGAGCAGTTTGCCGAGAAATTGGCGGGAATGGGAGTTCAACTGGCCCCCAAATTTATCCTGAACTCAGCACTAGCCGCTGCCCATTACCTGAAAAAGCAACACCCACAAGGTGGACCCGTTTACCTGGTTGGCGAGGTCGGGCTGCAGCAGGCCATGCAGGTGCTGGGCTTCTGGCAGGCAGAAAAAGATGTTCTCGCAGTCGTTGCTGGCATGGATCGCCAATTCAGCTATACGAAGCTCGCTGCTGCCACCCGGCTGATCCGCAATGGGGCGCCATTTATTGGTACCAATCCGGACAAAACCTTTCCCACCCCGGATGGGTTGGTCCCCGGAGCAGGTTCGATTTTGGCAGCTATTGAGGCGGCCACTGGGGTAGCGCCAACGATCATCGGCAAACCCTCTCCCTATCTGTACCAGGTAGCGCTTGAACGTATGGGCACCGACCGGCTGGAAACACTGGCAGTCGGTGACCGTCTGGAGACCGACGTTTTAGGCGGTCAACGTGCCGGTATGCGCACCGCACTGGTTCTTTCGGGTGTTTCAACCCAGCACGATCTGGTTGGCTGGCCTACCCCGCCCGATCTGGTTGCCGCGGACCTGGCCGAATTATTGGGTATGTAAAATGTCGTCTTGAGCGAAGCGAGGGATCTCGATCTTAATCGCTATGTGCCCCGCCAACAGCTTGATGACATTTCCGCAATGGTAGAATCGGACAAGATATGTCTTCCGAAGGATTTGGCTTGATGGAAACCTCGCGCCGTTTGATTTATGACCTCGACTTGCCCGAATTGGAGCAGGCGTTTCTGACTGCCAATGAACCAGTTTACCGGGCAAAACAAGTCTGGCAGGGTCTCTACCAACAATTATGGAATCAACCCGCGCAGTTCACCAATCTGCCAAAAGCGCTGCGCGAATGGCTGGCGGAAATATTTATCTTCCAGAACCTGACCCCAGACCAGGTGCTGTATTCGACCGACCGCGAAACCCGCAAAACATTGTTTTTATTACCCGACGAGCGCGCCATCGAGGCAGTATTAATGCATTATGACCGCCGGAAAACCCTGTGTATATCCACGCAAGCCGGCTGCGCCATGGGTTGCGTTTTTTGCGCCACCGGTCAAATGGGCTTCAAACGCCACCTGACCAGCGGCGAGATCGTCGAAGAGGTTTTATATTACGCCCGCATGCTGCGCTCCGACGGCGAGCAGGTCACCAATGTAGTTTTCATGGGCATGGGCGAGCCGTTTCACAACTATGATGCCACCATGAGCGCCATCCATCGCCTGAACCATCCGGAAGGCATGAACCTGGGCGCGCGCCGCTTTACCATTTCGACGGTCGGCCTGGTGCCTGTGATCAAGCGTTTCGCAGACGAGAAAAGCCAGATCAACCTGGCAGTCAGCCTGCACGCCGCCAATGATGAGCTGCGTTCCAGCATGCTGCCAATCAACCGAAAGTACCCCATCCAGGAATTGATGGCTGCCTGCCGCGAATACATCGAAAAAACCGGCCGCCGTTTGACCTTCGAATGGGCGCTGATTCAGGACGTGAACGACTCGGTGGAGACCGCCCGTGAATTGAGCAGCCTGCTCAGGGGCATGATCGCGCACGTGAATGTCATTCCACTCAACCCGACTCATAAATTTGCCGGTAAAGGCAGTACCCGTGAGCGGGCGGCAGCCTTCAAAGCCGAACTGGAAAAAGTGGGCATCCCCTGCACCATTCGCATGCGCCGCGGTATCGATATCCAAGCCGGATGCGGCCAATTGGCAACCCGTGCTGAAAAATTGACCGGGTGACCGCTGTGATATAATCTCTGCGCTATGGCTGAATTCTTCAACAAATGGAAGCAGGCGCTAAATCGCTCCAGCAAAGCCGCCTTTGGACGCTTGGCGACGGTATTTGGCGCAACTGAAATCGACGAAACCACCTGGGAGGAACTGGAGGCTTTATTGCTCCAGGCTGACCTGGGTATTGCCACGAGCGGCGAGGTCATCACCGCCCTGCAAAAGCGTGTCCTGCAGGAAGGTATTACCAGCGCCCAGGAATTGAGCGGCATTTTGCGGGCTGAATTGTTGGCGCGACTGGATCCACCGCCTGCGCTGGATTTTAATGCTCACAAACCTGCCGTAATCCTGATCGTCGGGGTGAATGGTTCCGGTAAAACGACCACCATTGCCAAGCTAAGCCGTCAGTTCAGCGAGCAAGGTAAAAAAGTGCTGCTGGCAGCGGCAGATACATTCCGGGCTGCAGCTGTTGACCAGCTCCAGGTGTGGGCTGAGCGGCTGGATGTTCCGATCATCACCGGGCAGCCAAACGGCGACCCGGGGGCAGTCGCCTACGATGCCATTCAAGCCGGCGTTGCCCGAAAAGTTGACCTGGTACTGGTGGATACCGCTGGACGCTTGCACACCCGTACCAACCTGATGGAAGAATTGAAAAAGGTTCACCGGGTGAGCGGTAAGGCGCTGGAAGGTGCACCGCACGCTGTCTGGCTGGTATTGGACGCAACCACCGGGCAAAACGCCTTGCAGCAGGCGCGAATCTTCAAAGATGCCGTCAAAGTTACCGGGATCATCCTTGCAAAACTCGACTCTTCCGCTCGCGGCGGGATGGCATTTGCTATCCAAAAGGAACTGGGGATCCCCATCCTTTACGCCGGGCTGGGCGAGAAATCGGATGATTTGGAAAAATTTAATCGCGAATCTTTCGTGGATGGAATATTAAGCTCTTAGCATGTTGTAGGTGGAGGGAAAATGCAAGCGATCGTCGAACGGCTGGCGGATGAAAAAGCCAGAATCAAAGAATTAATGGTGCATCTTTGACTTCGATAGGCTGAAATCAGAGCTAAGCGGGCTCCAGAAAACATCGGAAGATCCCAACCTGTGGGACAATCCCGGGCGAGCCCAGCAAATCATGAAAAAGCTGGTGGATACTCGCACCGAGATTGAGTCCTGGGAAAAATTAGAAAAACGCATATACGATCTCTTCGAGCTGGCTCAGCTTGAAGACGATTCAATGACAGCTGAAATTGAACAGGAAGCAGAGGCCATCCAACAGGAACTTGACCGCCGCGAGTTGAGCACGCTGCTGGGCGGGCCTTACGACCGCGGCAACGCGCTGCTGACTATCAATGCCGGAGCCGGCGGCACCGACTCGCAAGATTGGGCGTCCATGCTGCAGCGCATGTACCTGCGTTGGGCCGAGCGCAGCGGCTACGCCACCGATATCATCGACCTGACCGAGGGCGAGGAAGCTGGCATCAAAACCATCACCATCGCAGTTAACGGGCAGTATGCCTACGGCTACCTCAGAGCCGAGAAAGGCGTCCATCGCCTGGTGCGGTTATCACCGTTTGATTCTGCCCACCGCCGCCACACCTCTTTTGCCCAGGTCGAAGTGCTGCCGGAAATCGAGGACGATGCAGAAATCGTCATCGCGCCGGATGATGTGCGCATTGACATTTTCAAGTCCTCCGGCGCGGGCGGGCAAAATGTACAAAAAAATGCCACCGCCATCCGCTTGACCCACATTCCGACCGGCATTGTAGTCACCTGCCAAAATGAGCGCTCGCAAATGCAAAACCGCGAGAACGCTTTTCGAGTGCTGCGCGGCCGGTTGGCTGCCATCCGGCAGGAAGAGCAGGATAAGCAGTTGGGCGAATTACGCGGCGAGTACCAGAAAGCGGAGTGGGGCTCTCAAATCCGCTCCTATGTCCTACACCCCTACCAGATGGTCAAAGATCACCGCACTGAGTTTGAGGCTGGTAACACTCAGGGTGTATTGGACGGTGACATCGACGGATTTATCGAAAGTTACCTGCGCTGGCGGAAGTAAAATTATTATGCATTTTGATTTTTAATAGACGGCCAACTCCTCGGGGAGCGAGGTTTTACTGTATATCCAGTGTTTTGCGCCGAGACGGCGCAAAACACTGGATTAATAAATTGCCCGCCCCGAAGAATGGGGCGGGTTGGGTGGGGTTGATAAATACGTCTATTTTGAATTCAATCCGATTAAATCGAGATACAAGGGGAGGGACTCTGTTTTGCCCATATTTTAGTCAACGCCCTTAATCTAATTTCTTAGCCAGTTCAATCAAGCTTTCGTCTAATTTTTTAGGCTTGTTAACCACCTCTTCTAGCGGGGTGGTTTTTATTGCACTATTAAGCATGCCAACCAGCACGCCATACTCTCCCCGGGCGAGGGCGTCGGTCGCGCCAGCCCCCAAACGTGAAGCCAGAATCCGGTCATAAGCTTGTGGAGAACCTCCGCGCTGCACATGTCCGAGGATGGTCACGCGCAGGTCAAAACCCAGCCGTTCTCGATGCTGCTTGAAATATTCATCCAGCCTGGTGGCATTATATTTAGCCCCCTCAGCAACCACAACGATCGCGTGAGCTTTGCCGCGTTCGTAAGCTTCAGTCAGTGTGGCCGCAATTCTTTCCGGGTCAACTTCCAGTTCAGGCAGGACCATTTCTTCTGCGCCGCCAGCTATGGCGGCCATCATCGCCAGGTAACCGCAATTTCGGCCCATGACTTCCACCAAAAATGCGCGCTGGTGCGATGACGCAGTGATTTTTAGGCGGTCGATGGCTTCCAGGGCTATATTCAGCGCCGTATCCACGCCGATGGTAATATCGGACCCGTAAAGGTCATTATCGATCGTTGATGCAACGCCAACGACTGGGAACCCCAGTAAATGCAAGGCATGGGCACCGGTTTGTGAGCCGTTGCCACCAATGACAACCAGGCTTTCGATGTCGAACCGATTTAGATTGCGGAAGGCCTTCAACTGTCCCGGGCGGGTTTTAAACTCCTGGGAACGGGCGCTGCCTAGAACAGTGCCCCCGCGTTGCAATATACCGCCAACCTCGCGGGCGCCAAGTGGAATGATTTTCCCATCAATCAAACCTTCATAACCGTTACGAACGCCGAATACCTCCCAGCCATTGGCAATCCCGGTGCGAACGACAGCCCGGATGGCGGCATTCATTCCCGGAGCGTCTCCTCCGCTGGTCAATACGGCGATTTTCTTCATTTTCCCACCATCCTCTCAAGGTTTCCTACGAAGATATGCGCGATTCTAACACGGTTTGAGGCCAGAACTAGGCCTGTTCCCTTCGCTGCCTGACGCCAGCACCGTCGCCGGTGAAAAATATTTGTGACACTTGGGCTATCTATTTTTGGCTTAAATGCAGTATGAACCGGCCAGACCTTTTGATAGAATGGTCTGGCATAAAATCTCGCAATGGGTAAATTCCTCGAAAGAACACATAAGTAATTTTTCTCGATAGACGGCGCCTGGAGATATTGAACCATTCAGGATGACCACAACCTAAACCAAGGGAAAATAATGTCAGATTATCGCATCAGGCAACATCCCATCCTCCCCATTCCTGAACGTGAATCGATCGAGTTTTACTGGCGTGGAAAAAAAATAAATGCACTCGCTGGAGAAACCATAGCTTCAGCCTTATTCGCCAACGGTGAACGGATCTTTGGCCACCATCACAAGGACGGCTCCCCGTTAGGCATCTTTTGCGCCAACGGGCAATGTTCGCAATGCATGGTGCTGGCTGACGGGATGCCGGTCAAAGCCTGCATGGAACTGATCAAGTCCGGGCAGCACGTTGAACCCGCTGACGGGTTACCCGACCTGCCGAAAGTCAAGGATGCGCCTAAATTCAAACCGATTATTGACCGCAAGGTACAGGTTTTGATCATCGGCGGCGGACCTGCCGGATTATCCGCTGCCATTGAATTAGGACGGCGCGGCGTACAGGTGCTGCTGGTGGATGACAAACACCACCTGGGCGGCAAGCTGGTGCTGCAAACCCACCGTTTTTTCGGATCAACCAAAGCTGTTTACGCCGGCACGCGCGGAATTGACATCGCTACCCGGCTTGAAAATGACTTGAGAGTTCACTCCTCGGTTGAAATATGGCTCAACAGCACCTGTTTGGCCGTCTTCAGTGATAAAAAAGTCGGCATCTTGAAAGAAGGGCACGATTACGCCGTGATCGAACCCGAAGTGTTGCTGGTAGCCTCCGGCGCCCGAGAAAAATTCCTTGCTTTTAACGGCAATGCACTGCCTGGCGTGTACGGTGCGGGTGCCTTCCAAACCCTGGTCAATCGCGACCTGGTGCGTCCGGCTGAAAAGTTATTCATCGTCGGCGGCGGTAATGTTGGGCTGATTGCCGGTTACCACGCGCTCCAGGCAGACATTCAGGTGGTCGGGCTGGTCGAAGCGCTGCCGGAATGCGGCGGCTACAAAGTGCATAAGGATAAACTGGCCCGTATGGGTGTGCCGATTTACACCTCGCACACTATTTTGAGCGCCAATGGTGACGGAAAGGTTGAATCCGTCACGATTGCCCAGGTTGGCAGCGATTTTAAGCCGATCCCCGGCACTGAAAAATCCTTCGAGTGCGACAGCATCCTGATCGCCGTCGGATTGGACCCGGTCAATGAGTTTTATCTCAAAGCCAAACAGTATGGGTTAAATTGCTTTGTCGGCGGCGACGCAGAGGAAATCGCTGAAGCCTCAGCCGCTATTTTCTCGGGAAAAATTCGCGGCATGGAGATCGCCCGCGCGCTGGGCGTGGAAACTGCAGAAATCCCGGTCGAGTGGTACTGGACCAGCGAAATTCTCAAATCAAAACCTGGCGACACCATCCCCGAGGAACTGCCCGAAATCGAAACAGGCGCCTTCCCTGTCTTCCATTGCACCCAGGAAATTCCCTGCGACCCATGCACCGGGCTGTGCTCGCACGGGCTGATCTATATCGACCGCAAAGATATTCGCCAGGTTCCCACTTTCCTGGGGGACAGCTACTGCTGTGAGGCCTGCGAAAAGTGCGTGGCAGGCTGTCCCGGCCTGGCGATCACCCTGGTCAATTACCGTGAGAACCCGGAATTGCCGGTGGTCTCGATCCCTTATGAATTTACGCGCCAAACGATCAAGGTTAACGACCGCGTAAGTGTTTTGGATACCGAGGGCAGCGAACTGGGACAGGTGGATGTGCTTTCAGTGCACGCCATTGAGAACAATGACCGCACCCTGGTCGTGGAGGTAAACGCCCCGCACGAAATCGCCCAGAAGATTGCCGGTATCAAGGTGCAGGATGAAGACGTCACCCAGCCGCTCGACCATTATGTGGCGCACATCGAGGATGACACCATTGTCTGCCGCTGCGAACATGTGACCGCCGGAGAAGTTCGCACGCTCATCCGCGCCGGCTACCGGGACATGAACGAGATCAAGACCGTGTCCCGCGCCGGCATGGGCGCCTGCGGCGGCAAGACCTGCGTCAGCTTGATTCTCAGGTTATTCCGCGAGGAAGGCATCACCCGCGAGGAAATTACCGAGTATTCGAAGCGGCCGGTCTTTGTTGAAGTGCCGCTTGGCATTTTGGCGGGAGCTAACGGACAGGAGAACCACGCCAATGATTAATCCAACCCTGCCCCATTATGATGCGGTGGTCATCGGCGCCGGCTCGATCGGCGCCCCGGCAGCCTTTTACCTGGCTCAGGCTGGCTACCGGGTACTTGTGCTTGACAGCGCTCCCAGTGTCGGCCAGACCTCGAACAAACGCGCCATCGGTGGTATTCGCGCCACCCATTCCGATCCGGCTAAAATCCGGCTGTCATTGCGCAGCATCGAAATTTTCTCCACCTGGAAAGAACGGTACGGAGACGACATCGAATGGTCGGAGGGCGGCTATGTCTTTGTTGCCCGCGGTGAACGCGAAGAGAAAACCCTCAAAAACCTGCTCGTGACCCAGAAATCCTTCGGCCTAAACATCGATTGGCTGGATCAAAAGCAGCTGCTGCAAGTGGTTCCGGACTTGAACCCGGCTGAAGTGATTGGCGGAACCTTTTCCCCTGAAGACGGCAATGCTTCACCGCTGTTAGCCGTCCACGCCTTTTACACGCACGCGATGGATTATGGCGCGGAATTCAAATTCAATGAGCGAGTTCAGGAAATCATCGTCCGCAGTGGAAAAGTGGTTGGGGTAAGAACGAACCGCGGTGAATACGGCACAGACGTGGTGGTGAACGCTGCCGGCGCATATGCCAGCGAAATGGCGCGATTGGCGGGTTTGGACGTTCCAGTTCGTCCCGATTCACATGAGGCTGCCATCACGGAAGCAGTGGCGCCTTTCCTCAAGCCGATGATCGTGGATATCCAACCTGGACCGGGATCCGCCAATTATTACTTTTACCAGCATCTGACCGGTCAGATCATCTTTTGCATCACTCCCTCCCCCAACATTTGGGGTTTCGATACTGAAGAGACCAGCAGCTTCCTGCCGATGGTCGCTCAACGCATGGTTGACCTGATGCCGCGGCTTAAGAACATCCGCGTGCGGCGCACCTGGCGCGGCCTCTACCCGATGACGCCCGACGGCGCGCCCATTATTGGCTATGCGAAGGAGGTCGAGGGATATTTGTATGCGGTCGGCATGTGCGGGCAGGGATTCATGCTCGGTCCGGGCGTGGGTGAACTGGTTACCCGGATTGTTTCCGGTCAGTTGTACGACACAGACCCAGAAATCCTCGACATTTTATCGCCCTACCGCCAGTTCGCCGGACAAGAGTTGCTGAAATAGTGTGCGTTCCGACCGTGAACGCTCCAAAACCACAGCCGTGCAAGCTGCACAGTTTACCCTACTTGCAAGCCGGTGCGTTCGACCCGCCCGATTCAAATCAGGATTCCTTTGTTCCACCAACAAAATTGATTGCTCGGTCGAACAGCACCCTACCGCTCAGCGTAGATTGCTTCATTTCGCTTCGCTTCGTTCGCAACATAAAAGATTTCATTGCGACGGAGGCCACAGGCCGACTGAAGCAATCTGCGCCAATACGGAAAGTCAATGGTCTATCTCACTCAGCGTAGATTGCTCATTTCGCTTCATTCGCAAAGACAGAATGAATGCAAAAAATGGATTTCACCGTTGAAACTTGGTATAATTTCCGGCTATTGTGGACGCATTCAATTTATCCTATACCTGCAACACGGAAAGATTTATGGGTTTGATTAAAGGTTTGATATTTGACTTCGACGGCCTGATCCTGGATACCGAAGAGCCGTCTTTCAGCGCCTGGGCGCAAATTTACACCGATTACGGCGTCGAGCTCGACATCAATCGTTGGGCAGGCTGTCTTGGCTCGTCCGAGGCAGGATTTAACCCGGTCGCATATCTGCAAGGGATGCTCAACCGGACAGTGGACGAGGAGATGCTGCGCAATACTGCCCGCATCAACACTGACCGCGCCATCCTTGAGCTGAAGCCCCTGCCAGGAATCCTTGCCACTCTGATTTCCGCCAGCCAGATGGGCCTCAAAATGGCGGTTGCATCCAGTTCCCCTCGTTCGTGGGTAGCCGGTCATTTGAAACGGCTCGACTTATACCACTACTTTAACTGTGTCGTCTGCATGGAAGATGTGCCAGAGGTTAAACCTGCGCCCGACCTATTCCAGGCGGCGCTGTTTGGCCTGGGCTTGAGATCGCCGGAAGCAATTGTCTTCGAGGATTCTCCCAATGGCATTACCGCTGCCCGCCGCGCCGGAATTTTCACCGTGGCCATCCCCAACCTCGTCAGCAGCCGGTTGGATACCTCGCATGCCAACCTGGTACTGCCGCGCATCGATGCAATAGCCCTGCCCGAGTTACTGCGTATGGCTGAAACTGCTGAAGTGTCTGCATAAGATGCGGATGTCCGGACAAACCTGGGGGAGGACTATATATATCTATATCAGCCGCTCTTGAATCTGGAATAAAGGGCGATATACTATCCCTAATCCATTCACGGCTAAGTCCTGGCCGCCAGCCATCGCTATACAGGTAAAAGTAGCATGCAAATCGCTAATCTGATGGAAATCCTTCCCCAGAATTTCAGCGTCGTTGACCGGGAAATGGTCATGCGAGCATACAACTTTGCCGATGAAATGCATGCCGGGCAAAAGCGCGTCTCTAGCGAGCCGTATGTGAGCCATTGCGTTGCTGTTGCCGGTATTCTGGCCGAAATGCAGGTTACGCCGACCATCGTTATTGCAGCATTGCTGCACGATACCGTAGAAGATACCCGCGCCACACCGGCCGACATCCAAAAAGGGTTTGGCGACGAGGTCGCGAAGCTGGTCGAAGGCGTTACCAAACTGACCAATCTGCCGCGCGTCAGCCGCGGGGACCAACATAACGGCAACGCTGTCTCCGCTGACGAGCCACCCGATGAACTACCGCCAATGGCGGCCAAATTGAAGCGCCGCGACCTGGCCAATGAAACGCTGCGCAAAGTGTTTCTTGCCATGGGTGACGACATCCGCGTGGTGCTGATCAAACTGGCGGACCGGCTGCACAACATGCGCACCCTGGGGTATATGTCTGAAGCCAAACGCCAGCGCATTGCCCAGGAAACGATGGATATCTTCGCTCCCCTGGCTAACCGTTTGGGTATCTGGCAAATCAAATGGGAACTGGAAGATCTGGCGTTCCGCTACCTCAACCCGGAAAAGTACCGCGAGATTGCTGAAAACCTGGCTGAACGCCGCCAGGACCGCGAAGGGATGATCCAGAAGATTATCGATAACCTGCAGGCGGTGCTGGCGCGTAACGAGATCAAAGCTGAAATATCCGGCCGACCCAAGCACATCTATTCCATCTATAAGAAGATGGTCGAGAAGGGAAAGCCCTTCGAGATGGTGCGCGACCTGCGCGCTTTTCGCTGCATTGTCAATGACATTCCCTCGTGCTACGCCGCTCTGGGAGTGATCCACACAACCTGGCGGCCCATCCCGCAGGAATTTGACGATTATATCGCCGCGCCAAAAGACAACTTCTACCAGTCGCTGCACACTGCAGTGATTTATGACGACGGTAAGCCGCTGGAAGTGCAAATCCGCACGGTCGAAATGCACCAGAATGCGGAATTTGGTATTGCCGCCCACTGGCGCTACAAAGAACGTGGGCACCGTGACGAGCTATACGAGCAGCGCATCAACTGGTTCCGACGCATCATGGAATGGCGGCAGGAAATCGAGGACGCACAGGAATTTGTCGACTCGATGAAGAGCGACGTCTTCCAGGACCGGGTTTATGTTTTCACCCCGCGCGGCGACATCATCGACATGCCCGCCGGTTCCACGCCCATCGACTTTGCTTACCATGTCCACACCGAAATTGGTAACCGCTGCCGCGGCGCAAAGGTGAACGGCAAGCTGGTCACGCTAGATTACGAGCTGAAAACTGGCGACCAGGTTGAAGTTTTGGCAGCCAAACAGGGCGGTCCCAGCCGCGACTGGCTCAACCCGTCGCTGGGCTTGGTGAAGACCCAGCGCGCCCGCTCCAAAATCCGCGCCTGGTTCAAGCGCCAGGACCGCGACCTGAACCTGGTGCAGGGGAAGGCCATGCTCGAGAAAGAGCTGCGCCGCCTGGGTATGAACGATTTTGCGGTCGAGACATTGGCCAAGGATTTTGAATTCCGCTCGCTGGACGATTTGTACGTTGCCATCGGCACGGGTGACGTCGGCCTCGGTCGCATCGTCAACCGGTTGATCGAAGACTCAGCGCCAAAAGATTCGGTGCTCTTCCCGCTTACCCCGCGCGAAGCCAAACCCGGAGACGGCGGCGTGACCGTTCTCGGCTTGAAAGGGTTGCTGACCACGATGGCGCGCTGCTGCAACCCGGCACCTGGAGATCCGATCGTGGGATACATCACCCGCGGGCGCGGCGCCACCATTCACCGCCAGGACTGCCCGAATATCCTGCGCATGAAGGACCGCGAACGGATGATCAAGGTGACCTGGGGCGAGGCGCATCAGGTTTATCCGGTTTCCGTAGCCATCAAAGCTTATGACCGGGCAGGATTGATGAACGATATCTCGCTGATCATTGGCAATGAAAACGTCAACCTGATCGATATCGACATAAAAGTTGCCCAGAATCTGGCGTCCATACTCATGGTGCTGGAAGTAAGCGACATTTCACAATTAAGCCGGGTGCTGAACCGCATCGAGAACCTTCCGAATGTGATGGAAGCCCACCGTCAACACCCCGGTTGAGGTATTCATGTCCGATTCCCCGCTACTGCCCGTCAAAGACGCCCTGAATCGCATACTGTCAAATTTTGCTCCCCTCACCTCAGAACCGGTTGAACTGCTGAGCGCAAACGGCCGCGTCCTGTCCGAGGACATCCGCTCCGAATTTGACCTGCCGCCTTTTGACAATTCCAGCATGGACGGTTTCGCCCTGCACGCCGCTGACCGCCCGGCGCAATCCGGGGGCGAGCCGGTGACCGTCAGGGTGATCGGCGACATACCGGCCGGCGTCGAGCCGACGCTCACGCTGCTGCCCGGCCAGGCTGCTCGCATTATGACCGGAGCACCCCTGCCCGCAGGCGCTGACTGCGTTGCCCCGGTCGAGGATACCGATTTTCCTTACCGCGAGTCGCGCCATCTGCCGGATGCGGTGCGCATCACTCGCTTTCCCTCCGCTGGCGCCAACATCCGACCGCGCGGCCAGGATACCGCCGCTGGAGAGCTTTTGCTATCTGCCGGGCAATTGCTGCATCCGCCGGCTGTCGCGTTGCTGGCCTCGCTGGGGCGTGCAAATGTTCTTGTCCAGCGCCAGCCAAGAGTGGCCGTCTTATCCACCGGCGACGAACTGGTCAAACCGGGTATGCCGCTTCGATCCGGCAAGATCTACGAATCCAATAGTCTGCTGATCGGCGGCCTGGCGGCTCAAGCCGGCGCAATTCCGCTGCAACTTGGCATTGCGGTTGACCAGCCGGAAATCATCCGCGAAAAGCTGGACCAGGCCATCGCCGCCGGCGTCGACCTGATTTTGACCTCAGCCGGAGTCAGTGTGGGCGTGTATGATTACGTCCGCCAGGTGATCGAAGAGAACGGGCGGCTTGACCTGTGGCGGGTGAACATGCGCCCCGGGAAACCGCTGGCATACGGCCGCTACAAAACCACTCCCGTCATCGGACTACCCGGCAACCCGGTTTCAGCCTTTGTCGGATTTATAGTCTTTGTCGTCCCGGTGATTCAACGCCTGCTGGGACTGCCGGATCGATCGCGCAATTTGCGGCGGGCGCGCCTGGAGCATCTGGTGGTATCTGACGGACGCGAGAGTTACCTGCGGGCTGCGGTTCAGAATGGCTCGGACGGCCTTACCGCCAGCATCACATCGCACCAGGGTTCCGGCAATCTGTTGTCCATCGTGCGATCAAACGCTTTACTGATTATCCCCTCTGGGGTAAAATCGCTCCCGGCGGGGTCTGAAGTGGATATCTGGTTATTGGCTGACACCGTTGTGGAAGGATAGGAACTAAGCGTTATGAAGTCATTGCGAACCATTGCCATTACCGCTGCCATCCTTGGCATTCTCGATTCGATCTACCTGCTCATTATCAAAGTATCGAACAACAAAGCCTTGTGCATCCAGGGCGTGGGCGATTGCTGGTCGGTCAATACCAGCCGTTACTCCGAGGTTTTTGGCATCCCCCTGTCTGTGCTTGGGATCATTGCCTATGCCGTCATCCTGACCCTGTGGATTTTGCTGCCGCGCAGCGATTTCTTCAAGCGCAATATCCCCATCGTCAATTTTATGCTGTCGCTCATTGGAGTAATCTATTCTGCCTACTTGACGTACCTTGAGATTGCGGTTATAAAAGCGATTTGTCCGTTCTGTGTAGTTTCAGCAATCTTGCTAGTTATCTTATTTGTCGTCTCATTGATTCAGCTTATTCAGGGGCCAGGGGACGAATAATCTTTCCAGGAGGATTCAATGCCAAAAATCCGCTGCCATTATAACGACTGTGCTTTTCTTGACGAGGGCTATTGCAGCGCTGCCCTGGTCGAAATCAACCCTGATAAAGGCTGCCTGACCTATAATCCCATCGCCGAGGCGGAACACGATGACGATTGGGATGACACCGAAGAAGAAGAATGGGAAGAACTGGAAGAAGAACCCGATGAGGACGATGAGGATTGGGGCGACGAGGAAGAAGAGTTCTAGTCGCTGCTCCCGCCACGGGCTTGCCAAGGCTGGCCCTGTATAATTCTGATCGAGACATCGCCCCGGGAGTGATTACCGGGGCTTTCTTTACCAAAAACCAAAATGAACAGCCATCCTGAACTTACCAAAGCGCTCAAACATAATTTCATCGTCAACGTTCTGGATGGAACCTTTTTTGGATTCGGCCTGGGGTTTGCCTCATTTGCCACGGTCATCCCGCTGTTCGTCTCCAATTTGACCGATTCCGCCACCCTGATTGGATTGATCCCGGCGGTGCATAACGTCGGCTGGATGCTGCCGCAATTGCTGACGGCCAAATCCGTCTCGCGCATGGCGCAGTTCAAACCGGCGACCATCTTTTGGACCGTCGTCGAACGAGTCCCATTTCTCGGTTTGGCGTTGGTTGCACTGCTGATGGGCTGGTTGAGCAAACCGGCTGCCCTGGCGCTGACCTTCATGTTTCTCATTATTCAGGGAGGCGGCGCGGGCATGACAGCCAACCCGTGGCAGAACATGATCGGCAAGATCATCCCTTCCAACATCCGCGGCACATTTTTTGGCACACAGTCTGGCGCGGCCAACCTGCTGGCCGGCGCCGGAGCACTGGCTGCGGGATTGATCCTGAACCAACGTGGTTTTCCCGATGGTTATACGGTGGTTTTCCTGGCGTGCGTCGGCAGCATGGCGGTATCGTTCGTCTTTATTGCCATGACGCGCGAGCCGGCGCACTCCCTAGAACAGCTTCCGACCGAACAGGTTTCCTTCTGGGGGAATGTCCGGCAAATCCTGCGGCGGGATGGCAGCTTTCGCTGGTTCATCATCAGCCGGTTTATCTTTCAATTTGGCACCATGGCATCCGCTTTTTACACCGTTTATGCCGTCCGGCAGTTGGGGATGGATACGGCGGCAGCCGGCGCCATGACCAGCGTCCTGTTCATCGTCCAGGTGGCCTCCAACGCGCTGTTCGGCTGGGCAGGCGACAAGGTCGGGCATCTGCCGGTGCTGCGCCTGGGAGCCGTCTGTGCGGTCATTGCAGCCGTTTTGGCCTGGCTTGCACCCTCGGCAGGCTGGTTTTTTGTGGTCATGGTCTTTGCCGGGATGGCCAATTCGGTATTTTGGACCATCGGCATGGTGGTCACGTTGGATTTTGGCGCTGACCAGGACCGGCCAACGTATGTTGGTCTGGCGAACACGCTGATCGCCCCGGCGGCCGTGCTGGCGCCGCTGCTGGGCGGCTGGATCGCTGACGGGTTCAGTTACCAGCACACCTTTGCGGTTGCAGCGGTTTTGGCGTTGGTTTCGCTGGCAGTGTTGGTTCGGTTTGTGCGGATTCCACAAAAGGCGTGAGGCGCGGTCGGTGGCTCACAGAGCATCCGGCGGGTAGGAGACCGGCGCGATGTGAGAGTACCCCCTCCCAGCCTCCCCCAAAAACTTCGTTTTTAGAGGAGGAGTCCACACGAGCGCCGTCCGCGCCGCCGCGATGACAAACAAGGTCAGCACGGATGTCATTCTGAGCCGAAGGCGAAGAATCTCGGCGCTTGGTTTGTGCGCACTTAATTGCGGTGCGTTCACGGTTCGAACGCACCCTTGGCTTGAAAATACCCCACCCAGCCTCCCCCAAAAACTTCGTTTTTAGAGGAGGAGTCCACACGAGCGCCCTCCGCACCTTCGCGAGGACAATAAACTGACACGCGATGACAACAAAATGGGTATTCGTTTCAAATTCGGATCGAAACGAATAGCCTTGAATGCTCTGTTTACGCCTATATGTGGGGGTATGAAAATTTGGCGGTCTACGGCTGGGGGTCGAGAGTATTCGTATTCGTTTCAAAAAATAATTAAAAACGAATACTCCCTGGGGTGAAGGGAAATTCCTGGTGAATACGACCCGTGGTTTAGATTGTTAAGGTGCAAGATGTTAATATTATAGGAAATATGTTCTATGTTGTCAAGCGAGAGATTATGTATTGCTGCCCGCACTCACAGAGCGTCCTTTGAGTGGGGTACTCTGTGAGTGAGCTTGCCTGCAATGAGCTTGTTGAGAGTCGAAGGGGAAGGCCAAGAATTTCGCTGCTGTGGTTTGTGCGTATTTTAAGCGCTGCGTTCACGGTTCGAACGCACCCTACAGCAACGAATCGGCAAAAATGTGAGGCTTACAGTCTATTAACGCGCTCGGTCGCTCACACACCGTCCCGGTGTTCTTCAGGGAGTGCGCCCTGCCCGCACCCACAGGGTGCGGGCAGAGACCGGCGCGATCCACCCCTGCCAGGCGCAGATAACCAATCTGATGTTCGTCGAGGGACACGTTCAACCCTTATCCATAAATTGGCGGCTGCGGCGCGATCACAATCATGATTTGAGCATATCTGTAATGCTCATCCTAATTTAATACTAGTATATCTATGTAAATAGTCTTATTATATTATTCAGAATATCCAATCGATAATTCACATCCATGGAGGCTACAAGATGGTTGTTTTTCGCAAACGCCTGCTGCTGGGTCTTTCTTTCGCCATCCTGGCGATTTTTTTCTTCCTCTGGCCAGAATTATCCACCATGCTCAAGGGTACTCACCCATCGACAGTTAGCGCCCAGCAAGCCTGCACGGTGCTGAGCGACCCGAAAAACCTACCGTCACCGGTTTTGATCAATTTTGATACGCTGCCCAATGCCAAGGTCATCGGAACCAGCTACAAGCCGTCCTTCGGAGTCACTTTCGAAGACAGCCGGCTGACCCAGGCGATCATTTACGGCAACGAACCGGCCCAGGCAAAGTCTGCACCCAACGTTGCCGTCAATAACGCTTCCAGCGGAACCAGCGCGGGTGTACCGATGAATATTACGTTCGACACACCCAAAACCCATGTGGGGTTTTGGATTGGCAACGGCTCCGGTCAGCAGTTGACCGCCCTGGTCCGAGCCTACGACGCTAATAACGGATTGCTCTGCGAAGCGCGCTACGTCAACGTCCCTGATCCGCACACTACCTTTGTGGGTTTTTCTTATATCGAGGCCTTCATCAGCCGTGTGTCAATCGACTACGGGGATACGGCCATCTCCGAATCGATCGATGATCTGTACTTTTCGCCCGGCGCAGGGGTGCTGCCCACACGCACGCCTGCCCCCACCTGGACACCCATTCCAACTGCCATCCCAACCGCCGGGCCGACCCCCACCGCGACCTCAGTCGTGCCGATGATCGCGTACCAACCATTTGTTCCAAACCCCCAGATATCACCAATCATCTTGCCAGATTTCGCCATCCACGGCATCGAGATCACGCAGGGGATCCAGTGTTTCAATACCGGCAGCGGGCTAGCGGGTTGCCCGGATAACAGCCTTCCAGTTGTGAACAAAAAGGACTCAAGCGCGCGGATTTACTTGAAGGCCAATAACGGATTTTCCGTCATCAATAACATTCCGGTGCGCCTATTTATCCGCGCCAATTCGGTCTGGTACACTACCAATGCTTCCGGCAAGACAACCACAGCGATCAACCAGATCTTAAATGACAGTGCGAATGTCTGGTTCAATGTCAACTTCAATTCCAACGTCGTTGTGGATTTCTATGCCATCGTCGATCCCGACGATTTGTACGCTGAGGCCAACGAGACGAACAACCGCTTCCCCGCTGGGACTGGTTATATTACCTTGACCTTCCAGTCGCGAAAAACCTTCGATATCGTCGGGCAGCGCCTTCGTTACCACCCCAGCGGCTATTCAGGGACGCAGTACGCTGGCGGTTGGGCCGTCAATGGCGGAGCGGCGGATTGGCTAGAGCAGGTGCTACCGATCCGCAATAATGGGATCAATTACTCGATCAAAAGCGGCTACCTGAATTGGACCACCTCGTTGGGCTCGGGAGATGGGCAGCATGCGCTGATCCAGACGCTCAACTCGCAGTGGCTGTTGGAGAACCTGTTCAGCTGGTGGTTCTCCGGACCGTTCACCGGCGCGCGGCATGTGTACGGTTGGGCTCCCTCGGCGGGTTATACCGGGGGGCATGCCGATATGCCGGTTTACCCACATGCGGGAGGATTAGGCGTGGTGGGGATTGGCTCGGATGCGCCCGGAACAAATACGGATAACCCCGGTTCGGGCGCGCTGATATTCGGTCACGAGCTAGTCCACGACTATAATCTCTACCATACCAACACAGCGGATGCATGCGGGTCGAACGACGGCAATTCCAACTTCCCATACTCGAACTCGAGCATCCAGGAAGTGGGCTACAACCCGATTACGGGCAAGATTTACGATCCAGCATTGACGCACGACCTGATGAGTTACTGCCCATCGGGCGGGTCCAAACAGGGTTGGATTGCCCCCTTCACCTGGAATTCCATGTTTGGCAACATTGCCCCGGCCGTCGCCCTGGCGACTTATACTTCAACAAGCGCCCCGCCAATGACACTTTATCTCACCGGGGCGGGCGAGTCTCTCCAGGTGAATGCCACCATCTTCAACCCCGCCTATTCGCCTTCGTCGCCCGGAAAACTTGGTAACCTTTACAAGACCCAGGGCGGGATCGGCTACAGCCTGCCCGCGGGAGACTATTCGGTTGAACTGCGCGATGTGGGAGGAACCGCCTTGGCGAGCCACTCATTTGTCGTCAACTTCGAGAGTGAGTATGACGCCCAATCCGGCACCCCCGTTACCGGCGCCCCGACCCCAGGCGTGAACTCTGCGCCGCCCTTCCCACCCACGCCGACCACTCAGGTGGATGTCTCCTTCATCGTGCCGTGGGTACCTGGGACAACTTCCATCGCACTCATGAACGGTACGCAACTGCTTGACCAAATATTCGTCAGCCTCAACGTCCCACAGGTGTTCTTCACCAGCCCAAACGGCGCGGAGGATTGGTTGGCGGGCAGCACGCACACGCTTACTTGGGATGGATTTGATCTTGACTCCGACCCTCTGAGCTACTCGCTGTTCTACAGTTACGATGGCGGGGCGACCTGGGATTTGCTGGCGAGCGAAATTTCCACCTCCTCGCTGGATGTGCTGACCGATTCACTGGCAGGGAGCAGTGATATCCGCTTCAGAGTGGTCGTCACGGACGGGGTCAACACGAGTCAGGACGAAACCGATGAGACGATCAGCGTTCCAAACAAGCTGCCAACGGCGACGATCCTCAGCCCGTTATTGAATGAAGCCTATTTGCCAGGCGGGCTGGTTGTCCTTAATGGGATTGGCGTGGACCTGGAAGACGGAACCTTGCCGGACGAGAACCTCTTCTGGTCGAGTAATCGGCAGGGCAGTCTGGCAACCGGGCCGTCGGTTGGGCTGAATTCGCTCCTTCCCGGCTGGCATACGATCACAATGACGGTGGTTGATCTGCACGGCGCGCTGGCAAGTTCTTCCGTGCAGATTTTTATCGGATATCGAAACCACCTTCCGTTAATCAGGAAATAAATTTACTCTCTACGGGTGAGGGGCTGAAAACCCCTCACCGGTTTTCCGCCCTCTTCCGAAGCCTTAGGTCAAGATTCAGAGCCAGGGGGACGATTTTGTGATCATTTATCCGATTGCCGGTAACAACCGCGTGGAGAAAGTTGCCATCGCGCCTGAACCGGGGGAAAGTCAAGCATCAATCGGCAGAGTGCGCGCCTGAACCACGTGTAGGGAACGGTCTTGACAGGTCCGAACCGAAACAGGCGGACGGGTCAAGACCCGTCCCTACGAAACCATACAAAAAGACCGCCGGCCTGGCAGGTTCCGGGGTCTTTTTGGCATTCCAATTCAGGCTGGGGGCAAAGGATTCGAACCTCTACAAACAGATTCAGAGTCTGCAAAATATACATGCGCATCTGTATCTAGTTAAACCTCATTAAATAACTGCTTTATTTCCTTATATAGGTATCTAAAATGACAAGAATTCGTCTTTATGACACATCAATACAGCAAACTCGGCAAATTTATGAACAAGAACAATACCTTGCTATTGCTGTTTCTAATTATTTTGAAGAATTAAAATTCCGTGGGCGCCCGCAAAATACAATACATTCCTATCATGAAAAACTATTACCCTTTATAAAGTGGTGTGATTCCCAGGCGATTTCAAAAATCGAGCAAATCACTCCAGATATTATTCGTGATTATTTCAACTTATTGTCAGTTAATCATAATCCAGGTGGCGTTCATGGCTACTACCGTGTAATTCGCGCCTTTTTCAATTGGTGGTTTGCAGAATATGAACCTGAAGACATAAAAAATCCATTCCTAAAAGCAAAAATGAAGCCGCCGCACGATCCACCTCTGGACCCGGTGCCCAACGAAACCGTAAAAAAACTACTTGAAACTTGTAAAACTAATCGTTTCTATGATATTCGTGATCAAGCCATTATTGCCGTGTTGTATGATTCTGGAATTCGCGCCAATGAATTAATTATGCTGGATCGGTCTGACCTGGATGACCGCACGCTTAATATTCGTTTTGGCAAAGGAAAACAAATTCGCCTGGTTCATTTTGGATTATCCACCAAGAAAAATCTGACTCGTTATATTAACAAGCGTTTTGACCTTGAAATTGCATTATTTATTTCAGATTTTGGTGAGCGCCTCACTTATGATGGATTACGAAAAATAATTGTAAAACGCTCAGTATTGGCGGGGGTAGACACACCATCGTTGCATTCCTTCCGCCGCGCATTTGCTCTTAATTGTCTGTTGGCTAATTGGGATATTTACCGGCTCAAGGATGAAATGGGACATAACTCCTTGGACGTTTTAGAGCGTTATTTGAAAATAGTGGAGGCAATGCGCGCTGATTTGAGCCGGATGACTAGCCCGTTAGACAATTTGCGGATTACTCAAGAGAAGAAAAAACTATATCGTTCATACTGAGTAACAATTTAGATCCATTGCCACCACCCCATGATATTGACTAGTTCCTGTCCGCTAAATGGAGGATCGAGATAGTCTATGTACCCAAGCACAGAGCCCAGTGCCGCGTCCTGGGTTTGTGCGATAGGTGCCGGCGTGCCAAGGTAATCCACATATCCGACCACGCTCGAAATTTCGGCCGGTTCTGCAAAGATATATTCCACATATCCCAGCACCGAATTGATCTCAGCCGGCAGTGCGAAAATGTAATCCACATAACCAAGTACAGTTCCAACCGCCGCATCCTGCGATTGTGCAATAGGCGCTGGCGTGCCGATAAAATCAATGTAGCCAACGACTGAGCCGATCTGCGCCTTTTCTGGCAGCAGATAGTCCACATAACCGGATACAGAACCTATCTCAGCCGTCACGAACGCACTTTAATTCCGATTTGCAGGTTAGCCAGATCCGCCTCGGCCCACGCCGCCGAATCGTCCGGATTGAGCGGCCAGGCTGCCTGGATCGACATGCCGACTGAGGTGAGGGTTTTATCGGATCCCGTCCCTGTGGTGGTTGCTCCGCGAACCAAGGACGCTACTAGCCCGCTGCCGCTGGTACTTTTTCCAGCAACCGTGGTGATCACATTTTGAATGGTGGCCCCGGCCGGTAAATCTGGCACATCTACAGTGTATAAATCCAATTGATCGAGCGACCCCTGTAAAAACGTTTCTTCACCGGATTCGCGAACTTGCCGGTAATTTGCGCCAAGGTCGATCCCACCCCGTGATAATTGGGTTGTTGTCCCCGCTCCAACCACCCGCACCGGTTGCAATCGCGCCAATCCGGGATAGGAATTATTATTGGATCCCGCCGAATCGTTGATGCAAATATCATCCCAATAGGTAATCGTTGTTCCAGTGTTATGTAAAGCGTGGAATTTTATGCCGTCACAATATTCCTGACTATCAGTTATGTCGCCTGTGAAATCAATCACGATAGAATCGTTTGCTTTTACTACGAATCTTCCGCCCGTATTTAATGGTTTGAACCATATTTGCAGATGTGCAAAGGCATTTAATGGATTAAAAACTTCTGACGCGGATGAGGCAAGTAATGTGCCTCCCCGATAAATTTGTAAAATATTGTTAGTTCTCCATCTCAAAGTAGCAACAGAAGAAAAGGGAGTCCCCTCAGGACCAACTCCAAATGTTGTAATTATGAAATTGTCAACAGGAACAATATTTGTTCTTATTGCCCCTCCTACAAATATCTCGGTTGGTTCGTGATTCCACGCAAGAGAAATTGCGTAATTATTTGGGGAGGCACCACGCATTTCTACTGATTTAGCGCCAGTTCTTGCAAACGATTGTTCAGCAATAATCGTAGCGATTGGCACATCCTGCGTGAACGCCAACAATTCATCATCATTTTCAAATCCAAAACTAAATAATCTGGTCATTTCAATCTCCTATGAACATACAACTGTAAGCGATAAATCCGATCCAGCCGTACCGCTGCCAATCTGATCTATGTCCGCCGTTAAATAACTTCCATTAGGCCATGTAGCCACATCAATTGTCGTGGTTTCTCCCGTATTCGCTCCAGCCGCAACGGCCGGTCGGTTTGCTTGCGTAGTAAATATTGTAGTGCCTTCCTTGTGCACATCAAAAATGGCCGATGATCCAGCCGGAGCCGAATTTAAAGCCGCGTGAACTTTAGAAATGGTTAAATCCGCCCCGGTCAGATTGTATATCCGACTCACTCCAGAGCCTACCACCAATACGTCTTCATGTCTGAAAAGCGCCATGCGAACTGGAGATCCGCCGCCACCCAAATCAAGCGTAACAACGCCGCCGGTATTATCTGTCAGTTTCCCATTGGTCACTTTGATCTTGATAACATTAGCAACCGTAGGAGTTCCGTCAATTTCCTCGACCGTGAGGGCAGCTCCGCCAGCTCCGGGTAATAATTTATTCTGGGTTAGGTTATAAACGATTGTTTTGCCGTTTGTAATTCCTGTCAGGTCGACTGGGATTGAATCAATTGCCGTGGCGTTCCCGCTTCCAATGCCCCCGGTAGAATTCCAAACGGCTGCGCCAACGCTTGCATCCACGCATTCATACGTGTTTCCAAGAGCGATATTGATCCATCTTGAGCCTGCCATGTACCCCTGACTGCTATCATCATTTACAGTTGGGGCTACAGTTGCAGTGAAATTGTTTTTTTGATGCTCATGATTCCCCGCTGCGCCCTGATTCGCGCCGGTTCCCAACGTGTGATGCAGCGACGTCGGTGAAAAATCGGTGTCGTTGGCATGCCGCTCTGGATAAGCCTTTGCGTCAAATACCGCCCGATCACCGGGTAACGGTTTACCTTTCGGCATAGGCCACCCCGCTCGTATGTATTCCGATTGTGTTATCCTCTTCGAATGCCACGCCGCCGGTCATGATTCCGCTGTTGTCCTCGTCAAAATTGGATTCATCGGTATAGATCCTTGGTTCGCGCCAGGCCACTTCCAAAAAGGATTGCGGATTGATCAGCGGCTTTTTTTCATTGGTAAATCCAACCTCCAGAACACTTTGCCGGTTGAGTAAGGGCCAGCGTAAAGCTCTACTCACAACCTCTATGACACTTTGCCGGTTCCTGAGAACGCGGTAAATGGATCGCGTCACGACTTCGATGCCGCTGAGGGTGTTTTTTAGCCAGGGCATTAGATCACCGCCTCCACGCCTGCCTGCAGCGCATCGATCTCCGCGTTTGTCCAGGCAGCGCCGTCCGGATCGGTAGTATGCAGCTCGTATTCATACGCCTCGGTCGTTAAAACTTCATGGGCGGCCGAAGTGACCAACGTAGAAGACACGCCGGATTTCAACAACAATTTAACCTGTTGGGTGTCGGCAGTGTCCTTTTTTATTCGCTCCCAATGCACCAGGTAAAGCGGGATTTTTTTGGTGTCATCCCAATCAGAGTAGGTGTGGATGTCCTTGGCCGCATTGGTGGCGATATAGATAAAATCCGCATCGTTCGGCGGCACTTCATCCAATTTGTCATAGTGGATGTTTGTGGGTTCGTTCGCGCCCAGGCTGCCATCGGCCACAGTATCGTTGTAGGTGGTGGTGGAATTGTCATTGAGGGTGGCCACCAGTTTATATACCGACCCGCCGGCCGCCGTCCGGTAAATTTTTCGGGCGCTTGTCCCCGAAAGCCCCGTGGGAATCGCGGTTAGATTCACGGTCTGGTTACTGGGCTGTACCAGGGCGCTGATCGTTCCGCCCAGAGTTTCGCCGTCTCCGTCCACAATCGTTATGCGATAGCGGTAGTCCCCGGTCAGTCCTGGCCCCGCCGATAAGCCCAGCGTGGGCGCAGCCGGCGGCGCCTGCAAACTGACTCCGCTGGGCAGCCAGTCATGTACGGCTGTATCCCCTACCGGGCCCATCGGATCATACCGGATATCGCCCGGGAACGAGCCCGAACCGACTGAAATGTCGTCATAGTAGCCGCCCTGGCCGCCGGCATTGCCATAACCGGCAAATGACACCGATTTAATGTTGAGCAAAACTCCGGCTCCAGAGTTGATATCCGGATTCCCATCTATTCTTGTCTGTACGCCAGTGGATGAAAAGATGGCTTCCACATAATGATAGGAGGTCAGATTCGCGATTTTGGTTCCGGCGGCGACGACATCGTTGCCATTCATGTAATCCCAGGTTGAATTGCCCTGATTCATAATGAGCTTTACCTGCGAATTGTCCGTTAATGTGACGATAATCTCCAGGTAGCCGTTTCCCTGTTTGCACCACGCGCCAAAACTGACAGACAGAACGCTGCCCAAAGTGATCACAATTCCGCCGGGGAATAAGCTGGAGCCAACCGAAGCCGCATAAGGGCCGATGTGCACGTTTGATGTGGTAATACCGGTCGTGCCGGTCACGGAACACACGCCAGCGCGCAACGGAATCGCTCCCGCCCCAAAACCGGTTCCCCACACAGGTGAAAATGGCATCTAAACCTCACTCATTGAATGGATTATCCGGGTCATATCCAAGCGCCATGCAGCCATCGACGACGTACAGTGCTCCAATTGCCAGCGGCGCCAGATAGCCCGCATAGCCTATAGCTCCTATAGCCACGTTTCTACCGTCCAATAAACAGTTGTGGCAGTAAAGTAGCCCGTCCGAGGATACATCCGCGGCATGCACCCCGCCGGTCCCGCTGTTGGTTGGCGCGATACTGCAGTTATAAATGTGCGTTTCGCCGCTCGCCGGCCCGCTCACGCCTATGATGACCGACGGGCTGTTTCCAGTGGGCGCAATGGTCAGGTTTTCGATCTCCGACCCGGCCGCCAGGCTGACCTGCCCAATAATCGTGCATTTATCCCGCCCGATTCCCACCACTGCCACGCCCGCCGGGATAGTCAGATCCCCGCTGATGCTGCAGGGCGGCAATATGATCACATCCCCGGCCGCTGCCGCCGCCAGCGCTGCCACTGATGCGGTTTTGGCGAATTCCGCCACCGGGTTGCC
>Ga0209317_1000400_pt1 | contig 53621 bp, 51 predicted proteins | sample RifGroB2_FD_183994 | JGI IMG/M metagenome (GOLD analysis project Ga0209317, IMG submission 183994) | Soil microbial communities from Rifle, Colorado, USA - Groundwater B2 (SPAdes) (version 2) | ecosystem: Environmental > Terrestrial > Soil > Unclassified | place: Rifle, Colorado | collected... | reverse complement strand
GCGATCACGGACCAAGCGGTGGTCCACCCAGCTGAACTGGTCGGGGATGCTGCGGATTAGGTCGGGACGGATTGGGACCTTGTGGGTCATAACGGCCTCCTGCGTTGGAATTTGAACCTATGACATCTCGTCCCAATTGTTCCAGACGGACCGTTATCGCGTCTATGTCATCTTGTAACACCATGCCGGTGAAATGAGCTATAACCCTATGAAAGCAGGATGTTGCGTGAACCAGAGATCTTGTAACACCGGAGCAGAGGCCTGCGGCGGAGAAGGCAAACAGCAGCAGGGAAGAAGAGGATTAAACGCGGGAAGAAGACTGAAGAATCGTGTGGAATTTACTGACTACTAAGAAAAACAAGAAGCGGAAGAAAAAGCATTTTCAAGGCGCCACAGTGGCGGCACTTTCAGGCCACCCGTGACAGGCCAACGGAGGTTCTTGAGGAACTGCAGAGGGAAAGTGGGTTTGTACCACCCCCAAATAGATGCATTGGAGGTTGTCGGTTACGACAGAGACGGGATACCGGAATATATGGGTGTCTGCGAGTGGGCTGACTTTGAGTTCTATGAATGCTGTCCGTTCTGTGGCTGCTTCTGTGGTATGCACTTTCAAGAAGCATCGTACATGTACCATTGCGTGAACTGTGACACGCTTACTAACTTTGAAGACCTAAGAGAGTGACCGGAATAATAAAGGGGTCTCCATTTTCCCATTTTTTGACAGCTGGAAATGACAAGATGGAGGAACAGGTGACTCCCGGTCACCCGCTGGCCCGTTGACGAAGTTGAGGCGTGGCTTAAAGGGCAGAACACGCGTCTAGATAGATTTTTATTCAACCGCTCCGAGCTTCATCTCTTCGAGTATGAACCGCGCAAGTCCGGAGATCCTTCCAGTTGTTGAAGCCAGTTCGAGCGCAGAGAGATACTGATCGCGGCGCGAAAGCCGGACGACGGTCCATGGATACCCTCCCGAGGCAAGCATGGCATTCATCAGAAACCGTCCGATGCGGCCATTGCCGTCCATGTAGGGATGAATGAACACGAATATGAAGTGCCCCAGGACGGCCCTGACCCCTGCATGCTCCTCCTCATCGAGAAGCCTGAACAGGGCCTCCATGCAGTCCACAATGGAACCCTGCGGCAGCGGAACGTGCTGCGATCCCTTGATGTACACCGGATGATTGCGATAGCCGGCCAGATCCGCAGGTTTCAGCATCCCGGCTTGGACGGACGGGGCGAACATCTGGGAGTACCATTCCCGGTGATCGGCTGCAACTACCGGCGCCGGCCTGGCGCCTTCGAGTATCTTCCCAATGCTTTCCTTTACGGCCCTGAAGGCGAGATTGTACCCTTTTGCAGCGAGTACGTTTCTTTGCTGACGCTCACTCTCGCTTGCGTCGGGGTTCCATTTCCCGTCACGGATCTGCTCAATCAGCCCGGGAGTGACCTGGTACCCTTCGATGGAAAGCGAGTTGTAGGCGTCGTTGACATAGATCTCGTCCATCCGGTGCAGATAGCCGAGACGGTCAGCCGGGATCCCCGGCGGCGCGGTAAACACATCCGATACTTCGTCGCGCATAGATCCCCACATGGATTCAATCCTGGCGACGTACGGCGATGCCACCCTGACGCCCGCCGACAGAAACGGCGTCCTGTTTTCGAACGGGTTGGCAGTTTTCACAGGATAGCCCCCCGACGCCATGTCCCGCGCTATCCGCGAGGCTATCTGCGTTTCCCCGAGGAACTCGTAGGCGCCGGCCAGCCTCCCGGCGGCGGAAATATTTCCCCCCTCCAGCAGAATCCGCAGCAGGTCCGAGGAATCGCGCACCATCCGTAATGCCAGTTCGGCATCGGCGGGGCTTTGCCTGAAGAACGACGGCCCCGCCTTGCACAAAGCAGTCGGCAGGTCCATGATCCAGAGGTCGTTTATCCTCATCCTGCCGGCGGGGAAGTTTTTATCGTCCTGGTAGATTAGCAGGGAGGTGTCAAAGGGGAGATTGAGTTTCTGAGTCCCTTTGGCCCTAGCGATGACCACCAGTTGCCGTGGCACCACAGTCGCCCCCGTATGGAGGTGCAGGGACGACTCGGAGGAAAGGCAGTAATCGTCCCCGTAACGCTCGTTCAGGTAGGCCGCGACAAAGGTCCAGTATGAGGCGAACCAGGGCGTGCTGCTGCCGTCGTTCAGGGCGGGCCGGGTGACGATGTACCACCCCTTGACAACCTCCAGCAGGAAATCGTTCTGCAGGAGCCGCTCTCTGTGCACCCTGCTGAGGGACGACGAGCGCAGCACGTTTCTCCTCTGCACCCGCTGCATCACCTCAAGCGAGGCTGCCAATTTTTCTCCCGGTGTCGCCATACCCGCCGTCCCCCGATCAGTCTGCTATGTTTTTGTGCTGCCAAATTACTATGCTTTCGTGTTTCAGATTTACTATGTTTTTATGCTTTGCGTCAACTATGTTTTCATGCTTCCCTGCATGTCCCTTGGCCGCTGACTACTTCCACTTGATGCTTTCCGCTCCGCTCAAGGAGCATGGCCAAGTGGTGGTGGACGGCGATGAAGCTCGGCGCACCGTGAAGCTGCACCCACAGTTGACGCTCCATATCTTTTGCGGACACCGTTCCATAATCCCGCGCACCGAGCAGATCGAAAAACTTCTGTTCTACGTCGTAGCTATGCGGCTAGTCTATTCCCGCTTCCCCGCGTTCCTCCATGCGACAAATTCCAAAGGATGCGTGCTCTGGCCTAATCTGGTTGCAGCATCCGCCATCAGTGTTACACTCTGCCAATCTTTAAAGTGAGGTGACCCAACTTGGCCGATAATGACGTTCAAATAAGCATGCTTTTTATAGAGTGCGACGATTTGACCGAAGAACTTTTTACTAAATATCTAAACCGCCTGCTGCCACAGGTATCCGTGCATCACGCTTGTGACAGGCATATGGCCATAGACTTGCTTCATAATGAGAATTATGACATGGTAGTATGCGACGCTTCCAAGCACTCCAAAGACAAAATAGTGTTTATTACTCAGCTATGTAAGGAAATGCCAAGCACACCTATACTTGTGATTACAACTGATCAAAATATCACATCAGATAGCTTATGCCGTGATCCTGATTGCCTGTGTGTCAAAGAAGTAATACATAAGCCAATAAATCTGCAGAGTTTAATATCCAAGATTAACAACATCCTTGATGCAATAAAGACTGAGAGAACAAGTAAACATTGAACCCAATAGTGACGGTTTTTTTCCGAATCGGCACCTTTTGGTTTCAACGGCTGCTTCCCAGGCTTTCCAGCTCAAGGCTCTACTCTTCCACGAGCGCGAGCGCCTTGTTGGCGGGACCGTTGATCACTTCCCCATACCGGTCAAAGCGCGAGCCGTGACAGGGACAATCCCAACTCTTCTCCAGGCTGTTCCACTTCACGATGCAGCCGAGATGGACGCAGAGCGCCGATCGCTTGTGCAGTTCCCCTTGCTCGTCTTTGTACACGGCGACCTTTTTCGGGCCAAACCCCATGACGGCGCCTTCGCCGGGCCCAATTTCATCGGTCGAGCCGACCTCGCCGCCGCTCAGGTAATCGGAGGCGTACTGAGCGGCCACGTTGATGTTCTCTGCAGCGAATTCCAGCATGCCACGCAACCGCAAACTCTTGCGCGACGGGTCGTAAAGCGGCACCCAGGGGCACTCCCGCCCCATTATCAGGTCCGTTATCAGCATGCCTGCGATGGTGCCGTGGGTCATCCCCATTCCTGAATCGCCGGTGGCGATATAGACGTTCTTGTTGTCGAGGGGGTTTCGCCCGATGAAGGCGACCCCGTCGACAGGTTCCATGACTTGGCCCGACCAGCGGAACTCTATCGACCCGATGAGCGAAAAGCGCTCGCGCGCCCATGCCTCAAGCCTTGAGTACCGCTCAGCGAAATCGTCCGCCTGCCCTGTCTTATGGTCCTCCCCCCCCACTATCAGTACGTCGTGCTTGCTGCCGCCGGCTTCATGAACAGTTTGAAGCCTCACGTAGTGGTACGGGTCCGGGGTGTCCCAGTAGAGCGCCTTGGTGACCGACCCAAAGGGAATCCGGGCGCCGATGGCATAGGTCGTGTAGGGGGCTTGCTTGGTATGGATGGTGAGCAGATCGTTGACCGGCGCGTTGGTTGCTATCACAATGGCATCGGCAGTCACCGCATAGCCGTCGCTGGTCTCCACACTGGCCTTCCGGCCACCCGTCATCTTGCTTGCATGGCTGCCGGTGAAGATGCGGCCGCCCTGTCGTTCAATGGCCCTGCTCAGCCCGTCCAGGTACTTCAAGGGATGAAACTGCCCCTGTCGCGGGAAACGCAGGCTGAGCCCCGTATTGAAGTCGATGGGCGCCCGCTCGACCTTCTCCACATCGCTCAGGCCGGCCCGCTGCGCCGCTTTCAGCTCACGATCCAGCACCTCCCTGGAGTCACCCGGCGGGACGAACAGGTAGCCGTCCAGCCGCTCGAAATCGCAATCGATCCCCTCCTCGACAACGATGGACTCGATGCGATCGATTGCCGCCCGGTGGCTCTGGGCCGCGAGCCGGGCGCCTTCCTGCCCATGCAGCCGCTCGATCTCGTAATACCGATCGTCGATGGCGCTGGAGAGGTGAGCCGTGGTGCGCTCGGTCATCCCTCCGCCTATGGCACCATCATCCAGCACCACGACCGACTTCCCTTCGCGCGCCAGAAGATAGGCCGTCGTCATGCCCGCTATTCCGGCGCCAATGATACAGACATCCGCATGGGTGTCTTCACCTAGCGGGAAATGTACCGGCGTCCGAGCCGTCGCCATCCAGATTGAAACCGTCTTTCCTGATTCGTGGTCCATTGTATGTTCCTCCCATGTTCCCCGTCCGGAGCAGTTTCTTTTCCGAAACGGGAGGTGAAATACGACCGAATGTTTCCCTTGGGAAATACAGACACGATATTACCACAATCCATTAACACAGCCTCATCCGATACATACAATCTACTGGGCGTACAAGAGGCGGTTGCTGGGATAGCGATAACCGGTGATTTTGAAAAGTGTTTGATAAAAACCAGCGACTCAGTTAGAATTCCCCTTCCCGCTTCTAGCATAGGGATAAGAGATGCCGGAAATCAAAAAAATCACAACGACACTGGAAGACAGCGACCGAACAGCCTTTGCATGTCAAAAGGCCCTGTCCGAGACGTGCAAGGCTTTAAAGGCTTTCTCCTTCTATCCGGAAAACCATCCGCTGCGCCAACAAATCCTGCATGCCGCCCATCAAGCCATTGCCAGTCTCGCCCGATCAGGAAGGGTATCCCTGATCGTGCAGCGCAGCGGCTTTGCCTTTGCAGATCTGCAAGTTGCCATTGACAATACCCCCATGACCAGGGCCTTGGCCCAGGAGCTCTTCGCCCGCGAACTCCAGCGGCTGACTTTTCTGCCGGAGCTTTCTCTTGCCGAGTTTTCCGGATTTCTCTCGCTGTTGACCATTGCGCCCCAGAAAATCAGCGAAGCGGGCGGCGTGAGCGGGATGCTGAAAAAGAGCGGCATTCAGGCGATCATAGTCAATCAGATCGACATCACCGCGGTCTACACCAAGAAGAAAACCGGAGATTTCGCCGCTGAGGCAGTCGCCGATGGACCCTGCATGGGGGAAGCCGGTGAGCCGGAAATGATCGGATCCGAGGCAGGCGCGCCCGATCAACTGAGCAAGCTGAGCGTCGAAGAGCTGGTAAGCGCGATGTCCAGCGAAAGGGATGACGACAGGTATGGACAAATCGCCCGCATGCTGCTTGAAAAAGCGCGGCCGTTGAAGCTGGCAGGGGATTTTGACCGTCTTTATAAAGTACTTGCCTGCATCGTCGAGCAGTATGACGATTCGGCGAGGAGCGATGCCGGCCGCGGCTACGCCTTGATGGCTTTAAAGCAGTTGAGCTTTGGAGAGATGACGGAGCATCTGCTGGACCGGCTTGAAGCGGGGGAAGCCGGGCAGAAAGGGGCTCTCTACCAGATCCTGACCCATGCCGGCACCGAGGCGACGGATGCTGTTATCAGGCGGTTGGTCGCAGCGGGCAGCAAATCGTCAAGAAATTCCCTCGCCAACATCTTGGTCAGGATCGGAACCCCGGCGCTGCCGGCGCTCATCGCCTTGCTGAAGGACGGCAGATGGCAGGTCGTCCACACCGCGGTTGCCATTGTGGGAGAGATGGGAAACCGGGATGCTGTGAAGGATCTCGCCCTCACCGTCTCTCACGGCGACAGTCGGGTGCGCATGGAAAGCATCCGCTCACTGGCGCGGATAGGGGGAGCTGAAGCCACGGCAGTACTCGTAGCCCTCCTGCATGATAAGGACCAGGCCATAGCGGTACAGTCAATCACCTGGCTGGGGAACAGCAGGAACCAGATGGCGCTCCAGCCATTGCTCCAACTGGTCATGAAACGCGATTTCCTCGGCAAGTCCCAGAACCTGAAGAAGGAGGCGCTCGGGGCGATCGGCCGGATAGGCGACAGGCGGGCGCTCAACCCTTTGTTCCGGCTTGTAAAACAAAGGTATTGGATCGCACCTGGCCGCTGGGATGAGTTGAAACTTCTTGCCATCGAGGCGATAGCCGTCCTGGGCGGAGAATCCGCGCAGGTATTCCTGGAAGATGTATCGGCACGAGGGGGGCGCCTTGGCCGTGCCTCTCAAGCAGCACTGGAATCCTTAATACAGAGGGATGAAGACCATGGGTGAGATTACCGGCCAAGAGGCGCAACGGGTAGCCATGCTGCTCACGGCGTCCATCAAGACTGTCCTGCTCTACCCCCAGGCCCATCCTGCGGTGAGGCAGCCGTTACAGGAACTTGTCGGCATCCTGACTGACCTGCTCCGGGAAAAGCGGGAAATCCATCTCGGCGTGGTCGAGGGGACCTTTTTCATCGAGGGCCGCCTGATCGTTTCCCCAAACGCGGCGGTTGCGGAGTTGGCCGAGCGCCTGACCAAGAAGGGGATCGACGCCCTCACCGTCTATCCCGGAGTGACGGCTGACGAACTGTTCAACTTCGCCTCGATCCTGGCAAATCGGCAGGTCGGCGCCGAATCGCTTCCCGGCGAGCTGGCGAAAAAGGGGGTTCAGAGCATCCGCTTCGGTATCGATCAGACGGTGGGCGGCGGCGAACCCGACCAGCCCCCCCCTGCGCCGGCAGGTATCTATCGGGACGCGCTCAATGCGGTGCGAGACACCATGCGCGAGATCGACAACGGCAGGATTCCCAACGGCGACTGGATAAACAACGTGGTGAACGACATGGTTTCCGTGACCATGGAAGACCACACCACCCTGCTCGGGCTGGCCATGATCAAGGATTACGACAATTACACCTTCAGCCATAGCGTCAACGTCGGCATCTTGGCCCTGACGCTCGGGGCGTACCTGGGGCTGGACCGCGAAGCCCTGCGCGAGATCAACACGGCCGGCCTGCTCCACGACATCGGGAAGACCAGGATCGACAAAACGATCCTCAACAGCCCCGGGAAACTTACCTCCGACCAATACACGCAGATGAAGAAGCATGCAGAGGAAGGAGCGGATATCGTCGGCAAAATGGATCACATCAACCCCCGGGTAAAGGAAGTGGTGCTCGGGCATCACATAAAGCATGACCGGACGGGATACCCCGAATGGGCAAGCGACATGTCCTTCGGCCTTTATACCGAGCTTGTGGCCGTCGCCGACTGTTACGACGCCATCACCACCCTGCGCACCTATAACATCCCCACCCTGCCCAAAGAAGCGATGGAAATCATGCACCGGCTTGCCGGAAGCTCTCTGAACGGCGAGCTGGTCGAGAAGTTCGTGGAAATGATGGGGGAATACCCGGTAGGCAGTCTGGTGAGGCTTGACACGAACGAGATAGCCGTGGTCTTGAAGCCGCACCCGATGGAGAGCGTGACACCCGCGGTTAAGATAGTCATCGACGCGCAGGGCGAGGTGCTGGAAAACCCCAGGCTGGTGAGCCTGGCCCTGTCGGGCGGGACACGATACGCATCCATAATCGCACCCGTCGATCCGCTGCTGAAAAACATTTCCGTGGCGAGCCTCTTGCTCGCCTGATTCGCGAGTAGCCCCCGAGCAAACTCTATTCGCTTCATTTTTAAAACGGGACAACCATGCCAATCGCCGTATTCGATGTCATCAGGGACAATATCAGCTCGTTTTTGGGCGGCGCTGCCGTAGATCTGCTTCCCGGAGACACCGATATCGCCGCTGATGGAAATACCTTCAGCGAATTCGTCACCATCGAGGAACGCCCGTACTGCTTCACGGCAAGGAGGGAGGCGCTCTCCTTCACGCGCGGCGAGACGGCCTTCTGCCGGGAGCTTCTGACCGCCTTCTCGGGCCTTTACAGCGGTTTCCGGCAAGAAGGGTATGCAGCCCAATTCCGCACGGCGCTTTTAGCCTCGATCATGGACATCACCGTGGCCCGTTCGTTGCGGGGCGACCACAACAAGGGTTTCTGGCCGATTCAACAACTGATACAGTTGCTGAAAAATCTCTCCTACCAGCGCTACGAAGACAAACCGGCCACCACCGGCTTCATCGTGCACCGCACCACGCCCCTGCTGCTGCGCAAGCTGGTGCGGGAGCGACGCCACTCACTGATTCCATTGCAGCCACACGAGGACATATCTCCCGACTTTTTCAGCAACCCCCTGCCTTACCGCTTCGTCGACGGCACCAACCTCTTCTTCATCGCCAATATCCAGATGCAGGTGACCGGAGTACTGCGCACCTCCCCGACCGCGATGCATACCGACATCGAGCGCCTGACCCAGCGTGAGATCTTTTCACTGGTCCGGCAGGCAGGGCGCGGAGCATTCGCTGTCACCGTCAACGAGGCCTCCGAGATAGAAGTGCTGACCAGCCCGGCCACGCTGCTGGTGCGGCGCAAGGGCGCCTGGGCTATCTTCGACCCGGACATCTTCCGGTCCTTTCTTGCGGGAAGCATCGACGCCGAGTCCATCGACGAACTGCTCTGGACGGTCTACGCCCTCTCCAAGGAGCGCCACGGCACGGTGATCCTGATTTACAACCAGGGGGCGCGCAAACTGGCCCTTTTGAAGAAGGGCTCGGTGGGGGGGGACGATCCGATCAGCCGTCTCCTGATAGATCGCGTCAAGAAACGGACCATATCCGATCTGAAAAGCGCGGGGATCCTGCTGCGCATACTCTCGGCCGACGGGATGACGGTATTCGACACGGGGGGGAGGCTGATGGAGACGGGCTTCATCTTCGACACCTCGCACGCCAGGGAGGTTGTCACCGGCGGGGGGCGGACCACGGCCGCCAGCGCCGCGTCCTTCTTCGGCAAGGTCATCAAGGTTTCCCAGGACGGCCCCATAGAACTCTACCAGGACGGACGGCGCATCTATCGTTTCGGGTAAGGGGATTGTCCTATATGTTCAGCCCTATCAGCGGCCAGACGAACACCACGGATGCCATGAACAGCAGCCAGGAAATGGCCATGATCACAAGGCCGGGCACGATGATGTCGCGGCTCTTAAGATACCCGGAGGCGTAGGCGATGGCGGTGGCCGGGGTCCCCATCGGCAGGCAGTAGGCGAGACCCGCCGGGAGCGCTATGGAGAGGGTCATCACCTTGGGGTCGATACCGGTGGTCTTGCAGAGCCCCATCCCGACAGGCATGAGAATGGCGACTACCGCCGCGTGACTGATGCACTCGGTGAGAATCATGGCGACCAGTGAGATGACGGCGATCACCGCCAACGGGGAGTGGTAAAATCCCCCCATCCCTTTTTCCACCAGCCAGACGGCTGCCCCGGTCTTCTCAAGCGCCGAGGCAAGGGCGATGGTGCCGCCGTACATCAGGATTATCCCCCAGTTGACGTACTCCTCTATCTTCTGCCAGGAAACGACCTGAAAGGTGAAAAGCGCCGCGGCTCCCAGGATGGCGATGGCGGCAAGTCCGGTTTTATCACCCAGCAGGATCCACCCCGCAATGGTGGCCGCCATGACAAGTCCCGTCACCACCTCGTTGTACCCCATTTTCCCGGTTTCCAGGCGCTTATGGTTGAGGTATTTCCGGCCTGCCTCCACGCCCTGCAGATCCGGGGGGAAAAACTTGATAAGAAGCATGAAGGCGATAAGCAAGAGGGGCGCGACGATCATGCACGCGGCGGTGCTCCATTCCAGGAAGGAGAAATGAAGTCCCGTCGCCTCTTTCAGGAGCGAGGCGGCCAGCGGAGCACGCGCCCCTCCGAGGAAGGTGGCGATTCCGCCGATGATGCAGCCCCAGGCCATTGACATGAAGAGGAGACGGCCGTAGTTGCTCTTTCCTTTCTCCAGGCGAAGAGCGGCGCAGATTTCCGCGACGACGGGAAACAGCATGGCCGCCACGGCGTGCTCGCTCATTATGAAGGAGAGGGAAGCGGAGAGGAGAAAGATGGTAAGGGCGAGGCTGGTAGGCGTTCTGCCGAACTTCACCAGCATGGCGCGGGCGAGGCGGGCGGAGATGCCTGTTCCGGTCATCGCCGCGGCCAGAATGAAGGCGCCGAGGATAAAGAACACGGCTTCGTTGCCGAACATCGAGTAGGTCTTCTTTGCGTCCATGATGCCCAGAAGCGGCAGCATGACCATGGAGAGAAGGGCCGTCACCGCGATGGGAAGCAGACCGGAAATCCAGAAAAAGATCGTCGCCCCGAACAGGATGAGCGAATGGTAACCGTTGACGGAAAGCCCTACCGGCGGAGACAGACGAAACAGGACGGTCATGACAACCACAACCGCCGCCATTACCTGATACCGCGCCGTGCGATCCAGGAGAATGAGCCACATGGGGCGGTTGTCCATTTTTAAAGGTTTTTCTAAAAGATTGTCATTGTCCATGGCGTTTTCTTTTCTCGCTCCCCTGTCCTTGCTCTTAAAAGTAGATTCACAGCCCTGACGATGCGAACGATTCCTCTACCTCTTTCACCCTGAGGATCCGTCGCAGGTCGGAGGTAGCCAGCAGCCGCCGGTCGTCGATGATGTCGATAATGCGACGCACCCCGCCCCGTGAACGGGCCGGCGCCAAAGGCGTGGAGAGATAGATGAGCGGCAGTAGCGGCTTTATGACCGCCTTTTTCCTGTACCAGCCGTTCTTTAGATGGGCGAAGAGCTCCGATACCTCTTCCACGGCGCAATGAGCTGCCCGGTCGGACAAAGTCACCAGCGGGACCACCTCAAGCGCCAGCAGCGCATCGATTCCCGCCATGGTGGAGCCGGCGGGTTCCTCCCCTGCCGAAAGTGTCGAAACCACCGACCAGCGCGGGAACACGGAGCGGGCGCAGTCGATGGCGCCGAGCAGCTCTTCCAGGGTATAGCGCCCCTCCCCGGACCGGACGCGGTCGAACACGGTCAGCGGGATATCTAAAATGTCCACTCCGGCAGCATATGCACGCTCGATGAGGCGGGGCGGAGCGGGATAATCGAGCCTCCCAACGACGTGGGCATTGAAGTTCTTCTTGATCATCCTGGCGAGCGTTTCGCCGTTTTGGAAGCTGTCGATGTCGCCGAAGGTGAGGTGGAAAAGCGTTGCGTTGCACTGGCAATGACTATCGAACAGGGTTTCCAGGGTTTCCCTCTCCGGCTGATTGCCGCCTACGAAAAAGACATTTTCTTCCCGTCTTAGTTCGTTCGGAGAGGAGGCGGGAAGCTTCCGAGCCATGAGCTCCCGCAATTTTTTATGGTCGATCTTCATGGTAGACTCCCTTCTCAGCTACTGCCAACACATATCCTGAAGATTGCCTGCGCAGCCGAGTCGTTTTGGCGAAGGGCCAGCATACCCGCGTCAGCGTGGAGTTTTTGAAAGATACTGATTAAAATCAAAACAGTCAAGAAATAAATATACAAAACCCACCTTGCTAGTAGAGTATTCACTCTCAAGGGGGCGTAACCTATGGTCCGTCACCCGCGCATGTTATAGCGCAAGTCGCCAATTGTAACACATTGCTATTCATCCGATGCGGGAGGAGTCTTGGAGAAGAAGGGCGGGTCATGCAGTCTATGGGGCAAAGGTCGAAACTGGGAGCCGAAGCCAGCAGACATGCTGCAGGTTCAAGTTGCCTGTCTTAAAACGGTGAAAGGCCCGCCGATGTGGCGGGCCTCATTTGTTTTCATTGCAGTGTACCCTATTCAAGGGCAGTTACCGGTGCTTGTGAGCATCGGAGCTTTTACAGCATTCAAGTTTTTAGAATCCTATTCGGTGGAGTTTCTTCGATACTGAGTACCTCCTTTTTCCGAGATTCTGCTGCGCTAGCTAGCTGTGTGAAATATATCACCGGTCAGAGGCAATAAACAGTCTGTTGTAAAAAAAAATTTCAGTGTATACTCCCGAAGTTGCCTGCAGTAAGCACGATGGGCCAGCTAATGACAGTGACCCACGTTTCTAAGAGACAATTCACATTCAACGCAAAGCCCCCTTCCTGCACCCAATCCCGCATTTGCCCCGAACTCGTCACCGGTCAGTCATAAAATCGTTAGTGGAAAAGAGAGATCGTCAGACGGCAAAAAAAGAAGAGACCTGCTGACTGCGCAGGTCCCTCTTTTGAATTGCTTGCTCCCTTTTACAAGGGGTCATTCCGGAGTCGATCGCCCCGGGCATTTTACATCAGTCATGTAATTAGAATCCTCTTCGGTGGAGTTTCTTCGATGTTACTACCTCCTTTTTCCGAGATTCAGTTACGCTAGCTAGCTGAGGCAAATATAACACCTACCTGGGGAATTTACAGTCTGTTATAAAAAAAAATTTGAGAGTATGCTTGCAAGCTGCCCCATACGGGCATACTACCCTGCCATTCTTCTAGGTTCTCCGGTCAACTACTGCGTAATTCTAGTCGGTATGGCACTGACGACAGGAAATCGGACCTTTCCCCTCCAACTCATGGCAGGCGATGCATATCGTATGGGCCGTCTCTTCGCCCCAACCATCTATCTTGCCGATCTTGCTGTTGTGACAGTGATAGCATTCGTTGTCGAGATTTTTCTGGTGTTCCCAGTGCTTGAACGGGAGTTGCAGTTCCGACATCTTGAGATTGATGATTTCCCGCCCTTTGTCCTTGGGCGACTGCGCCAAAGCGGCCGAAGAAATCACGTTAATTGACAGTGCGACAAGCACCAGCAGCAAACCCTTTTTGACCATTCCTATTAACCTCCGGCTTTTTGGTAAATTACTTGAACTTTCCATGTTGTTCCAAGTGCTGTTTTTTAAGCTTTTTCACCTTGTTCGGATTTCGCTTTTTCCATTGCTTCACAGTCTCACGCGAGGCGGTCTTCGCCCTGTCGGCGTCCGCCGCGGATTTATTGGCAGCCTGCGCCGCTTTAGCCGCCCTTTCAGGATCAACCTCTTTAAGCTTGCGCAGGTGAAAGGAACTTGTTTCCTCCTCACCCTGTGCCTGTTCCCCAGCATGTTCCTCGAACCAGAGCCTGGCTGCTTGCCGCGCCTTTTCAGGGTCTTGAGCGTGCAGACGTTTGAACTCAGCCATTGCCGCCCGCCGCTCCACTTTCTGTGCATCCCGTCCGGCGTACGCTACCTGTCCTTCTATTGCATCGTCATCTCTCATTAGATACCTCGGCCCCCTTTGTATCACTACAGCAGTCTCAGGTCAACTGCGCGTGAAGAAAAACCGGCGCCAGTCCACCCTTCCCCTCTTTCGCGCCCCGCCCCGCCTGTTGCCCATCACGATAACGTGGACACACGCTTCACCCGGCATAAATATCCTCAACTCAACCGCCGGGACCCCGCCCCCCTTTTCCAGAGGGAGAGAGAGCATGCCAACCACCCTGCCCTGGCTGGACTTTGAAAGGCTGGGTGCTAAAATCCGTTGGTGCATTAACAGAATCCCACCGTCCGGAAGCGCCAAACGCCTGCCGAAGCAGCGAGCAGGGCTGCAAAAGGCTCCGGCGGAGGCCAATCAGATATCCAGCGCGGGAGTAAACATGAAAACCTCAGCAATTTTCGCCTCCATCATCCTCGTCGCGGTCCTCGGGCTCGCCGTTTTTTACTTTCTCGACACTTCCGGACCGGCACTCTCTTCTTCCCGCACTGCAGGGGCCGTCTCCGCCAAGACCAATATCGGGCTGAAACTGCGCGACAAAGGCGGGCTCAAAGCGCTCGACGTCGTTGCCGTACAGGGGGAAAAAGAGATCCCGATCCTGGCACGGGAATACCCGGCTGGGACCAAGGAGGCTCAAGAGACCTTCAAGATAGCTCAACAGCCGGGGCTCAAGGAAGGGCCTTTCAAACTGCGAATGACCGCCACGGACAGCTCCGTCTACCGCCTGGGCGCCGGCAACAAAACGGCACAATCCCTCGATTTCGTCTATCAAAACAAGCCGCCGGCGGTCGTGGTGATCAGCACCGCGCACAACATGTCGCGCGGCGGGTCGGGGCTTGTCGTGTACACGGTCAACCGCGAAGTGGAAAAAACCGGCATCGTCTTTGGCGACCGCTTCTTCCCCGGCTATCTGCAACCCGGCGGTTTCTACGCCTCTTTATTCCCGTTCCCCTACGATACGCCGGAGGAGCAGTTCATACCAAAGGTGCTAGCCGTCGATCAGGCAGGAAACGAGCGGCAAGCCGGGATCTACTTTCGTCTGCTTTCAAAGTCGTTCCCCAAGGACCGCATCGAGCTTAGCGACTCGTTCCTGGGAAAGATAAACAGCGAGTTCAAGGACCGTTTCCCGCAGGCGACAACACCCCTGGAGGTCTTTCTGAAGGCAAACAGCGAGCTGCGGGAAAGCGACGGCAAGATCCTGGCCGAATCCGGACGCAAGACCTCCCCGGTGCCGCTTTGGCAGGGAGATTTCCTGCGCCTCCCCAATTCCGCGCCGCGCGGCAGCTTCAACCAGTTGCGCAGCTACTTCTACCAGGGCAAGCAGGTCGATCAGCAGACCCACCTGGGGGTCGACCTGGCATCCCTCTCCCACGCCCCCGTCCCGGCGGCGAACCATGGCAAGGTGGTCTACGCCGACGACCTCGGCATCTACGGCCAGTGTGTCATCATCGACCACGGGCTCGGCCTGCAGACCCTTTACGGGCACCTGAGCCGGATCGGGGTAAAGGAAGGGGACGAAGTGCAAAAAGGTCAGATCATCGGGGATACCGGCGACACCGGGCTTGCCGGCGGCGACCACCTCCATTTCGGAGTGGTGGTCTCCGGTGAAGAGGTGAACCCGATCGAGTGGTGGGACCCCTCCTGGATCAAGAATAACGTCACCGACAAGCTCGAAGCAGGGAAAAGGGCCGTGACGCCCGGCGAGACTCGTGCCCCGGCCTCGCTGCCATAGGCTCAGAACTCACTATTTTTAAGCACTTCCTCCTCCCCCCGGAGGGGGAGGTTGGGTTTACGCGCCGAAGGGAGGTGCCTTTTATCGGACCTGCTCCGGCCGCAATACGCCATCAACCGGCCTCTCATCCTGCCTATCCTGCCTATCCTGCCTATCCTGCCTATCCTGCCTATCCTGCCTATCCTGCCCATATCCTGTCTCCCCTGCCTTGGGAGACCCTTGGCCTTCGGGGATCTCTTCGGTCTCTTCGAGAAGCGGCGCGGGCTGATCGGTGATTACCGGCTCCATCTCTTCCCCGCCATGCTTCGAGCAGTACGTGGTCGGCTCGGTCCCCTCTTTGTAAAATTCTTCTAGCTTTGCGGGGCAATCGGGGGTGGCGAGCTCGCCGGTCGCGGGGTCTATAGCGACTGCGAGGACGTTATCGGGCTTGGCAAAATCGACGACCGGCTTATCCGCGCTGGCGACGCGCATGAACCTTTCCCAGATGGGCGCCGCGACGGCCCCGCCGGTAAAACCTTTGCCTCCCGGTTTCGGCTTGTCGTGGCCCACCCAGACCCCGGTTACCAGTTGCGGGGTGTAGCCTATGAACCAGGCATCCCTGTAATCGTCCGTGGTGCCGGTCTTGCCGGCGGAAGGGCGCTGCCGGCTGAATGACCTGAGACCTTTGGCCGTGCCGTAATCCATGACATCCTTTAGCATCCGGGTGGCAACGAACGCGCTGGCCGGTTCCAGGACCGGTGCCACCGACGGCGGAATTTCAGTCCAGGTTTGCCGCTTGCGATCCAGGATACGGATTATGGTGCGCGCTTCGGCGCGCACCCCGCCGTTGGCCAGCGGGGTATACGCCGATACCAGATCGTTCAGCGTGACCTCCTCGGTGCCAAGGGCCAGTGAAAGGTTGTTTTGGGCCCGCAGGGGAAGCCCGAAGGTTCCCGCGAAGTTGACAAAGGTGTCGACACCGATGGCATCCAGGAGCTTCACCGTGATGACGTTGTTCGAGTACGCCAGGGCCTGGCGCAGCGGCAGCTCGCCGTAGAGTTTCCCGTCGTAGTTGAGCGGCGTCCAGGTCTTGTTGCCGCCGCGGGCGTAGGCTACCGGCTGATCGTTCATGACACTGCCGGCGGTGAACCCGTTTTCCAACGCTGCCGCGAAGATCAACGGCTTGATGGCCGAACCGGGCTGGCGCTTGGCGGAAAAGGCGCGATTGTAAGAGCCCTTGACGGAATCTACCCCGCCGACCGCGGCCATTACGTCCCCGGTTTTGACATCCAGACAGAGCAAGGCTCCCTGCAGCTTCGGCGAGACCTTTTTGACTCCCTCGCGAAGCGCCAGTTCGGCCTGCTTTTGCAGATTCAGGTCCATGGCGGCGATCACGTCCAGGCCGCCCTTATTGATGATTCCCGCTCCGTAACGCTCCACCAGCTTACCGCGGATATGATCCATGTAGGTCCCGCCATGGCCGGCCTTCACCACGGTGGCCGGATGGGCCTCCAGTTTCCGTTTCTCCCCAGCAGTGATCATCTTCAAAGCGAGCATCCGCTTCAGGACCAGGCTCCTGCGCGCATTCACCTTGGCAGGGGTTCCCAGTGGGTTGTAGGAAGCCGGGGACTTCGGCACCCCCGCCAGCAAGGAACATTCCGAGTCGGTCAACTCCTCCGGGCTCTTGTCGAAATAAAGGCGCGCCGCCTGGGCAATCCCCCAGGCGCCGTTGCCGAAGTAGATCTCGTTGAAATACATCTCCAGGATCTGCTTCTTGCTGTACTTGCGCTCGTACTCGATGGCGAGGAATCCCTCCTTGACCTTCCGGTCAAGGGTCTTCTCGTTGGTCAGGTACTTGTTCTTGATCAACTGCTGGGTGATGGTGGATCCCCCCTGGGCCAGCCTCCCCTTGACTACGTCCTTCACCAGGGCCCGGGCGATCCCCCTGACGTCGATCCCTTGATGATCATAGAAACGGGCGTCTTCGATGGCGACCAGGGCCTTTTGCAGGAAAACGGGAATGCGGTCGATGGAGACCCAGTAACGCTCGGTCGGCAGGATGCGCCCCACGAAACGCTGCCGGCTGTCGAAAACCCTTATGGAGCTGTAGCCGTGCGGCAAGGGTGGGTGGGTGGCGATCTGCTCTTTGGCCTGGGCCGCGAAGGCGAGGCTGGACGAGAGGATCAAGACTAGAGGGAGAAAACGGAGAAACTTCCTGAGGTGATAGTGACGACGGGAAAGCAAGATTGCTACTCCTTATGGAGAGGGAAAAGCACGCGCTCGCGCTGGGGCACGAAGCACAAGGGTGAAACGAAGCTGTTTTTCTAAACCTCAACCTTAACCTCAACCTGATTATCTAAAGTCCCTCCAGGTATCTCGTCACCTGGGCGGCGAGTTCCGGATCATCCAGCATGACGGAGAGCTCGCGGTTGCGCGCCAGGGCGGAGTGGGTGAGGTTATGGCTGCCGATCAGGACGTAGCGATCATCGACGACGACCGCCTTGGCATGGGTGACCTTGCGCGACCCGGGGATGACCACGGTGACGCCGCCGCGAGAAAGCGCGCTCGCCGCAACCCGGTTCTCGCGCCCAACCGCCCTACCCCCCTCCAGTATCACGGTCACCTCGACCCCGCGCTTGCAGGCCTGTACCAGTTCGGCCGCGATCCCTGCCGGCAGGTTGCCTTTTATTTCCCCCGCCTTGAAAAGGTAAAAGGCGCAGATGATGCGCCTTTTCGCCTCGCGGATCCGGTGCGCCAGTTCGCCCCGGTAGGCGTCATCCGCCAACAGCGTCGCCTGCGGGGGGGGACTTGCGGCCGGGGCAGGGTGGACGGCAAGAAGCAACGCCGCCAGCGCCCACACCATGACCCTGGCCCGTATCAACTTAGCATGTCCAGCACCTTGGAGAAGAAGTTTTTACGCATCGGGTTGACGTCCTCTCCGCTGATGCGCGCCAGTTCCTCCAACAGCTCGCGCTGCTGCTTGTTCAGATTGGTGGGGGTCTCCACCTTGGCGATCACCAGGTGATCCCCGCGACCGTAACCTTGCAGGGCGGGAACCCCCTTGCCGCGCATCCTGAAAATGGCGCCGGACTGTGTCCCTTCCGGGATCTTCATGTTCACCTTGCCGTCCAGGGTCGGAACCTCTATCTCGCACCCTATCGCCGCCTGCGTGAAACTGATCGGGATCTCGCACAGGACGTCGTTGTCCTCGCGCCGGAAGATGGCATGTTCCTTCACGCTGAGCGCCACGTAGAGGTCGCCGTTGGGACCCCCCTTGGCCCCCTGCCCCCCTTCTCCGGTGAGCTTCAGCCTGATCCCCGTTTCCACGCCTGGCGGCACCTTGACAGAGATGGTCTTCTTGTCCCGCACCGTGCCGGCCCCCCTGCAGGTCTGGCAGGGATGCTCGACGATGCGCCCTTCGCCGTTGCATTGCGAACAGGTCTTCGAAACGCTGAAGAACCCCTGCTGGAAGCGCATCTGCCCGGCACCCTGACAGGTGGGACAGGTCTTGGGCGTGGTGCCGGCCTTGGCGCCGGAACCGCCGCAGACATCGCAGCGCTTGGCGTAGGGGATGTCTATTTTCTTCTCGACCCCGAAGGCCGCTTCCTCGAAGCTCACCTCCATGTTGTACTGCAGGTCGTCGCCGCGACGCCCGCGCGAGGTCTTCTGCCTGCCGCCGAACACTTCCCCGAAGATGTCGCCGAAGATGTCGCCGAAGGGTGAGCCGCCGCCAAAGCCCCCGGACGAGAACCCCCCGCCGCCGACCGCCGCATGGCCGAACTGATCGTAGCGCGCCCTTTTCTCGGGGTCGGAAAGAACCTCGTACGCCTCGGAGACCTCCTTGAACTTGTCCTCGCTCGCCTTGTCGCCGGCGTTCTTGTCCGGATGGTGCTTGACCGCCAGACGCCGGTACGCTTTCTTGATCTCGGCCTCGGAGGCGTTCTTGTTTACTTCCAGAAGCTCGTAATAATCCTGTTTGTCGCCGTTTGCCAAAGTATGCCCTCGTAACACAAAGAGCAGCGTCTCGATTAATGAGACGCTGCCCGTTGCGATGTTATTTTTTTACTGCGCCATCTTCTATCAAAGCGCCCTTGTTTTGCAACAGTTTTCGTTACTTCTTGTCGTCCTTCACCTCTTCGAAGTCCGCGTCGACTACGGTCTCGCCCTTGGCGGCGCCGGCCGCCTCGGCCTCGGCTTGCGGCTCCGCCCCTTCGGCGCCCGGCTGCGCCTTGGCGTAAACCGCCTCGGCCAGCTTGTGGGATGCCTGCATCAGGGCCTCGCTCGCCGTCTTGATCTCCTCGGCGTCGCTCCCCTCAAGCGTCTTCTTCAGGGCCGCGACCCCTTCCTCGATCTTCTGCTTCTCGGAGGCGTCGATCTTGTCCCCGAACTCCTTGAGCGACTTCTCGGTCGAGTAGACCAGGTTGTCCCCCTGGTTCTTCGCCTCGATCAGCTCGCGCTTCTTCTTGTCCTCGGCGGCATGGGATTCGGCCTCGCGGACCATCTTTTCCACTTCTTCCTTGGAAAGGCCGGAGGAGGCGGTGATCCTGATCGACTGCTCCTTGCCGGTGCCCAGGTCCTTGGCCGAGACGTGGACGATGCCGTTGGCGTCGATGTCGAAGGTGACCTCGATCTGCGGCACGCCGCGGGGGGCGCTCGGGATGCCGGAGAGCTCGAAGTTGCCGAGCGTCTTGTTGTCCGTCGCCATCTCGCGCTCGCCCTGCAGCACGTTGATGCTGACCGCGGGCTGGTTGTCGGCCGCGGTCGAGAAGACCTGCGACTTCCTGCACGGGATGGTGGAGTTCTTCTCGATCAGCTTGGTCATGACCCCGCCCAGGGTCTCGATGCCGAGGGAGAGCGGAGTGACGTCGAGCAGCAGCACGTCCTTCACGTCGCCGCGCAGAACGCCCCCCTGGATGGCGGCGCCGATGGCGACCACCTCGTCCGGGTTGACGCCGCGGTTGGGAACCTTGCCGAAGATGTCCTGCACTTTCTTCTGCACGATCGGCATGCGGGTCATGCCCCCCACCAGGATCACCTCGTCGATGTCTGAGGGGGAGAGCCCGGCGTCCTTGAGGGCGGTGCGGCAGGGGCCTTCGAGGCTCGCGATCAGGTCGGCGCAGATCAGCTCCAGCTTGGCGCGGGTGAGCTTCATGGTCAGGTGTTTGGGACCCGAGGCGTCGGCGGTGATGAAGGGGAGGTTGATGTCTGTCTCAAGCGAGGTGGAGAGCTCGCACTTCGCCTTCTCGCCCGCTTCCTTCAGGCGCTGCAGCGCCATCTTGTCGCCCCGGAGGTCGATCCCCTGGTCCTTCTTGAACTCGTCGGCGATCCAGTCGATGATCTTCTGGTCGAAGTCCTCGCCGCCCAGGAAGGTGTCGCCGTTGGTGGACTTCACCTCGAAGACCCCCTCGCCCAGTTCCAGGATGGAGATGTCGAAGGTACCGCCCCCCAGGTCGAAGACGGCGATCTTCTCGTCCTTCTTCTTGTCCAGGCCGTAGGCAAGTGCCGCCGCGGTCGGCTCGTTGATGATGCGGAGCACGTTCAAGCCCGCGATCTTGCCGGCGTCCTTGGTCGCCTGGCGCTGAGAGTCGTCGAAGTATGCGGGGACCGTGATCACCGCGTCGGTAACCGTCTCGCCCAGGTAGTCCTCTGCGGTTTTCTTCATCTTCTGCAACACCATGGCGGAGATCTCGGGAGGGGAGAATTTCTGCCCCCGCACCTCAACCCAGGCGTCGGCGTTGTCGGCCTTGACGATCTTGAACGGGGAGATGGCGATATCCCTTTTCACCGCGGGGGTGTCGAACTTGCGCCCGATCAGACGCTTGATGGCGTACAGGGTGTTCTCGGGGTTGGTGACCGCCTGGCGCTTGGCCTGCTGTCCTACCAGGCGCTCACCGCTTTCGGTGAATGCGATCATGGAAGGGGTGGTGCGGCTTCCTTCAGCGTTCGCTATAACAATCGGCTCCCCGCCCTCCATGACTGAGACGCAGGAGTTCGTGGTTCCAAGGTCAATTCCTATTACTCTACTCATGTTTATGCCTCCTGTATGGTAACTGTAAATGCAAGCTAGTCATCCCCCGCGCAAAAAACAAGGGGCGAGTTAAAAAAAACAGGTCGAGATCAAGATCAAGATTAAGACTTCCCAAGCCTTAACCTGTTTCACCATGTCGAACTTGATCTCAATCTTAATCTAGTTCTTCCTTAATCTGCTTCTCCCTGCTTCTTGATAGCGACGGTGACCATGGCGGGACGGATCAGCCGGTCGTTCAAGAGGTATCCTTTCTGGAACTCGGATACCACCGTGTTCGGCTCCTGGTCGTCGCTCTCCACCTGCCCCATCGCCTGGTGAAAGGCGGGGTCGAAAGGGGTGCCGGCGGGGGTTTCCAGCGGCGTGACGCCGAACTTCTTCAGCGTGGAAACAAGCATGGAGAGGGTGAGCCTCACCCCTTCGATGACGGCCGACTCCTCCGAGGCGTGCGAGATGGCGCGCTCCAGGTTGTCTACGGCAGGAAGGATCTCCAGGATGAACGACTCGTTGCCGTACTTGAGGATCTCCTCCTTCTCCTTTTGCACCCGCTTCCTGTAGTTCTCGATGTCGGCCCGCTCGCGCAGGTACTTGTCCCAGTTGGCCGCCGACTCCAGCCCCTTGGCGGCGAGCGCCTCCTCGAGTTCCTTGATCCGATCCGCATCGGCCACGGGGGGCGCCAAATCCACGACGTCCTGGGGGGCCGTCTCTACCTTTTTCTCGTGCTGATGCGCATCGTGCTTTTTCTTGTCCATCCCTGTTGTCTCTCCTTTTTCCTACTCGGCTTCGAGCAGGCGGCTGATCAGTTTTGCAGTGTAGTCTACGATCGGAATCACCCTGCCGTACCCCATCCGGGTAGGTCCGATGACCCCGAGTACCCCTACGGTATCTTTACCGGTCATATAGGTGGAGGTGACCAGGCTCATCCCCTCCATCTTGAGCAGGTGGGATTCCGAGCCGATGAAGATCTGGACCCCCTCCGCCTTCACGGAGCGGTCCAGCAGATCCAGTAGCATGCTCTTTTTCTCGAAGGCGCGGAAGATCTCCTTCATCTTTCCAGCGTCGGCAAACTCCGGCTGCTCCAGTATGTTCGCCTGCCCCTCAAGAAATAATTCCGCCCCGTCCGTCCTTATGGTCTGTTCCGAAAGCTCCAGTGCCCGCGACATCATGGAGTCGTAGCGCACCTTTTCGCTTTGCATCTCCTGCAGCAGGCGCTCCCTTACCTGTGCGATGGTAAGCCCCTGCAGCAGGTCGTTCAGGTAGTTCGCCATCCGGATCAGATCCTCCTGGGCGATCTCCTCCTCGGTCTGCAGCAACCTGTTCTGCACGGTGCCGTTTTGGGAGACCATGATGGCAAGGATCCGCCGGCTACTCAGCTTGACGAACTCCATCTGGTGGAAAACGCCTGCCGAGAGCCTGGGGCCCATGACCACCCCCATGTAGCTTGAGGTCGAGGAGAGCAGGCGGCTGGTTTCCTGCAGCACCTCGCCCAGGTCCTTTCCGGCCAAACGGCAGCGCCTCAGGATCTCTTCCCTGTTGTCCCGGGCGATGTGCTTCACCTCCAGGATGGAATTGACGTAAAGGCGGTACGCCTTGTCCGTCGGTATCCGGCCGCTCGAGGTGTGCGGGGAGGTGAGCAGCCCCATCTCCTCCAGGTCGGACATCACGTTTCTTACCGTCGCAGGGGAGAGGGCGAGCGCGTGGCTGCGGGTGATGGTCCTGCTTCCGACTGGTTCGGCGGTGGCTATGTAGTCCTCGATGACCGCTTCGAGGATGCGTTTGCCTCGGTCTGAAAGTTGCTCTTCCATATATCGATCGTCCCTTACAAATGCGATTAGCACTCAAAAAGTTCGAGTGCTAACGAGCTTCAAGTTAGCAACGGCGCTGGCCTTTGTCAAGGGGTTCTCTCGTGAGAATCAGGCGCCATTTCAAAGGAAACGTGAAAAGACGCCGTTGGCGAGAATGACCCCACCCGGCGCCAGGCGGACGGTGCTCCCTTCCCGAAGCAGCGCGCCGCTCTCCTCAAGATGCTTCACCTGCGCCAGGTGGCGCGCCAGCGCCTGGTTTCCATAGCGCGCCCGAAGTGGTGCCAGGTCGAGTCCGTCGAGCCTTCTGAGGCCCAGGAAAAAGCTCTCTGAGACCGCCCCCTCCAGGGTAAGGAGTTCCGACTCCCGTTCGGGAAGGGCGCCGCGCGTCACCTCCCCGCCGTAGTCCGCCAGGCCGCAGGCGTTTTCCCAGCGGCGGCCGGTCCCGTCGCCGTTCCAGAAGGAGTGCGCGCCGGCGCCAAAGCCAAGGTAGCTCTCGCGGCTCCAGTAGGCGCTGTTGTGCCGGGAGATGCGGCCGGGCCGGGCGAAGTTGGATATCTCGTAGTGCTGGTAGCCTGCCCGGCGAAGAAGCTCGCTGGTCGCCTCGAACATCAGCGCCGCCTCCTCCTCGCCAAGAAGCGGCAGGTTGCCTTCGGCAAGGAGCCGCGCGAAGGGGGTCCCCTCCTCCACCGACAGCGCGTAGGAGGAGACATGCTCGGGGCCAAGTGCGATCCCCTGCGCCAGCGCCTCGCGCCACTTCGCCGGGGACTGTCCCGGCAGGGAGTGCATCAGGTCTATGCTGATGTTTTCGAAGCCCGCCCGGCGCGCGGCGTCGAAGGCGGCAAGCGCCTCCCCTTTGGTATGCACCCGGCCGAGCCTTTGCAGCAGCCGGTCCTCGAAGGACTGGATCCCGAGCGAGAGCCGGTTCACCCCGGCGGCAAGGTAGCCTGAAAGCCGCTTCGCGCTGAGCGTCCCGGGATTTGCTTCCAGGGTCACCTCCGCGCCCGGCTCCAGGTTGAAAAGGCGCGCCGCCGCGTCGACCAGCCGCCCGACCAGTTCCGGCCCCATGAGTGAAGGGGTGCCGCCGCCGAAATAAAGGGTGGGGGCGCGGACAGGCTCCGCCAGTGCGGCATGGCGCAGCTCCATTTCCCGCAAAAGAAGGTCCGCGTAATCGCCCGGGTCGGCCCCGGAGGAGGCGCTGGAGTTGAAGTCGCAGTAGAGGCACTTTTTCAGACAGAAGGGAAAATGTATGTAGAGACCGGCACGCATTCGGGGGACGCTCCTTTTTTGCTTCAGCTCTAGTATCTATCAGATCGGACATGCTTTTGTCACGCAAAAGAGCCGGCCGCCGCACGATCCTGCTTGAAATCCTCGGCCAGTCGGATTACACTCCCAACGTCGCCGGCTCGCCCCGAACCTCGCTGGCCGGCACCACCTTGGTTTCGCGAGACGAGGCGCTCAACCGGGCACCGCTTCGCCTCGCTCCAAGATCCTGCGCCATGGTCGAGCGGCTCCATATCACCCCCCGGACCCGACAGGAGGGAAAATGCAGAAAAGCATCAAGGCCGCGGCGCTGCAATTCAACATCGCGCTGGGGGACATCGACGCCAACCTCACTTACGTGACGGGCACCCTTCGGGGTCTGGCGCAGCAAGGGGTGCAACTTGCCGTACTGCCGGAGATGTGGAGTTGCGGCTTCGCCTACCGCGAGCTGAACGCCCTCGCCCGACGCACGCCGGAGTTGGTGCGGCAGTTGAGCGCGCTGTCCGAAGAGCTTTCCATGACCATCGTCGGGAGCCTTCCGGAGCCTCACGGCGACAAGGTGTTCAATACCGCCTACCTCCTGGATCGCGGCACCCTGGCCGGGAGCTACCGAAAGCTGCACCTGTTCTCGCTGATGGGGGAGGACCGCGCCCTGGACAGAGGCGACTCGATCCTTGTGGCCGATACCAGCATCGGGAGAATCGGCGTCATGATCTGCTACGACCTCCGCTTCCCCGAACTGGCGAGAAGGCTCGCCGTGGACGGCGCGGAGATCATCGTGGTCCCCGGCGAGTGGCCCAAGCCTCGCGAGGAGCACTGGCGCACCCTGCTCAGGGCGCGCGCCATCGAGAACCAGCTCTTCGTCGTCGCGGCCAACACCTGCGGGGTGATCGGCAAGCTTGATTTTTTCGGAGGGAGCCTGATCGTGGGGCCCAAGGGCGAGATCCTTGCAGAAGGGGGGTATCTCAACTGCGAGCCGGCGGCGCTGCTCGATCCCGCCGAGATGGAGCAATGGCGCGCGAGCATCACCTGTTTCCAGGACAGAAGGCCCGATTGCTACTGATTCCCTTGGTCACCCCCTCTCTTTACTGTTGACTTCGTCAGGAGTAAAGCCTATTTTTCCTGTTTAATCACCAATCTAACCGGAGGTATCTTCCGTGGGCATGTTCGCCGAGACCGGCCTGGTCGTAAAACTCGTACTGATCGTTCTGATATATTTTTCCGTGGTCTCCTGGGGCATCATTTTTTACAAATGGCTGCAGGTTTCCCGCGCCAACGGCTCATCGGAGCGTTTCCTGGAGTTCTTCTGGAAGGCGAAACGCTTCGACGCCATCAGCACCCAGTTGGACCGCTTCGAAAACTCGCCCCTCACCGTCTTGTTCCAGGAGGGTTACGGCGAGCTTAAGAAGCTGCAGGAGAAGGTCGTGGAGAAGGCTGATCCCAACGTCATCAGCACGGACCTGGGCGGCATCGACAACATCGCCCGGGCCCTGCGCCGCGCCACCACCACCGAGATCACCAGGCTGGAGAAGTACCTCACCTTCCTGGCCACCACCGGCGCCACCGCGCCGTTCATCGGACTCTTCGGCACGGTCTGGGGCATCATGACCGCCTTCGAGGAGATCGGGAGAACCGGCTCCGCCTCGCTCGCAGTCGTCGCCCCCGGCATCGCGGAGGCGCTGATCGCCACCGCCATAGGTCTGGTCGCGGCGATACCGGCGGTCATGGGCTACAACCATTTCCAGCACAAGATCAAGGTACTCATCTCGGAAATGGACGGCTTCTCGACTGAATTCCTCAACATCGTGCAGCGCAATTTTGCGGGGAGATAGGCGATGGATATCGGCAACAGGGAAAACGGCGACCGCGGCACCATGTCGCAGATTAACGTCACCCCGCTGGTCGACGTCATGCTGGTGCTGCTGATCATCTTCATGGTGACCGCACCGATGATGCAGCAGGGGGTCGAGGTGAACCTCCCCAAGGCGGACACCAAGGCGCTGGCTCCAAAGGAGGACACCCTGGTGGTCTCCCTCGAACAGTCCGGCAGGACCTCCATCAACAGCGCGGTGATATCCGGAGGCGATCTGAAGGAAAAGCTCAGCTCCATGCTCGCCGGTCGGGAGAAGCGCGAAGTATTCCTAAAGGCTGACAGCTCGGTCCCCTACGGCGAGGTGGTAAAGGTCATGGCCCAGATCAAGAGCGCCGGTGTCGAGCGGCTTGGCATGGTAACGGAGTCCCCACAGCGGCGATGAAAAGGAAGTTTACAGGCCGATACCCGGGTCCGGCGGGGATGTTCGCTCTCTCCCTTGCCTGCCATCTGGTCATTTTGCTGGTTATCGCCAAGTGGCAGTTCTTTCCGGAGTTCAGGCAGGATGAGACGCCGGTCACCTACGTCGACATGGTGACCCTTCCGGTCGAGTCTCCACAAAGCGGCACCCCCGCGCCGGCAGCCAGGGCTGCCGAACCCGAGCCGCCACGACCTGTGGCAGTTGCACCCGTACCTCCATCTGCTGCCATGTCGCAACCGGCCAAACCTGCGCCGGTGAAGCCTGCGAAGGCGAAGGCTCCGGCTCCGGAAAAGGCCGGGCAGCCCGCGCCCGCCACCGACGCCGTCGAGTTCAACGAACGGCTGGCCAGGCTGGAGCGGATTGCCGAGGACAAGCGGCAGGCAGAGGTGCTGGAGAGACTCAGGCAGGGGGGGAAGCGGACCGGCATGCCCGGGGCCAAGGGTAACGAGGCGGGGAGCGACTACCCCTCCTATCTGCAGTCCCGGCTGAAGGATGCCCTGAGGCAGGTCATGGTCTCCCAGACAAAATCGCCGGAACTGTTCGCGACCATAACCGTTGCGCCGGACGGGCGCATCACCGAGTACCGCGTGGAGAAGAGGTCCGGGGACCCGCTCTTCGAAGACGCGGTCAAGAGGGCGGTCACCCTGGCGGGCAAATCGCTGGCTCCACCGCCCGACGGAGCGCATTTCAAGCACGGGTTCCGCTTCAGGCCGGAAGAGGTTGGCATACGATGAGAATACTCCTGCTATTCATGCTGCTGTTGGCTCCGGAATTCTGCCATGCGGCTGAGGGCTACCTGGACGTCACGGCACCGGTCAGCCACAAGCTCAAGCTCTACATAGCGCCTACGGCGCCCCTCTCCGGGGGTATCGAACCGCAGGTGGCCGAAGAGCTGTCCGAGATGTTCGGTTTGGACCTTGGTCTGGCCGGCCCCTTCGAGATCTCCCCCTCGGCCGGGGCCGACTTGTTGCTGAAGAGCGCCTACGAGTTGCGCGACGGCAAGGTCACGCTGGAGTGCCGTCTCGTCGACCAGGTGCTGAACCGCGAAATGACCGCCAAACGTTACACCGGCAGCGCCAAGGATCTGCGCCGGATGGGGCACGCCTTTTCGGACGAGGTGCTGCGTGTGGTGACTGGAGAGAAAGGCCCCTTTACCGGCAAGATAGCCTACGTGACCAGGATCTCGGGCAACAAGGAGATCTTCGTCATGGACTACGACGGACACAACCCGAAAAGGGTCACCAACAACGGCTCCATCAACCTGAAGCCGGACTTCGCCCCCTCGGGGAGGGAGATCATCTACACCTCCTACAAGAATGGGAACCCGGACCTGTACCGCCGGGAACTGTTCACCGGGCTGGAGGCGCGCATCTCGTCGCGAAGCGGCCTGAACGCCATGGGGGCCTTTGCGCCGGACGGCGGCAAAATCGCCGTGGTCATGACCAAGGACGGCAACTCGGAGATCTACCTGATCTCCAGGGAAGGGAAGGAACTGGGGCGGCTTACCCACAACAACGCCATTGACGTCTCCCCCGCCTGGTCGCCGGACGGCTCCCGGATCGCTTTTGTTTCCGATCGTCTCGGCAAGCCCCAGCTCTTCCTGATGGACGCTGACGGAAGCAACGTACGGCGGCTTACCACGAGCGGGGCCTACAACGTGACGCCGAGCTGGTCCCCCAAGGGAGACCGTATCGCCTACGCCCGGCAGGCAGGGGGGGGGTTCCAGGTCCACGCCATCGATCCGGACGGCTCCCAGGACACCCAGCTCACCACCGCAGGCAGCAACGAGCACCCCCGCTTCTCCCCGGATGGGCGCTTCATCGTCTTCAGCTCCACGCGCGACGGGACCGAAGCGATCTACCTGATGCGTGCCGATGGAAGCAGCCAGACGCGGATCTCCCCCAGCAGGGCGCAGAATTCCCACCCCGTTTGGTCGGACAACTTGTGACAGGGTCAGTCACCAGACCATAACGATTTAAATGAGGGGTTAGTTGCATCATCATTCATTGATTAATTGAAAAGATATGGGTATACTCTCATTCATTTTTAACGAGGCGTCCTACTGCAGGAGCTGCCCGTATTTCTAGTCATAAAAGGAGTTGGCGATGCGCAAGAAAATAATCGGATGCCTAGTTGTTCTGAGTTTCGGAGCGCTTTTATCGGGGGGCTGCGCCAAGAAGGACATGGTCAGGAGCGAGGAGCCGGTCTCCGCGGTCCAGACAACCCCTTCAGTCTCGACGGAACGAGCCGAACCGTCCGCCAGGCCGGTACAGCCCGAGTCACAGCTGGGCGCTACGGCGGAGCCGATGACCGAAACGACCCCTCGTGAGGAAGCGAGGCCGGCCCAGGAGGCAGAGCTTCAGGATGAGCTTCAGAAGATCTACTTCAACTTTGACTCGGCCGATCTTTCCGAAGAGTCCCGCAGCATCCTGACCCGGAACGCGGATTATCTCAGCAAGTCCCCTTCCGTCAAGGTGCGCATCGAAGGGAACAGCGACGAGCGCGGCTCCGACGATTACAACATGGCTCTCGGCGAAAGAAGGGCCAAGGCCGCCAAGGATTATCTGGTGAACCTGGGTATCCAGTCCAATCGCCTGACCACCATCAGTTACGGCGAGGAGAAGCCCGTCGATCCCGGGCAGGACGAGGAAGCCTGGGCGAAAAACAGAAGGACTGATTTCATCATCGTGAAGTAGATTTAGCCCGTGCCGCAAAAAGGGGAGCCTCCGGGCTCCTTTTTTTGTAGAGCACGCGATAAGTAACGGGAGGTTTGTCATGCAGCGAACGAGGTTGGTAATTACCTCTTTGGTAGCTCTCTCGCTTTTCGGTTGCGCCAACAAGGCGGAACTGGATGCAGTGCGCCGCGACAGCGACGAGATGAAGAGCCGCATCTTCACCATCGACAAGGGGTTGAAGGAGGTCCGCGGAGAGGTCAGGGACGGGGTGGAGAAGTCGCTGGCCGGTTACCGGCAGAGCCTGGACGCTTTGAAAAACGACATGGCCGGGTATCAAAAGGATATGGCGGCCATAAGGAAGGGGGGGGCCGACCTGCAGGCAACCCTGGATAGCGCGAGGGTCGACATGCAGCTTCTGACTGGCAAGGTCGACGACGTCCGGATCCTCGCGCAAAAGCCCGCCGAGGAGATCGCCTTGCTGAAGGAGGACCTCACTCGGCGCCTGGCCGCCCTCGAGGACCGCCTGAGCAGGGTGGAAAAGGGGTTGGAGGAGCAGCAGAATCAGGCCGCCGAGATCCGGAAGACCCCCGAATTCATGTACCAGCAGGCCTACAAGGCGCTGGAGGGAGGCGATTCGGTAAAGGCGCGCGAGCTGTTCACCATCTTCCTGGACCGGTACCCGAAGCACAATCTGGCCGCCAACGCGCATTACTGGATAGGTGAAACCTACTACACCGAGAAGAATTTCGAACTCGCGGTGCTGCAGTTTCAGGAGGTGATCAAGAACTTTCCGGACAAGGACAAGGCTCCCGCCGCCATGTTGAAGCAGGGGATGGCCTTTCAAGGTCTGAACGACGGCAAGAGCGCCGCGTACATCCTGAAGAAGCTGGTGGACGATTACCCCAAATCCGAAGAAGCCAAGGTCGCCAGGGAAAAGCTGAAGGTGAAGTAAGGCGGAAAACAGGGCAAGAGGCCCTCCCTTCGGACCGGGAGGGCCTTATTTTTTCGCCGGGATTTCCCCGTTGTACGGCACTAGCCCAAAAGGAGTCGCCCATGTTCCTAGCAAGAGACAAAAACAACGACCTCTACCTGTTCGACAAGCTCCCCCTCAGAGGTTCCGAGTGCTGGTGGGCGGAATCAGGCGTCGACGGCACCTACCTGCGCCTCGACAAGTCCCTTTACCCCGAGGTGACCTGGGAGACCGAACCCGTCCACGCGGAGCTGGTTGTTTCAAGCAGGTAAACCCCCAAAAACATCACCTTGCAGACGCAAAAAAGGCGGGTAGTCACCCCGCCTTCTTCAGCAAATCACGAACCATCCGGCTTCAACCGAGTTTTTTCTCCGGCTCGACCTGGGCCGCCTGCAACTCGGCCGCCGCACCCGCTTCCGGCAGGTTCTCGACCTTCGCCTTGAGCTCCTCGGCGTCCCTCGCCCTCTCCGCCTCGGCCTTCAGCTTCGCTTCGGCGAGCTTTGCCAGATGCTCCTTCTCCTCCGCGCTTTTGGTATCCGTGTCGATACTCTGTTTGAAGTCGTCGGTGGCCTTCTTGAATTCGGCCAACCCCTTGCCGAGCGACCTGGCCAGGTCCGGAAGCTTCTGAGGGCCTATGACGATGAGAGCTATGACCATTATGATCATCAGTTCGGGCATCCCGATTCCAAACATACTATTTACCTCGCTTTGCTTTGCTTTTAACAGGCGGCCGGATATAAATTTTCAAAAAAATAATAGAGGTTTTAGCGGGCGGTGTCAAGCTTGCTAATCCCGGCCCCTTAAAGGGTTTGACATGAACCTTAACATTGTCTACTATCGGTCCTGTTTACTATATATCCAGCCTATGAACGAAGCTTTGGTGGTGACAGATATGACGCAGCAGTTGATTAAGTCCCAGATTAAGTCGCTTCTAAGGGAGCGCAATGCCGTGCTTCTTGCCCACAACTACATGCGCGACGAAGTGCAGGAGATCGCGGATATAACCGGCGATTCCCTGGCGCTATCCATCGAGGCGGCCAAAACGATCGCGGATGTAATCGTGTTCTGCGGCGTGCACTTCATGGCGGAGTCCGCCTCCATACTCGCGCCGGAAAAGACCGTGCTCCTCCCGCGCCTCGATGCCGGGTGCCCGATGGCCGACATGGTATCCGTCGAGGCGCTGCGGGAACTGAAGGCGGCGCTTCCCGGCGTGCCGGTGGTGACCTACGTGAACTCCTCCGCCGCCGTCAAGGCCGAGAGCGATATCTGCTGCACCTCGGCCAACGCCGTGAAGGTGGTGCAGTCCTTGACCGAGGACGAGATCATCTTCGCGCCGGACCGGAACCTGGGTCACTACATCTCCGGTTTCACCAGGAAACGCTTCCATCTCTGGGAAGGCTACTGCCCTACCCATGAAAGGCTCAGGCCGGAGGTGGTGCAGGGGTTGAAAGAGAGCCATCCCGATGCGCCCTTCATCTGCCATCCGGAATGCAATCCTGCAGTTGTGGCGCTTGCGGACCACGTCTGCTCCACGACCGGGATGTACGACTACTGCAGGACCAGCAGTGCCAAACGGTTCATCATCGGTACCGAGGCGGGCATTCTCTGGCGCATGAGGCGGGAGAACCCGGAAAAGGAGTTCATCCTCGCCTCCCCCGCCCTCGTTTGCCCGAACATGAAGCTCACCTCCCTTGAGGACGTGCTGGAAGCGTTGCAAACCATGCACCCCGTGGTCAAGGTCCCCGAGGAGATCCGGATTCCGGCCAAGCGCGCCCTGGACCGGATGCTCGCCATCCCGAGGGACTAGGTTCAGGCTGGTTCAGATGATCAAGGAGCAAACGGCATGATCAGATCATTCAAAGGGTTTTCCCCCAGGATAGCCTCCTCCGCCTTCGTCGCGCAAGGGGCCGTCGTCATCGGCGAAGTCAGCATCGGCGAGGAAGCGAGCATCTGGTACAACTGCGTGGTGCGCGGAGACGTGAATTTCATCAGCATAGGCGACCGGACCAACATCCAGGACCTCTCCATGCTGCACGTAACCCACAAGAAGCACGTGGACGACCCGGGGGCGCCGCTGATCATCGGAAACGACGTAACCGTCGGTCATAGCGTCACCCTGCACGGCTGCACCATCGAGGACGGTGCCTTCATCGGGATGCAGGCGATGATCATGGACAAGGCTGTGGTGGGCAAGGGAGCGCTGGTTGGGGCCAGGGCGCTGGTGACGGAAGGGACCGTCATTCCCCCGGCGACCCTCTGGGTGGGCGCTCCCGCAAAGTACAAGCGGGATCTGACCGCCGACGAGATCGCCTGGCTGGGACGCTCCGCCGGGAACTACGTGAGGTATTCCCGTGAATACCTGGAAGACGAGAAAGAGGAGAGCCCCTGAGAGGCTCGACGTCCCCGCCCCCCGCTGCAAGGCTCGGCAGCCAGAAGATGACCCGCAAGCCGGATCGAGATGACAGGCTGACCCGCCTGATGGAACTGTACCAGACACTCCTGAAGCGGTACGGGGCGCTCCACTGGTGGCCCGCCGACACCCCATTCGAGGTCTGCGTAGGGGCCATCCTGACCCAGAACACCAACTGGGGCAATGTAGAGAAGGCGATAGGCAATCTGAAACGGGAGGGGCTCCTCTCGGTGGATGCGCTCCGGGAGATCGACCGTGAGCGGCTCGCCGAGTTGATTCGCCCCTCCGGTTTTTTCAACGTCAAGAGCGCCAGGCTGAAGGGGTTTGTCGGCTGGTTCCTGGCAGAATACGGCGGATTGGACGCCATGTTCAGCGGCGACTGGCGGGTGCTCCGGGAAAAGCTGATGGCGGTCCCGGGAATCGGGCCCGAGACCTGCGATGCCATCCTGCTCTATGCCGGGGAAAAACCCTCCTTCGTGGTGGATGCCTATACCAGGCGCCTCTTTTCCAGGCTGGGCCTGGTGCGGGAGGAGGACGACTACCACCAGGTGCGCGCCCTTTTCATGGACCTGCTCCCCTCCGACGTCGGGATGTTCAACGAGTACCACGCCCTGATCGTGGAGCAGTGCAAGCGCCACTGCAAAAAGAAGCCCCGGTGCGACGGCTGCCCGCTACACGCCCTTTGCGCCCTCCCCGATCCCACCGAAGCCCGCCCCTGAAAACGACACAAACGGACATTTCAATTGAGAACCTTGGCAAACCTGTTTCTGATCCTGTACATCGCCGACGGCAGCATATCCCTGCTGGACGAACTCGTGTCCCTTCTCTCGCTGGCTGCGCCTATTTCCGGAGTGAGGAACCTTGTCGCCAACGCCGTCATTTTCCTCGCGATCCCGCTCTACTTCAGCCTCGGCATCGACCGACGGCTGCCCAAGCGGGTCTTTCTGCCCCTGATTTTTTTCGTTTTCTGGTGCCCCTTATCGACCTGGTTTTTCCCGGTCCTCTCCGAAGCGTGGGGCTATGGATCGCTGATGGCAGCGGCCCAGATCGGGCTCGGCACCTCCCTCATCTCCCGGTTTCAAAAACAGCACGGCGCCGCACCAAAGCTTACGCTGGCGCCGGCCGTATTCGAGGCTCCCTTTTTCAGCCTCAGGAACACCCTGATCTTCGGCGCGACAAACCTGTTCGTCATTCCCGTCGTCCTGGCGGCATTTGCCCTCTTTAGCGCCAACTCGTACCTGACCGCGTCCACTTCGGGCTTCATGCAGGTAAAGCCGAGCGGGCTCTACATGACCGAGCGGGTGTATCGGCGCGACGACAGCACCATCCGGCTGGCGAGCATGATCCATATAGGGGAGAAGCAATACTACGAAGATGTGGCGGGGTCCGACGCCCCGGGCCGGGCCATCGTGCTGGCCGAGGGGGTCACGGACGGCAAGGGTATGCTGAAAAACAAGTTCGATTACCGGGAAGTGGCCAGTTTCCTGGGCCTTGCTTCCCAGGAAGAGATGCAGTTCGCGGGAAGGCTCATCGATGCGGAAACGCTTGAGACCTCGCCACTGCTGCCTCGCGGCCGGGATTACAAGGAGAAAGCCGGGCCTGCGGATATCCTGAGGGCGGATCTCGACGTCAGCGACCTTCGTCCGGAGACCATCCTCTTCCTCAACGCCATCGGCCGGCACCTGCGGGAAAGCCCTTCCCTCGCGCAAGGGATTGTGAACCTCAACACCTGGGCCAACAAGAACGTCACTCCCCAAATGTACGAAGTCATCATGGACGACATCCTGCACCGGAGAAACAAGGTGTTGCTCCATCACCTGGACAATGCCTTGAAACGCTACGACACGGTCATTATCCCTTGGGGAGCCCTTCACATGAAGGAGATCGAGGAACAGGTGGTGCTACGCGGATTTGTTTTGCAGGAAGAGCGCAAGAGGCTGAGCGTCGATTTCAAAAGGATGCTGTTCGGCTAGGTGCGAGGGCTTAAGAACCTTACCCCTCTTCTATCTGCTTGTCATCTTTCATCGGGCGAATACGGGAAATCCTCCGCCCCGCACTCCTCCCCTGAATCGCTCTCCGTCCCGTTCAGCACATCCAGAAACTGCTTCAATATCCTCGCTGTCAATCCCCAGATCTCGTCCTCGCCGTGCCGGTAGAAATAAACGGCGCGCCGCTTCCCCTGCCAGAGCCGATGCTCGATGCGGAGCACCCCGGGGGTTTCGAAATGCGAGAGCGGCACCTCGATGAGCCGCTCGATCTCCGCGTCGTTCACGGTCAACTGGTAATGCTCGGGGAAGACCCCGACCACGGGCGTGACCAGGTAGTTGTATATGGAGTGACAGTCGTCCAGCTCGCCCAGGACTTCCACGTCCCTGGGGGCGATGCCGACTTCCTCCCATGCCTCGCGCAGCGCCGTGTCGGCGCTGTCGAGATCGCCCGGGTCGCAGACGCCGCCGGGAAAGGAGATCTCGCCGCTGTGGTGGGTGAGATGCGGGGTCCTCTTGGTGAAAAGAAGATGGAACTCCCCCTGCCTCAGGAAAAGCGGCACCAATACGGCGGCAGGAACCGGGCCCGCCTCCATCGGCACACGCCTGCGCGAGGCAAGGGCCTCCTTGAGCCTTCCCCTGATCCCCGCCGGGCCTCCCCACAGCTGCCGGCTCTTCACAAAGGTCAGAGTACCGGCTCCTTTGCCCTTTTCTTCAGCTCCGCGATAGTCGCGGCATAGTCCGGGCTGTTGAAGACGGCGCTGCCGGCTACGAAGACGTCGGCTCCCGCGTGCGCTATGCGGGCGATGTTGTCGATCTTGACGCCGCCATCCACCTCGAGCTCCGCCTCGATGCCGCGCCTGTCCATGATGGAGCGCAGCGTCTGGATCTTCGGGATGCAGGACTCGATGAACGACTGCCCGCCGAAACCGGGATTCACCGTCATCAGGAGCACCAGGTCGAGATCCTCCAGCACGTAATCGAGCAGGTTCAGCGGGGTCGCGGGGTTGAGCGACACCCCGGCCCTTTTGCCCAGCGATCTGATCAACTGCACGGTGCGGTGCAGGTGGTTGGTCGCCTCGGCGTGAACCACGATGATGTCGGCTCCGGCCTCGGCGAAGGACTGGATGTAGCGGTCAGGCTCGGCAATCATCAGGTGCACGTCGAGCGGCAGCGCGGTGACGCGGCGCACCGCTTCCACGATCAGAGGGCCGATGGTGATGTTCGGCACGAACTGTCCGTCCATGACGTCGATGTGAACGTAGTCGGCGCCTGCGGCCTCGATTGCCTTGATCTCCTCGCCAAGACGGGAGAAGTCGGCGGAGAGAATGGAAGGTGCGATCTTTTTCATGGTTTTCTCCTACTTGATTTTCTTGAGACGAGCCGCGAAGAAGCCGTCCATGCCGTCCCTGTGGGGCCAGCTTCTGAAGCAGCCAAGTTCCGTGAAAAGCGGAGCGAAGGCAGGAAACAGCGGGCGCAGGTCTTCGAGTACGAACTCCGGGTGCTTGTACAAAAAGGCCTCCACCACCTCTTCGTTTTCCTGCCGGCTGGTCGAGCAGGTGGCGTAGAGTAGCGTGCCGTCGGGCACCAGGTATTGGCAGAGGTTTTCCAGGATATCAAGCTGTGTCAGCGCCAGGTGCGCCAGGTCGGCGGGGGTTTTCCACCATTTCCCCTCCGGGTTTCTCCTGATCACGCCGAGGCCGGAGCAGGGAGCGTCCACCAGGATGCGGTGAAAGGTGGTCTCCCTGATCGCGTTGGAGGGCATGGTGGCGTCCATGGTGAAGGTCCTGACCGACTTGATGCCGAGCCTGTCACAGGTCTCCCTGATCATCCGGAGCTTCTTGTGGTTCACGTCGCAGGCAAAGATCTCGCCGCTGTCTTCCATGAGCTGCGCTATCTGGGTGCTCTTGCCGCCGGGCGCGGCGCAGGCATCCAGCACCCGCTCCCCTTTTTGCGGGGAGAGGAACAGCGGAGCCAGTTGCGAGGACTCGTCCTGCACCGTGAAGAGCCCGTCCCTGAAGGATGGAAGCCTGGTGATGGCGCCGGACTGGTTCAGGCGCACGCCGTCGGGAGACCATACGGTCGGGCTGCAGTTGACACCCTCCCCGGCAAGCCGCTCCATGAGCGCCTCACGGGTGATGCGCAGCGTGTTGGCCCTGACGGTGAAGGGGGGAGGCTCCGCCATGGCGGCCGCGAGTTCTTCCGCGGCGTCCACGCCAAGCTGCTCGCACCACTGCGCCGTAAGCCACGCGGGATGGGAGTAGCGCACGGCCAGGTAATCGACGGGACTCTTCGCGCGGTCCGGATAGCTGATGCCGGCACGTCCGCGGTCGGCACTGCGCAGGATGGCGTTGATGAAACCGGAGGCGCGGGGCGCCAGTTCCTTGGCGATATTCACCGTTTCGTTCACCGCCGCCGACACCGGGACCCGATCCAGGAAGAAGGACTGGTATATCCCGAGGCGCAAAAGCAGCAGCACGAAGAGCTCAAGCTTCTCGGGGCGCTGCTTGGAGAACTGCCCGATGATGTGGTCCAGGGTGCCCTGCCTGCGGAGCACGCCGTAGACTAGTTCCGTCAGCAGGCCGCGGTCCGCCCCCTTGATGATCTCCTTGGAGAGCTCGTTATCTATCAGGATGTCTGCAAAGGATTTCTCTTTTTCTATCCGGAGCAGGATGTCGAAGGCGGCGCGGCGCGGGTTCTTGGTGGACAAGGTACTTCCTTTCAAACATGAGGATCTGGGTGAAGCCGGTTTTCATTATAAGCATTTTGCCAAAAACTGCAAGCTGTTAGGGGACTTGACATAGCAAATCAAAAGGCTACCCTTAAGCGAGCCGTTAATGATAGGCCGGGAGGTTTTGCCATGATATCTTGGGAATCGGACATGGGAAAGGCGCTGGCGCGGGGAATAGCCGAACAGAAGAGCGTTCTGCTTGAGTTTTTCAGCCACGACTGCATCGGCTGCCAACAGATGGAAGAGGTGACCTTTGCCGACGCTGACGTGATCAACTTCATCTCAAGTCACATGGTCCCGCTGCGGATCCCGGTGACCAAGGAGGCTTTGGCCGCCGATTTCCGGGTCTTCTGGACGCCGACGCTGATCGTGATCGATTACTACGGCAAGGAGCACCAGCGCACCTTAGGCTATCTTCCTCCCGAGGAGATCGTCGCCTCTTTTTTACTGGGCATCGGCAAGGTCAGCCTCGGCTATGGCCAGTTCAACGAGGCGGTGATCCAGTTCAACACCCTGCTGAATGGCTGCCCGAGAAGTTCCGTGGCGGCCGAGGCCGTCTACCTGCGCGGCGTGGCGCGCTACAAGGCGAGCCAGGCTTTGGCCGCCCTCAAGGAGACCTATCAATTTCTGCTGGTCAAGTATCCGGAAAGCGAGTGGACCAGGCGAGCCGCGCCGTTCAACCTGCTCTAGCCCGGTATCGCGTTTGGGCGTATCCCTTTCGGGGGCGGCAGACTGCCGCCCCCTTTCTGCATGAAATATTTGATGATCGGAACGGCAGCTTGAAGTTCGGGCGTTAATCAAAATCCCTTCCGGGAGGACCATTGAACCAGATTCTCTGGATATTGCTTATCCTTTCCCTCGCACTCCTGGCTTTATTCTCGGCGGGGCACGCGCTCATCAACAAGCGTGACCCGCGTTCCGCGCTCGGCTGGATACTCACCTGCGTCGCCATCCCGCTCCTTGGACCCCTTGTCTACTGGGGCATGGGGGTAAACAGGATCTACAGCAGGGCCAGGCGCTGGCATCGGGAGGCGGGCCAACCTCCCGACCTGGCGCCGGCCGGCGCGGCTTCCCCCCCCGCACCCTTGCCTGACCAGCTTAATTACCTGGGGGAATTGCGCAGGCTTTCCGACCGGGTCGTCAGCACCAAGCTTTTGCCGGGGAACGCCCTGATCCCGTTGGAAAACGGCGAAGAGGCTTATCCCGCGATGCTCGCCGCAATCGAGAAGGCGGTTTCCTCCATTCATCTTTGCACCTACATCTTCGACGGGGACGACACGGGCAAACGCTTTGTCTTCGCGCTCAGCCAGGCGGCCGATCGCGGCGTCGAGGTCCGCGTCATCGTCGACAGCCTGGGGGAGAAGTATTCAAGGCCGACCGCCAGGGAACTGCTCAAGGGGTCGGCGGTCCAGTTCCGCAGATTCCTCCCGCTCAGGCCAGGCGGGTATATGAACCTGCGCAACCACCGGAAAATCCTGGTGGTGGACGGGGCCTTGGCATTTACCGGCGGGATGAACATCGGCGGCAGGCACATGGTCTCCGGCCGTCCTCCCGTGGTTAAGGATCTGCACTTCCAGGTATCGGGTCCGGTGGTGGCAGACTTGCAGCGTACCTTCCTCGAGGACTGGCACTTTGCCAAGGGGGAGCAGCTGTCGGGCGAGCGCTTCTTTCCGGCGCTGCCGCAGGCCGGCAGCGCCCTGGTCCGCTCGGTTAGCGACGGGCCGGACAAGGAGTTCAGGAAACTGCACTGGATCGTCCTCGGAGCCCTCTCCTGCGCCAGAAAGCAGGTCACCATCGTCACCCCGTATTTCATACCGGACCGGCCGCTCATCGCTTCGATGGTGACCGCAGCGCTGCGCGGGGTGAAGATCACCCTCGTGCTCCCCGAGGTGAACAACCTCCCCTTCGTGCAGTGGGCCAGCCATTCCTACCTTTGGGAACTGCTGCAACTAGGCGTCCGTATCTATGTCCAACCCGCACCCTTTGTCCACACCAAGTTCATCGTGCTGGACCGAAGCTGGAGCCTGATCGGAAGCGCCAATCTCGACCCGAGAAGCCTCAGGCTGAACTTCGAGCTGGACCTGGAGGTATACGACATCCATTTCGCCTCGCTCCTGGAGCGGCGTTGCGCGGACACGGTGGCGCAGTCAAGAGAGATCACGCTCGCCGAGATGGACGGCCGCTCCCTTCCCGTCAAGCTCAGGGACGCGACCGCTAAGCTGTTCTCCCCGTACCTGTAGCTTCCGCCCTTCCCGGCTTCTCCGCCCCCTCCTGCCGGGAGAGGGAGACCCGGTTCTTGCCGAGCCTTTTGCTGCAGTACATCGCCTGGTCGGCCCGCTTGACGACGCTGCGCAGATCGGGTCCGTCCTGCGGGAAAGACGCGATCCCCGCCGAAAGCGTCGCATTGATCAGTTCCCCCTCGAAATTGAAAGGACAATTCCCCATGGCCCGGACGATCCTCTCCACGGCCGGAAGGATCTGCTCCTTGTCGTGGTCGTTGTACATGATAATGAACTCGTCTCCGCCAAACCTGGCCGCGATGTCGCACTCCCGGGTGTTGGAACGGATGATCTGCGCCGTCCATTTGATCAGCTCGGTCCCCGCCAAATGTCCATATCGGTCGTTTATCTGCTTCAGGTTGTCCGCGTCCAGCATGCAGATGGCGAAGGGGGTCTGGTAGCGTTTGGAGAGTTTTTCCTGTTGCAGCGCCAGCGCCTCGAAGCTGCGCATATTGTTCAGTTCGGTGAGGTCGTCGGTAAGAGAAAGCCTCTCCACCTCCGCGCGAGCGCTCTCCGCCTCCCCTGACAGCAGCGCGCCCAAGTGCGCGATCAGGATGAACGGGAACAGTTTCACCATATGCCCGGCGAACCCGCTCCAGAAGTCAGGCGATTGAGCGGCTCCCAGCATGGTATAGGAGGCGGTGGCGAGGGCGGCCATCAGGTAGGTGACGCGCCTCCCCAAGGTAAGAGAGGTAGCCATCAGGATCAGGTAGATGACCGAGACGAAAGGGCTGTCCGTTTTCCCGGTGAACCAGCAGACGGCCACCACGTAAATCAGAAGCAAAATCAGGTCCAGCGAGGTCTTCAACAGCCCATTTTGCATCAGGGGGCGGGAGAGCGTCTTGTAGCCGACAAGGGCCAGGCAGAAAAGAGCCACCGTGAACGAGCTCTCGCGATCGATGGGGAGCAGGTTGATGTCGAGCAGCACCAGGACGACGAGAAGCCAGGTGATGATCCCTATCACCCGGTCATGGCCCGCGTACCTGGCCCTCTCATCAGCGCTCACCCACTCCTTCGCATCAATCATTCAAACCGCCCTTTCAGTTGCATGGCGCAGGCGTACCTGCCATTGGACCTTATCGGCGCGGATCCCGGAAAGTTGACACCCTGGCGAAAAAAGAGCCGCCGAAGGTACAAAGAGACAGGAAGTTTGCAGGTAAAGAGTCGATTCGCGATTCGGGGGGGTGAATGCGATTAAGGTAAGCGGCGCAGCAGTAGAGCGCGGGTCGAGAAGGCGATCAGGAAGATGGCAAAATTGAACATGACGATGGTGGCCCCGGTCGGCAGGTTCAGGACGAAGGAGAGCGAGATCCCCACGACGACGCTGCTAACCCCGATGCCCGCGGCCCAGACGATTGCCGCCTTGAACCCCTTGGCGATCTGCAGCGCGGACACGGCGGGAAGAATCAGGAGCGCCGAGATCAGCATGATCCCCACCACCTTCATGGCGAGGACGACGGTAAGAGCGGTCAAAAGCACCAGTACCTGGTTGATCCGCTCCGTGTTTATGCCTGAACTCCTGGCCAGTTCCTCGTCGAAGGTGCTGGCGAAGAGCTCGTTGTAGAAAATTGCGACGCCGGTAATGACGATGACGAACAGTACCGCCGCGATAACCAACTCGCTGGAGCTTATGGACAGGATGTTGCCGAACAGGTAACTGAACAGGTCGACGTTGAAGCCGCCGGCGATGCTGGCCAGCATGACGCCGGTGGCGATACCGAATGCGGAGACGATCCCGATGGCGGCGTCACCGTAAATCCGCGCCTTCTGGGCGATCTTCAGGACCCCCATGGCGCTGACCAGCACCACCGGGATGATGGCCAGGGTCATGTAGAAGGAATGCAGCCTGAAGAAGAGTGCCAGCGCCACGCTGCCGAAGGTCACGTGGGCCAGGCCGTCGCCGATAAGCGACAGCCTGCGCAGCACGAGGAATACCCCCAGCACCGAACAGAGGATCGCGATAAGCGACCCTCCGATGAGCGCCCTCTGCATGAACCCGTAACTGAGCATCTCGCTTATGTTCATTAAATCCTCTTGAAATAGGGGGTATCCCCGGTGGCGACGCGGTTAATGCCTGTGGCAAACCAGATGCTGGCCATGCTCGCCGAAGAACCCGGTCATCTCCCTGGATTTGCAGAAGTCGTCGAAATCGCCGTAGAAGATGACCTTTTTATCCAGGTAAAGCAGATGGGAGGCGTATTTACCTATGGTGGCCGTGTCGTGGGTGATGAGCAGCACGGTCGCCTTTCTCTCGCGGTTCATCTCGAAGATCAGCTTGTAAAAGCTCTCCCGGGTCTCCGGGTCGAGGGCGGTGGTAGGCTCGTCCAGGACCAGAAGCGCCGGGTCGTTGACAAGCGCCCTGGCAAGAAGCACCCGCTGCCTGAGGCCGCCGGAAAGTTCCCCGATCATGCACCCTTTGATATGGGAGATCCCCATCCACTCCATGGTCCGATCCACAGCCTGCGCATCCTCGCGGTTGAAGCGCCGGGGGAATCTTTTGCCGGAAAGCCGTCCGAGCCGGACCACCTCGTCCACCGTCGCCGGAAAATCCGGGTTGAAAAACTGCAGCCCCTGCGGCAGATAGCCGATGCGCCGCCACTGCGCGAAATCGGGCTGAGGCGTCCCGAACAGGGAAACCTCGCCCGCCTTCGGCGCGAGCAGCCCGAGAACGACCTTGACCAGCGTGCTCTTGCCCGAGCCGTTGGGGCCGCAGATGCCGAGATAGTCGCCCGGCTTCACGCTGAAGCTGACGTCCTTCAGCGCTTCGCTGCCGTTGTAGCCGGCGCACAGATGCTTTATGGTCAGTACCGCCTCGCTCATCGAAGCCCCGTCTTCAAGTTCCGCAGGTTTTCTTCCATGATCGAGATGAAGCTGACGCCCCCCTCCAGTTCGTCCCGGGTGACGTTATGCCCCGCGCGCAGCATGAGCACCTGGGCGCCGGTCTCCCGCGCGATGGTTTCGGCCACCCTCGGGCTCAGCAGCTCCTCGGTGAATACATAGCTCAACTTCTCGCGGCGCATCAGCTTCACAAGTTCGACAAGCCTGGCCGGAGTGGGCTCGGCGTCGGCGTTGACCGCGGAGGCCGAGACGTACTTGATGCCGTAGCGCCTGGCCAGGTAGCCGAAGGCGTAGTGCCCGCCGTGCAGCATGGTCTTCTTGGGGGTTTCGGCCAGGGTCTCCTGGAAACGCTTGTCAAGCGCCGCCAACTCCCCCGTGAGCTTCGCCGCATTCCCCTTGTAATAAGCGCTGTTGGACGGATCGCGCGCGACTAAAGCGGCAAGGATGTTCTCGGCCATCAGGCGGGCGTTGTCCAGGTCCAGCCAGACGTGCGGATCAAGGGCGCCCCCCTTGCCGCCGGCCTCCCCGTGGTGTTGGTCCCCGTGGCCTCCGTGCTCATCGTCCTGCGGCGCCTGCAGTAGCGCGATCCCCTTGCTCCCCTCGACGACGACGACCTTTCCCGGGTCCAGACCGGCGATGATCTTTTCCGCCCAAGGTTCCATGATCGGGCTGGTATAGATGAAAAGATCGGCGCGATTCACCCGGACCACATTCTCCGGTCGAGGCTCGAAGCTGTGCGGTTCCACTCCGGGAGGGAGCAGCAGGCTTACCTGGGCCTTGTCGCCGCCGATCCTCTTGGCGAAGTCGTAGAGCGGGTAGAGAGTGGTCACGACCTGGAGCTTCCCGCTTTTCTGCTGCTCTTGCCTGGTGCAGCCTGGGAGGATAAGGACGCATGCCAGAAGCGCAAGCGTCACCCATTTCATTGGCGGCAATTTCATGGATCACCTTCCTTTTTGGCGCAACCGCCACAGAGGCCGTTCAACTGCAGGATATGGGAAAGCACCTTGCCTCCGTTTCTCCGGCTCACCTCGCGCTCCAACGCCTCGATGCCGCAGGAGGGGATGTCCTCCACGTTACGGCAGGAGAGGCAGACGAAGTGGTGATGATGCTCGCGGTTGCGACAGAAATAATAATAAAGCTGCCGGTTTGGGTGTATCACCTTGGAGATGACGCCGCTTGCCGCCAGTTCTTCCAGGTTCCGGTACACGGTCGGGAGCCCGAGCCTCTCAAACCTGTCCCGCAGCAGCTTCCAGAGTTCCTCGGGGCTGGCATAGGCGCTCTCGCCCTCAAGCACTTCGAGGATTGCCAGCCTCTTCGGGGTCGCCTTCATCCCTGCCTCTTTAAGTGCCGATGCGTGGCGCTGCTCCATGATCCCCTCTAAATAGAAATGATTTCTTTTTAGAATAGCCATGGGGGTCGCAATGTCAAGCATAATATTATGGTAATGAGAGGTTGCTCGTGTTACTTTATCCGCCAACTGTGTTAAATACCCGACAGTTCGGGCATTTAACGTAGCGCCTCGGACCGCCCTCTATTCATGCGGAAATTAACCTTAAGGATTTCAGATGGTTGAACGCTCGCCGCTCCCGACGCGACGTTGGCTTTTGAATTGCATATCGTCAAGGTTGCAGCAAATTTGTTATTAAATGGAATGAACGGACGGCGCGCTATGCACAAAGAACCCTGCAACTACAAGGACTACTTCCATACCGGGCAAAAGGCCCGGGTAGAGATGCTGCTATCGGGCGACAGGGTATTCAACGATGGCGCCGTCGTCACCGCGGTAGGTGACAGACAGATCCACTTGCGGCTTTCACGTGACAGCATGCCCGACGGCGCGCTGCTCCCCCCCGAGGCACCTCTGGTGGTCAGGGTCGGCGCAAGCGGCAACCGCTACAGTTGTCGAGGCGTGGTGCTGAACGACCAGGCGGGAGCGGAACTGCGGGTGGCATTCGTGGACCGGGTAACCCCCGAGGACCAGAGAGAATATTTCCGGCTCAACACGGAAGTTCCCGTCATCTTGTTCAACGTGACAGCAGGCACCGCAGAGGAGAGCGGATCAGGCGGGTTGAGGGTCGCCTCCCAGATCAGCCTGCCCCGGATCGTGAACATCAGCGGCGGCGGCCTGAGAACGGAGACCGAAATGGCTATGACCAGGGACGACATCATCTATGCGACCTTTCATCTGCCGCTCCCCGAACTGAAGGTTGTCCCGGTCGTGGCCCAGGTGACGCACGGCGAGGTGATCAATCGCGGCAAGGGCGAGGTTTACAGTGCGGGGTTGCGCTTCATGCATATCAACGAAAGGGATCGCGACGCCATAGTCCGCTACGTCTGCAACGAAGAGATCAAGAGGATCAGGCTGTGCAGGAAGGACTTTTATTCCCTGCCGGGCAACTAGGGATAAAAGCATCGGAAGAAGCAATGCGAAGGGAGGACGTGCTTCTGTTAAAAAATCCCCCGCAGATGTTCCAGCAGCAACTCGTTTTCTTCCCTGAGCCGAACCGCCACCCTGAAGAAGCGACCGTCCAGTCCCTGAAAATTCCCGCAGTCCCTCACCAGCAACCCCTCGGCCATCAGCCGGCTGCGCATTTCAGCCGCGCTCGAACCGTTGCAAATCTCCGCCAACAGGTAGTTCGCCCGCCCCGGAAAGACCTTGAGCCCGGAGATCCCCGCCAGGCCGGCAGCAAGACGGTCGCGCTCCTGGTCGATGTAGTTCCTGGTCCACTCGCAGTATCCCGCATCGCCCAGCGAGGCTATTCCGGCCACCTGTGCCGCGGTATTGACGCTCCAGGGGTCCTGCAGCGAGGTGATGGCGCGGATGGTCTCGGTTGCGGCTATGGCGTAACCCAGGCGCAGTCCCGGAATGGCGAAAAACTTGGTCATGGAGCGGAGCAAAACCGCCCGCGGGCATTGACGTATCTGGTGCTTCGCCGACTCCACTTCGCAGAAATCGATGAACGCCTCATCCAGCACCAGAAAGGTGTCGCTGTCACGGCAGAGCCCGATTACCCCCTGAACGTCCTCCTTCGGCATCAGCGTACCGGTGGGGTTTGCCGGATTGCAGATAAAGAGCATGTCGTACCCTGATGCCAGCTGTTCCTTGAGAGCGGGCAGTGACAGAGCGAAATCCTCCTCGCTTTTCAGGTAAAAGTAGTCGATCCGCCATCCTGAGCGCTCCAGGGCGCAGGCGTACTCCGCAAAGGCCGGGGCGACGATCAGTCCCCTCCTGCCGGCCACGACGCGCGGCATCAGGTGTATCAACTCGGTGGAGCCGTTTGCCACGGCGATCTCGGCTGCGCCGACGCCGTGATAAGCGGCGAGGCTCTCCTTCAATTCCGCAGCCCCCTTGTCCGGATAGTGCAGCAGACGCTCGAAGCAGCCGGCCAGCGCGTGGCGCACCCCCGGAGCCATGCCGAGCGGATTTATGCTGGCGGAGAAGTCGATGAGCTTATCGGGTGTGATCCCGAGCGACCTGGCAACGGCGAAAACGTTGCCGCCATGTTCGTGCGCGATTGACATAGGAACCCCTGGCTAACCTTTTAGTATCGATGTGCCGGCAAGCCAGGCGATGACCAGGAGCGCCTCGCTGCAGTACATGAGCCGCACCACGCCGTGGTAGGCGGCAAGGGAAAGCGGCGCCGCGGCGTCGCCTATGGCCGGCTTCTCGACCACCCGGCCGAAATAGCGGTTGGCGCCGCCTAGTTGCACCCCAAGTGCGCCGGCTGCGGCAGCCTCGGGGAAGCCGCTGTTGGGCGAAGCATGGTTGCGACAGTCCCTGCGCATGATGCGCCAGGCGCCGCCGCCACTCAGGGCGCAGATCGGGGCGGCGAGGACCATGAGCAGCCCGGTCAACCGGGCAGGTAGGTAGTTTGCCAGATCGTCAAAGCGTGCCGAAGCCCAGCCGAATTCGAGGTAGCGTTCGTTCCTGTAGCCGACCATGGAGTCGAGCGTATTGACCGCTTTGTAGGCGATGGCAAGCGGAGGCCCGCCCAGCATCAGGTAGAAAAGCGGCGCGATGACCCCGTCGCCGGTATTCTCCGCCACCGTCTCCACCGCTCCCCGGACTATTTCCGGTTCGTCAAGCTGAGCCGTTTCACGCCCCACGATATAGGAGAGTGCCAGTCGCGCGCCAGGCAGGTCGCCTTGGAGCAGCGCCTTTGCCACCTTGCCGGATTCGATCTGCAGCGAGCGCGCGGCGAGCGAGACCCAGGCGAGATACAACCCTGCCACGAACCCGGCAACGGGCGACAGGGCGTAGGCCGCGTGAATAAGGAGAGCGGCGCCGGCATAGGTAACCCCAACGGTGATCACCAGGAGGGCCACCCCCGCCGGACGAGCGTTTTTGAAGAGACGGCGCAGCGGGCTCTCCAGAAAAGAGATCATCCTGCCGATCGCCACCACCGGATGCGGCAGCGCGCGCGGGTCACCCAGCACGAGGTCGAGGATGACCGCCGCCAGGACAATGACAGTTTCTCTTTGAAGCATCTCCATGATAAAACTCGACCTGTTTCTCCCCCTCAAGCGGAGGATGGAAGATTGAATGGCAGCTGAATCTCTCCCCCTTTGCAAGGGGGAGGTTTGGAAGTTCTTCGCAGGACATTCGAGGAGGACAAATACGGAGTAATCGCGCGTCACTCCTCAGCAGGCAAAACCGCTCCTCGGGCTGATCGGGCCTTTTCAGGCAGATCAGCGTCCCATCGGCTCTTGCAGCACCGTCTCGCCGCAGATCTCGAAGATCCGCTCCATATCCAGGTGCTTTTCCATGTGCGTCGCCAGCAGATCGAAGGGATCCTCCAGCGGCGCCACCTCGGCCTGCTCCGGCATGCCGTTTTCACGCCTGAGCCGGTTCAGGAAAGCGGTCCTGAAACCGTTGTTGTCGAAAATGCCGTGCAGGTAGGTGCCGAAGACCCGGCCATCGCGCGAAACGGCGCCGTCCTCGATCGAGGCGTCGCTCCCGGAACGCTTTCCGATGCCGGCGAAGGGACGGGCGCCGCTTCCCAGCACGCTCTCTCCCATATGTATCTCGTATCCGGTGATGCCCCCCCCGCACTCCGGCAACATCTCCGCCCCGGCCGCCAGCAGTCGCGCCTCGACCTGGTGCGTCTGCTTCTCCTTGAGCATGGTCGTCACCACGTCCAAAAGCCCGAGCCCCTCCGCCCGTTCGATGCCGGATTCCACCTTGTCCGGATCGAGCACCATCTTGCCCAGCATCTGATACCCGCCGCAGATGCCGACAATAGGCCCAGGAAACTGCCCGATGGCATCAAACACACCGTTTTCCCTGATGAAGGCGAGGTCGGTCATGGTCGACTTGGTGCCGGGAATAACCAGCAGGTCCATGGAGTCGATCAGACGAGGAGAATCTATATAATAAAGCGCCACATCCGACTCACCTTCCAGCGCGCTAAAGTCGGTGTAATTGGAGATCTTGGAGAGACGCACGACCCCTACGCGCAGTTTCGCCCCGCCCGCCGCGACCATCGCGGGGTTGCTCCTATTCTGCAGGGCGACGCTGTCCTCCTCGGGAATGGCGAGCCCGGCGAACCAGGGGAGGACCCCCAGCACCGGGACCCCGGTCCGCTCCTCGACGAACTCGATCCCCGGCGTCAGGAGCGAAGGATCGCCGCGGAACTTGTTGATGATGACCCCCTTGACCTGCGCCTTCTCTTCGGCCGTCAAAAGCTCCAGCGTCCCGACGATCTGGGCGAAGACGCCGCCGCGGTCGATGTCCGCGATGAGAATCGCGGGCGCCCCCGCCATGGCGGCGACCTTCAGGTTGGCGATATCATGGGCGCGCAGGTTTATCTCGGCGATGCTCCCCGCACCCTCCATGACGATGAAGGAGAAGCTCGCCTTCAGCCTCTCGAAGCTCTCGCGCACCTTTTCGAACGCCTCGGGCTTGTAGGAGTTGTATTCCTTCACCCCCATGTTGCGCACCACCCGTCCCTGCACGATTACCTGGCTTCCGGTGTCCGAGTTCGGCTTCAAGAGGACCGGGTTCATGTCGGTGTGGGGCGGTATCCCGCATGCCTCGGCCTGCACCCCCTGGGCGCGGCCGATCTCGCCCCCCTCAGGCGTTACCGCCGAGTTGAGCGCCATGTTCTGCGACTTGAAAGGAGCGACGGCAATGCCCCGGCGCTTCAGTATCCGGCAAAAACCGGCCGTTATCACCGATTTGCCGACATCCGAGCCGGTGCCGCAGAACATGAGGGCGCGCGGGTCTGCGCACGCCGGGGTCGAGCCGGGTGGCGGAGCCGGCGTCTGCGAGCCGGCAGCGCCCTCCCCCCCCCTGGTCGCGTAACCGCGCGGCGTTATGATCCTGCCGTCGCTGGAAAGCCGCGTGGATGCGTTACCGATGATGACGATGGAAAACATGTCGATCGTATGCGACAGCATCCCGCCCAGCGTGGTGATGATCCGCTCCTCCCCCTGGCGGCAGGCGTTCCGGACGATGCCGACCGGGACCTGAGGGCCGCGCGCGGCGATCAGTATGGCGGCGGCCTCCTCGATCTGGGTGACGCGTCCCTTGCTGCGGGGGTTGTAGAGGGCCACCACGAAATCGGCCGCGGCGGCGGCCTTGAGCCTCCCCCGAATGGTGTCCAGAGGGGTCATCAGATCAGAGAGGGAGATCACGGCGAAGTCGTGCATGAGAGGAGCGCCCAGAACCGAGGCTGCGGCCTGAACCGCCGATACTCCGGGAACTATGACGATCTCGACCCCCGGGTACGGTGGCGCGGAGCCGTCGTCCGCCCCCTCCGCAAGTTCCAGCGCCAGACCGGCCATGCCGTAGATGCCGGCGTCCCCGCTTGAAACGAGCGCCACCAGTTTGCCGGACGCGGCGATGGCGAGCGCCTCCGAGCAGCGCTCCACCTCGCGCATCATCCCGGACGAGACGACATCCTTGTCCGCCAGAAGCGGCTCTATGAATTCCAGGTAAGTCTTGTAACCGACCACCACGTCCGCCTTCTCGATCGCCTCGCGCGCCTCGAAGGTCATATGGTTCAGCCCGCCCGGGCCGATACCTACTACAAAAAGCTTCGACATGAAAAAGAACCTCGCATGACACATGAATAAGTTAGTAACTTTGTCTCTCTACCTCCTCCCCCAGTCCTTCTACTCCCCCCCCCGGAGGGAAGAGGTCGGGAGGGGGGAAGATTTTCGGCTTCTGCGAAGAACCTGCGGAGTTCCCCCTCAGGGCCTGCGCGCCCGGCCGCCGCACCAAAACGGCCTTGGCTGCGGCCCGCAAGCGGGGGCGGTGACGGGTCGGAGAAGATCGCGGTGGTTTGAACAAGGTGGGCGGGAAGTCCCGATTCACGAAATTTTCATGGTTCCGCTTCGGCTATCGCCAGGGTGACGTTGCCGTCCTTTATCTTATGCAGGAGGAGCCTCCCCCCCTGCGACGCCAGCAGTGCCGCCGGTTCGGCAACGCCGCGCGCACCTATCGCCGCGAAAGCATGAGCCGAGGGTGGCGAGGGGAAGGGCACGCGATTCAACCGCTCGCTTTCGAAGAAGAGGAGCGCGATGCCGGCCTGCTCCGCAAAGGCGAGCAACCCGGCCTCATCCTCCTTCGCCCGGGCGCTGGCGATGCATTTCACGCTCTTCAGGGAGAGAGAAAGCCGCTCCAGGTTCTCAAACACCACCGACCCGATCTCGGAGGCGGAGGTTCCCCTGTTGCAGCCGATGCCGAGGCAGAGGTTCACCGGGCGGAGCACCAGGGTCCGATCCGAATATTCCCGGGGCGCAAGCATCCGGTTGGTGACGAACAACTGCCCGCTCGCCCCGCTCGCCAGCGCCTGACGGAAATTGTCGTAAAAAGAGAGGATCCCCTTGCCGGCGCAATAGTCACGGGCCATGCCGCCATGGTCCACGACCGCGATCTCCTTTCCTTCCAGAAGAAGCGCGTTCAGGATCTTCACCCGGGAAAGGTCGTCGATGCGCCAGCCGTTCTCCTTGGCCAGCATGTCGAAGGAAGGGAGATCGTTGGCATCGGTCGCCGTGGTGATCACGGGGATGCTCCCGATCAGTTCGGCGCAGCTCAAGGCGAGCGCGTTGGCGCCCCCGATATGCCCGGAGAGAAGCGACACGGCGAAGCGTCCGGCATCGTCCAGCACCACCACCGCCGGGTCCCGGTCTTTTGCCTGCAAAAGCGGCGCGATGGTGCGCACCACGATCCCGGTGGCCATGATGAAAACGAAGCCGTCGTAGTCCGGCCAGAGCCTGTCAACCAGCGCCTGCATGCCGGCCGAAAACGGGTGGGCCTCGCCGGTCGCATGCTTTTCGATGACGAAGAGCCTGCTCAGCGGGATTGCGCGCTGCAAGTCGGCCCCGATCCGGGCGCCGTTAGCCGTTATGGCGATGATCGCTACCTGCATGACGTCCTCGAACCTGCCGGCACTTTCACCTCTCCCCTCCTCGCTTGGAGGCACCCGCCGACTAGGTGACGATCCCTTCCCGGCAACCGTGCGTGAACCCCTTGTCGTAGAGCAGCGACTTGGCCCGCATCCCCTCGCTGCGGGCGCGCAGCACGTCCCCCACCACGATCAACGCCTGCTTGCCGATGCCCGCTTCCCGGACCTTCGCGGCTATGTCGGAAAGCGTTCCCGAAACCACCTGCTCGTCCGGCCAGGAGGCCTTGGCCACCACCGCGACCGGCGTATCCGACCGGTAGGCTCCAGTCAACAACTCCTCCACGACCTTCTCGATCATGGAAACGGAGAGGTATATGACGAGCGTGGCGCCTATGCGGGCGATCTTGCCAAGCTGCTCCCGCTCCGGCACCGGAGTCCTCCCGGCCAGGCGCGTGATGATGACCGTCTGCGATACCTCCGGAAGCGTCAGTTCCTGCTTCAGCGCAGCAGCGGCGGCAAAGGCGCTGGTCACCCCGGGTACCACCTCGTAGCCGATGCCGAGCCGGTCCAACTCCACCATCTGCTCCTGGATGGCTCCGTAGATGGAGGGATCCCCGGTATGCAGCCGGACCGCGTTTTCTCCCGACAGCGCCGCTTGCGCCAGGGCATTGGTCGTCTGCTCCAGATCCATCCCCGCCGAGTCGAAAACACGGGCATTGGGGGCGTAGCTGCGCACCAGCTCGCGATCCACCAGGCTTCCCGCGTAAACCACCACGTCCGCCCCGCCCAGCAGCCTGGCGCCTTTCACGGTTATGAGTTCGGCATCGCCTGGACCTGCCCCGACAAAATAGACTTTAGTCACGTTCACAAACTTACCTTTCAGTTGATGGGGAGTTAGAGGATGGCGAGGTTTTTTTAATTGCCGGCGGGTTACAGCGGATTTTTCCGCACTATCAGCATGGAGAGGTAATCGAGTTTCTTGCCGACCAGCGTCTCCAGGTCGAAATGCACCTCTTCCTCGGCGGAGCCGACCCTGCGCACGAAAACGCCGCTTTTTTCGCGCCCGAGCTCCTTCAGCACCGCATACACCGCGTCGAAGACGCGGTTCACCTTCATGAGGACCACTGTGTCGAACTCTTCCAGGGTCCGCTTCAGTTCTTCGTTCTCGTAGGTGGCCGGGAGGATGGCGATCCGCTCCCCTCCCAGGCCAAGCGGCAGTCCGGAGACGGCCGATGAGGCGAGGATGCTGGAAATCCCGGGGATGACCTCTATCTTTATCTCCGGGTACTTGGCGAGGAATATCCTGTGGATATACAGGTAGGTCGAGTACAGGAACGGGTCGCCGATGGTGATGAACGCCACGTCCTTTCCCGCGGCGATGCGCTGCGCCACCTGGTCCGCGGCCTCTTCCCAGAACGGGTCGAGTCCCTGCTGGTCCTTTACCATGGGAAAAACCTGGACCAGCACCTCCTGACGGCTCCTGTCGAGGAACTCCTCGACGATGGAGAGCGCGTAGCTGCCCGCCTCGGCGGCGCCGGTCGGGGCGCAGATGACGTCGACGCTCCTGAGAATCCGCTCCGCCTTCCTGGTCAAAAGCTCCGGATCGCCCGGTCCTACCCCTACCGCGTAGACAACAGCCACTACTCCTCCCCTTTCCAGGCCGCTATCACATAGACCGGGTTGTGGGCGGAAAACATCTTGTACTCGGTGAGGGTACGGGTCTTGGAGATGTTGACGCAGGTCACCTCGACCGTGTAGCCGTGGTCTTCCAGGAACTCCACGGACTTGGTCAGCGTGTCGAGCGTCACCGCGTTGATGACGATGAAACCGTCGGGCTTCAGACGTTTATCCACCGCCTCGATGATCTCCTCCAGCATGCCGCCGGAACCCCCTATGAAAACCCGGTCCGGGTCCGGAAGCTCCTCCAGCCCCTCGGGGGCGAAGGCCTCGACCAGCAGGACGTTCCTCGCGGCGAACTTCCTGAAGTTGTCCCTAAGGTAGCTTAGGTATTGCGGGTTTTTCTCCAGGGCGAAGATCCGGCCGTTGGGCATCAGGTTTCCCGCCTCGATGGAGACGGAACCGCTCCCGGCGCCGATGTCCCACATCACCAGGTCGTCCTGCAACTGAAGCTTGCCGAGCGTTACGGCCCTGACCTCCTCCTTGGTGATCAGCTTCTTCGCGGTGGAGAACTCCTCGTCGCGGATGCCTATCACCGGGAAATTCTGCAGGTTGGGCTCCCAGCTCTTGATCAGGATAAGGATGTTGAGCGGCGAGCAGGTGACTTCCGAGAGTCCCCTGACGTCGGTCTTGGTGAACTTCTCGGTCGGCAGACCCAGGTCCTCGCATAGGTAGGCTTCGTACCCCTCCGCGCCGCGCGCGATCAGCTCGCGGGCGATCACGGCCGGCGTGTTGACGCTGTCGGTCAGGATGGCGATCTTTTCCGAGGCGATAATGCGGTCCAGCGCCGGCTTGATCCCCCTGCCGTGCACCGAGACGAAAGTCGCGTCGTCCCAGGGCTCCTTGATCCTGGCAAAGGCGTACTGCACGCTGGTCACGTTCGGGAAGATCTCGACCCGCTCCTTGGGGAGGTTCCTGAGCAGAAAACGCCCCACGCCGAAGAAATTGGGGTCTCCCGAGCCGAGGACCACGGTGCGCTTCTTGGTGGTCTTCAGGTATTCGAGCATGATGGAGAGGTCCTC